>OJPR01000187.1_pt1 | contig 28789 bp, 27 predicted proteins | sample 1598621 | NCBI WGS metagenome assembly OJPR01 (sample SAMN03922489, study PRJEB24848) | human gut metagenome | isolation source: stool sample | host: Homo sapiens | place: Germany | collected 2011-05 | reverse complement strand
TCCTGCGAATTAACAATTTCTTAATCGACAACGGCTTCGATGTAAATCCGTAACGGCTCCTCCGATCCCGACGCATAGAGTTTCAACAGTTTCATCTGCCAGCCGTGCTCGCCCCGCGAGTCGAACCGGACGCTGAACGGGATTTCCTCGCCCGGCTTCAGGGGCCGTCGGTCGAATTCCGGGGTGACACATTCGCACGAAACCTCGTAGCGGGTCACTACCCATGTCCGGGACGAAGTATTTTGCAGCCGAAACCGTTTGATGCCTGTTTCGCCGGAGTGGAGCCGTCCGAAACGGATCGTGTCCGAAGTACCTTCGGTGAGCGTTTCATCCGATATTTCGAGTGTCGGCCCACTCTGGACACTGCTCGTCCGGCGGGACTGACAGCCGATGACGAGGGCTACCAGCAATATGCAGAAAATGTGCCGCATCATATCAGTCCCCGTCCGGTTTTTTTGAGTTTTCCCTCTTCGGTCAGCGCCTCCACGATCTTATCCAGCACACCGTTGATAAACGTGCTGCTGCCGGGCGTAGAGTAGAATTTGGCGATATCGATGTATTCGTCGAGGGTCACTTTCACCGGAATCGAAGGGAAGGAAACCAGCTCGGTGATCGCCGTGGCCATAATCAGGTTATCCATGAAGACGATACGCTCCACGTCCCAGTTGCGCGTAAATTTTTCGATGTATTCCAGCCGCTCGTTGTAGTTGATGAGCGTCTTTTCGAACAGCGTTTTGACGAATTCGGCGTCCTCGTCGCTTTTGAATTCGGGCAGCATCTTCACGTCCGCGTGGGACTGGCGCATGTTGGAGATCGTGCGGATCACGAGCGTCAGAACGAATCCCAGGTCGTCGCTCCAGAGGATCGACTGCTCTTCCAGTACGTCGTCCAGCATGGGACAATCCTGCAACTCCTTTTCGAAGAAGGTGGCCAGAAGCGCTGCGTCGGCTTTGAACGAACTTTCCGAAGCGCTCATGTAAGCCTGGAAATAGTCCGTCGCCGCGAGTTGGTTGTAAAGTGTGCGGATGAGTTCGGGATATTTGCTCCAGCCGAGTTTACGGGCTGCCATTCGGTCATTCACCGTGTCGCTGTCGGCGATCATACGGATCACGGCGTTGTCGATGAAGCGGGTGTTGGGGTGGAGGTCTTCGTAGGTCGGCAGCTTTTTCTGTTTGGCCAGCTCCTGACGTTGCTGGGCATAATGCGCCAGTTCGACCGGAAGGGTCATCATCTGGAAATAAAGGTCATAGGTCTTGTCGATCGAATTCATCATGTTCTTTTCCGACGCGATCATATTGTCCGAGTCGGATTTGAGATGCGCATATAGGGCCTTTATCGCCTTGATTCTAAGCTGTCTTCTACTTAACATATATTTTCAGAACTTTGCGGCAAACGGGAGTATCTGCCGTTTGTCCGGTTTGCTTCGTGTCGGGAGGCGTGCGGGCTGCTTGTAAAACGAAGTCGCGTTTTACCGGGCGCGGTTCGCCCCGATACGAAAATTACCGGACAAAGGTAGGAAAAAAAGCGCTTGCCGCAACCTTTTTGCGCTTCTGGGGCATAAATAATCTTGTGTCCGCTCTTTCGGCAGGAGCTGCCGGGCCGATTCGTTGTCGTGCCGGTTTTTCCCGCCGCAGACCGGAATTCGGGATTGTTTGCTATCCATGTCCGCGGACCTTTCGCCCCGGCAAAGTGCGAATGAATTTGTCTTCGCTTTCGGTTTATCCTGAATCTTTGCCTTGTTCGCTTCGGCAAAATGCAAATAAATTTGTTTTTGCACTCGGCTTATTTGTATCTTTGACATAGTTATAGATAGGATGCGTCGAGAGAAAACTGCGAACAAGTTCCCGTTTTCTCCCGGCTTTCACTATCTTTGTACCCTATGGAAGAGATAAGTCAGAAAGAAGGGGCTGCCGTTCGCCTGCCTTACGATGTGATCGTCGTCGGTGCGGGCGCTGCGGGTATGATGGCTGCGGGTACTGCCGCACGGAACGGACACAGGGTTTTGCTGCTGGAAAAGATGGAGAAATCGGGCCGCAAGGTGCGTATTACGGGCAAAGGCCGTTGCAACGTGACCAACGCCCGGCCGCCTGAGGAGTTCGCCGGACAGGTGCGTACCAATGCCGAGTTTTTTTCGACCGCTTTCGCCGAGTTCAACAACAAGGCTACGATCAGATTCTTCGAGCGGCTGGGCGTGAAGCTCGATGTCGAACGCGGCGAGCGGGTGTTTCCTCGAAGCGGCAAGGCCTGGGATATTGCCAACGCACTGCTGGAATATTGCGTGGACAACGGCGTGAAGATCGTTTATGATACTCGTGTAACCGAAATAATGACGCTCAACGGTCGGGTTTTCGGCGTGCGGTACCGCAATAAACGGGGATTCGAGCGCAAGGAGGAGTGTCCGCGCGTTATCGTCGCCACGGGCGGCGTTTCCTATCCCGCCACGGGTTCGACCGGCGACGGCTACGTCTTTGCGGCCGATACGGGGCATGCGGTCGAACCGGTGCGGCCGTCGCTTACGCCGCTGGTGTCGTCCTGTCCCTGGATCAAAAATATGAACGGACTGTTGCTCCGGAATGTCCGTGCGACGCTCTGCATCGACGGCGAAGCCGTGCGCGAAGAGTTCGGCGAGCTGGGTTTCTCCGAGCGCGGCATCGAAGGCGCCGTGGCACTCCGTATGAGCCGGGATGCGGTGGACGCCCTGATCGACGGCAAGGGTGTCGGGCTGATGGTCGATCTGAAACCGGGGCTGACCGAGGAGATGTTGCGCGAGCGCATCGCCCGTGAGATGGCGGAGATGGGGCCCGAGGAGTTCTTCTCCGAATTGCTCCGCAAGCTCGTTCCGAAGGCGCTGGTTATTCCGCTTTCCGAAGAGGTCGGCGCCCACTCTAAAAATTACATCCGCAAGATTACGCCCGAGCAGATCGAACGGTTGGTTAAGCTCCTCAAGGGGATGGTTTTTCCGATTTCGGACTATGCGCCTTTCGAATATGCCGTCGTTACTGCGGGCGGTGTGAGCTGCGAGGATGTGAACCGCTATACGATGGAATCGCTCAAAGTCAAAGGACTCTATTTCGCCGGCGAGGTGCTCGATCTGGATGCCAACACCGGCGGGTATAATTTACAGATCGCTTTTTCGACCGGTCGTCTGGCCGGTATGCTCAAACAGTGAAACGGACCGGATGCAATCTACGCCGCCGCCTTCGCGGTATTTCCCGGCTGACCGACCGGCTCTCCCGGGCCCGTCATTTCCGGGGGCACGGCGTGCACTCGCCATTCGTTTACGGACTTGTGCGCGAGGCGTTTATGTTTCATAGGCTGCGCGACGGAGAGCACTGCCTTTACGATGCCCTGCGTCGGGTCGGAATCTTTCATCAGCGGGCGGTGCAGTTGCAGAACGCCTTTCTCTATTGCGGCTACCGGACGTTTGCGATATGTGAAGGCAAAGCCGAACCTGTTCGGACTTTGCCGGATGCAGAGTTTGAAAAAGGCAATTCGACGTTTGTGATCGACGAGGGCAGAGGTTGTTTGCAGGTTACGCCGGGGAGGGAAAACGAGGCGAAAAATTCGACTTTTGGCCTGAATTGTGCGGGTCCGTACGACATGGTGATCCTGACCCGGAATTTTCCGGCGGAGGATTTGCCTGCTGCTGCGGCTCGGGCTGCCCGGACAGGAGCGACGCTCTGTGTGATGAATCCCTATCACGGTAGCGCACGCGGCGAAGCGTGTCGTCGGATCGTTCGGGAGCATCGTTCGACGACGGTCGATAACCGGGGCTATTTGCTGGTATTCAACAATCATTTGCCGAAACAACATTTCAAGTTATGAAGATATATACGAAAACAGGCGACCAGGGAACCACTTCGCTGGTCGGGGGTGAGCGGGTGTTCAAGACCGACGAACGGGTGGAGGCCTACGGCTCGGTGGACGAATTGACCGCTTTCGTTGCCCTGCTTACGGATCATTTGCGAGGAGATGTGGGGTTGGAGCCCCGTGTTTGGGAACTCGCACGCATTGCTTCCCAGTTGATGACTGTTGCTGCGACGCTGGCTGTGGGCGAAGGCGGAGCGGACAAGGTGAAAGGAATCGACGCCGAAGCTGTGAAGTTTCTCGAAGAGGCGATCGACCGTATGCAGGCTTCCGTGAAGCCGATTACCAAGTTCACTATTCCGGGCGGACATCGCGTCGTTTCGCTGTGTCATGTCTGCCGCACGGTTTGCCGTCGGGCAGAACGGGCGGCGCTTCGGGCCGATGCGAAGTATGGCATCGCACCGGAGGTACTGATGTACCTCAACCGACTGTCGGACTATTTCTATCTGCTGGGCCGCACGCTGACCGAATATTTCAGCGTGGAGGAAACCCTGTGGATTCCGTGACGGGATTTTTATCGGTTTTTTTCCGGAATTTCGTACGATCTGCCGAGGAGTTTTTTTTCGTGTGCCGTAAGGACCCGACTCGGCCGATGCGTTTGAAGTGCCGTTGAGAAAGAAGCGTCGGAAACGATCCGGCGGAGGCAGTGGCAGTGTGCGGATAACGGCAGTCGAATTCCTGAATTCGTGATGCGGACAGGGGCTGTCGATACATGGCCGCTTTCGATGCGATTCGGAAATAACCGTGTGCGGTTGCGGATCCGCCGAACATTGTCGGTCTTTGCGAAACCGCTCTTTCGGTCGAGGCCGGAATGTGCGGATCGTTTCCTATCGCTATGTTTGTTCAAAAAAAATGGCAGAAGAAATTTTTATTCTTTTGATTTGTATTTCTCGCAGGATTTTATATATTCGCAACCTAATAATAAGGAAGCTGTATGTCAGCATGGACTTATTGTCTTGTGAGTTAATGATTTAAATTATTGCAGTTATGTATTGGACACTTGAGTTGGCATCGAAATTGGAGGATGCTCCCTGGCCGGCAACCAAAGATGAATTGATCGACTATGCCGTTCGCTCGGGCCTGCCGTTGGAAGTGCTCGAGAATTTGCAGGAGATCGAAGACGAGGGAGATATTTACGAATCGATCGAGGATATTTGGCCGGATTATCCTTCGAAGGATGATTTTCTCTTCAACGAGGAAGAATATTAGTGCGATTTTAAGCACAGAAACAACTATTAAATCCCTGTTAATCAATAAGATTGGCAGGGATTTAATTTGTTTGGACAACAGCGTTTGACCGCCTCAGATGGCGCGATTTATTTGGACAAAATACGTTTTTCGGAGGAAAAATCGGGATTTGTTTGGACAAAATTCATTACCTTTACAGAGGTTTGTGAGTATTACCGCAACCTCTGTTTTTTTAATTTCAAACATCTCCAGTATGGGACGACCGAAACGACTATATCCATTGGGACGCTACCGCCTGCATGTCAGGGGTGAGATCGATCCTGCCAAACAGTATCTTGTCCAGCTTGAATACACCTGGAACCGGCAGGTGATACGCAAGGGCATGAACATCTTTGTCCGGCTGGGCGACTGGAATGAGAAAGCCAACAAGGGACGCGGAGGTGTGAGGGCGAGTTATGGTACGGAGGCCAACCGGATCAACAGTCTGCTGCTTGCCCGTGCGGACAAGATCGACGGACTGCTGGCCGAATATCAGGAGAAGCATCCCAATCAGATTACGGCACAGGTGATCGCCGACTTTTTGGCCGACAAACCGCTCACACGGGAGGACAAAGGGAAGGATTTTATCGAGTTTGTTTTGGAAAGGCTCGAATCGGACTATTCCCGGAACAGGATCGGACGCAGCCGCTATGAGAACGGCAAGAGCGGCATGAATATCTTCCGTATCTTTCTCCGTACAACAAAGAACGGTACCTATAAGCCGGACAGTATCTATTTAGGTGAAATATCGGTTGAACTGATTGACGAATACATCAGGTGGCGGCGTGAGATAAAACAGAACAGCGATGCAACGATCAACCATGCTTTGACTCCGATTCTGAAGGCATGTGCCTATGCTTCAGAAATGAAGATGATAGACCATGCCGTCAATGCGAGAATTCAGGATATGCGTATCGCCTCAAAGATATCTCTCGCGGATGAAGACAACGAGTTTGACGGCAAGTATCTTTCAAAAGAACAGATGTCCGCGTTATTGGAATATTACCATGCCTGCACCGAACCGCGCCGTAAGGAGTTTTTGGAAATATTCTTCTTTGCCTTCCATGCCTGTGGACTCCGTGTTGTCGATGTGATGACATTGCAGTGGGGCCATGTCAATTTTGAGAAGAAGGAACTGAGAAAAATCATGATCAAGACGAACAAGCGCCATGTAATTCCTCTTACAGAACCTGCCCTTAATATTCTGCACCGTTGGCAGGAGAAACGTGCCGGATGCCGGTATGTATTCAACTTAGTAAAGGATGATCTGGATCTTGATGATGCTGAGGCTCTGTACAAGTCCCGTAACAATGCAACGAAATGTATCAATCAGTCGCTGGCGGTTGTCGGAGAACAGATAGGGCTTCCGTTTACCCTCTCAATGCATTGCGCCCGGCATTCGTTTGCGGTCTTTGCACTGAACAAGGGACTTTCCATGTCGGTTGTCAGTCGTTTGCTCGGCCATGGAAGCACGGATGTCACCGAAAAGGTTTATGCCAAATTCCTGCCCGAAACACTGTCCGCAGAGGTGGCACGCCTGAAAGATGATTTTGCTTCTCTCGAAATTGTCTGATGAATGTAGATGGCTATTGAAAACATTCATTAATTTTACACCTAAATTGATTTGAGATGACTATTACGCAGGTATTCCTATTGTTGGTGTGTGCATTTGTTCTGGTATTGTTACTTTCTATCCTATTCAAACGATACCATAGAATAATCATGTGGTCTGCTGCAATAGTCTTTTTCATAGGGACTTTGCTTCTTATAGGTCTTGGGATAATTGATCCGGTAAAAGACAACAACCATCCTGATCCTGTCGTAATAACAGGCATTTTCACCGCCCTTGTCTTATCGGGGCTATTTGCATACGGAGCAGAAAAACTGCACATCAAACTTAGGGAAAAGAATCAGCAAACCGTTCAAGCCATAGATAATCAGTCAGAATGTCCGGATTCCCCCAAAGGGGTTGTATTGTCGGGAAGGCTTGATACTTCACTTGCCCGTACAATCTTTGCGAAAGCAATAGAAGCCGGATATATTGAAGAGGTAGGGTCCCATTATAGCTGGAAAGGGACAAAGGCTCTTCTTGCCTATATGTGTGGTCGAATATATTGCGGCGATTATCCTGAATATTCCAAATACGAACAGAAGACTTTTTGGGAGTTCGGCAACGGACTCTTCCCCGATGTCGAACTTAACGCACTATTTGAACAAACCGGTATCGGACAGTCCCGGCAGAACAGGAGGGATATGCCCGTCCCTAACAATGCCGGAGAAATCGACAAGTTTTTTCAGAAGTGACAAAAAACTAAGAGTATTATCTTCGTTCTTGGCAAGTCTTAGCTTCTGGCTTGTTATGCATTTTGTTTTGCTTCATCTGGCAATCTTCGATTTTTTCAATTTTATTTTTCTCTTTTTTATTGCTGGTAATCAATAGGTTACATGTAAAGTTGTGGCAGAATCATAACTTTCCATAACACCTGTCCTAACATTGGATAATTTATTGTAACTTATTAGTCCTCAGCTATTTCATACATTCGTGCCGTGATTCTGGTGCGATGTGCACAATCGTACCATATCGTATAACCAGGCTGAAGGTCTGAGTGTGCATCAGGGCAATCGGCCATAATTGTTTTTAAGTATGGCTAAAGAAACGAATGTAGAGAAGCTATGCGACCGGGAATTGCTTGAAAAGATTCTCAGCATAGTGGAGAGACAAGAGAAACTGCCGCCTCCGGCTCATGAAGGCGGACACCGTCTATATGACAACAAGTCTTTGATGGAGAAATTGAACATCAAAGAAAAGTATCTGAAAAAGTTGCGAGACAACGGCTATCTCGGCTACTCGCGTGAAGGTGATAAATACTGGTACACGCAGGAAGACGTAGACCGCTTTCTGCGTCGTTTCCATTATGAAGCTTTCGCTATTGGTGATGAACTTCCAAAGCAGGAAGGAGGTGGCTATGTTTGACACCGTTCATTTGACCAACATGCTTCGTTCGGAAGTGGAAGGCATTCCGGAAACAGGTCTTCCGTTGGATACCTTCCCGGACAAGATACAGGAGATTATCCTCAATCTTGCCAGATACGAAAATTTCAATGTGGAATATACTGCGTCTATTGTTCTTTCTGCTGTTGCTACTGCAATAGGCAACTCTTGTCATATCCGTATAAAGGGCGAGTGGAAAACTTGCCCATCCCTTTATATGATGCTGGTCGGACGTCCCGGGCTCGGAAAGACTCCTCCCCTCGGTTTTATCTATAAGCCGATTAATGAGTATGATGACCGGCTGCATGAGAAATATAACGAGGAATATGATGAATATGAAAGAGCCATGTCAGCAGGCAAGCACGGAAGTGACGGGGAGGAACAACTGCTCAAGAAACCGAATTTTGTAACGACGGTCATTTATGATTCCACCCCGGAGGCGATGATGAATATTCATCAGCATAATCAGCGTGGGATAACATTGGTCGTCGATGAAATCCTGGCTTTGTTCAATTCCGTCAAAAGGTACAACAGCAAGAACAACCTCATTGAAGATCTGTTGACAGCTTATAGCGGACAGCCGTTAAAGATTATCCGCAAATCAGAATCACGTCCTGTTCTAATCAAGAATCCATGTATAAATGTCATCGGTTCAGTACAGACGAATATGCTGCAGGAGGTATTCCGTGCAGAGTTTCTTGCCAACGGATTGCTTGACCGTTTTCTGTTTGTCTATCCCAAAAACAAGAAGATATCCGGATGGAGACGGGAAGAGCGGAATACAGCCCGTCCTGACATCATGAATCAATGGAGGACAATAATCAACAGAATCCTAAGTATCCCCTGTATCCTTGATGACAAGGGCACAACGGTCAATCCCCGTATCCTTACAATGTCTGACGATGCGGAAGAATACTTTTATGAATGGTACAATGGAATTATCGATGCTGTAAATGCCATTGAGGATGATGCGGATGTTGAAAGCCGCAAGATGAAACTCAATGGCCATGTAGCACGTCTTGCCCTGTTGTTTCAGGTAATGAAATGGGCTACTGATAGTGGAGATATGCAATATATTGAGCGAGACTCCTTAGAATCGGCAATCCGTATGATTGATTATTATGAGGAAACATACAGGAGGATTCAGGAAACCATTGTCATAAACACTATCGGAGAAACTAAGGAAGCGTGGTTTTCTCTGTTGGAAGATCGCTTCACTTCCGGTGATGCGGTTATTGCCGGTAGAAAAGTTGATATGTCCCGACGTACCGTCTATTATGCGCTTGACCAATTATGCCGGCTTAAGCACCCTCTTATAGAAAAGCTTCAGCATGGAGTCTATCGCAAACTTATGACAGAAAATACTGATGCACCTTGCACTATTGCACTTTCATCTTGCCAGGATACCGTGCAATCTTCTCAAAGTGCAAAAGTGCAGAGTGCAACCACACTAAAATCAGAGGACCATGAGTGAATACAGATTCCATTTACAGAAATACCGCCCTGGAAGCAAGACTACTTGTCCGAACTGTGGTAAAAGCCGGTGTTTTGTCAGGTATATTGATGAACAAGGCAGCATTAGCTTTCCCGGTAATGTCGGCAAGTGTGATCATGAAAACAGTTGTGGCTACCACTATACACCTAAGGAATACTTCAAGGATAATCCTGATGTATTGGAAATGGATGAGGAAAGCGGCAAGTCACTTCTTTCTGCCCCTTATAAGACGGCAGATAAAACTCCGTCTTGTATTGTTCCTTCGTATATTCCTTCATCTTATGTGTTAAGGAGTCTGTCACATTATTCAATCAACCCCTTATATCAGTATTTCTGTCAGGTGTTTGGTGAAGATGAGACGACCAGATTGTTTGAAATGTATCGTATAGGAACATCTTCAAAATGGGGAGGCGCAACGGTTTTCTGGCAGACAGATATAAATGGACAGGTAAGAACCGGTAAGGTAATGTGCTATAATGCTGAGACAGGGCATCGGGTTAAAGAGCCTCAGGCTTTTGTCAGCTGGGCACATTCCGAGTTGAAGTTGCAGGATTTCCATTTGAAGCAATGTCTGTTTGGAGAACATCTTCTGAAAAATTCATCGTCTCCGGTAATGCTGGTAGAAAGTGAAAAGACCGCTGTTGTAATGAGCCATTTTATCCCCGATTATATATGGCTGGCAACAGGTGGAAAGAACGGTTGTTTCAATAGTGAAGCTATGCAGGTTCTCAGAGGCAGGGAGGTTACTCTCATCCCTGATTTAGGAGCAACCGAACAATGGAAAGAAAAGTCTGCTTTGTTGTCTGGAATATGTAAACGGGTTGTTGTGTCCAATGTTTTGGAATGTACATCCGATGAAGAGCAACGCAGCCAAGGATTGGACATTGCAGACTTCTTTCTGTATTCACCATCAAAGAGACAGATACTCCATCAGATGATACAACGTAATCCAGCATTGCAGTTGCTCATTGATGAACTGGATCTGGAACTTATTGAATAGTAAAGGAACTTGTTCCGAGGATTTATATAAAGTCCTTAACACAATAAGGACTTTTTGCCTGGCGGCAATAAAATCCGGTCATTGTCCCGCAGAGCGGACTGGCACAAGAGCAAGCTCAAATATTAATCATTTATCAAAAGAATATCCTATATGAACACAGATATTAAACAGGCCATGCATGTTGAAGCCGGGAAGTCATTCGGCACAGCAGAGGCGAATGAAAACGAAAGGCATTGGAATGATGACAAGATTGACAGAAAGAATCAGGATCCGACCAATCACTATGACAAGACCCGAATGAAACTGAATTTCGAGATTGGGCCCGATGGGAAAGTTCATCCGTTAGGCTATCAAGAGAAATCGCTTGAAGTACGTTTGCAGGAACGGTTGACTGAACTGGGCTGGAAACCCTTCAAGCCGGACAGCAAAATTCAACCAAACTGTTGTGCGAAATTTATCTTTGGAGGCAATCATGACCGTACACTTGAGATGGCATTTGGGCCCCAAACCGTAAATATGGGAAAGGGTGCAGACAACAGCCATCTCCAGCGATGTCCGGAAATCGAACAATGGGCAAAAGATGTCTATGACTGGTGCGCCAAACGGTACGGACAGAAAAATATCATCGGCTTCCAGGTCCATCTTGATGAGAGCAGCCCGCATATCCATGCCTTGATTGTTCCTGTCGGACAACGAGCCAAAAGCGGACGTGAATGCGTTATGTGGTCGGCTAAGTTTGGCAAGAGCCGTTATGGGTATGGCCATATTCTTCGGGAAATGCACACCTCACTATATGAAGAGGTTGGGAGCAAGTACGGGCTGGAACGTGGTGACAGTATTGAAGGACGGAACGTCAGCCATCTTAGTAAACGCGATTATATCCGGAAACTGGCCAAAGATGCGAAACAGGCGGAGAAAGCAGTCAAGGGGCTGCAAACTATGATACGGAGATTGGAAGCACAGATATTCAGGTCTCAATCCCAACTTGAAGAAATTGAGAAGTCTCTGTCTTCCGGCAAAATCGCTCTTCAGGAATATGAAATTCAAAAGACCAAGATACAAAAACAGATTTCCGAATACCAGTCAAAGCTTGAAGACAAGGCATGTAAGCTTCAAGAAAAGGAGCAGGAACTGGAGCAGATGACAAAGAATATAGACCGTGTCGGTAGAGTGGTGCAACCTTTCCGCAATCACAAGATAGATTTTGAGCCGCCACGGATCACTGGCAAACCTCCGATATTCGGTGTTGACAAATGGATTGAGGAACAGAACAGATCTATCGCCAACCGATTCGTGAAGATTGTCCGTCAGATTGAAGAACTGTATCGGAAGGATGCCGAACAGCAAATACAGGCGGTGCAGAATAATGCGTTGCTGGACTATCGGGAGCTTAAATGGCTGCAACAGGAGTATGCACGACTGACGGATCTCAACGACAATCAGACTGAACAGATGCAGACGTTTCTTGACCAGCTGGCTGAGCCTTCTGTGCGGGAACGAATTTTCTCTATCGCAGATGCTTTGATTGGCGGGCAGCCTGTCGCTGTTTCATCCGGCGGAGGCGGTGGCAACGCCGACTCAGACCTTCGCTGGGACGGAAGAAGGCCGGATGAGGAGGAAGAGGCGTATCGGAGAAGGTGTCTGATGTTTGCGATAAATGTTGTAAAAAGACAGAGTGGAAGGAAAAGTTATAGAAGAAGGTAAGATGAATCATTCCACTGTTTACTTGATTCTTTCTACATTTATGTTTATTTTTGCACATAAATGTAGAAAGATTTTTCTATGGAAAAGAAGGTATATAAAAATAGGATTAGGGTTGTATTGGCTGAAAAGATGATCACAAATACATATTTGGCCGAACAGCTTGGGGTATCAAAGATGACAATAAGTCGGTGGTGTACTAATGCTACACAACCTAGTGCACCACAGTTGATTGAAATCTCGCAAATCCTGCAGTGTGATTTGAAAGATTTGTATGAACCATTTGAATAGGAAAAAAGAATGACAAAAAAGAAATATACATTTATTGATTTGTTTGCTGGATGTGGTGGTTTAAGTCTCGGCCTTGAACAAGCTGGTTTCGAGGTCGTGTTCATGAATGAGATAGTTAACACCTTCGCATCTACCTATTTGGCTAATCATAACCTTAAAGAAGGACAGTATTTTATCGGAGACATCAATGAATTGAATAAATGTTTAGGTAAATATAGTGATATTCTCAAAAATCCAGACAAACCAATTACTTTGGTATGTGGAGGCCCTCCTTGTCAAGGTTTCTCTATGGCTAATAGACAGAGGATTATTGATGATCCCAGAAATCAACTTTATAAGGCCTATTTACAATTCCTTTCCGAGATCAGACCGCAATTCTTCATAATGGAGAATGTAAAAGGAATGGCTAATAAGTTCGATGAAATAATCGCCAATTTTAAAGAATACTTAGGCGACGAGTATCTATATGACTACCGATTACTGAAGGTTCAAGATTTCGGTATTCCCCAAAATAGAGAGCGTTTTATAATGATAGGTAATAGAATGGGGATTGATCCGAATGAAATATTCACAGAAATCGAACAGCATAAAAGGCCTCCATTTGTATTAAAAGATGCATTATTTGGATTGCCGCATCTGGAAGCCAGAAAAGAAAAAAACAAAGGCGAATACGAATCGTTGGAATGTGGATTTACAGAACGTGATTTCTCATATCCTAGTACTGATTTTTATCATTTTATTAATGGTGACAGAGTTATAACGAAGTTATATAATCATAAAAATAGGTACAATAATTTACGGGATATAGAGATTTTCAGAAGATTACCTCAAGGAGCAAACTCTTTACATGAATCCATACAAGATATCATGCCATATAAAAGACGTAATAATATATTTAAAGACAAATATTTTAAACTTGATGAAAATCAGATATGTAAAACTATCACTTCTCATATGAAGTATGATTGTAATATGTATATTCATCCATGGGAAGCCAGAGGACTATCTCCAAGAGAGGCCGCCCGAATACAAACATTCCCAGATGATTTTGTATTGAAAGGACCTCAAAATTCTTGGTATGCCCAAGTCGGGAATGCTGTTCCTGTAAAATTTGCGGAAGTGATAGGAAAAAGTATAATGAAATTTTTATGAAGCATTTAGAACTATTTGCAGGGATAGGAGGTTTTAGGAGAGCAATGGATGCCCTTACAAATGATCATATAATGGACTTCCATTGTATCGGATATTCTGAAATTGACCCTAAGGCAGAGACAACCTATCGTGTAAATTATATTATAGATAAAGATGAAATCGTAATGGGAGATATTGTCGCTTTTACAAACGACAAAAAGAATATCAAATCTCTTCCTAAATTTGATTTGTTGACAGGAGGATTCCCTTGTCAAACATTCAGCATGATGGGGAATCAAACTGGCTTTGACGAGGATAGAGGACAAATGTTTTTCCGTATAATGGATATACTGATGGTTAAGAAACCAAAGTATGTTTTACTGGAGAATGTCAAAAATCTATGGAATCATGATAAAGGAAGGACATTTGCCAGAATCAAGAGTGAACTAGAATCAATCGGGTATCACGTTTACGCAGATATTTTTAATACAGCAGATTTTCATTTGCCCCAGACACGGAATAGGATTTTGATATTTGCAACGACGGCTAAGATTCCAAGAAATTTCCAATTCACGGCTAAATTGATTGCAGAAGAATTTGACAAAAAGTATAAAGAGACGAGTCTGGCACACTATGAAACAATTAACGAAGTGTTGAAGCAAGATGTCGAGTCTAAATACTTTCTTTCGGAACGTATAAAACCCACCCTGCTTGCAGATGGTTCTTCCAAATTCAAATCAAAATCGGATATAAACATGAAGATTGCTCGTCCATTAACAGCGACAATGCATAAAATGCACAGGGCGTGTCAAGACAATTATTATAGCCAGGATTTCATCACCTCCCATGGTAAAGTTAATCCTGTTGATACGATGACAAAAGAAGAACTAGCCAAGTTGCCGATCCGCAAACTTACTCCTGAAGAAGCTTTTATGTTACAAGGTTTTCCAGCTGAATTTGCCAATAATGCCAAATCGCATGGAGTAGCAGATGGTTCTCTTTACAAACAAGCGGGGAATGCAGTCAGTGTCAATGTTATATATGCTGTTTTATACTATCTCATCAAATGTAATATAATTAAATAACAATAATATGGAAGAAATCACAAAACACATAAACGATACTAATGCAAGTTATCGTCATGTCGGGGCAGGTGATGCTAAGAATACCGATTTGTTCTTGGACAATGAACACTACGAATTGTTTCGAGATCGTGGAGAACAGATAACTGTAAGATTTGACAAAACAAATCTTACTCAAGCAATATTGTTTATTGCATCTATTCTTCCAAGAAAGTTTGACCAATCTGCAAATCATTACATAGTTAAATATTCTAATGAATTTGTATTCGATCAACTGGCAATACTTGACGCCTTGTTTAAAGAAGAAGGCGTTCCTGTAAATACAATTACTCAGACTTGGAATGCCAGAAAAGACGTTGTAAAGAAAAATGGCGATATTGATAACCGTTTTTATTTCAATAATTTACTCAAAGACGTTGAATTCAGAGACCATAATGGTGATATTCAAACGACAAAATTCACTTTGAGAAATTACTTAGCCGGTGGCTTCTCAAATCTTAATATAAAGAAAGCACCGGACGGAATATTCGATATAAAAATTGACAATGTAACAGAACCTTATGATGATGGGAAAGAAATTGATTTAGAAGAGATCGTTATCCCCTCAATAAGATTAAATGATATATCCAGCCGTCAACTGATTTGCTATGGTGCCCCAGGAACAGGTAAGTCTCATTGTATTAAGGAAGAAACAGATGAATGGGAAAAGAAAGGAAGGGTTGTAAGAACTACCTTTCATCCGGATAGTGATTATTCTACATTTGTTGGTGCATATAAGCCTACGACCGAGAGTGTACAAAGGTATGACATCTATAATAAACCGATAACCAAAGATGGTCAGCCTGTAATGGAACAGATTATTACTTATGAATTTGTAGAACAGGCTTTTTTACAAGCTTATATAGATGCATGGCGAAATAGAGACGAGTATGAGTTCTTGATAATAGAAGAAATCAATCGTGGAAATTGTGCGCAGATATTCGGTGATTTATTTCAATTATTGGATAGAGGAAATGACGGTTATTCCGAATATTCCATAAGGGCCGATAAGGATTTGCAGAAGCATTTAAGTAAAGCCTTTGAAGATATAGAGATAGAAGATTATCCGAATATAAAGAATGGAAAGGAATTGCTTTTGCCTAGCAATCTCTATATTCGTGCAACAATGAATACTTCTGATCAAAGTTTGTTCCCTATTGACAGTGCATTCAAACGTCGTTGGGACTGGAGATATATGCCTATTGCAAAAGGTAATGACAATGGAGTAAAACTGAATTGGCAGATAGATATTGATGGCAAAAGATACGATTGGTGGACTTTTGTCAAAACTATTAATAAACACGTCTTTGATACAACCAATTCAGAAGATAAGCAACTTGGGTTTTTCTTTTGCAAGGCTAAGGGAGACATTATTGATGCTGAAACTTTTGTGGGCAAAGTTGTATTTTATCTTTGGAATGATGTTTTCAAGGATTTTGGATTTGATGCTCCTATATTTGCAGATAAAGAAGATGAAACAAATCCAAAACTTTCCTTTGACAAGTTTTATATGGCAAATGGTGAGGTAAATAAGGATAAGATAAAAATATTCCTTGCAAATATTGGAATGATTCCAATGGAAGAGACTGTCGAAGATGATGAAGATGAATCTGCAGATTCAAGTAGCGTTAAAATACCTAAATATTCAATTAATGGCAGCTCTGAACAATTTACTACTCCCCAAGCGGTCCGGCGCATAATTGAAGATTATGCAAAACGTAACGAAAGTATTTCTGTAAATGAAATGATTGAACTTTGGAATGGAATTTCTGAAAGAAATAATCTTTTAGTAGATTCGTGGCAGCCTTCACCGAATGACAATCAGCCGTTTGCGAATAAAAGACGTACTAAAATAGAATGGAAAAATGGCGTCGTATGGGTAACTAACGGTTGGACGGAAGCCTTGTTCAAAAAGTTCATGGATAATGTGAAGCAAAGACTGGGTATAAATATTTTAAAAGTAAACTGATGCGCATCCTCATTGAAGAATACCAATACGAAGTGGCTGCCATAAAGGATGTCCTTCATGGCATTGATTCCTTGACTAACATTGAGGGAAAAGTGTCGATACACTATGTGGGTTATTACTACAATAGCCTATTGAGAGACTGCGTATTTATTCTTCCTAAAGTATTGTTACGTGGTGGCGAGAGTCCTAGCGATGGCCCTGAATTGGTATTTGGGAAATATAAGCCTGAGGATATTGCGAATCTTGACGAAAATAATCCTCTTTCACAACAAGAGCGGGATTTTATCTACAAGTTTGCAGTATGGATTTATCGTGCGATTGTGGTTTATAAGAATGATAAACAAAATGACAGTTCTATTATTTATCATGCCCAAATAGCTCAGGTTGACAAGGGACAGCGCAGACTAAGCAATACCTATCTTGATATACTGCTGTCATTGATACAGTTCAATCGGGAAAATCAGAACTTTTTCTTCTTCATATTAAAAAACCTCCATTCAGGTTTCAATAAAATCAATTGGACTCGCACAATAAGTACGACAACAGCAATAGTACAAAAGAACCGTCCAATATATTTGAATCCGGTAAACAAGAAAAGGAAAATAAATTTTGATGAAGAATTATTGGTTATCTTCTTCTCGATATTGAATTATATCGGAGATACTTACGGATTCTCCAAGGGGATAAATTGTCAGTTTGATCTTATCAAGGGAAAGCAGTTTGAAACCTATTTGAAAGGATATGGCAAAACCAGACTTCTTCAAATCAAATACAAGTATTTCTCGGATAAAGCTCTGGAGTTGTGGCGACTTTGTTTTGCATTCTTTGATGAGTCGCGTCAGGTATTTATCAATACAGAGCAAAAGGAATATTTGCTTGTCAAGAATTTCTATATTGTTTTTGAAGCAATCATTGACGAACTGATAGGAGACAAACCGTTACCGGACGGTATGAATAGGAAACAGGAAGATGGAAAAATAGTTGATCATCTGTTTTCTGCCCCGAGCCTTATTGATGGAGAAGCAAAGCAGACATACTATATTGGCGACAGTAAGTATTATAAGATTGGTCATGAGTTGACATCGGAATCCGTTTACAAGCAATATACATATGCTAGAAATGTAATACAATGGAATTTGGACATTTTTAATGTGGGTGGAACAACTGAGTCCGGTGTACGTTTGCGCGATGACGTAACCGAAGGTTACAATATCATCCCGAATTTCTTCATCAGCGCAAAGATGGACATGAAATTTGATTACTCCAATGACGGAATAGATAAAACAGACCGTAAAAAGAACAAGCACAAGCAGGTCCAGTTCAAAAACCGTCTGTTCGACCGTGACACACTACTTTTATTTCACTATGATGTGAATTTTCTTTTTGTATTGTCATTATATGCGCGTGACAATATATCACAAAAAGCCAAATGGAAGCAGGAAGTCAGGGACAAATTCCGCCGAGAAATACAGGAATGGTTGCAGATGGATTATGACTTCTATGCCATGCGTGCCCGACCGGGAGTAAACGGGGAAGAGTATATTAGGCATAACTTCAAGGAGGTTGTCGGTAAAGTCTATGCTCCATTCAAGGATGAAAGGACATATTCACTTGCATTGGACAATAGTGATCCGGAAGGCAATAATGAGGCTATCAAGGCTGCACTGTCGGAGTTTTTCTATGTGGAGCCATGCCGCTTGGGACAAAATCCGGAGGATGTGTTGCCCGTTGCTGCTGATGTCGTTGCGGTTAATAATACTGACAATGATTTGGCATTATGTGTGACAAAAGAAGGTATACATTTCGACAGTGCCGTCGCAATGATGAAGCAGACCGGTAAATTGGGTGTTGCATTGAATATGAACGGTGCGACATTGCAGTTGGTTGAAGGTTTTACAACTGCCAAATATCTCATCATACACAACAAGAGTGACAGATACGCTGCATTCTTTGTTGATGGGAAAGGGCCAAGGCTTGTATCCGCAAATGAGATGACAGATATGGTCCTCACCAAGAAAGGTGCATCCATCTATCTTGTCTATAGTGCGGAATTAGATGTCCGTCCGGCATTCGGAGAATTGGATTTTACACCTATCTCCAAGAGTGGTGACAGTTATTCCCCGCATTTGTTGCCAATACAGAGTTTGATAAAAGAAAACATTGAGGTATGAGTATAGAAATATATAAACTCATAGGTGAGACTACCGCTTATGACAAAAAGCAGATGCTTGAAATCAAGCGGCCTAAAAGTTGGCTTAAGAGTGTGTCCGCTTTCGCCAATGGTGAAGGCGGTACATTGATATTTGGCATCAGTGATGATGACCGGATAATCGGGCTGGCGGATGCAGAAAACGATGCGGAGAAAATCAGTGAGGAGATAAAGACCAAACTTGATCCGGTGCCTGTGGTCAATCTTGAATACAAGGAGATTGATGGAAAGAGACTCATATTGCTGCATGTATACCCTGGGCAGGAAACCCCATATTACTACATCGGAGACAAACAGCGATTGGCCTTTGTACGCATAGGAAACGAGTCGGTTACGGCAGACCGTATTCAATTGAAAGCACTCGTCTTGAAAGGAGCCGGACGTACTTACGACAGTTTGCCGTCCAATTACAGATTCGAGGATATGGCTTTTTCAAAACTTAGGTCTGTCCATTATAAACGGCTACAACGTTCATTTGATGACAGCGAGTTCGTATCGTGGGGAATTGTGGATGAAAACGGCAATCTGACAAATGCCGGAGCATTGTTGGCTGATGAATCGCCTGTACGGCAGTCCCGTATTTTCTGCACACGCTGGAACGGTCTGGACATGACCAGCGGCCTGGGAGAAGCGATTGATGATGTTGAACTGGAAGGTTGCGTGATTGGTCAGCTGCAGGATGCCGTGTCTTTTGTAAGAAATAACTCTCATAAGAAATGGTGGAAGGAGAACGACTATCGTGAAGAACTTCCAGATTATCCAGAACGTGCGGTGACGGAAGCGATTGCAAATGCTATCATCCATCGTGATTACTTGCAGATGGGAAGTGAGATTCATATTGACATGTACGATGACAGGCTGGAAATATACTCTCCCGGAGGAATGATGGACGGCAGGCTTATTCAGCAGCTGAATCCTCTTACTGTGCCATCCAAGAGAAGGAATCCGTTATTGGCTGATTTCTTCAGCCGATTGGGGCTAATGGAACGGCGAGGTAGCGGAATGAAGAAGATAATTGATTCCTATAAGAGGTTTGAGGTGCTGCATAATTTTCATGCTCCTGAATTCCAATCAAATGCATCGGAGTTCCATGTGATATTGTGGAATTTAAATTATGGAAGTAACGGTGTAATGGATGAAAAAGAGTTCCTAAAAGTAGATATAGGAACAGAGAAAGAGTTCCTAAAAGAGGATAATAAGTTCCGGAAAGAGTTCCTAAAAGCACAGAGGATAATATACAAATTGATTTCCTCGAATCCAGGAATCACAATTGCTGAAATGGCTGCGAACATAGGTGTTTCTGACCGTCAGGTGCGTAAATACCTCAAGAGAATGACAGATATGAAGTTCATTGTCAGAGAAGGAGGCCGGAAGAATGGAATGTGGAGAATAATAGACGGTGATTACGAAGATTTCTTTGAAAGAATCTGATGACATCTGAAAGATATGGATAAACTCACGAAAGAACAGAGGCACCGTTGTATGTCAGCAATAAAAGGGCGGAATACGAAGCCTGAATTGCTGGTAAGGAAGTTTTTGTTCAGTCGTGGGTTCCGATACAGACTGAATCATTCGCGCCTTCCAGGACATCCTGATCTGGTGCTCCGAAAGTATCGGACAGTCATTTTCGTAAACGGCTGTTTCTGGCACGGACATGAAGGATGTAAGTATTATGTTCCGCCTAAGACTAATGTGGAATTTTGGCGGAATAAGATAGAACGCAACAAGCTCAGAGATAAAGAAGAACAGAGAAAACTTGCATCAATGGGGTGGCACTGCATTACCGTTTGGGAATGCCAGCTGAAACCGAAAGTACGGGAGCAGACTTTAGAAGCATTAGTTTATACACTTTGTCATATCTTTCTTGAAGATAGGAGAATAAAATCTTATGAGGATATAGAAGAAAAATATCCGTTGGTAGCAGAATCAAGTATTAAATATAAGAAGTAAATTAATATTGTTAAACGATATAAGTTATTGAAAAATGAGTAACGGAGCATTATTTTATAAAGCAGATTTACATATACATTCATATGGACCCGATACTGGTTCATTTGATGTAACTGATGTATCCAATACTCCACAAGCAATTGTGGATACTGCTATTGAGAAGGGATTAAAGGTTATCAGTATAACTGACCATAACCAATATATAAATAGCCAGATTGCTGTTCAGTATGCGAGAGGCAAGGATATCCTTGTTATACCCGGTATAGAGGTTAGTACGACACAAGGACATCTTTTATTATATTTTGAAACTATTGATAAGTTACAAAGATTTTATGTTGGGTTAACTTTTAACCATGACAATTCGATCTGTAACCAAGGAATAGTCGAATGCTTGAATTCGGCCGAGAGATTAGGCGGGATAGGCGTTTTAGCCCATATTACATTAGATTCCGGATTTGAAAAGGTTATAAATAGATTCGGTCCACATATGGAGCAAATATTTATGTGCAAGAATTTGTTAGGTCTTGAGATAACAAATAAAAATGAAGCTCACTTATATACGGATGAGGATGAGAATTCAGAGCATAAAAAACTATTAAACTTATGGCGAGATTCGTTAGATAATAAGTTACATAGGGATTTTGCAAAACTAATGTCTTCTGACTCACATGAATTAATTAGATTGGGCAATAATGCAGAAGGCAACAATCGATTAACTAGATTAAAAATGCCGACACTTACATTTCGCTCATTCCATATTGCATTGATGAGTAGTGAGTCCCGTGTTCGTCTAGAAGATGAAATTCCTGTTCAACGCCCAATAATTAAGCATATAAAATTAGAAGGAGGTCTATTAGATGGGGTAGATATAGAGTTAAGTCCTAATCTTACATGCATAATCGGTAGTAGAGGCGCAGGGAAATCAACTCTATTGGAATCAATTCGTGAAGCAACTGGGAATAAGTCTTTTTCAAAAGTTTGTGAATCAGAAGTATGGCCTCAAAATATTTTGCTAGACTATACAGATGAAGCAGGCCAAACGCAAACTTTCCAAAGAGAAAAAAACGCAAGTGTTGTAAATCGCTCGGATCCAGACTCAGGAATAACATCCATTCCTATTGAAAGCTATGGGCAGGGGGATACAGCAAGTACGATTCAGCATAGTGAAGAAAATCCACAAGTTGTTATAAACTTTTTAGATGCTTTTCTCGATTTGAAACTATTGGAAGCTCAAGACTCCGAATATATTGAATTGCTAAGGAGTAATCAAAGCGAGATGAATAAGCTTCGTATTAATATCATTTCGTTACCTAATGCAAAAAAAGCTTTAGAAAATGAACGTCGTAAATTAAAAGCTATGGAACAAAGTAAAGCAGCTGAAATTGTTAAACTGCATAATGCTTTGCTCCAAGAAAGAGATTTCCGTAAGACTTTGATAGACGACCTTAATAAACTCGTCAAAACATATAGAGATATTCTTGGCGACACCAATTTGTTTGATAAAGTTGCCGAGATGAGTGATGACCGTATTGTTGTTGGCAAAGAATACTTCTTTAATGTGCAAAGGATAATAAATGCATTTTCTGTACTTGTATCTTCTAAATCAAAAGAGCTTAATGATGCTCTCGCTGAAAAAATTTCGGAGTTAAAAACTCAATTAGGATTATGGAAAGCGAAAGAATCGGAAATACAAGGACAGATAGATGATAAGAAACAAGAGCTAATACAGCAAGGTATACCCTTTGACTTGGGAAAAATTAATCAAATTTCCAAGGATATCATTGATTACGAGAAAAAGGTTGCAAAGCTTCAAGATGATCAGAAACGCCTTGTTGAATTACTCAAGGAACGTCAAGAATTGATACAGGAGCGCCAAAAGAATAAAAGAGAAATTACTCGGAAACATTTAGCATTTGCAAAAAAGATAAATGAGAACCTGAAAACTTCAGTTGATGACTTTTTTGTCTCTATTAAATATGCTGAATCACTATATTCTCCTGATTTTGAAGATACATTAAAAACTTTGATGGGCTGGAGAACTTCCCAAGTTATGAAATCCTCAGTTATCGCAAGGAGTATTGGTGTGTATGACTTTGTCCAAGCAATCAAAAAGAAAGATATTGGCGTATTAAAAGCTATAAAATATCAAGGTGAACAATTTCTGCGGGATGACGAGATTGATAATATTATTACGACCCTTAATGACGGATTTAAATATGAGGATCTTGAATGTTTGAAGTATGATGACCATCCACAAATTACAGTAACTAAGTTCGTGGATGAAAGTGGAGTTAGGAAAAATATTACAAAACGAATATCCCAATTATCGCTTGGACAACAGCAATCTGTATTATTAAGTATATTACTATTATCTGATAGTGATAAGCCTTTATTAATAGATCAACCAGAAGATAATCTTGATAGTGAATTTATTTTCAAAACAATTGTCGGGAATTTGCGTAAAATTAAAGAGCACCGTCAAGTGATTATAGTTACACATAACCCGAACATTGCAGTGCTTGGAGATGCTGAACTTATCATTCCGCTTAAAAGTACAAGTGTGCATTCGCAGATTATATCATCTGGTTCTATTGATAATGATGACACTATTAAACTTTGTTGCAATATATTAGAAGGAGGAGATTCTGCTTTCAAGCAAAGAAGAAATATTTATGGTTTTTGAATAACTGTATCTATCATTGGGTTTGTTTGTCCACCATTTCCTCCCATCGCCTCAGACCGTTTCAGACGGTTCGGTTTGTTTGCGCAAAATTCATTGATTGCTGCATAATATATTGATAATCAATATAGATAAATTTCTTCAACGAGGATGAATATTGAGTTTCCTCAAGCTGCATGAAAGACACCCCGGTACGGTCTGAAAACCGTACCGGGGTGTCTGATTGTTCGGAAACGAACAGCCTTTCAGGGCCGTAGCGTGCGGAATTTATGTCTGGAATCCTTTTGCAAAGTGATTTTGAAAAAAAAGACCGTATGATCTTCACTGTTTCGAAACGTTTTCACGGATGCACAAAAACTTCCGCACCGGACAGTTCCGGCCGTGACATTCAGCATCGAAGAATGCCTGCAGGAGCACCGCCCTGTCCATCTTAACGGACGAAAATACTACCGGCTTCGCCGCTTTATCTCCTTACAGCAGTTTTGTATCCAACGGATTCCCCATCGGAAATTCCCACCGTCTGATGCCTGACTCCGTTACGTTCGATCCATGCCGTCAATACCGCAACGATATATCGTTGTTCTTCGGTCGTCAGTTCCCGCCCGGGCGGGATGCCATGCCACTTGGCCAGACATCCCCGGCAGCAGCAGGCCGTGGCGTGCTGAGCGATAAAGACCGGATGCCCGCGCATCGGGGTCTGCCGCCCGTCATTGGGAATAACGGCCGGAGCGAGGCGTGTGCGCACGAAATCTGCGGCATGACGCCGGATAGTCTCCATGCCTTTTCGCTCGATATAGGCGATATCTTCCGCTTTCAGACGAAATCTTCGGCGGAACTCGGATGTCGCCAGCCGGGCGAACAACGCATCGAAGGATTCTGCCGCAGGGGTGTTTTCAATCATTTTTCTCCGCAGATTAAGTCAGCAACAAAGATACGAACAGTCAATGCGTTTTTATCCGTTCCTGCGGGGATTTTCGCTCGGGGTATTCCGGGAACAGTATCAGCCATGCCAATCCGACGGCTGCCGGCAGCGACAAAATTCCCGTCGTCAGACAAAAGGCTTTCAGCAGATGGATATACATCGGACACCTACTTTTGGCGTTCCCCGAGCGTCAGGCCGTATTTGAAAGACAATGCCTTGCAAAAGCGGACATTCCGGAAACGTTCGTTCCTGTCGGGAATCAGCTTCCCGTCATTGCATATCCGGTTGTAAACGATATGCAAATGAGGATGCGCCGTGTTCGTGTGGCGTACGATAACATACTGTGTATTATCGATCCCCATGCACTGCATATATTCCCGGGCGATTTTCACCATCCGAAAATCCGTCATCTGCGGAGCATCGTTCGGGTGGAACGAAAGCGATATGTGCCCGGCAGCTTTGGCAACCGGATCATGCAGCAACGTCTGATCTTCGAAGTCGGAGATCATCTGTTCCAGCCACTCCTCATTATGGCAGTCGCTTACAAATATCCCTTCGCAGGCGATCAGCCGGGAATGATCGTTTTTGAGGACATATTCAATCACAGTCCGCAGCGATTCGCTTTTCGAGAGTTTGCCGATCATCGCTTTAGAGCAGTTTGGCATCCAATAATTCCTTGGCCGCTATCTCCACCGTCTGATGGCGGGCTCCGTTTTTCTCGACGATTTCCAGCAAAAGCACTTTGTCGTCGGAGATCGTCAGTTTGGGCAGCGCGAATACCGTCCTTTGCCGCTGGTGTCCCCTCACGACTGCCGGATCGTTGCATACGCGCAGGATTTCGAGCGGCGTCTGCTGCTGCGCCGTGCGCTTCGTAAGTTTGCGATCCGCTACGATGAACCGCCGTGCATCCACCTCGAAGGAGATATTCGTGTCGTTATACATACAAGTATGTATGTAAACGACATCGTTGGAGACGTAAATTCCCAGCACCTCGACCCCGATGCCGTACTTCTTTGTGCGAATGCCCTTCACGTCCGTACGGTTTTGGCGGTATATGTCGCTCAACATGCGTTTTATGGTCGCAGGTTTCTCGCGCCCTACCTCGCGCAGCAGCACCCGGCTTTCGGATGCTGGGGCCGTCGGCTGCGGATAGCCCACGGCGGCCGGTTTCTTCATACTTTCTGGTTGCGGTTCCTGCACTGTAAGATTGAGGGTCGAGACAACAGGATTCTCGGCATAGTGGACATCGAAAGTGAAAAATCCTCCGTCTTCGGTGATGACCGTCAGGTTGGTTTCTGCTGCGAAATTCCGCACGGCCGCTTTCACCCGCACGACGTTTTCGGCCCCGTCGGCCTTGCCTGCTATGATGTCCATCGAGCCGATGTCAATGTAGGTCACGGGCGACGGGAAAAGAATATGTACGGTCTTGGTGAATCCCGCTTCGATACGCAGCGGCCGGATCTCAGCCGGCGTTTCCGGTGTCGTTCGTGCCGTAACCTTTACCGCTGCGATTGCCGCGACGATCAGAATCAGATAAATAAGGTCTCGTTTCATGTGTGTTCTATTCTTTTGAAATCAATAATAGCTGATGATTGGCTTTGAGGGTGATCTTCACCTCGCGGAGCTTCCCGGCGACATACTGCGACGAAGCCTGCAATCCTCCGCGTGCCAGTTCGGACAATACCTGCTGCCCGGCCGAGCGAGTGACGTTCACGCTCGTACCGGCGGTCTGCCCGACGGATGCCAGCGCCTCTTTGAGGGCCGTCCGCTCGCGGGAGTTCGGAACGTTCAGCCCCGGCTGTCCGTCGAGGTCGTAAGCCACGGCTTCGACGGCAAAGATCCGCCCGCCGTATTCGACGGACGACACCACGACCTGCAGCCGCATCCCGGAGATCGTCGCAAGACCGTATAACGGGGTGTTGCGGGGGATGGTCACTCCGTCGATGCGCACGGCTTCCAGTAGCCGTAGCTGCACCATGCTTCCGGCGCGTATGATTTGCGTCTTGGCGACACAGGCCTTGACGGTCGGAATATCGGCGTGCGCGGCCCCACTTGCCGCCGTGAGAAATCCGAGGTTGCGCTCGATGGTGAAATCCGCCCGCGTGTCGAGCGTCGAGGCTTCGACCTCACCCTCCCGAACGGGCCGCATGACGGACAGGCGCGAATCCCTTCGCTGCTTCGTCGGCCCGGCCTCTTCGCCCGCGGCCGTTCCGCCGCCGAGATATTTCCGGGCAAGCTTGTACTGCTCCTCGGCCATTTCCAACGGGTCGGGCTGCTGCCGCTCGGCATCGAGCTGGGATTGCAGGGCCGTGACCTGCTCTTTCAGGGCTTCGACCTCGGCATTGCGCTGCGGAGCGGCGTAGAAGCCCTGCACCTGCTGCTGCATGGCCCGGTTGGCCTCGGCGGCCCGCTGTGCGGGGTTGTCCGCCGGGGCAGACTCCTCGGCGGGTTTGAGCCCGTCGTCCAGCAGCGAGAACGAGTTGTCGCCGAGTGTCATCATGCGTTTCTGCTGCTGCTCCTCGCTGCGGAGCTGTTCCGCGGCTTTGCGTTTGTCGCCGACGGTAGCCTGCGCTTTGCCGTCCGGAACCGACGTATTGATCCCCGCAGCTCCTTCCTGGGACTTGACGGGCGCAGGCCGGAATATGAACCACAGCACGACGAGGAATATGCATCCGAGGATCGCCGCGAAGAGCAGCACCTTGCGCTTGCGCTGCCGCTCGAACTCCGCCGAGGGGTCGTTTCCCGGATTCTTGTTTTCTGTCATAACGTTTACGGTTTTGGATGTAATAATTCGGGATGCCCGATCTCCAGCTCCGGTACCATGTCCATAGCGAACAAGAGCCAAAGATAAAGGAGCAGCAGCAGGACGAGCGCCGCGAGTACGATCCGCTCCCGGATGCGGGGTGCGAGCACGTCATGCCGGCGCCGCAGCGACCGCCGCACCCAACGGATGCGGCAGTGCAGGGAGTGCGGTTTAACGGTCATAGGTTGCAATGTCTTTGTTCTCGACGATGTTCAGCGCTTCGACCATGAATCCCTGCGGGTTGTTGTCCGAGCGGGAGACGTTCACCAGACGGCACGTCGTGACGAGCGACCGCTCCGTGACGGTGCTCTCGCGCAGGATACGCTGCCGTGCAAAGGTCGTAACCTCGTAAGGATAATGGTTGAAATCGCAGCGGATGCTGTCCACTTTGACCATCTGCGAGACATTGCCCGCGATCAGGCGGTTGAAGAATCCCTTCTCCTGCAAGACCTTGTAGTAGGACAAGGCGCTTTTGTCGGCCATCTGCAGGGCGCGTCCGACATTGGACTCGATGGCCGCCTTGTCGGGCGAGAGGGTGAAAAAGAGTTCGTGGAAGCGCCGCACATGCTCGCGGGCCTCTACGGGACGGTTCTGTGCGAGGTCCTGCGAGAGCGCCACCATCAGCGAGCGCCCGTTGTCCAGTACGTAGATCTTCTGCCGTTGCCGTTCGGCGAAGGAGTAGGACAACCAGACCGCCGCCACGGTTACGACGGCGCAGATTCCGACGAAGACGAAAGCGTACATGCGCAGTTGCCGAAACGATGTTTCGATGTTCGTTAAACACTTGAATTCCATAACAGCGAATTATTTTATTTTCTGAAAATAAGCCGGGCGCCGTTCATGATACCACGCCCTACGGCCTTACCGCCCGATAATGCCGCCGAGCCGGCGCCTTTGGCCCCGGCCCATGCTTTGCCGGCCGTCCATCCGGCTCCGGCGCTTACGAGCGAGGTCATCTTCGAGACGGTCTTGTTGTAGGCGGCGAATCCGTTCGCCTGCACGACCCACGAGGCGATCGAGGGGATGCAGAGATATCCGCATACGGCCACGAGCATGAAGATCAGGTTCAGGCTGTTCGACCAGTCCACATACCAGTTGTATCCCTGCTCCATAAGTTCGGTATCATGCCGCATGGCGAGACTTTGCAAACGTGCGATGATCGCCGAGAAAAGGTCCGAGATCGGCAGCCACAGGTAGATCGAGACATACTTCGTGAGCCATTGCGTCAGCGTGGACTGAAATCCGTCGAACACGGAGATGGCAAAGGCGATCGGCCCCAGCAGGCTCAATACGACCAGATAGAAAGTCCTCAGCACGTCGAGTATGACGCTCGCCGCCGCGAAGAGCAGTTCGAGTATCCATGCCAAGCCTTTGAAGGTTCGGTATTTGTAGGTAAAGAGAAGCGCAGAAAAGAGTAAATATCTTGTTTAC
>OJPR01000159.1_pt1 | contig 31474 bp, 19 predicted proteins | sample 1598621 | NCBI WGS metagenome assembly OJPR01 (sample SAMN03922489, study PRJEB24848) | human gut metagenome | isolation source: stool sample | host: Homo sapiens | place: Germany | collected 2011-05 | reverse complement strand
CTTCGAATACTGCGACCGCAGGGGCATTCTCGTTTGGCAGGAGTTCCCGCTGGCATGCAACTGCTACCCCGATGACCCGCATTACCTCGCCACGCTGGAGCAGGAGGCTACGGCGATCATACGCCGCCTGCGCCGCCACCCGTCGCTGGCGATCTGGTGCGGGGGCAACGAACTGTTCAACAACTGGTCGGGCATGACAGACCAGTCGCTCGCACTGCGCCTGCTGAATGCACTCTGTTACCGGTTATCGCCGGAAATACCCTTCAACGCCACATCGCCCCTGAACGGCATGGCACACGGCAACTACCTTTTTTACTGGGAGGGCCGCGATATTTTCCAGCTGATTAACGACAGCCACTTTACGGCCTACACCGAGTTCGGCGTCCCGGGCATTTCGCCGCGCAAAGTCCTCGAAAAGATCATTCCGCCCGAGGAGCTCTTCCCGCCCCGCCCCGGGACGGCCTGGGAGGAGCACCATGCCTTCGGCGCCTGGGATGGCAGCCCCGCGACATGGCTCGGGGAGCCGACGATAGAGCGGTATTTCGGACGGGCACAAACACTCGACCAGCTGATCGAGCGCAGCTCGCTCATGCAGGGCGAAGGATACAAAGCCGTTTTCGAGGAAGCCCGCCGCCAGAAACCCTATTGTGCGATGGCGCTCAACTGGTGTTTCGACGAGCCGTGGCCCGCGGCCGCCAACAATTCGCTGGTGGCCTACCCCTCCGTCCCCAAGCCTGCGCTCGACCAGGTGCGCCGCGCCTGCCGGCCGCTCTGCGCCAGCGCCCGCATCGCGAAGTTCGACTGGACGGAAGGCGAGCTGTTCGAAGCGGAGGTATGGCTCCTCAACGACCGTTTCGCAGCCGCCGGGCCCTTCTCCTTTACCGTGACGCTCCGGGCTGCCGGACAGACCGTCGAGATACTCCGCTGGGAAAGCCCTGCCGCCGGGCAGAACCGCAACGTCGCTGGCCCCACGGCGCGCGCGGCACTCCCGGCATGGGACACAGACCGTTTCCGGGTCGAAATCACCGTCGAAGGCCATCCGGAAATGGATGCCTGCTACACGCTGGCCTACCGCCGCGCCGCCTGCAAACAGGCGGGCACGGCACCGATGAACATAACCGAATAAAACGATGAAACGCATCTTATTCCTGCTGCTCGCGTTATGCCTCGCCCAACCGGGAACGGGGCGGGTACGGCTGCCTTCGCTCATCGGCAGCGGCATGGTGCTCCAACGCGACTGCGAAGCCCGCATCTGGGGATGGGCCGCGCCGGATGCGCGGATAAAACTCACCGCTTCGTGGGATACGCAAACGCACAACGTGCGCGCCGACGGGGAAGGACGCTGGGACGTACGGCTCCGGACGCCCGGAGCCGGGGGCCCGTATACGCTGACTATCGACGACGGGGAAAGGGTCACGCTCGACGACATTCTCATCGGCGAAGTCTGGCTTTGTTCCGGACAATCGAACATGGAGATGCCCCTCAAAGGCTTCGATTCGCAACCCGTACACGGAGGGCTCGATGCGGCGATGCGCGCGGGCGGCTATCCCGGGATACGGCTCTTCCAGGTAGCCCGCGCTACCGCGTCCGAGCCGCAGCAGGACTGCACCGGGAAATGGGAAACCTCGTCCATGCGTCCGGCCTCGGGATTCAGCGCTGTCGGCTATTACTTCGGGCTCTGGCTGCACCGTGCCCTCGGGATTCCCGTCGGGCTGATCGAAAGCGACTGGGGCGCTACGCGCATCGAGGCATGGATGAGCGCCGGAGCGGCACAGAGCGTCGACGAAAAGATACTTGCGACCGACGCGGCATACGACGCCCAGAACCGGGTAGCAGCGCTTTACAACGCCATGATCCGGCCGCTCACCCCCTATACGCTGCGGGGGTTCATCTGGTACCAGGGCGAGTCGAACAAGGGATACCATGCCAAATACCCGTACGACATGGCGGCGCTGGCGGCTAACTGGCGGGCGGCATGGGGAGGCGGTGAGCAAATGCCGTTCTACTACGTACAACTTGCACCGTTCGACTACGACATCCCGATGCACCGCTTCCGGGGCGAGGAAAATCCGATCCTGCTGCCACTGATGGTCGAAGCGCAGATCCGGGCCCTCGACCTGATCCCCAATACGGGCATGGCGGTAAACACCGACCTGGGGGATGCGACCCAGATACACCCTCCGCGCAAAGACCTCGTAGGGCAGCGGCTGGCCCTGCTCGCTCTCACGGGGACTTACGGATGCGAGGGGATCGACAGCCGGGGCCCGTTGTTCGAGCGTGCCGATTTCGGCGACGGGCGCGCGGTGGTAACCTTCAGGAGCAATTCGACGCTGATCCCGACGGACACTCCGCTGCAAGGGTTTGAAATCGCGGGAAAAGATCGTATATTCCATCCGGCGGAAGCTTTCGTAATACACCGGGATTACGATTTCAGCCGCCAGGTCGAAGTCCGCTCCGACGCCGTGGCAGAACCTGTCGCCGTTCGTTACGCTTTCCGCAACGTCGTGGAGAGAGTCAACCTGACCAACACCATCGGGCTGCCGGCCTTCCCGTTCCGCACGGACACATGGGACGACGCCGGGTTCGCACAATAAATGCACAGACAGTATGGATACACAAATCAAATTCCGCGAAAAGGTCGGCTACGGGCTCGGCGATGCCGCTTCCTCGATGTTCTGGAAACTTTTCGGGTCCTACCTGCTCTTCTTCTACACGGACATCTTCGGGCTCCCGGCCGCGGCCGTCGGCACGATGTTCCTCATCACCCGTTTCTGGGACTCGTTCGTCGATCCGGTCGTCGGGATACTGGCCGACCGGACACAAAGCCGCCGGGGGAAATTCAGGCCCTACCTGCTGTGGTTCGCCGTCCCCTTCGGCATGGCGGGCGTACTGACTTTCACTACTCCGGGCTTCGGGATGGCCGGGAAGCTGGTCTACGCCTATATTACCTACGGAGTGATGATGATGATCTACTCGCTCATCAACGTCCCCTACGCTTCGCTGCTGGGAGTCATCTCCGACAACCCCAAGTCCCGCACGGCACTCTCCTCCTACCGGATGATCTTCGCCTTCGGCGGCAGCATCCTGGCACTGCTGACCATCGAACCGCTGGTGGGATGGTTCAGCCGGGGCAGCGACCCGCAGACGGGCTGGCAGGCGGCCACGGCCGTACTGGCGGCGATAGCGGTCGCATTTTTCTTCTGTACGTACGGCTGGACACGCGAGCGGGTGCAACCCGTACATGCCGAACGCCATCCGTTGCGCGAAGACCTGAAAGACCTGTTGCACAACCGGCCGTGGTGGATCCTGCTCGGAGCCGGTATCGCAGCTCTCATCTTCAACTCGATCCGCGACGGGGCCGCCGTCTATTATTTCAAATACTATGTCCAGGCCGCAGCCCCCGCCGAAAGCACCGGCACGACGCTTTCGCTCACCACGCTCTTCCTCGTACTGGGGCAGGCCGCCAACATCGCGGGCATCCTGCTCGTGACACCCGTTTCGAACCGCATCGGCAAGAAAAACACCTATCTCGGAGCAATGGCGGCGGCAACGGTGCTGAGTGCTGCCTTCTGGCTTCCGGGTGCCCGCGACATCTGGGCCATGATGCTCCTGCAGGTGCTGATAAGCATGTGTGCGGGCAGCATCTTCCCGCTGCTGTGGTCGATGTACGCCGACATCGCGGACTACTCGGAACTGAAGACGGGACGCCGCGCCACGGGGCTGATCTTCTCCTCCTCGTCGATGTCCCAGAAATTCGGATGGACGCTCGGGGGTGCCCTGACAGGTTGGCTGCTGGGGCATTACGGTTTCGAAGCCAATGCCGTGCAGGGCATCGCGGTACAAAACGGCATACGTGCCATGATGAGCCTGCTGCCGGCGGCCGGGACGATTCTTTCGGTCGTGTTCATATGCTGCTATCCGCTGGGCGAGAAGCAGGTCGCGGAAACAGGACGCAGGCTGAACGCGCTGCGTACCGGGCACAAACGACAGGACGAGGGGGAATAGCCCGGATACACGACTACGGATAGACGGGTAAGCAGCCGGACAAGGGCGGAGCCGGGCAATCCGGAGCCGGAAGGGATCAGCGGCAACTGAACACGACGCTCTGCGAAGCGCCGTGTTCGTCGATCACGGTCAGGCGGTGCTTCCCCGGCGCCGGGCGGACGGAGACCTTATGTTCGAAAGAGGTCGAACCGATATAGTCGTCGTCGATATGCCAGAACAGCACGGCATTGCGGTCGCGGTGCACGGCCGTAAAGACAAGGCTCTGCTGTTCCCCTTCGAGCGACCTCGGGGCGACCAGCACACGCCCCGGCTGCGGGTAGATGATGTCGATGGGATTGTTTTCGGCCCGGTTACCCGGCAGGCCGGGATGCAGCGGGGGCAGCGGTCGGTAGTCGGGATGCTGCCGGCGGTAATACCACTCCTGCGCAGGCGGGAGGATAAACATCGGCATGCGGACGATCCTGGCCGGGTCATAGCAATCCGCCGTCACACGGTATTTCAGGTCGGCGCTCAGGTTGACGATCCGGTGGTAGGGGCACACCTCCCCGAGGGCGGCCGCACGGGGAATCATCACCGTATCGCGGTCGGGGCAGATATGGGACGCCAGATAGCCGCTCTGGCGGCAGACCACGGCGGGTTCCAGGTCGCCGACGGGCTCCGCGAACCACTCCCCTTTGGGCAGCAGGCCGAAGACCTCGAACAGGACAGGCGCGGCATACCCCACGCCCGTCATCAGCGGGCGTCCCTCGCCCGTGCAGTTCCCCACCCAGACCCCGACGGCATAGTCGGGGGTCATGCCGACAGCCCACGCATCGCGGTTGCCGTAGCTGGTACCCGTCTTCCAGCCGATCTTCTTCGACGACGAGAAATACTGCCATTCGCCCTCCTCCTCGGGACGGGCCACGTGGCTGATCGAATTGGCCATCAGCCATATCGCACCCCGTGAGAGGGGAATATCCCCGGCATCGACCGCCGTACCGCCATCGGGGTCGTAATGCGGGGTGCGTATCGTCTGCCGGCCGTTGAGTTTGGCCGCCAATTTCATGTAGGCCGAGGTCAGATCCCACAACGAAATCTCTGCGCCGCCCAGAATCAGCGAAAGCCCGTAATGGGCGGCGCTCCGGTCGATCGTCCCGAAGCCCAGGGCACGCACCAGCGCAAGGAAGTTCTCCTTCCCGTACTTGTCGAGCATCCTCACCGAAGGGACGTTGAGCGAACGCTCGACCACCCGGTCGGCAGGCACCGCCCCGTCGAAGGTACGGTTGTAATTGTGGGGTGTGAAGTCCCTGTAATAGGTCGGCACGTCGGGGAAAAGCATCGCAGGCAATGCCGTCCCGTTGTCCAGCATCGCAGCATAGAGCAGGGGCTTGAGCACGCTGCCGCTGCTGCGCGGGGCGGGAATCACATCGACGCTCGTACCCTCGGTGCGGTCGGCGGGGTCGTACACGTTCCCTACGTAGGCGAGCACTTCGCCGCTCCCCACGTCCATGACGACGATGGCCATGTTGTTGATCTTATTTCCCCGGTAACGCTTGTTGTAGCGCCGGGCGAGGTCGTTGACCCGGCTTTGCAGGTCGTAGTCGAGCGTCGAGCGGAGCGACCCTTCGCGCATTTTACCCAGCAGGTACATCGCCTCCATCGGCATCGGTTCGGGGGCGTCGGGCAGATGCTCCTGTTTTGCGAGGGCGCATGTCAGCGAGTCGATACGGCCGTCGTGCCAAATCCGGTCGAGCAGCCCGTCACGCTTCTCCCGCAGCCGTTCGCGGTTGCGGCGGATATGGATCAGCGACGGAGAGTTGGGCAGTACGGCGAGCATGGCGCATTCGGCCCACGAAAGCTGTGCCGCACTGCGGCCGAAATAGTACCACGCGGCACTTTCCAGCCCGACCACGTTGCCTCCGAAAGGCGCATGGGAAGCATAGAGGGCCAGGATTTCATCCTTGCAGCAACGCAGTTCGAGGCGCGTGGCGAGCACCATCTCGACGAACTTTTCCCGGAACGTGCGGGGTTTCCCGCCGCGGCTCAGGCGGATGGTCTGCATGGTGAGCGTACTCGCCCCGCTCGTGATCCGCCCGGCCGCAAGGTTCTGCCGCACGGCACGCCCCAGCGCCAGCGGATCCACCCCGAAATGGCGGTAAAAACGTTTGTCCTCGTAGGTCGTGATGGCGACCCGGAACTTTTCGGGGACGCTGTCCGTGGGAAAGAAACGCCACTGGCCGTCGGAGGCGACCTTGGCCGACATCAGGCGGCCGTCGCGGCTCCACACGGTCGCCGAAAAAGGCTCGTCGAAGAGCGTCCGGGGCAGGAACAAACAATACCCCGCGGCGAGCATGGCAACGACCAGCATCGCGAAAAAACATATTCTCTTTTTAGCCGGTTTTTTTGCCATATTTTTACGTATCTTTGGCAAAGTTACCTAAAATCCCCCATTATGAAAACAATATGCCATGCTTTGTTTGCGCTGTCCGCCCTGCTCATCGCCTCGTGCAGCAAGCAGACGTCCGACATCATCGAATGGTCGACCAACGGAGTGACGGGCGTCAGGATGCCTCTCCACGTGACGTTCGTCGAAAACGTACAAGTCGAGGAAAGCGCCATGCAGGATGCCATATCAATCACCCCGGCCGTCGGTTTCGACGCCTACCTGTCGGGGATGCGCATGATCCGCATCGTCCCCAAATCCCCGCTGCAATACGACACGCAGTACAAGGTGGCCATCGACGCCGCGAAACTCACCGGCCGGCAGCACAAGGGCATCGCGGAGTTCAGGTTTGCGACCCCCAAACTGCGGTTTACCTACAACGACAGCTGGCTGCAGCAGAACGACGAGATGACCGGCTATGTGCTCATCGGCGAGATCGTCTCGTCGGACTATGCCGACGGCAGCTACATGGAACGGAACCTCAAAATAAGCGGCGCGGCGGGTACCGACGTCAAATGGACGCATTCGGAAGACGGGCTCACGCACCAATACACCGTGGGCAACATCGTCCCCCGGGGCGATGAGGGCTATACGCTGACGCTCGATTTCAATTACGACGAAAAGCAAACCCTCCGGGTGGAAGTCCCCCGCAAGGACGAATACGCGGTCATCGACCACAGCGTAAATCCGGAACCGCTCGCCATCGTGGTCACCTTCTCCGAACCCATCCGGCAGAACCAGGATCTGAAAAACCTGATCCGCTTCGACACCAAGTTCCGGACTTCGGTCGACAAAAACAGGCTCTACATCTATCCCGAAGCACGCCCCACGGGAGCGCATAGTGTCACGATCGGCCGCGACGTAGTGAGCAAGAACGGGCAGAAGCTCAAGGAGAGCTATTCGTTCACGGCTACGCTGCCGTCGCGCACCCCCTCGATCCGCTTCACGGGCAAAGGCTCGATCCTTCCCTCGTCGAACGACATGTCGCTGCTGTTCGAGGCGGTGAACTATCAGAAAGCCCGGGTGCGGGTACGAAAGATATTCGCCAACAACCTGCTGCAATTCTTCCAGCAGAACTACTACGACGACCAGTACTATTCATCCATGGATTACGTGTCGCGCGTCGTCCGCGACACGACCATCGACCTGGGGGCCAAGTCTTCGACCAGGCTCGACCAGGGCAACACCTATTCGCTCGACCTCAGCCGCCTGATCACCGACAGCCGCAAGTCGATGTACCTGCTCGAAATCCGGGGTGTCGACCCGCTTACGCCCGTCGACGACGAATACGACTACGACTATTATTTCGGGGATTACAGGACTTACAAGGAGCGGTCGAAAGTGGTCGTGCAGTCCGACATTGGCATCATCTGCAAGAGCAGCGGCAGCGACCAGTACGTCGTCTACACGACCGACCTGGTCTCCGCCCGCCCCAAAGGGGGCTGCAAAGTCAGGGCCTACGACCGGCAGAACCAGATGCTGGCCGAAGCGAGCACCGATTCCGAAGGGCGGGCCGTGCTGAAGACGAAGGACGAGCCTTACATCGTCACGGCCGAAGCCGGAGGGGATGTCACCTTCGTAAAGGTAGAACCGGGCACAGCCCTGTCGCTGAGTAATTTCGACGTGGGCGGCACGGCAAATCCCAAGGGGATAAAAGGCTATATCTTCGGCGAACGCGGCGTATGGCGCCCGGGCGACGACATACACCTCACGTTCATCGTCACCTCGGATAATCCGCTGCCCGAAAGCCACCCGGCATCGCTGGAATTCTTCAACCCGAACGGGCAGCTGGTGCAGTCGCTCGTAAACAACAGCTCCTCGGACGGCATCTACACGTTCAGCCTGGGGACGACGCCGGCGTCGCCGACAGGGCTATGGCGGGCCAAGATCACCTTCGGCGGCGCACAGTTCGAAAAATCCGTCCGGGTGGACGCGATCAAGCCCAACCGGATGAAAATCGAGCTAAAACTCGGGGACGGGCAACTGGTCGACGCCGCGCATTTCACGGGCAGCCTGACCGCCCGGTGGCTGCACGGCACCCCTGCGGCCGACGCCAAGGCGGTGCTCCAGGCACAGTTGTCGCAAATCGCCACACGCTTCAAGGGCTACGAGGGCTACTCGTTCGACGACGCCTCGAAATACTTTGGCACCGAAGAGCGGGAAATCGTCACCGGCACCACCGACGCCCAGGGGTCACTGGCACTTTCGACCGACGAGCTCTCCTCGCTGGAGGGGTTGAGCCCCGGTATGCTGAGCGGCAGATTCACGGTAAAGGTCTTCGAAAAGAGCGGCGACTTCAGCGTCGACCAGCAGGTTGCGACCATATCGCCCTATGACACCTACTTCGGGATCGGAGTCGCCACCCAGAAAAGCGACTGGGGCGACGAATACCTCGACAGCAGGAAGGAACATATCATAAAGATCGTGATGCTCGACTCGAAGGGCAAGCCCGAACCCGGCAGTGAAAACGTGCTCGTATCGGTCTATAAAATGGATTCCTACTGGTGGTGGGACGCCTCAACGCCCAATTCCCAGGCGCACTACGCCAAAAATGCGCTCAATTCGAATTACAAGACCCTCCAGGCAACCCTTTCGAACGGCACGGGACAGGCCACGATGCGCTGGAGCACGGGCGATTACGGCTATTACATGATCCGCGTCACGAGCCCGAACCGGGCACACTCGGCGACCCGGATCGTATGCGTATCCTCGTCCGATTGGCGGGGCGACGTCACTTCGGTGACGGATGCCGCCACGCGGCTCGCCCTCACCCGCGACAAGGCCAAATACGTCCCGGGGGACAAGGCCAGGGTCACCATCCCCTCGTCGCCGGGCGCACGGGCGCTGGTCGGCATCGAAAGCGGCAGCGTCGTGCGGGAAAGCTTCTGGGTGGAGTGCACCGGCAAGCAAACCGACATCGAAATCCCCGTCAAGGAGGGGATGGCCCCCAACATCTATGTCTCGGTAACACTCCTCCAGCCCCACAACTCGACGCTCAACGACGCACCGATCCGCCTGTTCGGCGTGACGCGGCTCGACGTCGAGGACGCCGCGCGAAGGCTCACCCCCGTGGTCGAGATGCCCGAAACGGTAAAACCCGAATCGGAGGTGACGATAAAAGTCCGGGAGAAAAACGGCCGGAAAATGAGCTACGTGCTGGCGCTCGTCGACGAGGGGCTGCTGGGACTGACGCGCTTCAAGACCCCCGACCCTTACGGTTATTTCAACGCGACCGAGGCACTGGGCGTCCGCACGTGGGACATGTTCGACTATGTCATCGGCGCCTATGGCGGCAGGATCGAACAGATGTTCGCCATCGGCGGCGACGCCGAGCAGCCCAACACGGGGGCGCTCAAAGCGCAGCGATTCAAGCCCGTCGTACGGTTCATCGACGCACAGAAGCTGGGAGCCGGGAAGACGAACACGCACAAAATCACGCTCCCGCCCTACTTCGGCGAGGTTCGGGTGATGGTGGTCGCCTCGAACGGCCGGGCGTTCGGCGCCGCGGAAAAGGATGTCGCAGTGAAAAAACCGCTGCTGGTGCAGGCCACCATGCCCCGCGTAGTTTCCACCGACGAGGAAGTCGAGGTGCCGGTCACGGTCTTCGCCCTCGAAGACGGGGTAGGGAAAGTCGACGTGAAGATCGCCGCGAACGAATCGTTCTCGACCGTCGGGCCGTCCAGCAAGAGCATCACGCTCGGCCGGAGCGGCGAGGAGGTCGTATCGTTCCGCCTGAAGGTCAACACCAGAACCGGCATCGGAAAGGTGCGGGTCACGGCTACGTCGTCGGGCGACAGCTCCGCGTCGGAAATCGAACTGGACGTCCGGGAGCCGAACCCCTATGTGACCCTGTCGAAGGACTATGTCATCGACCCGGGCAAGACGGCCGAGATAAGGCCCCTCAAGGAGAACGGCGAGGCCAAGCTGGAACTTTCGTCGATCCCGCCCTTAGACCTTTCGCGGCGCCTCGAATACCTGGTGAGGTATCCCCACGGCTGCATCGAGCAGATCACCTCGGGCGCCTTCCCGCAACTCTACCTGCCCTCGGTCGTGGAGTGCGACGCGAACATGTTGCAGGACATCGACCGCAACGTCAAGAGCGTGCTTTCGCGCCTGGGCAGCTACCAGCTCTCCGACGGCGCATTCGCCTACTGGAGCGGCAATACGTCGAGATCAGAATGGGGGACGGTTTACGCGACGCACTTCCTGATCGAGGCTGCGAAACACGGCTACGGCGTGGACAGGGCGATGCTCGACCGGGCGCTCAAATACCTGCGCAGCAACCCCTCGGACTACTACCTGACCCAGGCCTATACCCAGTATGTGCTGGCGCTGAACGGGACTCCGACCCGGGGTGCCATGAACCAGCTCCGGGAAAAGGCCGCCTCGCTAAGTAGCGACGCCAAGTGGCTGCTGGCGGCGGCATACGCTTTGGACGGCAACAGGAAAGTCGCCGAAGGGCTGATCTCGCTCTGCGTGGACAACGCGGAAAAGGCCAACCCCTACGACGGCACCTACAACAGCGACGAACGCCGGATGTCGATCTCGCTCATGACGCTCACGATACTCGGACGCCGCGAAGAGGCTTTCCGCATGGCGCTGAAGATGTCGGACATCCTCAAGAAGGACAGGTGGCTCAGCACCCAGTCGACGGCATGGATGCTCAGCACCCTTTCCAATTTCGCCGTAGCGGGACAGACCGGCATCGACGCCACAGCGGGCAGGGAGATCGTCAAGACCGACAAATCCATCGAGAGCATGCCCCTGGCCGCACCGACTGAGGTGAGGAACAACGGTTCGGATAACCTGTATGCGGTCGTCAGCCAGAGTTATACCCCCGGCAAGGGCGAGGAAACCGAAGCTGCGAACGGCATCCGGATCGACGTGCGTTACACGAATATGGACGGTGCCGCCATCGACCCGGCCTCGATCCGGGTATCGACCGATTTCTACGCCATCGTGACCGTCTCTAACACCAGCGGCCACGAACGGTACGCCGACCTTGCGCTGACCCACATCTTCCCGGCAGGATGGGAGATCACCTCCGAACGGGACTTGTCGTCGCTCACCTACCAGGATATCCGCGACGACCGGGTGCTGAGCTACTTCGACCTGAGCCGGGGCGAAAGCAAGGAGATCCCCGTCAAGCTGACGGCAACCTACAAGGGGCGCTACTACCTGCCTTCGGTCTACTGCGAAGCGATGTACGACAACGCCGTCCGCGCCCTGAAAAAGGGACAGTGGGTCGAGGTGGTCGATTAATGCCGCTTCGTCAGCCGGGAAAACACAGCGCAACCGGCAACAGGTTCCGGCAACACCTGAAAATATTATGGCAAAACGGCTTCGGGCATCCGGAGCCGTTTTTATTTCCGGATTCGTACTCCCGGAGGGAAAACGCCGCTAAATTCGGGTATAAGAGGCACTTTCCTCCGGTAAAATAGGAATTTGGAAAATATTTTTAATATATTTGTTGCCAAGGTTAGTTAGATTAGTCATATTATGTGCGAGAAACTGTTTATTTTCGACACCACGCTCCGTGATGGCGAGCAGGTGCCGGGCTGCCAATTGAACACCACCGAGAAGATCGAAGTCGCCAAGTTGCTGGAAAGCCTCGGCGTGGACGTCATCGAAGCGGGGTTCCCGATTTCCAGCCCCGGAGACTTCAACTCCGTACTCGAGATTTCGAAGGCCGTTTCGGCCCCGACGATTTGTGCGCTGACCCGCGCCGTGAAAAAAGACATCGACGTGGCCGCCGATGCCCTGCGACTGGCCAGGCACAAGCGCATCCACACGGGTATAGGCGTTTCGCCCCAGCACATTTACGACAAACTGCGCTCGACGCCCGAGAAAATCCTCGAACAGGCCGTCGAAGCCGTGAAATACGCCAAAAGCTATGTCGAGGACGTGGAGTTCTACGCCGAAGACGCCGGGCGCGCCGATCCTCAATACCTCGCCCGCGTGGTCGAGGCCGCCATTGCGGCCGGGGCTACGGTGGTCAACATTCCCGACACCACGGGCTACTGCCTGCCCCACGAATACGGCGCGAAGATCAAATACCTGGTCGACCACGTATCCAACATCGACAAGGCGATCATCTCGACCCACTGCCACAACGACCTGGGCATGGCTACGGCCAACACCCTGAGCGGCATCCTCAACGGTGCGCGGCAGGCCGAGGTGACAATCAACGGCATCGGCGAACGCGCAGGCAACACCTCGCTCGAAGAGGTGGTGATGACGCTGCGCTGCCACAAGGAGATCGCCGTCGACACCGGCATTGACGCACGCCTGATCACCAAAGCATCGCACCTAGTGTCGAGCCTAATGAACATGCCCGTGCAGCCCAACAAGGCGATCGTCGGCCGCAACGCCTTCGCCCACTCGTCGGGCATCCACCAGGACGGCGTGCTGAAAGACCGCCAGACCTACGAGATCATCGACCCGCAGGACATCGGCCTCAACGAGTCGGTCATCGCCCTGACGGCCCGCAGCGGCCGCGCGGCGCTCGTACACAGGCTCGAACTGCTCGGCTACGACCTCACGCAGGAAGAGCTGGACGCAACCTACGCCAAGTTCCTCGAGCTTGCCGACAAGAAAAAGGAGATCCACGACTACGACCTGTTATACCTGGTAGGCGACATCGACCGCATGAAACAGCAGTCCGTATCGCTCAAATTCCTGCAGGTGACCACCGGCACGCTCGTCCCGACGGCGACCGTGGTGCTGAAGTTCGGCGACCACGAGCGCATGGCCATCGCCACGGGCAACGGCCCGGTGGATGCCGCCGTGTCGGCGATCAAGACCCTGATCAACGAGAAGGTCGTGCTCATGGAGTTCCTCATGCAGGCCATCACCCGCGGTTCGAACGACGTGGGGCGCGTACACGTACAGGTACAGTGCGGCAGCCGCACCGTCCACGGCTTCGCCGCACACACCGACACCACACGGGCGTCGATCGAGGCGTTCCTCGACGCGCTGCGCGTACTGAACGTAACCGAACGCAAGGAAAAGGAGGAGTAAGATGGGCAGGACACTTCTGGACAAGATATGGGATGCGCACACCGTGCGCACCGAAGACGGCGGACGTTCGGTGCTCTACATCGACCGCCAGTACATCCACGAGGTGACGTCGCCCGTGGCTTTCGCAGGCCTGGAACGGCGCGGCATCGGCGTGGCACGCCCGGCACAAATCACCGCCACGGCCGACCACAACATCCCGACCGTCGACCAGCACCTGCCGATCGCCGAGGCCGAATCGCGGCGCCAGGTCGAGGCGCTGGAGGCCAACTGCGCCAAATTCGGCATCGAACATTTCGGCGTGGGAAACCCGCGCCAGGGCATCGTGCACATCATCGGCCCCGAACTGGGATTCACACAGCCGGGCATGACCATCGTCTGCGGCGACAGCCACACCTCGACGCACGGGGCACTGGGCGCCGTGGCATTCGGCGTTGGCACTTCGGAGGTCGAGATGGTCTTCGCCAGCCAGTGCATCATCCAGTCCAAGCCGCGGAGCATGCGCATCACGGTCGACGGGACACTGCGCCCGGGCGTCGAAGCCAAAGATGTCGTGCTCTACATCATCTCGCAGCTCACCGCTTCGGGCGGCACGGGCTACTTCATCGAGTTCGCCGGCGAAGCGATCCGTTCGCTCTCGATGGAGGGGCGCATGACCGTCTGCAACATGAGCATCGAGTGCGGTGCGCGGGGCGGCATGATCGCCCCCGACCGGACGACGTTCGACTACCTGCGCGGGCGCGAACGTGCGCCGCAGGGAGCGGCGTTCGACCAGGCCGTCGCCCGCTGGGAAGCGCTTTACAGCGATGCCGACGCCGTATTCGACAAGGAGTACCGGTTCGATGCCGCCGACATCGCCCCGATGATTACCTACGGCACCAACCCCGGCATGGGCATGGCCGTCGATGCGGAGATCCCGGCCGAGGCCGACCCCAAGGCATTGGAGTACATGGGATTCAAAGCCGGGGAAAAGCTGCTCGGCAAACCCGTCGACTATGTCTTCGTGGGCAGCTGCACCAACGGCCGCATCGAAGACCTGCGGCGCTTCGCCAAGCTGGTCGAAGGCCGGCGCAAGGCCCAGGGCGTGACGGCATGGATCGTCCCCGGTTCGAAAGGCGTCGAAGCCGCCGCACGGGCCGAAGGGCTCGACAAAGTGCTCGCCGCCGCCGGGTTCGAGCTCCGACAGCCGGGCTGCTCGGCGTGCCTGGCGATGAACGCCGACAAGATCCCGGCAGGCAAATACAGCGTTTCGACCTCGAACCGCAACTTCGAAGGGCGCCAGGGGCCCGGTGCGCGCACCATGCTTGCAGGCATTGCGGTAGCCGCCGCGGCCGCGGTATGCGGCAGGATCGAGGATCCGCGCAAGGTGTTTGAAATGTAAAAATTTTTAACTTCGGTTTGGATCGGCCGGTCGTTGCCGCCGCCTTCGGCGTCGTTTATAATTCCGGCCCACCCCCAAACCCCCGCCTCAGGCAGGGGCTTACATGCCGCTTTGCGGCAAAATGGCCGCTGCCGAATGCCGGAAAAAACAAAACCAATATGTCCATACCCAAATTCGAAACCTTCACCTCGGGGGCCGTGCCCGTGAGCACGGAGAACATAGATACCGACCAGATCATCCCGGCACGTTTCCTGAAAGCCACCCAGCGCAAAGGATTCGGCGACAACCTCTTCCGCGACTGGCGCTACGACGCCCGGGGGCAGCGGATCGCCTCGTTCCCGCTCAACGACAGCCGTTATGGGGGCAAAATCCTCGTCGCAGGCCGCAACTTCGGCTGCGGCAGTTCGCGCGAGCACGCCGCATGGGCCATCGCCGACTACGGGTTCCGCGTCGTGGTGTCGAGCTTCTTCGCCGACATCTTCCGCAACAATGCCCTCAACAACGGGCTGCTGCCGATCACGGTAAGCGGAGAGTTCCTCGCGGCGGTCTTCGCGGCGATCGACGGCGACCCTGCGACGCAATTCACCGTAGACCTGGACAACCAGACGCTGACGATCTGCGCCACGGGCCGCAGCGAGCGCTTCGAGATCGACGCATACAAGAAGCGGTGCCTGCTGAACGGCTACGACGACGTGGACTATCTGCGCAGCATCGCGCCCCAGATCGAAGCGTTCGAACAGGCGCATAAATAGCAGCGCAATGTATCCCCGCGTAGAGATAATGGATACCACGCTGCGCGACGGCGAGCAGACGTCGGGGGTTTCGTTCAACGCCCGCGAAAAACTCTCCATCGCCCGGCTGTTGCTGGAAGAACTGTGCGTGAGCCGCATCGAGATCGCCTCGGCGCGGGTTTCGCAGGGCGAGCAGGAGGCCGTGCGCCGCATCGCCGAATGGGCTGCCGCGAAGGGTTATACCGACCGCATCGAGGCGTTGGGATTCATCGACGGCGGCGTGTCGCTCGACTGGCTCGGCCAAGCCGGGTGCCGCGTGGTGAACCTGCTGGCGAAGGGGTCGCTCAAACACTGCCGCGAACAGCTGCGCCGCACCCCGCAGGAGCACCTCTGCGACATCCGCGCCACGATCGGCGGGGCCGTCGCGCGGGGCATGAAGGTGAACGTCTACCTCGAAGACTGGTCGAACGGTATGCAGGATTCGCCCGGGTACGTCTACACGATACTCGACGGGCTGGCCGACGCCCCCGTGCAGCGCTTCATGTGCCCCGACACGCTGGGTATCCTCGACCCCTATGCCACCGAACGGTTTTGCCGCGACATGGTGACACGCTATCCGCAGCTTAGGTTCGACTTCCATGCCCATAACGATTACGACCTGGCCGTGGCCAACACCGCAGCTGCGGTGAAAGCCGGGTTCCACGGGGTTCACGTAACCATAAACGGGCTGGGCGAACGCGCAGGAAACGCACCCCTGTCGAGCACGGTGGCCGTGCTGCACGACCGGCTTCACTGCCTCACGGGCATCGACGAAACGAAGATCAACCACGTCAGCCGCATGGTCGAGACCTACACGGGCATCCGTATCCCGGGCAACCGCCCGATCGTCGGCGAGAACGTCTTTACGCAGTGTGCCGGCATCCATGCCGACGGCGACAACAAGAACAACCTCTATTTCAACGAGCTGCTGCCCGAACGCTTCGGACGCGTACGCGAATACGCCCTGGGCAAGACCTCGGGCAAGGCCAACATCCTGAAGAACCTCGAAGCGCTGGGCATCGAGTTCGACGAAGCCTCGATGCGCAAGGTAACCGAACGGGTGGTCGAGCTGAGCGACAAGAAGGAGCTGGTGACGGCCGAAGACCTGCCCTACATCATCGCCGACGTACTGCGCTACGACCAGGTCGAAAACCCCGTGCGGATACTCAATTACAGCCTGTCGCTGGCACAGGGGCTGCACCCGGCCGCTACGCTCAAGATCGAGATCAACGGCTGCGAATACGAGCAGACCTCGGTCGGCGACGGCCAGTACGACGCCTTCATGCGGGCGCTCAGGCAGATCTACAAGCACCAGCTCGGCCGCGAGTTCCCGATGCTGCGCAACTACACCGTCTCGATCCCGCCCGGCGGACGAACCGATGCCTTCGTGCAGACGATCATCACGTGGGAGACGGGCGGCAAGGAGTTCAAGACCCGCGGACTGGATGCCGACCAGACCGAAGCCGCCATCAAGGCGACGATCAAAATGCTGAACATAATCGAACCAACATACAACGACCATGGATGTTAACATAGCCCTTTTAGCCGGCGACGGCATCGGCCCCGAAATCATTGCCGAGGCCACGAAAGTACTCGACCGCGTGGCGGCGAAATTCGGACACCGATTCGACTACCGCGAGGCGTTAGTGGGCGCCTGCGCCATCGACGCCACGGGCGACCCCTATCCCGACGAGACGCACGCCATCTGCCAGGCTGCCGACGCCGTATTGTTCGGTGCCATCGGCGACCCCAAGTACGACAACGACCCCAAGGCCCCGGTACGTCCCGAGCAGGGACTGCTGCGCATGCGCAAATCGCTGGGACTGTTCGCCAACCTGCGCCCCATCGCATTGTTCGACACGCTGGCCAGCCGCTCGCCGCTCAAGGCAGAGGTGGTGCGCGGCACCGATTTCATCTGCGTGCGCGAACTGACGAGCGGCATCTATTTCGGCCGACCGCAGGGGCGCAACGAAGCCGGGACGGAGGCTTTCGACACCTGCACCTACACGCGCACGGAGATCGAACGTGTGCTGGACGTCGCATTCCGGCTCGCCATGAGCCGCCGGCGGCGCCTGACGGTCGTGGACAAGGCCAACGTGCTCGAAACCTCGCGCCTGTGGCGGGAGGTCGCGCAGGATATGGCGCCCCGGTACCCCGAAGTGGAGCTGGAATTCATGTTCGTGGACAACGCCGCGATGCAGATCGTACGCCAGCCGACCCATTTCGACGTGATCGTCACCGAGAACATGTTCGGCGACATCCTCACCGACGAGGCCAGCGTCATCAGCGGCTCGCTCGGCATGCTCCCCTCGGCGAGCGTCGGGTCGGAAGTGGCGCTCTTCGAGCCGATCCACGGCTCCTATCCGCAGGCTGCGGGGAAGAACATCGCCAACCCGATGGCCACGATCCTCTCGGCCGCCATGCTGCTCGAACACCTGGGGCTCGACAGGGAAGGCAGCGCCGTGCGGGCCGCCGTAGACAAGGCGCTCACCGAAGGCGTCGTCACCGAAGACCTCGCCGCACAGGGCGAACGCCGCTACTCGACCTCCGAGGTCGGGGACTTCATCGCCGCGCATATTTAGGCACGCCCCGCTCCGGGGGCTCCTATCCGCAAAAAAGGGGTTGCAACCGCAAAGGTTGCAACCCCTTTTTCCGTGCAGGCCACGAGGCGCACCCCGCCCGGACAGCAACGCCACGGCCCAACAGCCGGTTTATATCCCGGCCACGAATTGCTCGAGTGCCCCCAGGTCGGCCGCCATCGGCTCCGAAACCCGGGGCAGGCGGGCGAGCCGGGCCAGCCGCGGCGGCAGCGGAACCGCAGCCCCCGTGACAGGGGAGATGACCTCCCCGAATTTGGCGGGATGCGCCGTAGAGAGGTAAAATCCCGGTTTCCCGCACGCTACGGAAGCGGCATATCCGATGGCGCTGTGCGGATCGGAAAGGTATCCGTAATTGCGGTGCAGCCCGTCGATCGTACGGCGGATCATGGCATCGTCGCAGCGGAATCCCTCCAGTTCGTTACGCAGGGCATCCGGCTCACCGCCGCAGAGCCACAGCATACGTTCGAAATTGCTCGGCGCCCCGACGTCCATCGCATTGGCCAGCGTCCGCACCGACGGCCTCGGACGGTACTCGCCGCTGCGCAGGAATTCGGGCACCACGTCGTTCCGGTTCGAAGCCGCGACGAATCCGCCGAGGGGGAGCCCCATGCGGCGGGCGAGCATCCCGGCCGAGAGGTTTCCGTAGTTACCGCTCGGCACCACGACCACAGGCCGCCCGCCGCCCGTCTGCTGCCGCCACAGGCAATAGCCGTAGAAATAATAGAATGCCTGCGGTATCCAGCGCAGCAGGTTGATCGAATTGGCCGACGACACGCGGTGCCCCGCACGGAATTTTGCGTCGGCAAACAGCTCCTTGACCAGCCGCTGGCAGTCGTCGAACGTCCCGGCCACACGCAGCGGGTGGATATTGCCGCCGAGCGTGGTCATCTGGCACTCCTGCAGCCGGCTGATCTTCCCTTCGGGATAGAGCAGCACCACCTCGACGCCCGGCACGCCGTAAAACCCGTGCGCCACGGCGCTGCCCGTGTCGCCCGACGTAGCCGTCAGGATCACCAGTTTTTCGCCGGCACCGCCCATCAGGCCGATCATCCGCCCCATGAAGCCCGCACCGTAATCCTTGAATGCGAACGTCGGGCCGTGGAACAGCTCCAGCGTATAGCGGCTGCCGACACGGCGAAGCGGCAGCGGAAAGTCGTAGATCCGCTCCATCTCCCGCCGCAGGAGGCCGGGGTCGATGTCGTCACCGAAAAAAAGTTCCGCCAGGTATCCGGCCAGCGCGGCATAGGACTCCCCGGCCAGCCGCTCCGCGACGGCCATATCGGCCTGCGGGATACGTTCCGGAACGAACAACCCGCCGTCGGGTGCCAGCCCCGCCTGCACGGCCTCGCGAAGCGAAAAGGCGCGTGCGCATGCTTTGTCTTTCGTGCTGTAATATTTCATCTGTTTGTCGTTTTATACTATTCCACAATCCTTGCCCCGCAGTTCGACACGCGGCCCGCATATATCTTGCAGCCGATACCGGGGCGGGCGAAATGCGCCCGCATCCGCTGCGCGACCCGCTGCGCGACGGCCTCATCGGCGGCCAGGGCGAAGATCGAAGGCCCCGACCCGGCAATGTTCATCGCCAGGGCGCCTTCGGCGAGCACCCCTTCCTTCAGCACATCGTAACCCGGAATGAACCCCTTGCGGTAAGGCTCCGCCACCACGTCGTGCATCGACCGACCGATCAGCGCCACGTCGCCCAGGGCGAACCCGGCCACCAGCCCGCCGACATTGCCCCACTGCGTCACGGCATCGTGCAGGGGTACCTCGCGGGGAAGCACTTCGCGCGCCTCCTTGGTACTGACCACGATGTCGGGATGCACCACGGCGTAGAAAAAGCCCTCGGGGACGGGCAGACGCACGATGTCCAGCGGTTCGTACCCCCGGATCAGCACCACGCCGCCCAGCACGGCAGGGCCCACGTTGTCGGCATGGGGCGTACCGCCGATGAGCGCCTCGCCCATCATCGCAAATTCCACGAGCCGCTCCCCTGAAAAGGGACGTCCCAACAGTTCGTTCACGCCCCAAACCGCTGCGGCCGACGAAGCCGCACTCGACCCGATGCCGCTGCCGGGAGCGATCTTTTCGAGGATCGTAACCTCGACCCGCACGGGTTTTTCGTATGCCCCGAGCAGTGCCATCACCGCCGGGGTAATCACGTTGTCCTCGTTTTTGGCGGGAAGTTCCTTCCCGCTGCGGTTGCGGATAACGAGCCCCCCGGCACCTTCTTCGATGCCGACCTCCAGCAGGTCGCCCACGCCGTCGAGCGTCAGCCCCATCACATCGAAGCCGCAACCCAGGTTCGCCACCGTTCCCGGGGCGAAAACTTTGATATATCGCATGATAAAATCTCCTTTTGAATGAAACCACCTTTGATCGAACCGGGCTTTCCGTTCCGGCAGCCTTGGCCGGAAAATGCATAACGGGTATGCTCGTGACGGAAAAATAACAACTACACCCCCACAGGGGTTGTCGTTGTCGTCATCGTTGTAGTGGCGGTAGCGGAGATAAGGACGGTGAAAGAAACGGCGCACGCCACCGGGCTGCAGGCTACCCCGCATCCCCCGGTCATCGTATGGTTCCGTTTCATATCCATCGGGGACAAATATAAAACAAAAAAATTTAATATCCAAATCCGGGTAACAAATCGTAAGCCGCCCTAAAAAGCACCGGCGGCCGCTTTATATATATAGGAGCATTCCGGAAAGGCAGAAAACATCGGCATTGACGACAAACCGTAAGATATTAGGGGTTCCCGGAAGGCCTGCTTTCCTCCGAATCGGGCTAAAAGGGGTTAAAAGGCCAAAAAATACGGTTTCAAACTGTAAGATAAAAAGCTTCTATCCGGGTCGTCATAAAGCGCAAGAGGGGATATAGGTTCCGGATTATCACATTATTAAATTTTTTGCAAAATTATTTTGACGAAACGATTTTATATCCCTATCTTTGAAACGGAACAAATACGGAAATTCCGGACATGAACGCCCAGAACCATTCGAATAATAACGTCATTAATCTGCTGCTCGTCGTCTTTGGCAAGATAACGGGAGAAAGGTGATGTGTATATCCGAAAGATGATAAAAAGGCCTTTCTCCCGATGGAGAAAGGTTTTTTATTATCCGGGCAGATGGCAAAGGCACAATATGCAGAAAACAAGAAGAAGATGAAACACCCACTCAGAAGTGCCGTCACGACGACGGGCCGGCGCATGGCCGGAGCCAGGAGCCTGTGGCGTGCCAACGGCATGCGCGAAGAGCAGTTCGGCCGTCCGGTCATCGGCATCGCCAACTCGTTCACCCAGCTGGTTCCGGGACACGTGCACCTGCACGAGATCGGACAATACGTCAAGCAGCGGATCGAAGCGCTCGGCTGTTTCGCCGCGGAATTCAACACCATCGCCATCGACGACGGCATCGCCATGGGGCACGACGGCATGCTTTATTCGCTGCCCTCGCGCGAGATCATTGCCGACAGCGTCGAATATATGGCCAACGCCCACAAGGTCGACGCACTGGTCTGCATCTCGAACTGCGACAAGATCACCCCGGGCATGCTGATGGCCGCCATGCGGCTCGACATCCCGACTGTCTTCGTATCGGGCGGGCCGATGGAGGCGGGGCATCTCGGCGAGCGGGCGCTCGACCTGATCGACGCCATGGTAATGGCTGCCGACGAAAATTGCAGCGACGAACAGGTGGCTCGCGTCGAACGCGCCGCATGCCCCGGCTGCGGTTCGTGCTCGGGGATGTTCACCGCCAACTCGATGAACTGCCTGACCGAAGCGCTCGGGCTCTCGCTCCCGGGCAACGGCACCGTCGTGGCCACGCATGTCAACCGCCGCCGCCTGTTCGAAGAGGCCGCAGCGCTGATCGTCCGCAATGCCGAACGCTATTACTTCGAGGGCGACGACTCGGTGCTCCCGCGCTCGGTGGCCACGAAGGCAGCCTTCGAGAATGCCATGTCGCTCGACATCGCCATGGGCGGCTCGACCAATACGGTGCTGCACCTGCTGGCCGTGGCCCACGAGGCCGGGGTGGATTTCACGATGCAGGATATCGACCGCCTTTCGCGCCGGGTGCCCGTACTGTGCAAGGTCGCCCCCAATTCGCATTACCATATCCAGGATGTCAACCGTGCGGGCGGCATCCTCTCGATCCTGGGCGAACTCGCCCGCGGCGGACTGCTCGACACCTCGGCCGGGAGGGTCGACGGGCGCACGCTCGGCCAGGCCATCGCGGCCTTCGACCTGCGGAGCGAAACGGCGAGCAGCGAAGCCAAACAGCGCTACCTGAGCGCCCCGGCCGGCCTTTACAGCCGGGAACTGGGCACACAACGGACTTATTACGACACACCGGACACCGACCGCACGGCAGGCTGCATCCGCGATCTGGAACACGCCTATTTCCGCGACGGCGGGCTGGCCGTACTGACGGGCAACATCGCCCGCCGGGGCTGCATCGTCAAGACGGCCGGCGTCGACGCGTCGCTGTTTGTCTTCCGCGGGCGCGCCCGCGTCTACGAATCGCAGGAGCAGGCCATCGGCGGCATCCTCGGCGGCGAGGTGCAGGCCGGCGACGTTGTTGTCATACGCTATGAAGGCCCCAAGGGCGGCCCCGGGATGCAGGAGATGCTCTACCCCACGTCGTACCTCAAATCCAGACACCTCGACAAAGCCTGCGCGCTGATTACCGACGGCCGCTTCTCGGGCGGAACGTCGGGGTTGTCGATCGGTCACGTCTCGCCCGAAGCGGCTTCGGGCGGGGAGATCGCCGTCATCCGCACGGGCGACGAGATCGAGATCGACATCCCGCGGCGCTCGATCCGCCTCATGGCCGGCGACGACGAAATCGCCGCGCGCATGGCCGCACAGCAGCATTTCCGCCCCGCGGCACGCGACCGCCGCATACCCGCGTCGCTAAGGGCCTATGCCAAGCTGGTCAGCTCGGCCGACAAAGGGGCCGTACGCATCGTCGAAGAAGAATAAAACCGGACAACACCATGAATACGAACACGACAACCAGAACCGAAGGACAACAGCCCGGCCCTTGTATCACAGGGTCGCAGGCCCTGCTCGAATCGTTCCTGCGCGAGGGTGTGGACACGCTTTTCGGGTATCCCGGAGGAGCCATCATCCCCGTTTACGATGCGCTTTTCGACTACCGCGACCGGCTGCGCCACATCCTTGTCCGCCATGAACAGGGCGCCGTACATGCCGCGCAGGGCTACGCCCGCGTCAGCGGCCGCGTAGGGGTTTGCCTGGTCACCTCGGGCCCGGGGGCGACGAACACCGTGACCGGACTGGCCGACGCGCTGATGGACTCCACGCCACTGGTACTGGTGACCGGACAGGTGGGTTCGTCATTGCTGGGCACCGACGCCTTCCAGGAAACCAACTTCGTGGGCATCACGCAGGCCGTAACCAAATGGAACTGCCAGGTCAAGCGTACCGAAGACATTCCCGGGGCGATTGCCAAGGCGTTCTATATCGCCCGTTCGGGGCGTCCGGGCCCTGTGGTGGTGGACATCACCAAGGACGCCCAGTGCGGGACGGCCCCGTTCCGCTACGAGAGGCTGACGTCCATCCGCAGCTACGTCCCCGCACCCGCGCCCGCCGAGGAGTGCATCGCCGAGGCGGTACGGCTGATCGATGCCGCACAACGGCCGCTGCTGATGGCGGGACAGGGCGTGATGCTCGGAAACGCCGAAGAAGAATTGCAGGCCTTCCTCGCAAAGAGCGGCATACCGGTCGCCTCGACCCTGCTGGGGCTGTCGGCCGTGCCGACCTCCTCGCCGCAGTATGTCGGCATGCTGGGCATGCACGGCAACTACGGCCCCAACATCCGCAACCAGGAGTGCGACCTGCTCATCGCCGTGGGGATGCGTTTCGACGACCGCGTGACGGGCAACCCCAAATGTTTCGGGGCGAATGCCAAGGTAATCCACCTGGAGATCGACCCCGCCGAGATCGACAAGATCGTACACGCCGACGTGGCCGTCATCGGCGACGTGAAACAGACGCTCCCGCTGCTCACCCAAAGGATCCGCCCCGCCGCGCACAAGGCCTGGATCGAAGGGTTCCGCGCCTGCGACAAAGTCGAATACGAGGCGGTCGTCCGCAAGGCGATCCGCCCGGAAGGCGGCCGCATCCGCATGGGCGAGGTCGTCGACACCGTAGCGCATGCCTACGACAACGACGCGGTGCTGGTGACCGACGTCGGGCAGCAGCAGATGTTCGCGGCGCGCTATTTCGGGTTCCGCCGCAGCCGCAGCCTGGTAACTTCGGGCGGTCTGGGCACGATGGGCTTCGGGCTTCCGGCCGCCATCGGCGCCAAACTGGGCGCCCCCGACCGCGAGGTATGCCTCTTCGCGGGCGACGGCGGGCTGCAGATGACCATCCAGGAGCTGGGGACGATCTTCCAGTCGCAGGTCGCCGTAAAGATCGTATTGCTCAACAACTCCTATCTGGGCATGGTACGGCAGTGGCAGGAACTCTTCTACGACCGCCGCTACTCGTTCACCGAACTGGCGAACCCCGACTTCGGGCTGATCGCCCGCGGCAACGGCATCGCCTACCGCTGCGTGGAGCGGCGCGAGGAGCTGGCCGGGGCGGTGGCCGAGATGAAAGCCTGCAAAGGCGCCTACCTATTGGAGGTGCGCGTCGAAAGCGAAGAAAACGTATTCCCGATGGTGCCGGCCGGCGCCCCCGTGTCGGCGATCCGGCTCGAATAAACCGAACGAGGTATGGAACAAGAGTATATCATCACCGTATTTTCGGAGAACAAGGTCGGGCTGCTGAGCCAGATCACGACGGTCTTCACGTGCCGCAATGTCAACATCGAAAGCCTGACGACTTCCGAGTCGGCGCTCGCGGGCATCCATAAATTCACGATCGTCGTCCGCACCGGCCCCGACCGGGTCGAGAAGCTCGCGCGGCAGGTCGAGAAGAAGATCGACGTGCTCAAGGTCTTCGTCTACACCTCGGACGAAGTCGTGCAGCAGGAGATCGCCCTTTATAAAGTCACGCGCAGCCGCAACGTCGAGAAACTCGTACGCGAGCACAATGTCCGCATCCTGGAGATCGACGACGACTACATCGTCGTCGAAAAAACCGGCCATAAGGCCGAGACGCAGGCACTGTTCCGCCTGCTGCAACCCTTCGGCGTGCAACAGTTCGTGCGCAGCGGCACGGTGGCCATCATCAAATCGCGGCGCGAGCTGCTCAACGAATACCTCGAAGAACTCGAGAGGAACAGACAAAGAACGGATTCATTTTAACTTTTAAAACTCATACAACTATGGCACAGATCAATTTCGGCGGAGTAGAAGAGAAGGTCGTTACCCGCGAAGAGTTTCCCCTGGAAAAAGCACGCGAAGTCCTCAGGGACGAAACCATCGCCGTAATCGGCTACGGCGTACAGGGGCCGGGGCAGTCGCTCAACCTCAAGGACAACGGGTTCAACGTCATCGTCGGACAGCGCGAAGGCTCGAAAAGCTGGGACAAGGCCGTCGCCGACGGCTGGGTACCGGGCAAGACGCTCTTCGGGATCGAAGAGGCCGCCCGGCGCGCAACGATCATCCAGTACCTGCTCTCCGACGCCGGGCAGATCGCCGCATGGCCGACGATCGAGAAACACCTCGCGCCGGGCAAGGCGCTCTACTTCTCGCACGGCTTCGGCATCACCTACAAGGAGCGCACGGGCATCGTGCCGCCGGCCGACGTAGACGTGATCCTGGTCGCCCCGAAAGGCTCGGGGACTTCGCTGCGCCGCATGTTCATCGAGGGCCGCGGCCTGAATTCGAGCTACGCCGTATTCCAGGACGCCACGGGGCGCGCATTCGAACGCGTGGTGGCGCTGGGCATCGGCGTAGGTTCGGGCTACCTGTTCGAAACCGACTTCAAGCGGGAGGTTTACTCCGACCTGACGGGCGAGCGCGGCACGCTGATGGGTGCCATCCAGGGTATTTTCGCGGCCCAGTACGACACGCTGCGCGCCCACGGGCACACCCCTTCGGAGGCTTTCAACGAAACGGTCGAGGAGCTGACCCAGTCGCTCATGCCGTTGGTGGCCGAGAACGGCATGGACTGGATGTACGCCAACTGCTCGACCACGGCACAACGCGGTGCGTTGGACTGGTGGAAACGTTTCCGCGATGCCACCAAACCCGTCTTCGAAGAGCTTTACGGCGAAGTGGCCGCCGGCAACGAGGCGCAGCGCTCGATCGACCTGAACAGCAAACCCGACTACCGCGAGAAACTCAACGAGGAGCTGCGCGAGATGCGTGAAAGCGAGATGTGGCAGACAGGTGCCGTGGTGCGCAAGCTCCGCCCGGAGAACAACTGATCCCCCGGGAGGCCTTGCAATTTTTCAGATTGTTTCGCGCTCCGGCGGGTCGTGTCCGCCGCCTCCGGCACCGCTTGTAAATCCGGCCTTCCCCGAGCCCCCGCCCCGGCGGGGACTTGAGAGGCGGCGACGCTGCGGGATTCCCGCAGCGGGACACAGGCGGCCGGCAATTAACAGTTTTGTAACGTAATATACAACAACAATCAATCTATGTGTGGTTTCGTAGGACTATTTGACATCCGCCGGAAATCGGATGCGCTGCGTGGGCAGGTACTGAAAATGTCGAAGCAGATACGGCACCGGGGCCCCGACTGGTCGGGTGTCTACTGCAGCGAGCGGGCGATCCTTTCGCACGAGCGGCTTTCGATCGTCGACCCCCAGTCGGGCGGTCAACCCCTGTTCAGCTGCGACGGGAAACAGGTGCTGGCCGTGAACGGCGAGATATACAACCATCAGGAGATCCGCGCCGAGCTGGCCGGCGAATACGATTTCCAGACAGGCTCGGACTGCGAGGTGATCCTGCCTCTCTACCGCAAACTGGGCGTCGGGCTGCTGGAAAAAATCAGCGGCATCTTCGCCTTTGCGCTGTACGACATCGAAAAGGACGAATACCTGATCGCCCGCGACCCGGTCGGCGTCATCCCGCTCTACATCGGCTGGGACAGCGACGAGCAATTCTACGTCGCATCGGAACAGAAAGCCCTCGAAGGGATATGCAGCACCATCCGGCCGTTCCTGCCCGGGCACTACTGGTCGAGCCGCGAGGGGAAAATGGTGCGCTGGTACAAGCGCGACTGGTTCGAGTACGACGCCGTGAAGGACAACGGCGCCGACATACAGGCGCTGCGCGAGGCGCTGGAATCGGCCGTCAAGCGGCAGCTCATGTCGGACGTACCCTACGGCGTACTGCTGTCGGGCGGCCTCGACTCGTCGATCATCTCGGCCGTCGCCAAGAAATACGCCGACCGGCGCGTCGAATCGAACGACCGCGACCGGGCCTGGTGGCCGCAGCTCCACTCGTTCGCCATCGGACTGAAAGGGGCGCCCGACCTGGCGGCGGCACGCAAGGTCGCCGACCATATCGGCACCGTACACCACGAAATCAACTACACCGTACAGGAGGGGCTGGATGCCGTGCGCGACGTGATCTATTATATCGAGACCTACGACGTGACGACCGTACGCGCCTCGACGCCGATGTACCTGCTGGCGCGCGTCATCAAGTCGATGGGCATCAAGATGGTGCTCTCGGGCGAGGGTGCCGACGAGGTTTTCGGCGGCTACCTCTATTTCCACAAGGCGCCCGACGCCCGTGCCTTCCACGAGGAGACCGTGCGCAAGATCAGTAAGCTGCACCTCTACGACTGCCTGCGCGCCAACAAGTCGCTCTCGGCATGGGGTGTCGAGGGGCGCGTGCCGTTCCTCGACAAAGAGTTCCTCGACGTGGCGATGCGCATCAACCCGGCGGCGAAAATGGCCAAGGACGGGCATATCGAAAAATGGATCCTGCGCAAGGCGTTCGAGGACATGCTCCCCTCCGAGATCGTATGGCGTCAGAAAGAGCAGTTCTCCGACGGCGTAGGCTACAACTGGATCGACACGCTCAAGCAGCTGACCGCAGAGGCGGTCTCCGACCGCGAGATGGAACACGCTGCGGAGCGTTTCCCGATCAACCCGCCCCGCAACAAGGAGGAGTACTATTACCGTACGATCTTCGAGGAACACTTCCCGTCGCATACGGCAGCGCAGTGCGTACCGTCGGTACCGTCCGTAGCGTGCAGCACCGCCGAAGCGCTGGCCTGGGACAAGGCGTTCCGCGACATGAACGAACCGTCGGGGCGCGCCGTGCTGGGCGTGCACAACACCGACCTGACACACGACACCCACCGACCCGAAACCGACTGAACCCGGTAAGGCCCCTGCTTCGGCAGGGGCCTTCCTTTATCGGATCGGAATTCTTAAACGGCATCGCCCCGGCCACAGATACCTGTGACCGGAGCGATTTCTTGCGCCCTGAGTGGCCGGACAGCCCCGCGCCCGGCATCAGCGCCGCGGCTTCTTCGCGTCGGGTTTGCGGCGGGAGCGGCGGGCGGCAGGTGCCACGGGTTTTCGCGCAGGGACACGTTTTGCGGCGGGCTTCCCGTCCCCGGGGTCTGCCCCGGGTGCTTCGGAAACTTCCGCAGCCGGGATATTCCCTGCGGCAGGTGCGGGGACTGCGGGGGCAGCGCCCACCGTCCGGCGCGGCTTCTTGCGCACCGACCAGCCGAAGTGGCCGATGGCCTCGCCCAGGGCGAAATATTCGCCGTGGGAGTAAACGATCGGGTAGGCGCGTTCGAGGCAGAAACGCCCCGTAACAGGGTCGATATAGGCGGCATCGACCTGCACGGCGACCACCTCGGCCAGGAACATGTCGTGCGAACCGAGGGGCATCACCTGCCGCACGCGGCACTCGATGCTTACGGGCGCCTCTTCGACGATCGGCGCCGCGACCTGCAAGGCCTTCCCGGGCGTGAGCCCCATTTCGCGGAATTTGTCATAGTCGCGCCCCGACCGCACCCCGCACCAGTCGGCGGCGCGGGCCAGGTCGCGGGTCGTGAGGTTGATGACGAACTCCCCCGTGCGGCGGATTATTTCGTAGGAGTGGCGTTCGGGGCGTACCGAAATGTAGCACATCGGCGGGTTGGTGCATACCGTGCCCGTCCACGCCACGGTCAGCAGGTTATACTCTTCGGGCGTCGCACCGCAGCTCACCAGCACGGCCGGCAGCGGATAGATCAGCGTCCCGGGTTTCCAGCTCTCCTTCATCGGCGGCGTCAGTTAGCCTTCGCAAAGAAATTGCGGAAGAATACGATCTGAAAGTCGATGGCATTGCCCCAATAGGCACCGGTATGCCCACCAGGGCGTACATAGAAATCGTGCATGATGCCCCGGCGCAGCAACTCGTCGTGGAAATCGTTGTTTACCTCGAAGAAGAAATCGTCGTAGCCGCAGTCGAAGACGATCGCCAGGTCGCCATTCCCGAGCTGCGGGATGAGGTTGATGGGCGTAGCCTCTTCCCAGGCTTCGGGATACTCCGTAATCTCGCCCAGCAACTGCGGGATCTCCCAGTTCTGCGGGAAAGGACGTATGTCGAGCCCGCCGCTCGTGCTGCCTGCGGCACCGAACAGCCCCTTGTGCTTTATGGCGAGCGACATGGCCCCGAAACCGCCCATGCTCAGGCCCGTGATCGCGCGTCCCGAGCGGTCACGGACTACGGGATAACGCGCTTCGACGGCGGGCAGCAACTCGCGTATCATGAAGGTTTCGTAGAGGCTCTTCTCGCGCACCTTGCTGTCGAGGTACCAACTGTTCCCCACGCCGGGACAGATGAAGGCGATCCTCTCGCGGTCGGCGATTGCGGGCAGCGAAGGCTTGATCTTCAGCCATGCCGTCTCATCGCCCGAGTAGCCGTGCAGCAGGTAGACCACCGGACAGGGCTCAGCGGCGGATACGCCCTCGGGCACGATCGCCACGACGGGTACGTCACGATCCATCGAGGGACTGTGCACGGCAAGCGTGTCGACCGTAGCCGCAGAAACGACCCGCACCGCCAGCAACAGCAAAAAAGTAAAAATAAAAATCCGTTTCATGGTATATGGGTTTAGTGAAGGCAAAAATACGAAAAAAACGTATCTTTGCCATATGCTAACGGAATTCATCCGATACCTCAGCGCCGAACGGCGTTACTCCCCGCTCACCGTCCGCAATTACAAACACGACGTCGGGCAGTTCCTGGCATGGCTGGATTTCGACGAGGCGCGCTCCGACCCGCGCAGCATCACCACAGACCAAGTGCGCGAATGGATCATCCACCGCACGGAGGAAGGCAAGATCGGCGCGGCGTCGATGAACCGCGAAATCGCCTCAATCCGCACCCTCTTCCGGTGGCTGCTCCGCACGGGGGCCATCGAAAAAGACATCTGCCGAACAATCCCCTCGCTCAAGACCTCGCGCCGCCTGCCGGCCTTCATCCCCGAGAGCCGCATGACGGCCATCGTCAGCGAATGCGAAGAGGCGGACGGGGATTTCGAAACGGCACGCAACTCGCTCGTCATCCTGATGTTCTACGCCTGCGGCCTGCGCCTTGCCGAGCTGGTCGGCATCGACCGCGACGACTTCTCGGCCGACTACGCCTCGCTGCGGGTACGGGGCAAGGGAGACAAGCAGCGGATGGTACCGATCCTCGAATTCGTACGCGAAAAGATTTTAAGTTACCTCGACCTAATTGCGAGGCAAAATATTTGCAATTCTGCGGAAAAAGCACTATTTTTAACACACAAAGGAAAGCGCATATCGCGGAGCGTCGTTTACCGCATGGTACGGGCGGAACTGACCCGTGCGGGCGTACAGGGCAAGAAAAGCCCCCATGTGCTCCGCCATACGTTTGCGACGCACCTGCTGAACGGCGGAGCCGATATGCGCGAGATCCAGGAGCTTCTGGGACACGCTTCGTTACAGGCCACGCAGGTCTATACGCACAACAGCATCGCCAGGCTCCGGGAGATATACGCAAAGGCCCATCCCCGGGAAAAGGGAGGGAAGTGATTAACTTTTATAAACTGTAAGGCTATGAACGTACAGATTCAATCCGTGAAATTCGACGCCGACAAACGGCTGGTCGAATTCGTCGAGAACAAGATGGACAAACTCGACCGCTTCGCAGAGCGTTCGACGGGTGCCGAGGTCATTCTCAGACTCGATAAAGACTTTGAAAAGGGAAACAAGATAGCAACGGTCACACTCCATATGCCGGGCGAAGACCTGGTGGCATGCCACCAGTCCAGATCGTTCGAAGAATCGGTGGACGAGGCGATCGACGCCATCAAGCGCCAGCTGGACAAATTCAAAGGCAAACTGGAAAAGTAACCCCACCAACCAACCAATAACCTAAAACG
>OJPR01000098.1_pt1 | contig 39292 bp, 23 predicted proteins | sample 1598621 | NCBI WGS metagenome assembly OJPR01 (sample SAMN03922489, study PRJEB24848) | human gut metagenome | isolation source: stool sample | host: Homo sapiens | place: Germany | collected 2011-05 | reverse complement strand
TATCCGCGGAGCCTCGGGCGCCGGGAAAACGACGCTCTTCAACCTGCTGCTGGGACTGTACGAGCCGACCGGGGGTGAAATCGTCATCGACGGCACGCCGCTTACGGCGGCCAACCGCCGGGCATGGCAGAACCGCATCGGGTACGTCTCGCAGAGCCTCTTCATCGCCGACGGCAGCTTCGCGGCCAACGTCGCGCTGGGCATCCCCGCCGGGGAGGTCGACCGGGAGCGGGTCATGCAGGCGCTCCGCGCGGCACAGCTCGGGGAGCTGGTCGCCGGGCTGGCGAAAGGGATCGACACCCACGTCGGGGAGTGCGGCTGCCGCCTCTCGGGCGGACAGCGCCAGCGCATCGGCATAGCCCGTGCGCTCTACCGGCAGGCCGACGTGCTTTTCTTCGACGAGGCGACCTCGGCGCTCGACAGCCGCACCGAAGAGGAGATCAACCGCTCGATCGCCGGGCTCGCGGCACGGGATGCCGGGCTGACACTGGTCGTCATCGCCCACCGCGAAAGCTCGCTCGAATACTGTAACAGGATCATAACGATAGGAGAATAAAACATGGAATACCTCATAGCCGGCATACGCATCGACATCCCGCACCGGTTCACGACAGGCGCCTTCGGCATGGCGCTGGCACCGTTCGCGGCCGGAAACAAAACGGAAACGGACGCCGGCAGCAACCGTATGGCGGGCCCCGTGCCCGGAACGGCGACAACCGCAGCGCCCTCCCCGTCGGAAACACCGGGGACGGAAAGGAGTGCACCCCGCCCTGCGACATCCCCGGCGGGCACGGCACAACCAGACCTCATCCTGCACACGGGACTGCTCGCCGGCGACACGGCCGGCTATTGCGAACTCGACGCATTCGACTTCACCGACGCCGATGCCGACTGCCGTTTCGGCCGCGACACGGAGGGCTACCTGCTTACCATGACACCCCGCGACGGCAGCGCCCCGGCACGGTTTCACAAAGCCTTCGGCAGCCCCGACGCCACGAGCGACATCACCCCGGAGCACAATCCGGCGCTGTTCCGCTTCGGGCTGTGGACGATGTTCAACATCGCCGCGCTGGAACGCCGGGCGGTAGCCGTACACTCGTCGGTGATCAGCCTGGACGGGCGCGCCGTACTCTTCCTCGGCGAATCGGGCACGGGAAAGAGCACCCACACGCGCCTGTGGCGCGAGCATATCCCCGGGGCACGCCTGCTCAACGACGACAGCCCGATCATCCGGATCGCCCCGGAAGGGGCTGCCGAAGCGGCAAGCGCTCCCGCGACAGACACGATTCCCGCCCTGCAAGGCGTTCTCGCCTGCGGGTCGCCGTGGAGCGGCAAAACCCCGTGTTACCGCAACGTGAGCAATCCGATAGCGGGCATCGTGCGGCTTTCGCAGGCACCGCAGAACCGCATCCGCCGCCTGCGTCCCATCGAAGCCATCGGGGCGCTGCTGCCTTCGTGCCCGCCGTCGTTCGCACACGACGAGCGGCTGGAAGACGCCATCTGCCGCCTCGTATCCCAAATCGTGGCGCAAGTCCCCGTCTACCACCTCGAATGCCTGCCCGATGCCGCGGCAGCCCGTCTCTCCTGCCGCACGGTATTCGGTGACGACGCCCCAAACACCCTCCGCTGATGCTGCTGACCAACCGCCTCTTCTTCGAACAGGTCGAAGCGATGCTCGCCGAAGGACACGAAGTCCAGATCCGCATGAAAGGGCACAGTATGCGGCCGCTGCTGCGCAACGAACGGGACATCGCCGTACTGACCCCGATTGCGAAATATGCCCCGGCACCTGTCCCGGCAGCCGGGGCATCGGCGGATCCCGTCCCCGAAACCCGCGCCGCAGACGGCAATGCCGGCACCGCCCGCCAGACCCGACTTTCCGACGACACCCCCGGCACAGCCCCCGACCTGCACACACCCGCCTGCGGCACCCGCCATCCGGCTCCGCCGCCGAGCGGCATCGGCGCCCTGCGGACGGGCGACGTCGTCCTGTTCCGCTGCGAAGGGCGCCATATCCTGCACCGCATCGTCGGGATCGAAACAGGCGTCCGCTGCGAAGGGAACCGTCCCGTATGCGCACCAGCCGCAGGGAATGCCCCGTCCCCGGAGGCATCCGCGGAAAACCCCGCAGAGAGGGATTCCGCCGCGGGGACGCTCCGTTTCACCCTGTCCGGGGACGGTAATTACCGCACGACGGAGCATTGCCTCGGCGAGGATATCGTTGCCGTGATGACGGCTGTCATCCTGCCGTCGGGACGCATCGTCCGCACCTGCTCCCGCCGCTGGAAACGGCGGTCGCGCAGGTGGCTGGCACTCCCCCAGGGCGTGCGGCGTTTCGTCCTCCGGGTCATGTGGCGGCTCGGAATCCGGTAACCGGAAGCCGGCCGGCAAACGCGGCCCCTGAAAACGGCAGCCTGCAAAAATTACGGCCGCCGATAAAAAAAAGGCCGAAACCTTTCCGGTTCGGGATCATAATGATGTAACGATCCGATTATCGGGTCGTTACATTTTTGCATAGATAAGTAGGTAACGAAAAGGCAACGGTTTATTTTCAGCGTCTTGCGCTCGAATACTGCATTTCAAATAACCTCTTGCAAGATATGAAAAATTTTCAGAATGGGCAAATTTATCATTTAAGCGGAATTCGATAGTCGCCATAAAAGCAACTCATGCCCGCGAAAATTCTCGCGGGCATGAACATTATGTATTTCTTAATCTTCAATCCAAGGGTTTACATTTCCCGACAAGCGATGGGGCGGTTGTTGATATCTCCAAAGAAATCTTGTGCCGAAATTTCTGTCCGCGTCCTTAAATCATCAATTTCTTGTTTAAGAAACGGTCTTCTGCTTCCCCGACTTATCGAGTGATGCACACCCGGTTTTGTTCGACTTCAGAGAACGGCTGTACGGTATCGCCCTTGCCTTCGACAGCGATTCTGCCAACATCAACGCTCGCTTTCTCCAACGCTGCCGCAACGCTTGCTACCCGCAGTTTCGAAAGCTTCAGGTTGAAGGCCTTCGATCCCGTAGCGGCATCGGCATAACCGATGGATTTCGACCTTCGCATCGGAATTAGCTTTTAGGAACTCGGTCAATGCAGTGATCTTCTCCTGCTCAGAGGTACGTATCTGCGCCGAGCCGATGCTGAACAAGATATTTTTGCGCAGAGCTGCCGGCTTCTCTGTGCTCTTTATCTCCGGAGTCTGCACAGGAGCAGGTCAGGTTCCTGCACGGCAGGTTCTTCCTTTTCTGCGGGCTCAGTTGTCCGAGCCGGCGTTACGGGTGCGGCGGCGACTGCCGGATGCGATTTCTTGTAGTTCTTGCCGAAGCGGAAAGTGAAGCCCGCCAGCGCATTGAATTGCCAGTCGAGGTTCACGGCCTTCTTCGAATTATACTTGTCAGAAAGTATGTTGCCGTTCAGCTCCACTCCGAACAATACGCAGTCCGAGAAACGGGAATTGATGAAAAAACTGAGACCAAGAAAAGAGTTAATTTAATAAACTATTTTATGGCGGAACCAACCGCCGAAAATAGCGAAGCCACGGACGTATGACCGTGGCTTCGCACTAAATTATAACCTTCTTCTAAAAGCGGTAGGAGATACCGGCGCGAACCACCTGTGAGGTAAATTCGAGCTCGTATACCCGGCTTTTGTCGCCCATGTAGGTGAATGCAGGCGTGTTGAGCAGATTGGTGGCTTCGGCATAAATCGTGATGCCCTTGCCGATCCGGTATGATGCGTTTGCATCGAGCTGCCAGCGGGCATCCACCCACAGGTCCTCGGCAGCATTCGAGCCCAGAGCGTAGATGAACTCGCCGTTGTAGTTAGCCGAAAGCTGTACGGTCAGGCGCTTCGACGAATAGGCCAATGCCAGGTTGGCCGTATGTGCAGCCTGCCCCGGGAAGCGCAGTTCGCCCCGGTCGTCGTTGACCTTGGCCTTCGAGTGGGTGTACGTATAATTGCTCGTGAAGACCAGGTTGCGCAGGAAGCCCGGCAGGAACGTCAGGTTCGAGTTCAGCGTGATCTCGGCGCCGAATAGTTTTGCCGCATCACCGTTCATCTGCTGTACCATATTGAACGGCGTACCGTCGGCATTCAGCGTCGAATAGTAAGGGTTGTTCGGATCGGTGATCGATCCCTCGCGCTGGTACTGGAAACGGTTGATATGTTTGTAGAAGACGCCGCCCGAGATCAGGCCCACGTTTTTGAGATATTGTTCGAAGAGGAAGTCGAGGTTGTGCGAATAGGCAGCTTTGAGATTGGGGTTACCCATCGTCACACGGCCCAGATCGGTGTTCATGTCGACCGAGGGCACCAGGTTGATGACATCGGGACGGGAATAGCCGGTCGTGTAGGCCAGACGCAGAATCGTATTCTTCGCCACATCCCATTTGAACTGAATATTGGGCAGTACGACCGTGTAGTTCACCGTCGAGTCGGCACGCGTGCTCTCATAGGCTTTGTATTGGACGGAAGTCTGCTCCAATGCCTCCCATTCGTCCAGGGGAATCTGACCGCCGTTCCAGTGAATGTCGTTGTTGGGATTGTCCGGACGGCCTAAGATCGCAGGGTCGTAGCGATATACCGAATTGGCTTTGTAATCCACTTTGGTATGTTCGACGCGCACGCCGATAATGGCCATTACTTTCTTGAACTGGATCTTGTTCATCACGTAACCCGAGAAAACATGCTCGTCGGCGTCGTAGAAGAAGGAATCGCGCGCCGATCCCGTTCGATATGCGTTCGTCGAAAAACGTTCGGGATTCTTTGCTTTCCAATCGTGTACCTTGTCCGGATCGGGAGCCGCGCCGTAGGAGATATGTCCGTTGAGGAAGTCGGCCGAAAGCTGCTCCTTGTAGAGGAAATATTTCAGGCTGAGATCATCATTCTTCGAAATTGCCGTAACGTCGAAAATCTCCGAATCGGGCGCCTTGTAACGCTCGCTGTGCATGAACTTGCCCTTGACGCCGAACGACAGCGTCGAGGCGTTGGTGCCGATGAAATAGTTTTTCGATGCATTCAGGCGGCCGGTGATGTTGCGGCCCTTGTTGCGGACGTTGTTGTTGTCGAGCGTATAGAATTCATAGTAGGAAAGGTCGTCGAGCGGCTTGTCTTCGTACATCAGCGTCTCGTCCAGTTCCAGATAGCGGCTCTGATAGGATTTCACCCAGGCAAGCGGCTCTTTCTTGACGAATGCCTCTTTCGAAGGGAACTTGTCGCCCGCCAGGTTGGTGGGAGCTTTGCCGTTGCGCCATTGCGGAGTCTGAAAACCGTACTGGGCGCTGTTGGCTTCGCGCCGCGAGGTCGAGAAGAAGACGCCTCCGTCGATCTTCCAACTGCCGATCACGCTCTCGCCGTCGAGGTTGAGGTTGAAATTGTCGGTTTTGATGTCCTGATCGGTCACTTGCAGGATCTTTTGCAGCCGGTCGACGCCCAGGCGTCCGTCCTCGTAGAGGTAGTAGTTGTCCGACTTGTCCAGACGGGTGCGGTTCCGGTAACGGGTGTCCAAGTCGCCGCGGTGGTTGAACATACCGCTCAGTACGAATTTCGTGTTCACCGTAGGGGCGTAGTCGAAGGTGAGCGATGCACCGACGCGCTGGCGGGTGCCTTCCTGATAACGGTAACGGAAATCCAGCGGCAGGTAGGTTTTACCTTCGTTTTCGCCGTATTTGCCCTCTTTCTGATGGTCGTCGCCGTTGAGGGTCTTCACCTCTTTCCAGGTCTGTGCCTCCAAACGGTCGTAACCGTTCGACGACCGGTAATAGCTGGCGCTGGCCGCGATGCCGAAACGGCCGTCGGGGTTGCGGTGGTTGGCTCCGAAACGCTGCGAATAGCTTCCCTTGATATTGTAGGGCACCTTGCCCCGCAGTACATTGTAACCTGACGAAAGGTCTATCATGCCTCTTGCTTTGAGGGAGCGGGCTGTCGAGGTGCGCATGTTCACGACGCCGGCGATGGCGTCGCCGTCGTTCGAAGGAAGCAGGGTCTTCTGCACCTCCATCGACGCGAGGATGTCCGAAGGGATCAGGTCGAGCGACTCGGCACGGCCGCCCTCCTCGCTCGTACCGATGATCTGCTCGCCGTTGACGTTGATGTTCGTGAAATTGGCCGGCGTACCGCGCAACTGCACGGTCTTGCCTTCGCCGCGTTCGCGCGAGATCGTCACGCCGCTCAGGCGTTGCAGGGCCTCGGCGACATTCAGGTCGGGGAAGCGTCCCATCTGGTCCGACGAAAGCACCGACATCATGTTGTCCGAGTTGCGCTGCTGGTTCAGGGCGCGCTGCTGACCGTCGACGACGGCCGAAATGACCACGCCGTCGATGCTGTTGGCCGCTTCGATGAGCTGAAAATTGAGCGTCGCCGTCTCTCCGGCTACGATGCGGACCGGCCTCGTGACGGGCTCGTATCCGAGGTATACGACCGTGATCTTCACCGAATCGCCAGGGGTGATGCCTTGCAACAGATAGATGCCGTCGATGTCGGTGGCGGCGCCGAGTGTCGTTCCGTCCACCAATACGTTGGCTCCGGGCAGAACGCTGCCCGTTTGGTCGGTCACCTTACCGCGCAGGTTGCCCCTGCGCTGGGCCGAAGCCGGAGATGCCATACACAGCAGGGCTGTGACGAGCATCAGTGTCGAGAAAAAGTGTTTCATGATAAAATCAGGTTAGTAAAACGTTGGTTTGTTATTTTTTCGCTTTTTTACGGGTTACTTTCTTGTCGTGGAGGACTCCGTCGTCGGTGATTCGCAGTTTGTAACGCAAATCGGAGCCGATCATCGTGATTTCGTAGGTCGTCTCGTCGCCTTCGCCGCGGCGGATGACCCGCGATTCGTCCACGGGGACGCTGCCCACGACCTCCACGATAGTCCGGCGCACCGGAGCCGGCAGGTTCACGTAGGGCATGGCCTCGGCCCGGCGGATGTCGCGCACCCGGCCTTCGGCATCGAACGTGATGGTGGTGAGGTGCAGCCGGTCGTGCGACTCATAACGGGTGGACTGCACGATATAGGTCGGGGCTTCGGGCGTGCCCGATACGTCGATTCTGTCGATCAATCCGTCACCCGCGGCCGCGATGATGCTTTGCCGGACCAGATCGGGAATATCGCTTCCGGTGAAATGTTCAAGAATCGACCATCCGCCTGCGACCGGTGTGCGGCGTCCTCCGAAGGCCATCCGTTCCGCGACCTTCGAAGCATTCCGGGCTACCATCAGGCGGCGCCGGACGCCGGCCACCTCTCGTCCGCCAAGCAGCGTCAGGCGCGGCTCGACCAAACAGATGCCCTGCGTGCGGGGCATGGTCAGCCTGACCTCGCGTTTTACGGCCGATGATGCGGCGACCGGCACGATTTCATCGGCACAGATATGTTCCGTTCCGTCAGGAGCGACAAGCAGCACACGTAAACGGACGTCGCATGCCCGCGGCAGGTCGTTCCACACCCATACCGTTTTCCAGTACTCGGCACCCGGCCGGTAGAGCGTCTTGTCCTTGTACCATTCGCGGGCCTGGTTCATCTCGACCGAGGCCCCGACGGGCTCATTGAGGCGTTTGAGCACCAGCAGGTTGGGCTGCGGAGACAGCGAGTCGGCGATGTCCCCGCGGTAGAAGTTGTGCCCGTTGACGGCACCGCTCAGCAATGCGAAAGGGGCCCATGCCTGCAAACGGCGCGAGCGGTAGAAAGTGCCGATGTCGGCATGCAGGTCGGACAGCAGACGGGCGATGTCGTCGCGGTCGTAATAGTATAGTCCCCAGCCGCTTGCCGTGCGGCTGGTCTTGAAGTTCTCACGCGGTTCGAGCAGCCCGAATTCATTGGTCCACAGGCGGCACGACTCCAATACGGTCGAGGGTTTCGTATCGGAGATCGTATAGCCGCTGAAATCTTTCACGACGTTCTCCGAATATTCGTAAATATGTTTGGCGACGTAGTCGTCCTCGCCCCACAGCCGGGTCGGATCATAACGGCGCAGTTCGGCTTTCAGCGCTTCGAGACGCACGTTGCCTTCGTTCTCCTGGTCCCAGGCCACGATCGAGGGATGGTTGACATTCTCGCGGATCCAGCGGCGGAACTCCGTTTCGGTATCTTCGAGGTCTTTGCCGGTCGGTTCGTCGTCGTGCATGAAGCGCCATTCGTCCTGAATCATGATGCCCTCCTCGTCGGCGATGTCGTACCATTTGCCGTAGGCATGGCCCAGATGGATGCGCAGGTAGTTGAAATTGTACTCCTGTACGGCGGCACGCAGGAAGCGGCGTATCCACGCTTCGTCGAACATCACGTCCGCCCAGCGGTTGAGCGCCCGGACGAAAGCGATGTTTTCGGCCCGGAAAAGGGCCTTTTCGCCGTTGATCAGTACGTCGCGGCCGCGGGTTTCAATGCTGCGGTAGCCGAAACGTTCGGATTTGCGCGAGCAAAGCACGCCTGCCGTATTCACAGCCGTAACCTCCATCCGGTAGAGCCGGGGCGTTCCCTCCTTGCCGGCGCTCCATGTCCGGAGCATATCGGCCGGAAGCATCAATTCACACTTTGCGCTGCCGCCCGCCGGTACGGAGACCTCCGCCGCGGCGCGGCTTACGGCCAGCATGTCGTCGCAGACGGCGGCTTCTATCGCCAGCCGTTCGTCCCGCGTGGAAGTGTTCACGAGTGTCGCCACGCAGCGGACGCGCCCTTCGGACACTTCGGGCAGGATTTTCAGATGGTCGATCGAAACCGATTGCCCCAGGCAGAGCGTTACGTCGTCCCAGATGCCCGGCGCCCGCGAATTGCGCCACCACTCGGCCGAATTCTCCTTGGAGGGAGTCGTCGCCGTATTCCAGCTTCCGACGCGCACGACGAGTTCGTTGGAACCATCGTAGTCAATGGCCTCCGAAAGGTCGAACGTGCCGTGCGAATAGGTCGTATGGGGATCGTAGCCGATTTCGCGGCCGTTCAGAAAGACCTGCGCGTTGTATTTGGCCCGCAGGCGGAGCAGCGCTCGGGGATAGGCGGTGCCGTCGAGCGTAAACGTGCGGCGGTACCAGACGTAGTCGTAGCCGATTTCCCGGTTGTCGACGGCGTCGAGGTCTTCGCCCAGGGAGGGCGTCGCCATAGTGATAATACCCGGCACGGGAACCTTCGCCGCATAGGTCTGCGGCATCGTGTCGGCGATGGTGACCTCCCACTTTCCGTTGAGCGAAATGCAGGCATCGGGATCGCGCCGATCCTGCTGTTCGCCGTTGATCGTGACCTCCGACAGGATGATGCCGGCGGCATTCCGGACGATCACCGGTTCGGGGGTCGACGCCAGGGTCAACCGGCTGATGGTCACGTCGCGTACGGGCATATCGGCGAATCCCCGGATGTCGATGCCTGCCTTCCCGGCCCATTGTGCCCGGACATCCCCGATCACGAACCCGCGGAACGCCGTGGGATGGTTCTCCCGGCTCTCCGATTTGTAGTCCGGTTCGAAAAGTACGAGGGTCTTGCGCACGCTGTCGGCCTCCACGCCGCAGACGAAGACATCTTCGATATAACCTCCGCGGTCGAGGTTCGATTTGAAATAGATGCCGTTGCCGACGTCGGACATGCGCACGTTCTCGACGACCACGTTACGCACGCCGCCCGAAATCTCGCTGCCGATACAGACGCCGTTGGCTTTCGACCGGAACGAACAGTTGCGGATCAGGACGTTTTCCGTGGGACGGCCGATACGCCATGCGTCGTTATCTCGTCCCGATTTGATGGCGATGCCGTCGTCGCCCGTACGGAAGGTGCAGTCTTCGATCAGTACGTTCGTGCAGGACTCCGGGTCGCAGCCGTCGTTGTTGAGGTTGTAACTGTCCACCGTCACGCCGCGCACCGTGACGTTTTCGCACGCCAGCGGATGAATGACCCAGAAAGGGGAATCCACGAAGGTCACGCCCTCGATCAGCACGTCCGTACAGTTGACCGGTTCCAGCATGGCGGGGCGCAGGTAGTGGCCCTCGCCGAACAGACGGTCGCTGACCGGAATCAGGTTCGTGCCCATACGGCGCAGCGCCTTCTGGTCGGCTTTCTGCCGGGGTTTCCATTGCGCGAAATTGTGCGAGCCGCAACCATCGATCACACCCTGTCCCGTAACGGCGATATTCGTCGCCTGCCAGGCGTAGATCAGCGGCGAGTAGTTATAGACTTCGGTTCCTTCCCAGCGCGTGAGCACGGCGGGCAGGTAGTCGGCTTCGTCGCTGCTGAAAAACAATACGGCGCCCGCTTCGAGGTGGAGGTTGACATGGCTTTTGAGCACCACGGGACCTTTGGAGAACCAGCGTCCGGCAGGGATCACGACCCGTCCGCCGCCCTCGCGGCTGCAACGGTCGATGGCCGCGGTGACGGCAGGCCGGCAGTCGGCTTCTCCGTCGGCTTCGGCTCCGAAATCCGTGATGCGGAAATCACGGTCTGGAAAGGTTACGGGACGGATCTGCCGCTCGATCTCCCCGGCTCGGTTCCGGGCGCCGGCGCTCCATGCCGCCGTCAGCAGGAGACCCAGTATCAGGATTCGCTTCAATGTCATGGTCGGTTCAATGCTTATAAGTTGTCACGTCGCTTGTCTTGTAGCCGATGCGCGTGGCGACGGCCGTCAGGGTTTGCCCCGGCTTCAAGCGCACGGGGGCGGTATAGAGCAGCCAGCGCTTTTCGTTATAACCGCGTCCGTCGATCTGGTAGGCGATCGAGGCGCCTTTCGTCGCGCAAACGATCTTCACGCTGCCGTTCCGGTCGCTGCGAACCTCCGGCGCTGCGACTCCGGGCTGCACGCCGCCCGGCCAGAGCCGTTCGCGCAATTCCGCTTCGGTCAGCCCCAGATAGGGATTGTAGCGTTTGTCCCAACGGGTCAGTTCCCGGCGCATCCGTGCGATGTCGCGGGCGTACCGCGGATCGTCGATCAGATTGTGCATCTCGTGCGGATCGTTGTCCACGTCGTAGAACTCCTCCGTGCGGCGAGGCTTTTCGAACCAGCGGCGCGACTGTTCGTCGAGCTCACCGCGCTCGTAGAGCTCCACCATGTTGCGCATCATCGGCATATTGAGCCGTGAAAGGACCTGCATGTAACCGGATTTTTCGGGCAGGTGGTTGCGTACGTAACGGTAACGGGCGTCCCGGACGCAGGTCTGGCGTTCGACGATCTCGTCAAGGCGGTCGCGGGCGCCGTAAACATAGAAGCGTTCACGGCCTTCGTACCGGCCCAGAAACGGAATGCCGTGCATGTACGACGGCGGGCGGATTCCCGCCAGCGAGAGAATCGTCGCAGGGATGTCGGCGAACATCAGCAGCCGGTCTTCGACGGTCCCGGCACAGGTCCCGTCGGGGAAACGCACCATGAAGGGCACCAGCGCCCCGCTCTCGTAGAGCTCGCGTTTCTGACGCGGCAGCGGGCCGCCGTTGTCCGAGTACCAGATGACGATGGTATTGTCGAGTAGTCCTGCGTCGCGCACCTCGTCGATGTAGGTCTGCATCTGGCGATCCATTTCGTGGACGTTGCTGTACATGATCGCCCAGTCCCGGCGCGTGATTGCATTGTCGGGATGGTAAGGCGGCAGGACGACCTCGTCGGGTGACAGGACGAGCGGTTCGTCCGCCCGTTTCCATACCTGCGATTCATGGGTCACCGTCATGTTGAAGATGGCGAAGAAAGGCATCCCTTCGGGACGGTTCTTCCAATGTGCCGTCTTGCTGCTCTCGTCCCAGGCCGTCACGGGCGGTTTGAACTGGTAGTCGGTCTTTACGTTGTTGGTGCAGTAGTAGCCCGCGGCACGCAGAAATTCGGTGTAGCATTTCACCCCGTCGGCCGGTACGGCTTCGTAGGGCGGCACGAGCCCTTCGGTCAGGGGTTTGGTGTTCGACGTCCGCATGTAATTGGCCCCGAACGAGGTCGGGAACAACCCGGTGATGAGCGATGCCCGGCTGGGTGCGCTGACGCCGATGGTGGTGAACATGCGCGTATAACGGATTCCCTCCCGTGCGAAGCGGTCGAGATTGGGCGTGTCGGCCAGTTTGTCGCCGTAACAGCCCAGATAGGGACTGATGTCTTCACACACCAGACAAAGAATGTTGGGCCGCCGGTCGGGAGTTTTCCGCTCCCGGCCGATGGCTGCCGAACCGGGCACCGTCGCTGCTGCCAGTACGGTAATTCCTAACAAACCCGTCGTTTTCATAGATTCTTTTTGAGATGAGGATGCGCCTTGGTGATCGATACCCGCTTTTTCCACGCCTCGAACATCGCGTTCATACGCGTTACGATTTCCGGATGCGAAGCGGCCAAATCCTGGGTCTCCGACGGATCGGCCTCCATGTCGAACAACGACCAGGGGGCGTCCGATCCGTGTTTCACGAGTTTCCATTTGCCGTCGCGGACCGCCCTCCCGTGCTGCCACTCCCAGAAGAGAGGCTTTTCGCGCACGGGTTTCTCATCGCGGATGACCGGAAGCAGCGAAACTCCTTCGTAGGGTACGATCCTGCGTCCCTTGTACTCCTCGGGATAAGGTGCACCGGCCAGATCGACGAACGTGGCCATGATGTCGATGAAATGGCCCGTGAAATCGGACAGACGGCCCGGGTTGCGCAGACCGTTGGGCCACGTGGCGATCATCGGGGCCGAAATGCCGCCCTGGTAGCTGTAATTCTTGAAATAACGCAGCGGCGTATTGGCCACATTGGCCCAGTCGGGCCCGAGCGACGTCCAGCAGGTCATCGAGCCGATCTCACCGTAGCTGTCTTTCAGTTCCACGACCTCGGCCGAAGCGCCGTTGTCCGAAACGAAGATGATGAGCGTATCGTCGAACTTGCCCTGCTCTTTCAGTTTGCGGATCACACGGCCGATGTTTTGGTCCATGCGGTCGATCATCGCCGCATAGACGGCCATCTTGCGCTCCTCGACGGCCCGTTCTTCGTCGCTGAGCGACTCCCATTTCCGAAACGTGGCTTCGGAAAGGCGGTAGCGGTCGTCTATCAGCCCCAGGGAGCGCTGTTTTTCGTAACGCGCACGACGGATGTCTTCGTAGCCGTCACGGTATTTGCCTTCGTATTTGGCGATATCCTCGGGCCACGCCATCAGCGGATCGTGCGGAGCATTGTAAGCCAGGTAAAGGAAGAACGGTTTTTCGCTCCCGGCATATTCGTCGAGCCATTCGAGGGCGTAGTTGGTGAAATAATCGGTCGTGTAGAAATCCTTTTCTTTGGGTGTGAACGGAGCGTAGGTCTGTTTTTCCACGCACCAGAACCGGTTCTTTACTTTCTGCGCCGGCACGCCTTCGCCGTCGCGCTGGCAACCGGGGTTGAAATAGTTGCAGGCTCCGTCGCGCAGTCCGTAGAAGTGGTCGAAACCGCGTGTGCGGGGATTCTCGGCACCGTGATGCTTGCCGGACCACAGGGTCGTGTAACCCGCCGTTTTGAGGTACTCGCCCAGGGTCACGCTGTTTTCCAGCGGTCCGCGGGCATCTTTGAAATAGCCGTTCTGCTGGGCGTAAAGTCCCGTCAGCAGGCACGACCGCGACGGATAGCTTTTCGACGTGTTGTGGAACTGGGTGAAACGAATGCCCTGACGGGCCAGTTCGTCGAGGTTCGGAGTCTGCACTTCGCTGCCGTAACAACCGATGTCGGACCAGCCCAGGTCGTCGGCCGAAATAAGCAGAATGTTCGGGAGCGGCTGCTCGGTTCGGGGACGTTCGGCGGCTTTCTGGGCCGGAGCGGCGTTCCACCATACGGAGGCGGCGAAGAACAACGTCAGACGGGTAAAACGAGTTTTATTCATCGTTGGTTCGGTTTTGGGTTGTATCTATTCTTTCGGGGCGGGAAATGTCCGCATCTTGCCTTCGAGACGCGGATAGCTCTCCCATATTTCGGGGTCGGCGCCCACGCGCGGATCGCCGGTTTCGGTGAGCCGCATTTGCAGCCGTGAACGCAGGCGTTCGAAGATGTCCGAATAATGGGGATCGTCGGCTACGTTGTGCAGGCAGCGGGCATCGCTTTTCAGGTTGTAGAGTTCGAATTCGGGGCGCCGGGCCACGGCGGCATCGAAATAGGATTTCACCTGCGGATTCTCGCGGTTGTCGATCAGATAATCCTTCGACGGGGCTGCGTCGATGTCGTAGTAGGCGCCGTGCATCGCCGCCGGTCGACCTTTTTTATCAAGCGCCTGCGGATCGCCTGCCGGCCAGCGCTCGGGATGGAAATTGCGCACCAGCAGGTAGTTGCCCGACCGGATGCTGCGCACCGGATAGCCCAGATTGTCGTAGCGTGAACAGGAATGGCGTTCGCGTCCGGCGTAAACCGCTTCGGAACTGTATTCCGCGTCTCGGCCTTCGAGCAGCGGCAGCAGGCTTTCGCCGACCAGTACGCTGTCGGCACCGTAGGTTACGCCCGAGGCTTCGAGCAGCGTCGGGAATACGTCCACCAGGCTCACCAGCGATTCGACGACCTGCCGCGGCCGGATGCGTTCGCCCCAGCAGACGGCCAGCGGCACGTGCAGTCCGGCGTCGTAGCAGTTGGCCTTGGCGTGCGGAAACGACATGCCGTTGTCTGCCGTGACGATGACGATGGTGCGGTCCAGTTCGCCGCGGCGTTCCAGCTCTTCGAGGCAGGAGCCGAGGTGTCGATCGAACCACTCGATCTCGACGGCGTAGTCGAGGATGTCGCCGCGGACCGGATCGGCATCGGGCAGGAATCCCGGGACCTCGGCTTCGTCGAGCACGTGTCCGGCTTTCACCCACGAGGCGTTTTCGTAAGGACGGTGGGGTTCGTGGGTCCCGAGCCAGAAGCAGAACGGCGCTCCTTCGGGGCGTTCGGCGAGGAACTTGCGGAAATTGGCCGCGTAGTCGATCTTCGAAATGCCGCTGTAAGGCGGGTCGAGACGGCACTCATTATATTCGGGACCTGCCGGATTGTGTTTCCGTCCGGAAGCTGCCCAGTCACCGGGCCCCCAGCCTTTGCCCGTATAGCCGACGTGATATCCGGCTTCGCGGAAAACGTCGGGATAACACGTGTAACGCGCCGGGAACGAACTGGCATGCGTTCCGGCCTCCTCGATCTGCCAGGGATAGAGTCCCGTCAGAATGCTGGCCCGCGAGGGGCTGCTGCCGGGCGAGGTGACATAGGCATTGTTGAACAGCGCCCCGTGACCGGCGACATAGTCGAAACCGGGAGTCGAGACCGTTTTGCATCCGTAAGCCGAAGCGTAGGGCCACGACTGGTCGTCGGCGATGACGAAAAGGATGTTGGGACGCGTGTCGGGCGTGTCGGCGCAGCCGCCCGACAAGGCAGCCAGCGGGGTCAGTCCCGCGACGCAGAGAAAGCGTTTATGCAGGTCGGTTTTCATAGTTCGTTCAGATTGCGGGGTATGGCCAGCGGGCGGTCGAAACGGAACGCGTAACCGTCGCCGTTGCGAACGACCGAAGGGTTGATACGGGTGAGGTAATCCATTACACGGCGCCGTTCGGCGGGGGCGAAGTCCGTGAATTCGGGGTGCAGCAGTTCCACGGCCCGTTCCACCGAGGCGGCGACGGCCGAATACCGGTAGGTCGTATTGCCGTATTGCAGGGGTGCGGGCTGTGTCGAACGTTCGGGATTGCGCACGTAGACGATGTCGAGACCGTCGGGGATTGCGTCGATCAAGCGGATCGTCTTGCCGATGTCGGTCGTGCGGCCGCGGACCAGCATCCGATCGGCGTAGTAGCTTTTGAGCTCTTCGGTGTAGGCCGGATGGAAATGGCGGTTTTCGATCGAGCGCGAAAGCATCCGCAGGTCGTTGTAAGTCCGGGCGATGAAATTGTAGTCGTCTTCGGTCAGTTCGCCGCGGGTGTTTTCGATGTAGACGGTCAGTTTTTTCACGAGGCATTTGAATTCGACGCTCTTTTTGTCGATCTGCGGATTCCGTGCGAGCACGAACTCTTTCATCTGCCGGGCATACTCCTCTTTCGACGCAGCCTCGATCTGCTCGGGTGCGAAGATCGGCCGCATCTCTTCGACATACTCCACGACCTCGCGGAAAGCCGTGTCACGCCGTATCTTCGTGCGGCCTTCGTCCAAGAGGCGCGGTTCGAAGATGCCGTCCGCAGTCTTCTCCTTCACGGCGTGCGTGCGGATCGTGACTTTGCCGGATGCAAGTCCGGGTGACGAGACCGTCACCGTGATCCGTCCCGGGCGAGCCGTGGATCGCACGACGTTCGGCACGGGTGCGGTCACATATCCGGTTCCTTCGTCCGAAAGCGTCTTGTCGATGTCGCTCGTGTAGAGCGGGCAGCCGACCAGCGTACCCTCTCCTTCGACGTTCCATGCGAGCGGTCCGGAAAAACCCTGCACGGGGTTGCCGTCGGCATCGACCACCTCGGCCGTGACGATGTCCAGTCCGCTGCGGTCGGCGGGAATTCTGCCCCGGAGGGCCGTCAGCACGATGGCTGCGGGTTCACCGGCCATCACGACCCGGCATTCCCGGCGCTCCTTGCCGCGTATGGCCACCGCCCGGAGCGTTTCGGAAACGATCTCCACGTCGGGAAACTCCACCGTGAAGAAATTCTCTTTGGACGGATGCCTTACACCGAGGCTGCGGTTGCCGGCAAACAGCTCCACGCGTTCGCAGTTGCTGTCCACGCGGATCGTGCGGCGTTGTCCGAGGTATTTGCGCTGCCAGTAGTGGGGATGGACGAAGACCATCGGTTCCGGGAGGTAATTGGCCTGCCAGAGATAATACATGTACTTGGGAATACGGTAGAGGTCCACCCATCCCTTGTAGTTGATGTTCTTCAGCGGGGCATCCTTGTAGATGCGGTCGCAACCGTGGTCGGCATAAAGCCATCCTACCACCTGGCCGTCGATGCGGCCGCGGATGCTGCCGTCGGCGACGCGCGCCATCGTGTGCTGCCATTCCTCGGTACCGGCCAGCTGGCCGCTCTTGGCGACGGCGGCGTTGTTTTTCGGTTCGAGGTTTTTCACGTCCGTATCGGTCCAGCCGCGAATGGTCACGCGCAGGAGGTTTTCCATGTCGAGGTTCGAGGCGTGGTGCGTCACGTAGTCGCCGTAATTCTCGGCCTTGCGTTCATGGATCAGGCGTGTGGAGTCCTCCTCGCGGGTCCAGCGGGAGTCCGCGGCGTTCGAGGTTTCGTTGCCGACGCTCCAAAGGAAAATAGAGGGGTGGTTCCGGTCGCGGCGTACCATTTCGCGCATGTTGTGTTCCTGCACCTCGCGGTCGAAATCGATGGCCTTGTTGTTGGGAACCTCCTCGACGGTGATGATGCCGTGACGGTCGTTGAAGTCGTAGACCGCCGGCATGTGCGGATAGTGGGCCGTACGCATGAAATTGGTGTTCATGCCGTAGCGGATGTCCAGCATATCGCGTTCGGTAAGCCACTGCGGCATGGCGTCGCCCAGCCACGGGAACTCCTGATGACGGTTGGTGCCGTGGATATGGATTTTCTTTCCGTTGACCGAGAGCGTATTGTCATCGTAATTCCACGAAAACCAGCGGAAGCCCAGCGGCGTATGGTAGGTATCCAGCAGCCGGCCTGCGGTGTCGCGTATTTCGCTGTAAATATGGTAGAGGTAGGGAGATTCGGGGCTCCATAGCCGCGGAGTGCGGAGCGTATCGCTCCATTGGCAGAATCCGGCCAGCTCCCCGGCGGCGAGGGCACGGTGTTGTTCCAGTACGGCGATCACCTTGCTGTCGGCATCGGTCACGACGCTGCGCAGGTTCACCTCCGCTGGTTGCGGCGTATCGTTCTTGACATAGGTACGCAGGCAGAAACGCGCTTCGCGCTCGTTTACGAGTGGTGTGGTGACGAACGTGCCGCCCTCGTGCTTGTAACTGCCCTGAAACGGGATGTAGACGGGATTTTTGACGACGATCCGCACGTCACGGTAAATGCCGCCGTAGACATTGAAATTTCCTGCCGTAGCGGGCGGAATGGTGCCGAATTTGTCGTCGCGGCGGTTCGACACCTGCACGGCCAGCAGGTTCTCCGCGCCGTAACGGATATGGGGTGTCAGGTCGAAATAGAAACCGTTGTAACCGCCCTTGTGATCGCCGAGCAGCGTTCCGTTCAGGTAGACCCGGGCGTACTTTTGCACGCCGTCCAGCTCGACGAAGATTCGTTTGCCGCGCAGTTCCTCGCCGATCACGATCCGTTTGCGGTACCAGCCCCAGCCGTTCCACCAATAGGAGTCTTCGCGTTCGGAGGCGAATTTGATATAGGGATGGATGTCGCCCGTCGTTTCGTAGGTCATCCAGGTATGGGGCAGCGCCACGGCCTGCCATGCCGCGTCGTCGTAGTCCGGTGAGGCCGGTGCGGCGTCCTCCTTTCCGGAGGGGAAATAGCGGAAAGTCCAGTCGCGGTCGATCGTCTGTTCGGTGCGCACCTGCCCGGGCCGGTAGCGTCCGGCATGGCAGGGGGATGCGGCGGCAAGCAGCAGAATGAGCGGCAGGATGCGTTGCAGGAGGTTCATCGTCGTTTCGGTTTTTCGGTATTGCAAAGTTAAGTGCCGGAATTCGAAAACAAGGCCTGCAAATCCTGCATAAAAGGGGGCGCAAGCGTGAAATTCCGGCGGTCAGGATGTTTGAAAAACGATTATTATTGTTTGAAAATCGTGCATTCGCCACCCTTAAAACATTGTTTTATAGCGGATAAAAGGTCGCTTCGGAGGTTGCCGCCCCAATGCGATTTTTAGGCGCGGATCGTGCGATAATCCGAAAAATAAAGATAAATTTGCAGTAAACGACGGCGGTCCGCCTATGAAACGAATTCTCCCGATCATATTTTTCGCGCTCTCCTGTACGGAGGTGCTCTTTGCTGCAACCGTTACGGATTACCGCCGTCCCCGTTACGGCCAACCGCTTTCGAACAACAATATCACGGCGCTGGCGCGTGATCCGCTCGGATTCCTCTGGGTCGCATCCCGCGGCGAACTGGCCCGTTTCGACGGCCTCTCGTATCATCCGCTGGACGGGATGCCCGGTACGGAGCTTTTCGAAGGCGGCAACATCGTTCAGTCCATGGAATTTCTCTCGGGAGACAGTCTGCTGCTCTGTACCGACAAGGGGCTTTACCTGCTGGATGTCCGCCGCCGCAGGCTCGCGCAGTCCGCGACGATGGCCGGCATCCGAGTTTATACCGTCCTGCGTACCGCCGGGGAGTGGCTGATGCTGAGTACCAACCGCGGTATTTACCTCTATACGCCTGCCACCGACTGTTCCGAACCGCTCTACGCCTATGCCCCCGATCCTCAGACAGGACCGAATGCGGGGTTGTGCTCCGTTGTGCGTGACCGCGAGGGCCATCTGCTGGCAGCGGTCAACGGCGTGCTGGTCCGCCTGAGGCTGAACCCCGAAACGCTCCGCAAGAGCGGAACCCCTGCACCCGGAGAGCTGTTAGCGGGGACCGATACGCTGGTGGTGCTCGGCTCGAATTACCGCATGGCCGCCGATCGGTTCGACAATGTCTTTCTTTACGACCGGCAGCGGTTGCTCTCGGCGCGTGTCGGGGAGCTCGGGAACGCCGAACCCTTCCGTGTACGTCACATCGAGGTTTCGACCCTTGCCGCAAGGGGCAATGATCTGCTGCTGGGCATACGCGGGCAGGGGAATACGATCATCCGCCGCGACGACGAGGGGCGCGAAACAGAGTCGGAACGGCTGCTCACCAGTCCGCATTTCGACGATATGAGCAGTACGACGAATACCTTTTACGACGACGGGCGGGGCAATCTTTGGCTCGGAACCCGCGACGGGCTGTTCCGCTTCGAAGAAAAGAGCCAGGGTCCGTTCGTCAACCTGAAAAACGACGTCGAATCATCCAATACGCCCAGTCATAACACCGTGTCGGACATCTGGATCGAGGAGCGCAATACGGTATGGCTCGCCACGGCCTACGGACTCAACCGCATGACTTTCGACGGGTCGGCAGCCGGCACCTACCGCATCGAGCGGTTCTTCGCTCCGTCGGGCGACCGCGACCATGTTTCGTCTAACAAGATCGAACGGATCGAACTCGATGCCGACGGGATGATGTGGCTCGGAACGAAGACCGGCATCCGCTTCTTCAACCCCCGGAACGACCGGTTCGGCCGGAATCCCTCGATCGAACGGGCCGTCGGGAAGAGCAATTTCGTGCGGGCGCTCTACCGCGATGCGGAAGACAACATGTGGATCGGGTTTGAAAACGGCGGTCTCTACCTCCACGAAACGGTCAGGGACACGACCTACCGGGTGGAAGTGCCCTCCGGAAAGGGCGTTCTGGATAACTGCACGGCCGTCGAGGGGGACCGGAACGGATATGTCTGGGTCGGTTCGAAACGCGACGGACTGTTCCGCCTGCCGGCAGACCGGGAAGCGGAGGCTCCGCGCGGTTATGCGCTCGCCGACAGAGCCGGAAATCCCGTGACGTGGGTATCCTGCCTGTTCGTCGATCCGTATAACAATATCTGGTGCGGTACGGCCTGCGGCTTGTTCCGCTACGATTACAACGGAGACAGGTTCACGTTCGTCGATCTGCCGCTGACGGATAATTCGCCTTATATCAGCGGTATCATCAACGATGACCGCGGTAATTTGTGGATCGCCACGACGGCCGGCGTCTGCAAATACGGCCCGTCTGACGGCACGGGGCAGTTCATCGCGCTCGACAACGGCCGTTTCAGCCGCCCCGGATTCGTTTTCGGCTGCGCCAAGGACAGTGACGGCTATATCTTCATGAGCGGCATCAACGGCCTGACCTATTTCCATCCGAACCGGGTTGCCGCCGACACCACGCGCTACCACACGTTCATCACCGATTTCAAGGTCCACAACCGCTCGCTTGTCGTGGGCTCGCCCGAACTGCCGCAGGATATCAACTACACCGACCGGATTACGCTGCGCCATCAGGACAATCAGATATCCTTCTCTTTTTCAGCACTCTCGTTCGTCGCACAGGACAATCTTCAATACGGCTACATGCTCGAAGGCATCGACTCCGAATGGATTTATGCCGGGTCCGAACCCCGTTACGTATCCTACGGCAATCTGCCTACGGGAACTTACCGGCTCCGCATGCGCAGCACCAATACCGCCGGCGTCTGGCAGGAAGAGGCGCATGCGCTCGAGATCCGCATCCGTCCGCCGGTAATGTGGACCTGGTATACCCAGCTGGCCTATGCACTGCTGCTGGGACTCATCGTCTGGATGGGCGTAAGGGCTTGGCGCGTGCAGGAGAAACTGCGCACGCAGAAGGTCGTGGACCGTCTGCGGCTGAAATTCTATACCGACATCTCTTACAGCATCAAAACCCCGCTTTCGTTGTTGCAGGCCCCGTTGCAGAAGCTCATCGACGATTTCGACCGGACACCGGGAGACCGGGCCAAGTATATGCTTGAAACCGTGCGCCGCAGCAGTAACCGGCTGTCGTTGCTGATCGATCAACTGGTCGATTTCTGCGAAATAGATCAGGGAAGCGCTGCGTTGAAACTGACGCAGACCGATTTCATCCCTTATGCCGAGAATATCGCCGGGGCTTTCCGTCATCTGTTCGAGGGAAAAGGTATCGCGTTCGATTTCGTGTCGGAGGTTGGCGCAGCACCGTTGGCCTTCGACCGCGACAAGATCGAAAACGTCTTTTTCAGCCTGCTCTCCAACGCCTACAAGTTTACCGAACCGGGCGGACGGGTCGTGCTGACCTGCCGGGCGGACGGGGACGGAAATATCTGGGTCGAGGTGAGCGATAACGGTACGGGTATCCGTCCGGAGAATCTCGGCCGTATTTTCGAGCGGTTCTGGTCGGACGGCAGCGCCGAAAGCGGTTCGGGTATCGGCCTGGCTCTGGCCAAGGAACTGGTCGAACTTCACCGGGGACGCATCGAGGTCGAAAGCGAGCCGGGCAGAGGCTCGGTTTTCCGTTTCTGCCTTCCGGCCGACAACCGGCGTCTGCACCGGGACGGTAATGAGATTCCGCACGACGATTCGTCGCACTCGGCCACACTCGACGAATACATCCGCACGATAGATACGGGCACGGGTCCGGGCGACTATTGCAAACCGGGGGCTCCGCTGATTTATGTCGTCGCCAAGGACAAACAACTGCGCCGGTTTCTCGAAAAGATGCTTCGTCCCGCCATGCGGGTCGAAACGTTCGCTTCGCCCGAAGGCGTCTACGAGCAGGTCGTGCGCAACAAGCCCAAACTGGTCATTTCCGGCGTCGTCTTTTCCGAGGGCAAAGAGGGCCTGGAGCTGTGCCGCAAGATGAAATCCGCCGCTGCGACCAACTGCATCCCGTTCCTTTTCCTGACCTCGTATTCGCAGGACGAGATCAAGAAAGAGGGTTACGAATACGGCGCCGACGCTTATGTCACCAAACCTTTCGAGGTCGATTACCTGCTGGTGCGCATCCGCAGTCTGATCCAGTCGCGGGAGATCATCCGCGAACGTATCAAACAGGAGTTCATCGCCAGTCCCAAAGAGATACAGCTCGTTTCGGCCGACGACAAGTTCCTGGCCCGGGCCATGCAGGTCATCGAGGAGAATATAGCCGACGAGGAGTTCTCGGTGGACATCTTCGCCGGGAAGATGCATCTGAGCACGTCGATGCTCTATCGGCGTATCAAGGGCCTCACGAATCAGTCCCCGAGCGAGTTCTGCCGCAGTATCCGTCTCAAACGCGCCGCGCAGCTGCTCACGACCAAGGCCTATACGATCTCGGAGGTCGCCGTGAAAGTCGGATTCTCGGATATTCGCTATTTCAGCACTTGCTTCAAGAAAGAGTTCGGCATGACGCCTTCAGCAGGCCAACGAGGGTGTCTCCGACTGACGGCGCTGCACGATTTGCGGCACTCCGGCACACGATATGCAAACCTCTGCCGGCCCGGTGCGCGGGATTTCGGCATCAGATTTCACGATTTACAGCCCCTCGGTTCGGACAGGAATGGTTATTTTTGTGCTGTCTCAAAATTTATTATTATGACACGATTCCGCATCGCCGGCCTGCTTCTGTTTCTCATGGTTTTGTTCCGTCCGCTGGACGGTGCGGCGCAAAATCCCTCCGACCTTGCCGTTTCGGGGCCGCATCCGCGGCTGTTGCTGCCACGCGGGGGCGAACGACGGATCGAAGCCAAGATCGCTTCGGACGATTTCCTGCGCAGCATTCACGAAGCTATCCTTCACCAGAGCGGCAAATACCTGAAAGCCCCGCTGCTCGAACGCACGTTCGAAGGCTCGCGCATGCTCGCCGTGTCGCGCGAAGCACTCACGCGCATCTATTTCCTGAGCTATGCGTGGCGTATGACCGGAGATGACCGCTACGCCCGTCGTGCCGAGCGGGAGATGCTCAATGTCTGCGTCTTTCCCGATTGGAACTCCTCGCACTTCCTCGACGTGTCGGAGATGACGATGGCCCTGGCCATCGGGTACGACTGGCTGTATGACAGCCTTGCGGAGGCGACGCGGAGGACGGTCGCCGAAGCGATGTTCCGGCTGGGCATCGCCGAAGGGGTGCCTGAGACCACTTCGGCACCCGAGAATTGCAAATGGCTGAAAAAAAAGAATAACTGGAATCCGGTCTGCAACGCTTCGATGGCTTTCGCGGCGATCGCGGCCTACGAGCAGGACCCCGAATTGGCGCGTCGGATCATCGCCCGCTCGATCCAGCTGGTGCGCGAGATCGGTATTCCGGAGTATGCACCCGACGGTAACTATCCCGAGGGCTATACCTATTGGAATTACGGCACAGCCTACGCCGTGATGCTGATCGATGCTTTGGAGGGCGTTTACGGCACTTCGTTCGGACTGGCCGACGTCCCGGGATTCCTCCGTACACCGGAGTATATCCTCCAAATGTCGACGCAGGGCCTCGGCTGCTGGGCTTATGCCGACTGTACCGCGCAGGACCCGCAGAGCATGAAGAATTCCTATCCGATGTTCTGGTTCGCCGCCCGCACCGGAAACCCTTCGCTGCTGTGGGCCGAAAAGCAGAAGATCGATGATATGATACGGTCCGGAGCGAAATCACGCATGTACCGGGTGCGTTATCTCCCTTCGGTGATGCTCTGGGCCGCGGAGAGACCTTTCGACGGGATGAAGGCCCCGCAACAGCGTCTTTACGTCGGACAGGGCACGACGCCCGTGGCGATCATGCGCAATCATTTCGGCGGAGACGATGAGATTTTCGCCGGACTGAAAGGCGGCAGTTGCGGACACAACCATTCGCACATGGACATCGGCAGTTTCGTGATGTACCGCGGAACGAAACAATGGGCCAAAGATCTCGGTATCCAGGATTATTATTCGCTGGAAAAATACGGCATCGAATTGGGCGACCGCTCGCAGTACTCTTCGCGCTGGAAAGCCCTGCGGCTGAGCAGCCGGGTGCATAACATGATGACGTTCGCCGATTCGCTTCAACGGGTTGACGCGCGGGCGGCAATCGTCGCTTCCGGCGACCGTGAGGGTTTCGTCTATGCCGTTACGGACCTTTCGAAGGTCGATGCGGCTGCCGTTGCAGCCCATCGTCGCGGCGTGGCCATTGTCGGGGACAGTTATGTCGTCGTTCGCGATGAGATCACGAACGGGGGCCGCGAAATGCCCCTGCGCTGGGCCATGCTGACTCCCGCCGAAGTGCGGATCATTGATGACCGGACAGCGGAGCTGACACTTGGGGACGAACGGTTGTCGATGCGGGTCGAGGGCGACGGCGTGCAGCTCGGCACCTGGTCGACCGAGCCCCGCCACGAATACGACGAGCCCAATCCCGGAACGGTGATGGTAGGTTTCACGACTACGCTCGCGCCCGGTGCCCGAGCGGCCTATACCGTGCGGCTGATCCCGGCCGATGCGGTCGAAAAAGCCGGTGATCCGATTCCGGCCCTGGAAAAGTGGAATGCCCGATAATACTGAACTGTAAAACCTCGATATGAAACGTATTTTTCTTCTCTTGCTGTTGGCGGCCGGGCTTTGCGGACCGCTCGCAGCCAAAAGTCCCGCGGCACGCGACCGCGAACTGATCGACCGGGCCGCACGTTGGCAAATCCGGAATTTCACCGATTCGTTGCTTCCCAAAGGCCACTGGGCCAACGGTGCGCTCTATCGCGGTATGGCCGAATGGGCTGCCGAGAGCGGTGACGAATCCGTCTGGACGTTCCTGCGCGGGATCGGCGAAGCCTGTGACTGGGATATGCTCGAGCGGGTTTACGACGCCGACGACCTCTGCATCGGGCAGACTTACTTGTTGCTGGCCGGCAAATACGGGGACCCGGCTATGGCCGCAAAGGTCCGTGAACGGGTCCGCTACGTCATGTCGCATCCCGATACGAATCCGCTGATCACCCCCAAGGGCAAGTACTACCGCGACCGCTGGGGCTGGTGCGATGCGTTGTTCATGGCGCCGCCGGTCTATGCGCAGTTGGCGCAGTGCGACGGTCGTGCGGACTACCTTGATTTCTGTTTTTCGGAGTTCAAAGTGACCACCGATGCGCTTTTCAGTTCCGATGACGGACTTTTCCACCGGGACCTGCGGTTGGTGAACGACCGTGAGAAAAACGGCGAGAAGGTATTCTGGGGGCGCGGCAACGGCTGGGTTTATGCCGGACTTGCGCTTCTATTGCAGTATGTGCCGGAGAACCACCCCAGTTATGCCTATTACCTCGACCTGTTCCGCCGCATGTCGCCCGCGATCCTGCGCTGTCAGGATGCGAAAGGTTCGTGGCATGCGGGTATGTATGATCCGCAGAGCTGGTCCCAGCCGGAGAACAGCGCTTCGGGGTTCTTCGTCTACGGATTTGCGTGGGGTGTGAATAATGGCATCCTGACCGATCCGGCTTACCGCAAAGCAGCGGTGAAGGGATGGAAGGCGCTGAAGAGTCATGTTCAGAAAGACGGGAAACTGGGTTACGTGCAGCCTATCGGCCATGATCCGGCCCATGTGACGGCGGAGATGACCGCTCCTTACGGTGTCGGGGCTTTCCTGCTTGCAGCAGCGGAAATGATGCGTATGAAATAGCAGCTCCCAATCCAATAGAACCGAATCCGGATTTTGTAAATTTCGGATTCGGTTTTTATTAACTGCTACCATTCTGAATTTCCCGTCGGGCTTCACCGTGAGGGCATCCATATCGCGTTCAATCTTGTCGTTGGTGATTTTAGCGTAAATTTGAATCGTAGTGATCCGTTTGTGCCCCAGCATCTTGCTGACTGTCTCCAGAGGTACGCCCTAAGCAAGCGAAGCCGTCGTCGCGAAGGTGTGCCTTGCCACATGCATGGTAGGATAGAACCTGAAGCCCGCATATCTTGCCACATGCTGCATCGTCATATTCATTGAATTACGATCTTTGGTCGGAAAATACCTAATCTGCTGCTTGGCATTCCATATTTTCGGTCTGATTCTCGCAATACGAACATGGAGAGATCGTATTCGTGCGAATCGCTGATTTTCCTCCCCTGCTCATCGACGCGCAACGAAACGATATGAAGATGCTGCCGCTCGATATCCTTATGTTTGAAGACAATGTAGGGCTGGTTGCCATAACCCATACGTTCCATATACTCTCGGGCGATTTCCCGGAGCTGTTCGTCTGTCAGTTTGTCTTCGGGCGAGGGGTTCAGCGAAGCATGGAAAACCGTATTGGTTGTCCGGCGGTTGGCTTCGAGGTACGGCCAAAAGCTCTCCATGCAAGTGTCGATATCCAGCTGTCCGTATTTGTCGAACGGTTCTAACATCTTCTGCCAGAAAAGCACTTCGGCTTCATCTTTATCCACTTTTTCCTTGTTATAGCGCAATGCTCCGGCGGGCGAGGAACCCGATCTTATATTCGCAACCATTCCGCAGCACGTTTTGCAAGGTTCAGAATCTCGTGACTTAGGGCTTTCAACTCGCGTGTCCGCTGTTCCAAAGCGGCGATCTGATGCGGGATAGCAACGTTGGAAAAGTGCGCGTTGATGGCTTTTACAATCTGATTATAGTTGTTCCCGAGCTTTTGAAACTGGAAATAAAAATCGTTCAGTCGGGCGACGAACTGCGTCTTTGACGGGTCGCGTTTGATAACGACGAACTCCTCTCCGAAGATGCGTTTGACGATAAAACGGCTGCGGTTATGCTCCAATCCCGCCTTACAAAGCATCTGCTTAAAGCGGATATTCTCTTCCGTGGTGAGTTTGAAATTATACCTGTGAACCCTGGGGTCTGTTGTTGTCGGGCGTCCGATCCTTTTTTTCGTGGTTGTCATCAGTCTGGTAGTTTAAGTGGCGTGACTCGGGAACGCCACCCGGCCTCGCAGAGCGAGCACCTTTGTCGGACAAATGCCAATTTGTCGGACAAAGGTACAGCTCGCTGTTGTCCGACGACAACAAAAAGCCGCGGCGGAAAAATTTTCGAAAAAACTTTGCAAAACCTCCGCTACGACTTCCGGAACCGGGGCTTTCCCGTGTGCAATATTACAACCGTGCGGGCGCCAGAACAAGCCCTCGGTGCGGACTAGAGCGGACATTGGAACCGAAGCGTTTTATCCTGTTGTATATTGCGGCAGAAAGGAATTTTTCATTATTCGGATACTTGAATTTATAGCTCTTTGGCAACTTCTCCGACTTTATCCTCAGCGATAAATCCGGGAATGTACAGAAATAGAAAAATATAGATTTCCAGAAATCTGAATTGGAATATAAATAACTATAAATATGAAAATTATCCTTTCTGCAAAACAATAAAAATCTCTAAATATCAAAAAATGATGGAATCGGCAAGTATTTCAATCTAACTTTCACAGTACTGCTCGCCAGTTACCTGCATCACACTTTGGGGCAAGACGTTCTTGTCGTGGATTATGGCTATTGGAGGGCAGTCCGCAGGGTAGCGTCCGGGGCGCAGAAAGCCGCCTTTTCCGACGGTAGAATTCTAAGATAAAACCAAATAAAAGCTGCAAAAAGTTTCATGCCCGGAAATTGTCATTTTTTGTCGTAGCGTTTAGCAAAATGATTCTGGTTATGGGATGCAAGGCCGCGAAGCGCTTGTATAGCCTTGCATCCCATAGTCAGAATCGTTAATTTGCGGAGTACGGAAATGACAATACATTAATTATGAGTAGGTTCGGCTCCCAATTAGACGGACTGTTCCGACAATAAGATTTTGAGATTTTGAATGATCTCAAAATCTTATCGAATGGCAGATATGTATGCCGGATTATATCTGCAACGCTACATATGGTGTTCCACGCCTTACGACGGCAAAGCATCTGGCGGCGATTTTGGCCCTCACAGCATTCAGGACGCTGAATTTATGTTTACCTTCAGCCACTTTGCGTTCGTAATATGCCTTTAGTTGCGGATCACACCTGATGGCAATCAGTGCACTGCGGTTCAGTTGTACTTTAATGTCTCGATTCGCCATGCTCGATGTGTGGCATCCCCCGCGAACGCTTGTGCCGGAGCTATGTTCGAACGGAGCCAGCCCGCAATAGCAGGCAAACTTGCGGTGGTCTGTGATTTTGGTGAAATTAAGCGTCGAACAGAGCATCACAATGGCCGTGATCGGCCCTACACCTTTGATGCTGGTCAGCAGCTTGTAGTTCCGGCAAATGTTGCTGTCGGCGGCTATCAGTTCCTTCATTTCCCGTTCGATGGTTTTCATATGAGTTTCTGCATACGCGATCTCCTCCTGGAGCATGGAACGTTGAATAGATACATCCGCGAATTTCTCTTTGTAGTCTAATTTTTCGAGCAACACCAGTTTCGCGACACGTTGTTTTGCCAGATGAGCCCTTAAGATCAGCCATGTGCGCAACTGACACAGTTCCTTCTCTGCCGGCAGATAAAGGGCTATCTTCCGATAGTGAGTGATCGCATACTCGGCGATACGCCGGGCATCCACTCTGTCTGTTTTGCCACGGGCAATACCCATCGAATACTTGATTACCAACGGCGAGATCAGTGAAAAATTGAAATTCAGCGTCCTGTCGGAAGCACAAACCGCCATCTCGGATATGTAGCTCCCCATATCCTCGGCGCAGAAAATCACATCGTCGAGCCGAATACCATGCCGCTTCTCAACCCAGTGCAGACACGAGCAGATCCCTTTTCGGGAGTTGGCGAATTTGCGGTGAGCCATCTCGTTTGCATCCTCGAAGGCGACCAAAGACGCATCGAAAGTCTCTTTCGACACATCCAGACCCACATAATACAAATAGTGCATAACTTGTTAGTTTTGTGAGAGTCGTATGCTATCACATGTACCAGGTCTTCAAACCTACAATTCTAAACAGCCATTCTCTCTGGTTAATGGAGTCGCAGTCCAAATCTACCGCCAAGCCTCAAAGCTTACGACAAGCCCCGGTTCACTGCGACTCCATATCGAAATTACCTGTGATTACATCACGCTGCAAATCTACATGCGACCAGCAGAACGCCGGGGATGGAAATACGCAAGGCTCGCCCCTCGGGCGATTCGCATGGCCTTGCGGATTTTCAGCTCCGGCGTTTAATTCCCTGCCGGCGGAAAGAGATTACAGGGATATATCAGACTTTTTTGTTTTGAAGGGTGAGACGATATATGCTGTTCTCACATGGTTCCGTATCGTTTTTCCCAACAGCCCGCTATTTCTATCTATACAGCCATGAATTTATCCGCCAGCTTCTCTTTGAGCATCTCCACCTCCCGGTCGATCATCGGCTGGGTCACCTTCGCATAGGTCTGCGTCGTGGTGATGCGTTTGTGCCCCAGCATCTTCGAGAGCGTTTCCAGCGATACGCCGTTCATCAGGCAGATCGTCGTGGCGTAGGTATGGCGCCCGACATGGAAGGTCAGTTTCTTGTCGATGCCGCATAAGGCGGCGATGCGCTTCAGGGAGCGGTCCACCGTATTCAGATGCGGCATGAACGAAAAGACGCGCTCCGCACCATCGTCCCGGCAGCGTTCCAGAATGGATAGGGCCGCAGGCAGCAGTTTGACGACATACTGCGTGTCCGTCTTGCAACGGTTGCCTGTGACCCACCAGTCGCCGTGCGCATCCTGTTCGAACTGTTTCCAAACAAGGGATTTCATATCCGCGTAGCAGATACCCGTAAAACAGGAGAAGAGGAACAGGTCGCGGATGATGCGCTGTTTCTTCGTGCGGAGCGCAGCGTGCTGGAGCGTGAGGATCTCTGCCTCGTTCAGGAAGGCACGCTCCGGCGTGGGTTCGTTGTAACGGTACGAGGCGAACGGGTTGCGGGGCATGATCCCGTCGTTGAAAGAGACCTTGACCACATTGATCAGGCAGTCCAGATAACGGCAGATGCTCGTGAGTTTAAGCGCCCGTTCCGTCTTCAGGTAGACATGGAACTGTTCGATGAACGACTGTTCCAGTTCGGCAAGGGCGATGTCGCTCACACGGTATTTCGCCGTAAGGAACGCCTGCAGGTGTTTCATCGTCGCAAGATAGCGGTACCATGTGTTTTTCGAGCGGTCGACGCCGATACGCCCGTGCAGATCCTCCGTGAAACTGCGGAAAGTGGACAGCAGGGTGCGGTAACGTTTCCCGAACCCCAGCCAGGCGTTCTTGACCTTCTCGGCCGTCACATAGCTTTCCCGGTCGCGGATGTCCCGATAATGACGGTCGATTTGAGAGCGGATATCGTCCAGATGGCGGTTGATGCGGTCGGCCTCGAGACTCCGGCCCTTGGCACGGCCGCCGCGGACTTCCCACAAACGCTCCGGAACCGTGAGTTTCGCACTGAACTGCGAAATCGTGCCGTTGACCGTGATGCGGCCCATGACAGGAACCGCCGACTGTGTTTTTTCCTTGTTCCTTTTCAGGTAGAACAGAACCTTGAACGTGCTGCGCATAAACTCTGCTTTTTAAGGGGTACAAAATTAATTTCAGCAGAGTCTCCGATCAAGATGAACGGAAATGCAATAGACGGTAAATCACCGTTTTAGGAAACAAAAGGCATTCCGGAACGAGGTAATGATTTGGAAACCGAACCTTCGTTCGACGATGCCGCCAATTACAGATTCGAAAACCTTTATAGAGTGAACTGGATAGAAAAACTACCTGATTATCAATACCCGTGCTTACATTTGCCTTTTTACCAGATTTGTGATACTTTTGCATCCGAAAGATGGAGAACATTTCCGACATATTGCTATCCTGGTTCGCCCGCGAAGGCCGTGACCTGCCCTGGCGTCGCACGCGCGACCCTTACCGGATATGGCTTTCGGAGGTTATCCTGCAACAGACGCGCGTGGCGCAGGGATTGGAGTACTACCTGCGCTTTACGGAGCGGTTCCCCGACATCGCCGCACTGGCAGCCGCGCCCGAGGACGAGGTGCTCAAACTGTGGCAGGGGTTGGGCTATTACAGCCGTGCCCGCAACCTCCATGCTGCCGCGAGGCAGGTCGTGTCTCGGTTCGGCGGGGTGTTCCCTGCCACGTACGGGGAGGTGCGCGCGCTGCGCGGCGTGGGCGACTATACTGCGGCGGCCGTCTGCTCGATCGTTTACGACGCCCCGTGCGCGGTGGTCGACGGGAATGTATACCGGGTGCTGGCACGGCTTTTCGATATCGGGATGCCGATAGATACGACGGCAGGGAAGAGGGCGTTCGCCGAGTTGGCGCAGTCGCAGCTGGATACTTCCCGCCCGGGACTTTACAACCAGGCGATCATGGATTTCGGGGCTCTGCAATGTACCCCCGCGCAGCCCCGGTGCGGGGATTGCCCCCTGGCTGGACGGTGCCTCGCCCTGGCTGCGGGCACGGTGGGCGTGCGTCCCGTAAAACAGGGGCGCGGGAAGATGCGCGACCGTTGGTTCAACTACCTGCACGTGACCTGCGGCGGGCAGACGCTGCTGCACCGTCGCGGCGGAGGCGATATCTGGCAGGGGTTGTATGAATTTCCGCTTATCGAAACGGACAAGGCTGCGGATTTCGCGGAGCTGGCTGCAACGGCGGCGTTCCGCGAATTGCTCGGCAACGGCAGGTGGCACCTGCGGCGCAGTGTCACGATGCCCGGGCACCAGCTTTCGCACCAGCTTTTGCATGCGGTTTTCCACCGCATCGAATGCGACGCCATGCCTGCTTTCCCGTCCGTGGAAACCGCCGCGCTGGGCGGCTATGCCCTGCCGCGGCTGGTCGACCGTTACCTGACCAAATACCAGATGTAAGCGATGTAAATCGCCAGGAAGATAGCGCCTTCCCACCGGTCGAGCTTTTTGCTGCGGAACGTGAAGGCTGCCATGAACAGCAGCAGCGAACTCAGCACGACCACGAGGATGTCCGTCAGCGTGATCCCGCCCATCGTCAGGGGGTGGATCGTGGCGCTGATGCCCAGGATCAGCAGGATATTGGCGATGTTCGATCCGATGACATTCCCGAGCGCCATTTCGGCCTTGCCTTTGAGCAGCGATACCACCGACGAAGCCAGTTCCGGCAGCGACGTGCCGCCCGCCACGAGCGTGATGGCGATGACCGATTCGCTGATTCCGAGCGTGCGGGCGATCGCCGTAGCGCTTTTCAGGAACATCTCGCCGCCGAAGATCAGTCCCGCGAGCCCTCCTGCGATCATCACCCCCGCCAGCCACAACGCCATCGGTTTCTTAGTCCCTTCGGCTTGCTTTACCCCGTTTTTTACGATGGCTCCGGCTTCAGATGCCGGGATTATCGTCCCGCCCGCTGCACCGGGCATGCCGCGCTGGCGTTTGGTTGTGCGGATCATGTACCACATCAGCCCGATGTAGAGCGCGAGCATGACGATGCCGTCCGGGCGGCCGATTCTGTCCGTTGCCCCGGCGCATACCAGGCGGTCGGAAGTGACCGTCAGCAGCACGAGCGACGCGGCCATGCCGAACGGGATGTCGCGCCGGATGTTCTCCTTCGTAAGCACGAGCGGCCGGATCAGCGCGCAGATTCCCAGGATTACGAAGACGTTGAAGATGTTCGAGCCGACGACGTTGCCGATCGCCACGTCGCTGTTGCCCGCCGCAGCCGAGAGCACCGAGACCACCAGTTCGGGCATCGAGGTGCCGACGGCGACGATCGTCAGGCCGATGATGAATTCCGGGACGCGGAAACGCTGGGCTACCGCCGCAGAGCCGTCCGTCAGGAAATTTGCGCCGCCGAGGATCAGCCCCAGGCCGACGAGTAATAACAGGATGTCCATTGTTTTATCCGAGCATTATGAGACTTACGGCCATCAGTGCCATGCCGGCCACCACGCCGTAGATCGAGATGTGCGCTTCGCCGTATTCACGGGCCGCTGGCAGCAGTTCGTCGATCGAAATGAATACCATGATTCCCGCCACGCCTGCGAGGATGCAGCCCATCAGTGTCGGCGTCATGAAGGGCATCAGCACAAGGTAGGCCAGCACCGCCCCGACGGGTTCCGCGAGCCCCGACAACAACGAGAGTTTGAAGGCTTTTTTGCGGTCGCCCGTGGCGTAGTAAACCGGGATCGAGACGGCAATGCCTTCGGGGATGTTATGGATGGCGATCGCCGCGGCGATGGCAACGCCCAGGGCCATGTTGTCCACGGCCGAGGTAAACGTGGCGATACCTTCCGGAAAATTGTGTATGCCGATTGCCAGTGCGGTCATTACGCCCATGCGCATGAGCTTCGGGTTGCGGGGCTGCTTGTCCATCTCCTCGACCATGTGTGCCTCGTGGGGGTTTTCGAACGAGGGGACGAGCCGGTCGATGATGCCGATGAGCAGTATCCCGGCGAAGAAGCTGGCGACGGTGACGATGATCCCCGTCTGTGCGCCCCATTCGTCCGAGAGGGTGGCGTGCGCCTGCTGGAACAGCTCGACGAACGATACGTAGATCATCACGCCGCCCGACAGGCCCAGCGAGAACGACAGCAGCCGCTTGTTGGTGCGGCGGGCAAAGAAAGCGATGGCGCTGCCGATGCCGGTGGCCAGTCCGGCGCCCAGCGTCAGCAGCAGGGGTATGAGGATATTGTGTTCCATAGGGTTTACCGTTCGTTTATCTGGCTCTATCGCCGCGATGATGGTGCAAACGGGCGGCAAGGGAGCAAGCTCCCAATTGCCCGGGTGCAACTTATCTTCTGCAAAGATAGTGCTTTTCCGGTGAACACCGTAAAAAACCGGGCCCTTGCGAACCCGGTTTTTCTGATAGGAGTATAACCTCCGCCTATTCGGAGTGCTGTTTCCGACAGGCATTTGTGCGCCCAAGCGCTGATATGCCGGTGCGGCGGTGCGGTGCTGCCGGTCAGCCGGACGGCATGCTGCGTCCGGTTATTTGCCGTGCGCTTCGCGGATCAGCGCGCCCAGCACTTCGATGCTGTCGGCCGTGATGTGCGGCTGCGGGTCGGCCTTGTCCGCCACGTCGAGCGTCGTTTCGCCCGAGAGCACCAGCACGCCCATGGCCTTGGCATTGTGCGCCATCGCCACGTCGGTGTAGATGCGGTCGCCGACCATCGCGATCTGGTCGGGTTGCAGGCCGTGGCGCGAGAGTATGCCCGAGAGCATGTTGGGATCGGGTTTGCCGAGCGTGATGTCGGGCCGCCGTCCCGTGGCATGTTCGATGCAAGCACAAATGGAACCGCAGTCGACCAGTACCGTCGGCTGGTCGGTGGGGCATACCCGGTCGGGGTTGGTGGCGATGTAGGGTACACCCTGCGACACCCACCATGCGGCGCGGCACAGGCGGTCATACTGCAGCGTCATGTCGAACGCCGCGACCACCACGTCCGGCACGTCGTCCGCCGAATCTGCGGCCGATTCGAAACCTGCGGCCTCGAATTCCGAGATCATGCTCGGCGTGCCGAGCAGGAAAAGCCGTTTGGCCGCAGGGTAATGCTCCCTGATGTAGTCGATCGTCGCCAGTGCGGTGGTGTACATCTCGTCGCGTGTCGCCCGTATGCCCAGCACGTCGAGTTTGTGCAGGTAGTCGGCGATCGACTTCGACGGGTTGTTGGTCAGGAACGAATAGCCGATGCCCATCTCCTTGAGCCCCGCGAGGAACGGCTTGGTGTAGGGAAAGAGCGACATGCCCATGTAGATCGTGCCGTCCATGTCGAGCGCCACGTGCCGGATGCGGCGCAGGTGTTCCATCAGTTCGTCGTGCGTGTAGACCGAGCGGTATTTTTCGAATGCAGCCATTTGTTTACTTGCGGTTGAGATTGAGGTTCTGGAATAAGTAGGGGTAGTCGGTTTCGATGACGTCGCAACCCGTCGGGATTTCGAGTTCATAGCCCTGTATCTTCTGCGCGTCGGTGGCCCTGCGGTCGTGCGTCGGGGCGAGCGAGATCATGCACATCACGCCGTTGCGGTGCAGGTTGTCGTAAAGCTCCTGCTGGTCGGGCAGCATCATCGTGCCGACGTAGGCCATCACCTGCGACCAGGGAATCCGCTCCCCGACGTATTCGTTGAATTCCTTCATGTTCTTGCACCAGCACGAGAACATCGCCTGCGGGTCGCGGTCGAGGTACGTGCGCGCCTGTTTGGCGTTGCGCACGGTATACATCACGTTGGCCGGTGCCAGGCGGTTGATGAATTGCGACATCACTTCGAGCGGGACGTCCTTGATGTCGAGGTTGAGGATCGTCTTGCCCTGGCTCCATGCGATGCACTCCTCGAGGGTGGGGATCTTGTAGGTCGTGACGTTGCCTTCGCGATCCTTGAGGAAGAACTGCTGCAACTCCGCGTAGGTGTAGTCCGAAACCTTGCCCGTGCCGGTCGTGGTACGGTCGATCGTGGCGTCGTGCATCAGCACGATCACGCTGTCTTTGGTCATGCGCGGGTCGATCTCGAAGAACGAGGGCATCATCGTGAGCGTCTTCTCGAACGACTCGATGCAGTTTTCGGGGAATCCCGTCACCATGCCGCCGCGGTGGCCGCTGATGACGACCGGCCGCTCGGGCGAATAGCGGAACCACTCGTGCAGCTGTGTGCGGTCTTTGATGTCGATGTAGTAGGGCCCTTCGGCCTTTTGCCCGCCCGGGGCGCATCCGAGCAGCAGGGCGGCGGTGGCGAAGGCGGTCAGTAGTCTGGATGTTTTCATATTGCGTTTTGTTGGTTCTCTGCGGTTTGTTCCAAGAGCAAAGGCGCCCGGAAGCGCCTTTGTCCCTGTTCTGTTTCCTTTCAGGCGGTTACTTGTCGATCCGGTGGCGTTTGATGACCTCGCCGCCCGTGTTCACGACGTCGATGTCGATTCCCCTGCGGTCGGCCTTCACCACGAGCTTGTCCCGGTTCGAATTTACGAGGATCGGGAAGTTCGTGCCCCGGCTCCCGTCGTCTATCCACTGGTAGCGGTGGTAGTGCCCGCATAGCATGATGTCGACCGAAGCTTCGTTGAGGATCGGTACGAACAATCTGCGGATCTCCTGTTCGCCGTGCCAGCTGCTTTTCCCGCCCGGGATCATGTGCAGCACGACGATGTGCAGGGGTGCCGAGCGGTATTCCTCGCTTTCGACCACGCCCTTCAGCCAGCGGGCTTCCTGTTCGCGGTAGGCGTCGGTAGTCGACAACCCGTAGTAGCGGATGTCGCTGTCGGGCTTGTCCTCGCCGCAGTCCAGCACGACGAAATAGGCCGGGCCCTGCCGGAACGTGTAGTATACCTCGCCCGTGGAGGTCGGGAAGTAGTCGAGGAATCTCGGGGAGAAGGAGCCGCGGTTCTCGTGGTTGCCGCGCGTTGCGAAGATCGGGATTCCCGCGGGTGTCAGCAATTCGGCCGCCGAATTGAGATAACCCTCGAAAAGCTGTTTCTCGGACTCCATCGAACTGAGCATGTCGCCGTTGAAGCAGACGAAATCGGGTTTGGCCTTCCCGACGCCTTCCAGCAGCAACCGGAAGATCGAATCCTGGGCGTGAATGTCGTTCACGACCCAGAATTCTGTTTTTTCTTTCCGCCCGTCGAGCGTAGTGGCCGTATAGGGCTTGTGTTTGAGGATGTCGCTCCCGTAACCTTCGCCCAGGACTACCCGCTTGTTGCCTTGGTCGCAGAGCACGCCCTGCTGCATGATGCGGTAACGGTAGGTCGTCCCCGGAGCCAGCCCCTCCACGCGTACGCGGTGCAGGCGTCCTATGCGGCGTTTGCCGATGTGCGAATCGTAATATTTCGGCCGCTCGGCGGCATAGAAATGCGATCCGTCGTCAGGGGCTACTTCGACCCACGACGCGGCGTCCATGGTCGTCGTCCATACCACGGTGAAGCCGTCGTCGGTGACCTGTTGCAGGTAGGGCCCGTGGGCAATGCGTACCGAGGGCTGTGCGCAGGCAATGCCCCAGACCGACAGGGCGACGAGTATCGAGATCAGTCGTTTCATTTCGTTTCTGCTTTTGAATCGCAATTCACAAAGTTACGAATTTTTCCGTAATAATCTACTCGCCGACCGGGAAATCCTCGGCAAGGCCCGTAGTGAATTTCGACTGGCTGTAAGTCTGGCCGAATTTATCCGTGGCGCGGACTTCGACCGAAGCCGTGGACGATTGGAGCGTGTAGTAGTACAGGTGGCTCGTGTTGGTGCGGTCGTAGTTGCCCGGGGCGCGTCCCTGTACGCCGCAGTGGTAGCCTGATGCCCATGCGTCGCGTTTGGTCGCATTGCTCTCGTAGGGCTTCATTTCCCCGGTCTTGGTGCCGTTTTCATAGACTTCGATCTTCCAGTCCTTGTCGGCGTTCCAGATGTTGGCCACGATCTGGTCGTCACCCTTGTAATAGAACTGGTACGAAGGCGTATACCCTTCCATGAAGATGTCGCTGCCGCGGTAGAGGCGTATCTGGAAATCGGGGTCGAAGCCCGTGGCCTTATAAACCCAGTTGTCGATCGTCGCGCCCTTGACCTTGTAGATCGCATAGCCGTTGGGCGTTCCGTCGGTATTGATCGTCGAATGCCACCATGCGCCGCAGGCTGCGCCGTGCACGTGTTCGTAGTGGCTGTCGTAGGTGTTGTTCTCGGCATAGTGCGTGTGTCCCGACATGATATGCACCTCGGCGAACGGCTTGAGCAGTTCGAGTACCGCCTGTACGTTCTGGTTGTTGCTGGCGCGCATGGGGATGTGTACGCAGAAGATCACCATTTTGTCTTTCGAAACATAACTCAGATCCTGGCGGAGCCACTCGACCTGGTCGTCGCGGAATCCGAGCGAATAATCCTTGTGGCTCGGGAAAATGATATTGTCCATGGCGACGATGTGCACGTTGCCGCGGTCGAACGAATAATTTACGGGGCCGAAGATGTATTCGAAATTCCGCTGTGCGGCGATGTCGTGTGCCACGGTATAGTCGTTCTTGCTGACGGCGATCACCTTGTTGTCGTGGTTGCCCATCAGCTGGAAGAGCGGCAGCCCGACCTTGTCCATCTGCATGGCCTTTTTCATCAGCGGGAATACGTCGTTCGTGTAGTCCGTATTCTCGGTGTTCCAGCCTATGTCGCCCAACGTGATGCCGTAACACGGCAGCGTCGAAGCTGCGACCTGCGCGGCGATGTCGGGTACCGTTTCGTTGTTGAAACGTGCGATGTTGGTCGTGTTCTGGCACTGGGGGTCGGCCACGCAGAAGAGGTTGAACTCGTTCTCGGCACCTCCGGCCAGCGGGGTCAGCGTGAAGTCGTAGCGCTTGCGTCCTTCGGTCAGTTTCTGCCAGAAGCAGGGCAGCCCTTCGGACATGGGGACTTCGTATGCCGCGGGGATCGAAAGGTACACCTGATAGGAGAATTCCCCGGCCGTAAGCTGGTAGACGCCGTTCTCGTCGGTGGCTGTGCAGGTATATCCGTCGCTTACGACGATTCCCTGCAGTCTGTTCCCCTGGTTGTCGGTCACCACTCCGTAGATGTCGGTCAGCGGATCTATGGGGGTCTTTACCGGGCGGTCGTCGTCATTCGAGCACCCGGTAAAGATCAGGGCGGTGAGTGCGGCGATGATAAATATGTATCGTTTCATTGTATGCTGAATTAAGGTTTATATCGGGATGCGCGCCCCGGGAAAATCCCGCCCGGGGCGCGTTTCCTCCTTGTTTATCTCCAGTAGTAGTTTTGTCCCAGGTCGGGGTTGATGTTCAGCGCCGTCTTGGGGATGGGGCGCAGGTAGCGCTTCTCCTCGAAGTTGCGGCCCACGGTATAGAGCAGACGTCCGGTCGTGCCGTTCTCCAGCGAATATTTGCTGTCGTCGAGTACGATGTACGTTACGCCGGGTTCGTTGCCGGCTTCGCCCGAAATCACGCAGACGTCGTTGATGCCGTCACCGTTGAGGTCGTAGGAGGTATCCATGGCCGGGATGTAGATGCCGTACCACTGCTTGTTCAGCAGCTCGCCCGCATGCCAGCGCATCAGGTCATTGTAACGGAACCCTTCCAGCAGCAACTCGATGGCGCGCTCGCGGCGGATCTCCAGCAGGTCGCTGTCGCTCAGCCCGTAGTACTGTTG
>OJPR01000087.1_pt1 | contig 42419 bp, 25 predicted proteins | sample 1598621 | NCBI WGS metagenome assembly OJPR01 (sample SAMN03922489, study PRJEB24848) | human gut metagenome | isolation source: stool sample | host: Homo sapiens | place: Germany | collected 2011-05 | reverse complement strand
GCTTGAACGCATAAGCCCTCAACCGTCATTTTCTGCAGCAATGCGAGGGTTTCTCTCCTCAAACCGCTGTGCAGCACATAAACCCGATATTCCTTGTCCGGAGACTTGTGTTCAATAATCGAACGAATTACCACCGACATATACGGTGCATAATTCTCGTTACTCGCAAAGACAATTGGAATAATCTGTTTGTCAGCCATTAGTTCTCTCCCTATCTTCAGCAACAAATGCCGAACAAATAACAGCAGCGCTCAATTTCCTTCTCGTTGTAACAAACCGTAATAACCGACAATAATCTTTATACTCCGGCATATACCCCTCCGCTGCTGAAAAAAAACGTTCGTTTAATTTCATATACTTTTGGTTTAGCTAAATAGCCATATCGGCGATGAAAATATCCCCAGTTTTTTGTTGATAAAAAACGAACGTTTAAATTAAACAGTATCGCAATACGGTTTACCGGCCTCGCATTTTGTCTTCGCAGGCGTACACTCCGCCTGCACTTTGCCTTCGCTGGCATCAGCTCCGTTCGTTCGTATTTTGCCTTCGCTGATATCCATTCCGCATCCCGCATACCGACACTGATATCCATTCCGCGCACCAAACGCCTTCACTGATGTCCATTCCGCGTCCCGCATATCGGCACTGACATCCGTTCCGCGCACCGAACGCCTTCGCTGATATCCATTCCGCATCCCGCATACCGGCACTGGTATCCGTTCCGCGCACCAAACACCTTCACTGATGTCCGTTCCGCGTCCCGCATACCGGAACCGGTGCCCATTCCGCCCGCACTTTCAGGCAGAAAATGTCTTTTTTGGCGCTGTCCGGCAGCTTGACGTAATCCTTTTCCGTCGTTACCAGCGACAGCCCCTGTGCTGCTGCTTCCGCCCGCAACGCATCCAAATCCGTCACCGTATAGGCATGATGGTCGGCAAAATCCCGCGTTGAAACAAGGATATAACCGAGGATCTTAAGCGTCTGGTAGAACTTTTCCGGATGTCCTATGCCCGCAAATGCCAACACCCGTTTATTCTCCAGGTCAAACGGCAGCGGTTTCAGCCTGCCTGAAAACACCGGCAGCGTACACTGCTCTGCCAGCCTGGTCTTGTCCTCGCCCATAATCAGAATATAGTCGGCGCGCTTTTCGCCATTTTTCAGCGTCTCGCGCAACGGCCCCGCCGGAATAATTTTGCCGTTGCCGATACCCGCAGCACCGTCAAATACCAGCCAGCTTTCGTCTTTATACAGCCCCGGATTCTGAAAACCGTCATCCATAATGATAATCTCCGCGCCGAGCCGCACTGCCTTTTCCGCGCCGAGCTCCCGCCTGGGCGCAATAATCGTCGGCGCCACGCCGGCCAGCAGCCGCGCCTCGTCGCCGGTTTCCGCCGCCGTATGCCGTTCCAGATTGACCACAATATTTTTCAGTTTGCCTTTATAGCCGCGGGTAACGAAAAAAACTTTCTTGCCGGCTTTGATATACTGTTCCGCCATGGCCATCGCCACCGGCGTCTTGCCGACACCGCCTGCGGTGATGTTGCCGATACAGATGACCTTCGCCTTGCACTTGCGGGGTTTGCCCAGTCTCAGCCGCAGCTGCGTCGCCGCGCCGTAAACCCACCCCAGCGGCGTCAGCAGCGTCGGAAATATGCCGTTTTTCTGCCAGAAACGCGGAGTTTTCATCGTCTCAGCTCCTTTGCCAGTACCGCCGCAATCCCGTCCAAAACCGCCGCTTCCTTAACCGTCCAGGCGTACGCTTTTTGCTGCCTTTCCGCCAGCAGCGCCGGATCGCGCAGCAGCGTAATCGTCTCTTCAATCACATCCTCGGCGGAAGACACCTGATAAACCGCGTCAAAAAACCGCGCCCGCGTCATCATCTCCGCAAAGTTCTGCATATTCGGGCCGACGATGACCGCGTTTTTGTCGCGCGCCGCCTCCATAAAGTTCTGCCCGCCGTGCGCCACCAGCGACCCGCCGATAAAACTGACCTTTGCCAGCGCGTACCACAGCCCCATCTCGCCGATGGTATCGGCAACGTAAATATCCGTTTCCGGCGTTATCGGTTCTTCCGCAGAGCGCAGCGCCGCCGCAAAATGCCGGCTGCGGTACATTGCGGCAATTTCCTGCCCGCGGTGCGGATGGCGCGGTACAACGACAGTCAAGACGCCCGGCACATTTTCCTTCAGCCACGGCAGATACAAAGCCAGCCGTTCCTCCTCGTCATGATGGGTCGAACTCGCCAGAAACACCGGACGTTCCCCGATAGCCTGTTTCAGCGCTGCCAGCTTGTCCGCGTCGACCGGCAGCGGCATGCCCGCAAATTTGATATTGCCGAAACAGTCCGCTTTCGGCGCTCCCAGAAAGATAAGCCGGTTCTTATCCTGTTCCGACTGCCCGAGACAGAGCGAAAAACACGACAACAGCTCTTTGGCGACAAATTTAAACTTCTTCCACATTGCAAACGACTTGTCCGAAATCCGTCCGTTAACCAGAATCAGCGGAATTTTTGCCGCTTTGATTTCCGACAGCAGCGACGGCCATAATTCAGACTCAAACCACAACACCGCGTCGGGGCGGAAATGCTTCAACAGCCGCTTTGCATACGCCGGCACGTCAAACGGGATAAACTGGTGGAACGCACGCGGCGGCAGGCGCTTGGCCATAATTTCCGCCGACGTCAGCGTCCCCGTCGTTACCATAATCGAAAGCTCCGGGTCTTCTTTCAGCAGCTTGTCAATCAGCGGCAGCATCGACACCGCCTCGCCGACCGACGCGCCGTGCATCCAGTAGAGTTTTCCTTCGGGGCGCGGGCGTTTGTACAGCCCCAGCCGCTCGTTGAAACGCACCGGATGTTCTTTGCCCGTCCGCCGCCGTTTTCTGATATAGGTCACTTTCAACACGGGAAACACCAGAGTAATAAGCGTCTTATAAATTCCGATAACCATGTCAGGGGTCCTTTCCGATATCCGGCGCACCGGTTTGTTTATATCCTCTTGTTCTTCATCTCTTCCGCCGGCACAATCTCCGGCAGCCCGCATTTGCGGTCAAGTTCCTGCGTCAGCGCATTCAGTTCGTCTTCAAACGCACAGCGCATCTGTTCCATTTCCTCCTCGGTTGCGTCGGGCGGCACAAACAACGGCCGTGTACCCGCCACTGCGCCTCTGGCAAAAAGCTTGGGAATAAGCATGGCGTCCCAGCTCCGTTTGGCAATCCACGCCCCTTCCGAACTGTAGGTAAACCCCATAACCGGTTTGCCGGTCTTCTGGGCAAAATAAATCACGCTTTTGTTCAGGCGCATCCTCGGCCCCCTGGGTCCGTCCGGAATAAGCGCCACCACCGTGCCCTGCTCCAGTTCGTGCACAATGCTGAGCGCCGCCGGAAGCGCTTTGCGGTAGCTGGAACCGTCGATGCTCAAAATATTGAACCCCCGAAGCAGCCGTGCGATAATCCGTCCGTCATTGTGCGGCGATACCAGCGCTTTCATCTGCCGCGGATTGCGCCAGAAATAGGGCAGCATCAGCGCCCGCCCGTGCCAGGCAACAAAAATGCCGCCGTCATTGTCGGCAATCAGTTTTTCAAACTCGTCTATTCCGCTGACGTCAAACTTCCCCGTTTTCCCCGCCAGCCATGCATATAAATAAGCCAGTCCGCCTATCAGGTCGAGCACAACCGGAAGCTTGCTGATTTTCTGCCGCAAATGTTTTATTTTGGTTCTAAATTCCGTACTTGACATATTGTTCCCTTCGTCCCCGGCAACCAGTCATCTGTCGATATATGGCGCGTTGATTCCGTTCTCCCGACAATCAGGCACCCTCCGATATATGGCGCATTGATTCCGTTTTCCCGGCAATCAGGTACCAGCTCGATATATGGCGCGTTGATTCCGTTCTCCCGGCAATCCGCCGCCTGCCATACATCTGGCGCATTAATCCGCCCCCTGACACCCAGCTGCCTGCCGGGCATAATGATATATTTTGTTCATAACACCGATAATCTTAAAAAAAGGTTTAAACCGCGCCCCACTCCGCCAAAATTAACGCACCCGCCGCCTGCTGTCTGTGCACGCCGGTTACTGTCTGTGCACGCCGGTTGCTGTCTGCCACCTGCCGGTTGCCGCCTGACACTGCCGCCCGCCGGTTGCCGCTTGGCACTGCCGCCTGCCGATTGTCGCTTGGCACTGCCGTCCGCCGCGCCCCAACGATTTTCTCTGCCGCTGACAAAAAGAAAGCCCCTCTGCAGCGCCGCCGTCAAACGGGGCATTGCAAGAAGGGCTTTCTCTAAATCAGGGTACTGCGCGTTACGGGTGCAGCTTCAGGTCGGTGTATGCCGTGTGGTGCATTACCTCCTGCTTGGTATCCGTATTGACGAAACTGAATTCCCTTACGTCGGAACCCAGATATGTGTCATCCGGATACAGTTTGGCACGTTCGGACAGGTACTGCACGCTCTGTGAGAATTTAAGTTCCAGCGGAATATTAAATTCTTTGTGCTTTTCCCCGTTGTCAAAGACGATTTTGACGGAACGCACCAGCGTGTTAAACGTCGGCTCAGGAGTGAGATAACCGCCGCCCGGCATCCGGTAATGCGGCACGAAGTTATAACGGTTGTCATCAAATTCTACCGTAAATGCCCTCTCTGTACCACTGATACGGGAACTTTTCCCTTCGTTGGTAACATAAGAGTCATAAGTAACTTCTGTGTTTGCCACATACCAGCTGTTGTTGCTGTTTAATCCCATAGCCACAACCACCTGGTCAGTCCACGTCTTTACCTCGTCTTCCGCCGTTGAATGCGGAATTGTCTTGGTAACAATCACGTCAACCACGCCTTGGCGTTCACCATTCAGGCTCCAGTTAAGTTTGAAGTCCCAAACCGGCTCACCGGGAATGTCGCCTGCTTTTACCGACTTGGTATACCACGGCCGCAGCGTCATAACGTCAGAATTCGGCGTTGTAACGTTTTTCGCCGTCCAAGCAGCGTTAAACAACAACGTCACTTTTTGATTCTCGTCCATAGCTTCTGACGTATAATCATCATAAACTACAGAAGAAATCTCCAAATGCGGTGCCTCGACGGCCCCATAGTCTTCTACAACTTTACGATCATAACGCCAGCCGTAGGATACGGTAGCTACCTGCCCGTCAGAGAAGGTAAACTTTTTGACAATATCTTTGCCGAAAGTCGCCCCTTCTTCAACGTTCTTGTCACTTACCGTTTCCTCGCCGGTCAAAGCAACCGCCAGCTCTGCTTCGCTAGCCACCTCAATGTGCTTCTTTTCCAGAACCACATTGATATACGCCGTGGGATTAAAACGTTGTACATTGGTTCCATCACCCTCCATGTCAACGTTTGACTCTTGCTCAAACGAACCGGTACTTTCGCCCTGACCGTCATTTACCGCGGTATCAACATAAAGAAACCACTTCATTTGTGGATCAATACCTTCACTCATGAAGTTCGTCTTCTCTCCTGCTGTACACGCACTTAATACGACTGTACACGCAACCAATACTACTGCGCTCACAGCTATAGCTGCAAAACGCAAGAAATTTTTCTTTTTCATACGTCTGTAAATTTTAGATTATTTAATTAAAAAAAATTTCTCTTGTATGTACCCTTGCAATAATAAAACATAAACCTTACCATGCTGTTCTGCATAAACAAAACAGCCGCAAACGGGCACAATAATTTTTTAACTGCCTTAATATAACATACTTTTTATACAAAATCAATATGTTTTTTGTATAAAAAAGAGTCCGGTTTTCACAAACCGGACTCCTGCGAACTTAATCACAATAATTTACCCCTTAAAGGCGGAAAATTTCGCGAAATGGCCGCAGATGTCTCCCAAGGAGCAGAGTGTACATAAACGTACACGACGCGACGAAGAGGAGCACCATCTGCAAGTCAGTTCACCATAATTTCCCCCTTTAAATCTTCATCTTGTAGAAGGAGCGGTAAACAAAGACCAACCCCACCAACAGGAAGAAGATGCCGAGGCCGAGCGAAACGCACTTCGGCGCCGCTACCGCCATCTCGACCGCAAGCAGGCCGAACAGCGTCGTGAATTTAATAATCGGGTTCAGCGCCACCGAGGACGTATCCTTGAACGGATCGCCGACCGTATCGCCGACGACCGTCGCGTCGTGCAGCGGCGTGCCTTTTTCGCCAAGGTCGACTTCTACGACCTTCTTGGCGTTGTCCCATGCACCGCCGGCATTCGCCATAAACAGCGCCTGGTACAGCCCGAAGACCGCAATCGAAATCAGATAGCTCGCAAACAGATTCGCATCAAAGCACGCAAACGCAATCGTGAACGAGAAAATCACGATAAAGATGTTGAACATGCCTTTCTGCGCATACAGCGTGCAGATACGCACCACTTCCTGCGAGTCTTCCTTGGAAGCCGCCTTTTTGCCCGAAAGCTTGATGTGCTGCTTAATGAAGTCGACCGCACGGTAAGCGCCGGTGGAAACCGCCTGCATTGACGCGCCCGAGAACCAGTAGATGACCGCACCGCCGAGGATAATGCCGAACAATACCATCGGGTCAAGCAAATTCAGCTTAAGGTTCAGCAGCAGAATGATGGAGAAAATCATCGTCGTCGCGCCGATAACCGCCGTGCCGATAAGCACCGGCTTGGCCGTCGCCTTGAACGTGTTTCCGGCGCTGTCGTTGGCTTCCAACAGGTGTTTGCCCTGCTCAAAGTCCGGCTTGAAACCGTAGTCTTTCTCAATCTCTTTCTTGACGCCTCTCAGGCTCTCAATCTGGGACAGTTCAAACACCGACTGCGCATTGTCGGTAACCGGGCCGTAGCTGTCGACCGCAATCGTTACCGGCCCCATGCCGAGCATGCCGAACGCCACCAGACCGAATGCAAACACCGTCGGATAGACCATAAAGCCGTCCAGGCCGTCCTGCGCCGTAAAGAATGCGATAACCATCAGGCCGACCATAACCAGCCCCTGCCAGAACGCCGACATATTGCCGGCGACAATACCGGAAATGATGTTCAGCGAAGCGCCCGCCTCGCGGCTGGACTTGACAATTTCCTGCACGTGCTGCGACTTGGAAGACGTAAAGATTTTTGTAAACTCCGGAATCAGCGCCGCCGCCAGCGTACCGCAGCTGATAATCAGCGACAGCCGCCACCACAAATCGGGGCTGATGTTGGAAAGCATAACATACGAAATGCCGAACGTTACCGCAATCGACGTCAGCGACGTCAGCCAGATAAGGCTCGTCAGCGGCTTTTCAAAGTCAAAGATTTTCTCCTTGCCGTAGCGCGCTTCAGAAATTTTCCCGTTCAGCCAGTACGAAAACAGCGAGGTCAGAATCATCAGAATGCGCATCGCAAAAATCCATACGATTAAACGCGCCTGAAAATCAACGCCGTTCGCCAGCATGACCAAATCGCCGTTATTGGCATACATCATGCCCGCACCCAGAACGATAAAGCTGATAAGCGCCACGCCGGTAACGCCGTAGGTTTCAAAACCGTCCGCAGTCGGGCCGACGGAGTCGCCCGCGTTGTCGCCGGTGCAATCGGCAATCACGCCCGGATTGCGCGCATCGTCCTCGCCGATTTTAAAGATAATTTTCATCAAATCCGCACCGATATCGGCAATCTTGGTGAAAATGCCGCCGCAAATGCGCAGCGCCGCCGCGCCGAGCGATTCGCCGATGGCAAAGCCGATAAAGCACGCGCCCGCACTCTCTTTGGATACGAACAGCAAAATTGCCATCATCATAATCAGCTCAACGCAGATGAGCAGCACGCCGATGGACATGCCGGACTTGAGCGGCAGGCTCATTACCTTGTACGCCTTGCCTTCAAGCGAAGAAAAAGCCGTACGCGCATTCGCGTAGTTGTTGATGCGCATACCGAACCACGCCACCGAATACGAGCCGAGAATACCCAGCACCGACCAGCCCAGAACCGTCAGGACTTTCGGCAGCGGCGTATCGTTCAGGCCGTAAAAATAGTAGAAAATGCATACCGCAATAAACACTTCGAGCAACAGCAGCAGTTTCGCCTGCTGTTTCATATAGGTCTTGCAGGTTGCGTAAATCAGTTCCGACACGTTAAGCATCGACTGATGCGCCGGCATATTCTTGATTTTGTGAAACTGATACCAGCCGAACAGCATGCCCAAAACGCAGATAACCAGCCCGAAAGCCAAAATCTGCGTACCGGACACCGCCCAGCCGAAAATATTGTAACCCACGTCCAGCGACGGGATTTTGAGGTCGATTTCGGACGCCTGCGCCCCGCTCGCCCCCACGGCCAATGCCGGCGCCAACGCCGCCGCAAAAGCCGTCATTTTCTTAATGTTAAACATGTAATCTCCCTTTTCATCGGTATTAACGAGCAACCCGGACGGAAAAAAGGCCCTCCGCCGGCAGCTGCCCCGAGTTTAGCCGCCCATTTCTAAACAACCGGTTAAAACTTCAGGAGATATTTTTAAGTTTTTCTTTTAAAAATAACGGGTTATTACACCCGCACCAGCACCCTCGACTACCACTCGCTCATCAACCCGCCAGTCCGCAGCGCCCTCTCTCCTCGCCCCGCTCATCAACTCGCCGACAACCACCTGCGGCCAACGCACCGCACCCCGACTACCGCTTATACAGCCTGCGGTTCGACACGCCTTCCCCTGCTACCACTCGCGCAGCCTGCGGTTCGACACGCCTTCCCCTGCTACCACTCGCGCAGCCTGCAAATCAACACACCGCGCCCTGACTACCACTCGCGCAGCTTACGGTTCAGTTCGCGCTCCTTAATGCTCTCACGCTTATCATAAAGTTTCTTGCCCTTGCCGATGCCGACCTCCAGCTTGGCCAGCCCGCGCTCGTTAAAATACAGCCGCTTGGCAACCAGGGAATAGCCTTTCTTCGCCATCGCCCCGATAATGCGGTTGATTTCATGGCGCGTCAGCAGCAGCTTTTTCTTGCGGTTCGGCTCCTGCTTTTCATACCCTTTGTTGGCATACTCCTCAATTTTGAGGTTTTCGATAAATAATTCGCCGTCGGCAAAAGAACCGTACGTATCGGTCAGGCTTGCCTTGCCCAGCCGCAGCGATTTGACTTCGGTACCGCGCAATTCCAAACCGGCGGTAAACGTTTCCTCAATGGCATAGTCAAACGTGGCGCGGCGGTTGACGGCCACCTGCCCCGATGCGATAAAATCCGATTTTTTTACTTTCTTTGCCATTGTATGCCTCAATTCAAACAACGGGAAATATAACCGCAACTCCCCGCCCTGTCAAGCGGAAATATCGTCCTGCTTCATTTGCCCGCATCATAAAACAGCCGCCGCACAGTACAGCCGCTGCACAGTACGTTGTTCTCCGTTTCCCGCTGCACATCACCCGTTCTTTGTTCCGCCGCTTCTGCAACACGGCACATCTTCCCCACTAAAAAAAGCGCCGTCCGCAGACTGCGCCTTTTCCCAAATTTCCGAACCGGCCGTTTTACCAGCCACGAAGATAAATGTAAGTTTCTGTACCCGAAGCGCTGAGCATTCCGAGGACGGCGTAAAAACACTTCAAATCCAAATCCGCATTCATCGGCCGGGAATAGCCGGTTTCAGTCTGCCGACAAGACAAATCATGCTCTTTTCGCCAGCGATATTCCGCCTCCGTAATCTGGGTTTCCCTGTCATCCATCGTCCAGTAAATCATCGGCACCTTAATCCGTTTCTGCTCTTCCGCCGGCAGGGCGTTAAACAGCTCCTCGGCCAACAGGACAAGTTTCGGATAAGCCTTGCTGCTGCCTATCAAAAGCGGAATAAGCTCCACCTGTTCAGCCTGCGGCAAAAACTTAAATACCGTTGTAAGCGCGGCAAAACATTTTTCCTGCCTGTCTTCAAACTTCCAGCAGTCGCGGCAAAAAGCATCCAGCCACGCTTTGGGATAAAAGGCCTTTTCAGCGGCTTTGTGCAGCGATGTCAGAAAAACTTCGGCCTTGCCCGGTTCTCTTTTTACTGATTTGGCATTTAGCTTCCTGTTCTTTTTCTTAGAAATTTTAGCTTTCATAAAATCAAATTTAAAATAATTAAACTTCCATAACAATATTCTGTTGCATTGTTCTATAATATCGCCGCCGGGTTTTGTCAATACCTGTCTGACCCGGCATAAAAGCACGGCGGCAAAACGTCAAACAAAAAGCCGGTAAAAACCGGCTTTTTCCATCAGTCAGCCCTTCGCCTTAATGCACCGTATCGGTCTTAAGCGGCGTAACCGGATGTTCCAGCGCCACAGCCAACACATCGTTGACATTTTCCGCCAGCACGATTTTCAATTCGTTCTTGACAATCTCCGGCAGTTCCGCCAGGTCTTTTTCATTGCCTTTCGGGATAATCACCGTTTTGATGCCGCCGCGCAATGCCGAAAGCAGTTTTTCTTTCAAACCGCCGATTGGCAGCACCCTGCCCTGCAATGTAATTTCGCCGGTCATCGCCACATCGCTCCTGACCGGAATTTTCGTAAACACCGACACCAGCGTCGTATACATCGTAATTCCCGCCGACGGACCGTCTTTCGGAATGGCTCCCTCCGGCACATGGACATGCACATCGGTCTTTTCAAACACCTCGGGATTAATCCCCAGCGCCTGCGCATGCGACCGCACAACCGAATATGCGGTGTCAATCGATTCTTTCATCACTTCGCCGAGTTTGCCGGTTTGTTTAATAACGCCCTTGCCAGGCATATCCACCGCTTCGATAAACAAGATGTCTCCGCCGACTTCCGTCCATGCCAGCCCGGTCGTAACCCCGACCAGATTTTTCTCCTCGCGCACGCCGAAATGAAACTTCTTAATGCCGAGATATTTGTTCAGGTTGTCAGGCGTAACCGTAATATGCTCGTCTGCCGTAACCGTAATATGCTCGTCCGCCGCCGTTTTTTCATTAGCCGTTTTTTCATTAACTGTGCCGTTGCGGCTCCTCCCGGCGCTCTTTCCGCCTTTCTCCGCCTTTTTCTCACTGTCCAGCAACAGTTCTTTCGCCGACTTGCGTGCAATCGTCGCCAGTTCGCGTTCCAAATTGCGCACGCCGGATTCCGACGTATAGTAGCGGATAACGTCGCGGATGGCATCGTCGGTAATAAACAGCTCCGTCGGCTTAATCGCATTCTCCTTAAACACTTTCGGAATCAGATGCCGCTTGGCGATTTCAATTTTCTCCTGCTCGGTATAGCCGTCCAGCCGGATAATCTCCATGCGGTCCAGCAGCGGCCGCGGCATATCCAGCGAGTTGGCGGTCGTTACGAACATCACCTTGGAAAGGTCATAGTCCAAATCCAGATAATGGTCGTTAAACGTCGCATTCTGCTCGGGATCCAGCACTTCCAGCAGCGCCGAACTCGGGTCGCCGCGCCAATCCGAACCGAGCTTATCAATCTCGTCCAGGAGAAACAGAGGGTTGGACACGCCGGCTTTTTTGATGTTTTGGATAATCTTGCCCGGCATTGCTCCGATATAAGTGCGGCGGTGTCCGCGGATTTCCGCCTCGTCGCGCATGCCGCCCAGCGACGCGCGCACAAACTTACGCCCCGTTGCCCTGGCAATCGACCTCCCGAGCGAGGTTTTGCCCACGCCCGGCGCCCCGACCAGGCATAAAATAGGGCTCTTCAAATCTTTCGACCGCGCCTGCACCGCCAGATACTCGATAATGCGCTCTTTAACTTTCTGCAGGCCATAGTGGTCTTCGTCCAGAATTTCTATCGCTTTGCCGAGATTATGGCTGATTGGCGAATACTTGCCCCACGGCAAATCCACCAGCCAGTCGAGATAATTGCGGATAATCGTCGATTCCGCGCTCATCGGCCCCGCCGCCTTAAGTTTTTTCAGTTCCTGATTCGCTTTGGCTCGCGCTTCTTTGCTCATTTTGGATTCGGCAATTTTCTTCGCATATTGCTGCAGTTCGTCTTCCTCTTCGTTTTCTACCCCGGTCAGCTCTTTCTGAATCGCTTTCAGCTGCTCGTTAAGGTAATAGTCGCGCTGATTCTTTTCCATCTGGCTCTTGACACGGTCTTTAATTTTGTTTTCCGCCGCAATGCGCGCGCCTTCTTCATTAAGGATTTCCAAAAGCTTGGTCAGCATCGCGCGTTCGTCGCGGCATTCCAGCAGCTCCTGCTTGTCCGAGGTTTTGATATCCAGATTGCCGATAATCACCGCAATCAGTTTGCCGAGGTTTTCATGCTGGTTGACAATCATCAGGCTTTCTTTGGGCAGTTTGGAATAGTCAATCGTCTGCTGGCGGAATTTTTCGCTGACCACCGCCGCCAGCGCCTTAAGTTCAGCCTCGTCGCCGCCGTTTTCCGCCAAATCATAAGGTTCGATAAACGCCGTATAATAATCGCCGAACGTATTGAGTTTCTTGACCCTGATGCGGCGGATTCCCTCAACGGCCAGATTAAGCGTCCCGTCCGGCATGGTAATAAAGCGCTTGATGCGCGCCAGTGTCCCGATTTGATAGAGGTCTTTTTCCTTAGGGTCCTCTGTTGCCGACTGCTTTTGGGTCAAAAGCGCCAGCGGCGTCCCAAACTGATAGGCGGCTTTCGCGGCTTTAAGCGACATGCTCCGGCCGACGAACAGCGATGCCGAATTTTCCGGAAAAACCACAATATCCCGGAGCGACAGCACCGGATATTCCATATTCTCCAAAATCATCTTGTCATCTGCGGGCGGAAGCGCATCTTTTGCTTCCGGATGGTTGTCTATGTTGATGTCTTTATCTTCAACGCGGCTCATTATAATATCCTTATGAATTGCTCAAACAAACTGCTAAACCGGCACGCTGCCCTGCTCTCCCGTTCAAAAAAGCCAGCGCCCGCGCCCCTGTCCTGGCGGCACGCGGCTCTGCTTTCCCGTTCGAAAAAACCGGCACCCGCGCACCTGTTTTAGTATCCTTTGCAAAGGAGGCTGCTCTCCCGTATGGATGCACTTTCCCTCTGTATGGATTAGTTCTATATAGTGTCGGGTTTTCTTTTCTGCAATGCCCGAGATGTAATTTTGCCAAATCCGCCGCCGCTTGGCAAGGCTCGCGGTGTTCTATCCACAACATAACGCCGCCGTCTCAAAACACACCCGTCCCTCTGCCGTTTCCAATACTCCACGCGCCGCCGTTTCAAAATGCTCCCGCCGCCATGCCGCTTTGCCGGCCCCTCTCTCTTGCCATTCCCGCATTTCCCCTTGACAAAACGTTCCCGTCGCCTTAATATCACCCAAAAATCCACCCCATCTGAAGGAGACCTTTCGTGCAAACGGTTATTGACAAATTAAGCGACATTTTTTCCGCGGGTTTTTCCGCTGCCGGTTATGACGCTGCCTTGGGGCGCGTTGTCGTTTCGGCTCGCCCGGACTTATGCCAGTTTCAGTGCAACGGCGCCATGTCCGCCGCCAAACAATATCGCAAAGCTCCGCTGGCAATCGCCGATGACGTGGCTGCGGCACTGCCTGCCAACGATGTCGTCGCAACCGTTTCCGTCGTCGCCCCCGGGTTTATCAACATCACCGTCAAAGACGAATTCATCGCCTGTTATCTGGAAGAAATGAACCAGAGCGAAAACTGCGGCTTTGCCAAGGTTGAAAATCCCCGCACCGTCGTCATTGACTACGGCGGGCCGAACGTTGCCAAACCGCTGCATGTCGGGCATCTGCGCTCGGCCGTTATCGGCGAATGCTTAAAGCGCCTGAACCGTTTTGCCGGCAACAAGGTCATTGCCGATGCGCACTTGGGCGACTGGGGGCTGCAAATGGGGCTGATTATTCACGAACTCTCCCTCCGTCATCCGGAATTGCCGTATTTTGACGAAAATTATGCCGGGGACTACCCGCAGGAAGCGCCGTTCACTCTGGCAGATTTGGAGCAGATTTATCCTTTTGCTTCCGCCAAATCCAAAGAAGACGAAGCCTATCTGGCCGCCGCCCGCGCCGCCACGCAGGAAATGCAATCCGGACGCCGCGGTTACCGCGCCCTGCTGCGCCATATCGTCGGCGTTTCCGTTCCCGACTTAAAGCGCAACTATGCGCGGCTGGACGTCGACTTTGATTTCTGGCTCGGCGAAAGCGATGCCGACCCTTTTATTCCCGATATGGTCAGGATGATGAAAGACAAGGGGCTCGCCTATGAAAGCGAAGGGGCTCTCGTCGTAGATGTCAAAGAAGAAAGCGATACCGCGCCAATCCCGCCGTGCATTATTTTGAAATCCGACGGCAGCGCAATTTATGAAACGACCGACCTTGCCACCCTCGTCCAGCGCGAACGGGATTTCCGCCCGGACCGTGTCATGTATGTTGTCGACAAACGCCAGGCGCTGCATTTTGAGCGCGTTTTCCGCTGTGCCCGCAAAACCGGCGTAACCCGCCCCGAAACCGAACTGACGTTCATCGGTTTCGGCACCGTCAACGGCAAAGACGGCAAACCCTTCAAAACCCGTTCCGGCGGCACGATGAAACTCTCCGAACTGCTGGATACGGTAGAAAGCAAAGTTGCGATTAAAGGCGAAGAGGAAATGCCCGCAGCCGAACTGCAGCAGTTGAAACAGGCCATCGGCCTCGCCGCCATCAAATACGGCGACCTGATGAACCCTTGCGAAAGCAATTATATTTTTGACATTGACAAGTTTGCCTCGTTTGAAGGCAATACCGGGCCGTATATCCTTTATACCATGGTGCGGATAAAGTCCATTCTTGCCAAGCTTAAGGAACGCCATCCGGAGATTGCCGCTGCTGTTTCGTCCGGCACAACTGCATCCGGAACCGCCTGCCGTTTTGCCGCTTTCACCACTGCCAGCGAACGCGACCTGGCTCTGACGCTGACCCGTTTCAGCCACACGCTTGGCGAAGCGCTCAAAAAAGATGCCCCCTCCATCATCTGTTCGTATGTGTACGAGATTTCCAACAAGTTCAACGTCTTCTACCACGATAAAAAGATTTTGGCAGAAGAGGATAAAACGACCCTGAGGTCGCTCGTTGCGCTGATTACCCTGACACTGAAGGTTTTGGATATATGCATTAACATTCTGGGTTTCAAAGCGCCGGAAAAAATGTAACAAAAGATACAACGCCTGCCCTGCTCCCAAATCGGAACCCCCGGAGCTGCCGCAAACTTGCTGTTCTGCCGCATTGCTCTGCCTGCCTTTCTGCTCTGCTGCGAAACTTGCTGTTCTGCCGCGTTGCTCTGCCTGCCTTTCTGCTCACCGCAACCCCGTTGTTCTCGCCGCGTTGCTCTGCCAGCCTTTCTGCTCTGCCGCAACCCCGTTGTTCTGCCGCAATGCCGTTCAGCCCCGTTTCCGTGTCTTCCGCGGCCGGTTCCTAATCCTCCACGACCAGCCGGATGGATTCCAGCCTCTTAATTTCGTCGCGGCACTTCATCGCCTGTTCAAATTCCAAATCCGCCGCGTATTGTTTCATTTCCCTGGTCAACCGCTTGATTTCTTTGGCGATGTTTTCAATCCTGTCGCGGGCAATCGGCGCCGTCAGCTCCTTGTCGCCCTCTGCCTCGGTCATCGTCTGCAATACTGACGAAATCGCCTTTTTAATCGTCTTCGGCGTAATCCCATGCTCCAGGTTATATTGAAACTGCTTCTTGCGTCGCCGTTCGGTCTCGTCCAGCGCAAACTTGATTGAATCCGTCATCTTGTCGGCATACAGCACCACGCGCCCCTCGGCATTGCGCGCCGCCCGCCCGATAGTCTGAATCAGCGACCGCGTCGAGCGTAAAAACCCCTCTTTGTCCGCATCGAGAATAGCCACCAGCGAACACTCGGGAATGTCAAGTCCCTCGCGCAGCAGGTTAATCCCGACCAGCACGTCAAACACGCCCTGCCGCAGGTCGCGGATAATCTCAATACGTTCCAGCGTATCAATATCCGAATGCAGATACCGAACCTTAATCCCGTTTTCCTTAAGATATTCGGTCAAATCTTCCGCCATCTTTTTCGTCAGCGTCGTAACCAGCGCCCGCTCGCCCTTGGCAATCACCTTGCGGCATTCCGCCATCAAATCGTCAACCTGGTCTTCCACCGGCTTGACCACGCAGACCGGATCCATCAGCCCCGTCGGGCGGATAACCTGCTCGGCAAACACGCCGTGGCTCTGTTCCAGTTCCCAGTCGCCGGGCGTCGCCGAAACGAAAATCGTCGGCGCGCGGAACCTGTCCCATTCCTCAAACTTCAACGGCCGGTTGTCCACGCACGACGGCAGTCGGAACCCGTAATCAGCCAGCGTGGATTTGCGGTTGCGGTCGCCGCGATACATGCCGCCGATTTGCGGCACCGAAATGTGGCTCTCGTCAATAAACAGCAGCGCGTCTTTCGGAAAATACTCAAACAGCGTCGGCGGCGGTTCGCCCGGCGCACGTCCGGTCAGATAGCGTGAATAGTTTTCAATCCCTTTGCAGTGCCCGGTCGTTTCCATCATCTCCAGATCAAACCGCGTCCGCTGCTCCAGCCGCTGCGCCTCCACCAGCTTGTTGTCGCGCCTCAGCTCGTCAAGCCGCAAAGCCAGATCTTCCTTAATGTGCATCATCGCCTGCGACAATGCCGGACGCGGCGTAACATAATGGTTCGCCGGATAAATCGTAATCTCTTCCAAATCCGCGGTTTTTTTGCCGGTCAAAACGTCAAACTCGCTGATTTTTTCAATCTCGTCGCCGAAGAACGACACCCGCCACCCGCGGTCTTCGTAGTGCGCCGGAAAGATATCCAACGTATCGCCCTTAACCCGGAACGTGGAACGCACAAAATTCGCCTGATTGCGCTCATATTGCAGCAACGCCAGATTTTTATAGATTTCTTTCGGCTCGATACAATCGCCTTTTTTAAGCGAAAACGCCATCGCCGAATACGATTCCATGCTTCCCAAACCGTAAATGCACGACACCGACGCCACGATAATCACGTCTTTCTCTTCCAAAACGTTACGCGTCGCCCCGTGCCGCATCCGGTCAATCTGCTCGTTAATCGCAGAATCTTTTTCAATATAGGTATCAGTCTTCGGAATATATGCTTCCGGCTGATAATAGTCGTAGTAGGATACGAAATACTCAACATGGTTGTGCGGAAAAAACTCTTTCATCTCCGCATACAGCTGCGCCGCAAGAATTTTGTTCGGCGCCATAATCAGCGTCGGCTTCTTCATCTCCTCAATGATTTTGGCCATGGTAAAGGTCTTGCCCGAACCGGTAACGCCCAGCAGAACTTGGTTTCTTTCGCCTCTTCTCAGGCCGTCGCACAGTTGCCTGATTGCTTCCGGCTGGTCTCCCGACGGCTCAAACGGGCTGACCACTTCAAATTGATTGCTCATAGAGGTATATATAGCGCCGTCTGCCCCCAAAAGTCAATAGATATAAAAACCAGCCATTCCCTGCTTTCGCCGTTTTTCTTCTCAGTTTTAATATTTCCCTTACTGTACAGTTTTTTTCGCACTGGTTCTTACATTCTTGTATTCCTTATCCTTGCGAACAATCCGGACTGCTGAAAAAAAAGGGTCGTTTAAAATCAACAGAACTGTTTCTTTATTTTTATAATACAATCAATCAGTTAAAAAAACGTAAATAAAACTAAAGATGTATATTTTAAACGACCCCAAAAAATCAGCACGACACACTCCAAAAAACAAAGGCAACCTATATCAAAGGACAAAACCATGAACAAAAATATCTTACTGGCAGGAACCGCTATTTGCTTGTTAAGTATGGCCTCAATTGTCCATGCCCAGACAACAAATAATGAGGAAGACACTTTTGAATCCATTCAGTTTAATAAAGGAACCGGATGGATTGCCAGCGATGAATCCGGATCAAGCTATACCCAAATCAATTACCTGACAAATAGCGACCTTACCACTCTGCAAAACAGTATCAACATGATTGGCAATACCGCTTATGCCACCGCGGCCAATCTGCGTACCACACAGGAAGACGCTACCACAGCCAAAACTCAGGCGTCCGAAGCCAAAACAGCCGTCGACAATTTGAGCAAAACTGTTGAAAGCGAGTTGGCACTCAAAGCCGATACCACCACGGTTACCGAACTGTCCAATCGCATCACCACAAATGAAGGAAAAATTGACCAAAACAGCAATGACATTGCCGCTCTTGAAGAAGAACAAGACGAACAAGATACCAAAATAAACAACATATCTTCCGGCACCACATACTCTGGGACCGGACTGGAAGCCAACGTCAGAAATACGGCAACTTCCGTCTTTAACAGCAACCTGAATACGGCGCTGGAAAGTGGCGGACAAATTTATACCTTCACCAACAACCGCATTAACATCGGCATAGAAACGGCCCTTGAAAGCGGCGGTTCCATAAAGTCAGCCATAGACAAAGCCACAGACACAAGCGAAGGCATCGGCAACGGCCATGATAACCTTGTCAGCGGCGACCAGGTTTATGATGCCATCAATAATGCCAAAACCGAAATTTCCGACACCATCGGCAGCACGGCCGAAGAAGTCGCCAACACGGCAATTTCCGACGCTCTTAAAGAAGAAGGCAGCATTACGCAGGCCATAAATCAGGCAACGAAAGACCTTGCCTCAGGCGACACCATCCAAAACGCCGTCAGCGAACAGGTTTCTTCCGCGATTGAAGAAGGCAATTTCGCCACCAAAGACGACATTACGCAGGCCATATCCGACAGCGTAGCCGAGGGCGGGACAATTGATACGGCCATCAACGATGCCGTCACGGAAGCCGGCAGCAACTATGCCACCAAAGAAGATTTGGCCGGCCTGGCTTCGGGTGAAGAAATGCAAAACGCAATAAGTGATGCCGTTAATACGGCCACCGAAGGACTTGCCTCTGAAGAGTACGTCAACAGTGCCGTTGACTCTGCCAAAACCGAAATCAGTAATTCTCTGGAAGGCTATGTTACCGACGGCGAATTAAATGACGCCGTCGCCGGCGCGGTCGGCTCCGCAACCGGTGCTCTGGAGACGCAAATCGCCGACAAAGTCTCCAAAGACGATATGAACAGTGCCATTTCGGAAGCAACCACCGGCCTGGCCAGTGAAAGCTACGTTGACAGTGCCGTTGCCGGAGCCACCGAAGGTCTGCTGGACAAAGATACCGCCGACGGCCTGTATGCATCAAAAAACGATCTGAACAACTACGCCACCAAAGACGAGTTAAACAACAAAGCTGACGCTTCCGATGTATACAACAAAACCGATGCCGACAATAAATTTGTCAGCAAGGACAATCTGGATACGATTAAGAAGGAAATATCCACAGAACTGGACGGGCAATACGTTTCTCAGGACGAACTGGCCTCAACCGTCCAGAATACCATTACCAACCAGCTGGGTGATACGGTCAGCAGCGCCGTCAGCGACGAAATCAACAAGCAGACCGATAAGCTGGAACAAACCGTAACTGACAATGTTATGGGCGGTCTGGATAAAACCTTTGCCAGCGATGAAGAACTCACTAACGCCAAAAGTGAGCTGCAGGGCAGCATTAACGATGTCGCCGAAGATGTAACCGAACTTGGCGGGCGCCTGGATACGGCAGAAACGGATATTGACAATCTGCAAAGCGACATGACTACGGTTAAAGACGACATCAGCGGCTTGCAGAATACCGTTGCCAACCTGGATAACACCTACGCAACGGATGAAGAGCTGCAAAGTACCAAAACCGAATTGCAGGGAAATATTGATAAAGTTTCCGGCGAGCTGGCCAGCACCAGCGAAAAAGTCGGCAACTTGGAAAACTCCCTCTCTGACACGAATGAAAAAGTCGGCAATCTGGAAACATCGCTTTCTGATACCAACAAAAAAGTTGACAGTCTTGAGAACAGCCTGAAGGGCAAAGCCGACGCTTCCGACGTAACGGCGCTGCAAGATGAACTGGGCAAAACCAATCAAACCGTCTCCGATTTAAACGGCAAGCTGGAAACCACCGACCAAAATGTGGCTAATCTTGGAAGCAAACTCGACAAGACCAACGAAACGGTTACGGCCTTAGACGGCAAGCTGGAAACCACCAACACCGCCGTCGCCGGCAACACTGCCGCCATCACCGCCAATACGGAAGCCATTGACAATTTGGAAAGCGGCAAAGCGGATAAAACAGAGCTTGTACAAGCCAAAAACGAACTGTCCGGCCAGATTAACGACATCACCAAAGAAGGCGGTGCGATAGACACGGCGGTAAATACGGCCAAAGAGGAATTAAACGGCACGATTTCCGATACCAAAACTGAACTGCAAGGCAACATAAACACCGCTAAAACCGAGCTGGAAGGCAATATTGCAGACAGCCTGCAGGAGAGCAAAAACTATACCGATTCCCAATTATCAACGGTTGAAGAAAACATCTTTGCCAAAGCCGATGAAAAATACGTTACCAACGAAGGGCTTGACAAAAAAGTTCAAACCTCGGTTGACAATACTATCGGCACCCGGGTTGAAGATGCCGTCAATGAAACGGTCGGAGACATCAGCCAGCTCGGCGTCGGCAACAAAAACCTTTCTAACGGTTCTGAGGATGCGCCGGAAACGATTGTTGAGGCCATCAACAACATAGACCAGTCCCTGGGCACTATTCACGGCCTCGCCGACAAACTGGGCGGCCAGCATCAGGGCAACCTGGCCGACGGTACCACGGTGGAAGATCATCTGACATCTTTGGATTCTGCCATCGGCAACCGCGATAACTATACCAACGCCAACGGTTCCAATAACTATCTCGCCACAGCCGGTGCAGACATTTCCACCGCCATCAGCGAAATCGCCTCCAACATCGGTACGGCAGAAGATTTGGGTACCGCACAAAACGGCGTATCATCAAGCAATACAGTCAACCAAAACATTGCCGCAGTCAATACCGCCATCGGCAACACCTCAAAACTGGCCAACACGCATTACGTCTCCGGCGCCACCAATCTAACCGACGCCGTTGCCGGATTGGATAACCAGATTCACAATTTGGATTCTCGCTATTACCAGTTAAGCGGCGACATTAATGATCTGCGCGATGACTTCAATGCCGGTATGGCCACCATGTCTGCCATGACGGCTCTGGTGCCGAATGCCCGCGCCACCGGCAACACGCAGCTTTCTTTCGGTACAGGCATGTACGAAGGCGAAACGGCAATGGCGCTCGGCGGCTTCCACTGGATAAACGACAACGTTCTGTTAAATGTCGGTGCCGCCTGGGGCAGCGCGGATACGGCCTATCGTATGGGAATAACCTATTCCTGGTAAAGCTGATTCTTAACAAAAAAACGGAAGCACAATGCTTCCGTTTTTTATGTTTTTTCTGTTTTCACGCCACGGCATACGCATGTTTTTCCGCATCGTAATGCAGCCTTTTCTGACTGCTGTTTTCGTCTGCAAAAAAGATTTCCGGCACATTTTCAACCCGAAACGCCGCAACCGCTTCACCATTGGAAAATAAAGCCTCAAACACCAGACATGAACCGTCGTGTTGTTCGGCGCGGAGAAATCGTGTTTCATCAACGCGATATGCGTCGCAAAAACTGTCGTACTCGGCCGCGTCAATACTCTCTCCGCCATCAAGCGCAACGTATGTCGCCTCGCCCCAAAAATCGGACATCATTTCATCTCCCGCCGCAACGCCGGCAATCCCCGAAACTTTGCCAAGCAGGCCCGGCTCTGCAACCCGCAGCATTTTTGCTTTTTTGCTATAGAAAAACACTAACGCGTCATCAACCGCCTCGCCTAAAATCAGCCCTTTGGGATAAGCCGCACTATACAGGCAGCAGGAAGAGAAATCTTTGGGCTTGATAATCAGCGTCCGCTCGTCCAGCAGCCTTTCCCGGCAGTCTGTAACCGGAAACATATCGACAATATGCAATCCTTTGGCTTTGATAAACACGCCTTCGCTCAAACGGCGTTCCCCTCCCTTTTTGGTAAAACCGGTAGCAAACACGATACAACGGAATCTTTCTCCGCTGTTCGCAAACACGCCTCCGGCATCAGCAGACATTAAATCCGCCATTAAAATAAAAAGATAAAAGAACAAAGGAGCCGCCCACATTGAATTCGGCTTTTCCAAAAGCGGCGCGATTACATAAAATATGCCACACAGCCACAACAACGGTTTGTTCTTGCTTACCGCAACCTTCCAGCGGTTTGCCGAAAACAGCAAACCCGTCTGTAAAAACAATAATAAATTCATACAATATAATTTAAATTAGACATAATTAATAAAATTTTGGGCAACATATCATAGATATTTTTATATTGCAACAAAAATATCACCCATCGCCCGCCTTCATAATACCCGTTCTCCGCCCGTACCCGTTCTCCACTCGTACACGTTCTCCACTCGTACACGTTCTCCGTCCGTACAAAAAAACACCCGGGTTTTACAATCCCGAGTGTTTTAATACCAAATCGGCAAGCAGCCAGCACGCACCGCAGCCCAGCGCCAGATTGACCGCTGCCAGATATACCCGCGTCGCCGTGTCGGTTTCTTTCATCAGAAAACACACCTCCAGCAGACGCACCGTTTTTGCCCCGGCGAACGCGCCCAGCGCCGCCCAAAGCATCAGCCTGCCGAGATTAAAAAAATCCGCAGCTGCCGCCACAAGGGCAAAAAGCAAAAATATCAGTGCCCAATAGAACAAAAAGCTGTTCCACCACACCGCTTTAAACTTCAAATCTGCTTTCATACGCAACAATTATAAACTAATTAATAAATACAAACAACACCGCAGCAACGCCGCACAAAAATAATTCCCGCGACAAACAAATATCAATCTGCCTGTTTTTTAGCATTGCCGCCAGATAATTGCAAGCCTTTTTTCCGCGCAGCTTCCGCCGTTGCCCCTCCCGCCAGACAATAACCGCACACCGCCTCTTATTTTCCGGCACCGGCCAAACGGCTCCCCCGCCGCTATAAAAACGCGCGCCGTTCGGCTTGCTCTCCTGCTGCAAAATTCTCACGCCGCAGCGCCCATTCCGGCACTCGCTCCCTGCATCTACTTAGCCGTGCAAGGCAGGCGTCCGTTGTCCTGAAATGCGGCCAAATCAGCAATATCAAGTTCCCGGTTTTCCCCGTTTCGCGTACGGCAATGCCCCGCCACGGCTTTTCCCTTTTCAAACGTTACCGCCGCCAGCAAGTCGCCGCTGGCATAATAAATTTTTGCAACGCCTTCTTCTTTGCCGTCGGCATAAGTTGCCTCGCTCAGCAGCATTCCGTTTTCAAAAAACAAGCGGGCCGAACCGTTTTTGACGCCGTCGGTATAATAAGACTTTTCTAAAATTCTGCCGCCCGGATAATACGCCCGAACCTCGCCCGTAACCGGAATATTGTTAATGTCCGCCAATTTGCCGTCTGCTTCATGCAGGTCTTTCTCGTCGTATATGCGAACTGCGCCTTCCGTAGGGGCTGCATCTTCATTCGGCTGCCGGACAGCTTCCGCCGCTGCCGCACCGCCCCATGCATTGCCTGCTGCCGCCGCTGGAAAAGCCGCCTCCGCTGCTGAAAACGCTGCCGTATTTCCGGTAACCGTCAGCCAAAGCGCTGCCAGCATTATCTTCCCCAGGCTCTGCCCGGCCGTACGCTGACGCCGTCTTTTCCCTGCCGCATACCGCCGCCGTCTCGCCTCCAACACCGCCGTCTCTCTGTTTTCTTTCGCTAAAATCGTCATTGTCTTTCTCCCTTTACAGCCTGATGCTTATACGTCCCAAATATTTATACGTCCTAATACTTATGCATCCTCAATATGTATGTATACGTCCCAAACGCTCATCGCCGGCGACAGCCCAAAACAAAAAGCCGCCCCAACCGGAGCGGCTTTGCAAAAACTGGCGGAGATGCAGGGATTCGAACCCCGGGAGGACTTGCGCCCTCGTCTGATTTCAAGTCAGGTGCATTAAACCAGCTCTGCCACATCTCCGTCTGACCGGCTGTCCGTCTATAACAGCCCGGCGTTGAAACGCCGCTATCCGACCGGACAACAAAAGCAAACTAAAACACTTTTTTCCAAACGTCAAGAACTTTTTTCACCTTGTCAAAACACGGGCATAGCCTCACCGTTCCTGAACCGTTCTGCCCGCTGTACTCCGTTCCTGAAACTTTCCCGGGCAATGCCGTCCGCACGCCCGCCCCCGGCCGAACCACACTGCCCGCAACACCCCGCCGCCCGGAGTTTGTTCAAACTACGCCGCCCGCAGCATTCCGCAGATTAACACCGATTCTCTACCGCCGCAGGCCGGCGCCGATTTTCCGTCGGTACCGGTCTGCCTCTCCCTGCAGGGCTTGCTTATTCAACCAGCGTAATCACGCCGCAGTCGCGCTGCTCCAGCTTATTCTGGATACTTGCCTTAAGTTCCTGCGTTGCGCCCGGAGCCACCGTAAAGCGCCAGACGTGTTCGTTACCGTCCCCGGCCTCGCCTTTGATGCTCTCTTTGACAATTTTTGCATCAGCCGGCATTGGCTGTTTCAGTACGATATCCGCCGGATACTGCGCCTTGTTGGTTACGCTGTAAATCGTTTCATAAAGGTTGGTCGTTTCTGCCGTAACGCAGGTATCAGCCGGATTTTTCTTATATTTGCGCTCGCTTAGTTTCTGGATGTCATCGACTTTTGCTTCGGCATAAACGTCAAAAAACTTGCCCAGATTAAGCGTCAGGCGCTGCCCTTCCGCTTTGTTGTCAATCGTATTTTCACCGACAAACTGCAACGCGCCGTTCTTGTCATAGTCATAAAAACTGATTTTCCCTTTCGGCAGCGGCATTCCCAGCCCGTCTTCCGCATTGTTTGTAAAATTATAAATCAGGTTCGGATGGACGTCCTTATAGAAAGACTTGTTCTTGCCGAACGACAGCGTTGAGTCGACCACGCCGCGCTTTTTATATTTCACTGCCGGCGCATTGACAAAAGACACCTGCTTAATCTGCCCGTCTTTCAAAGACGTCGGCTGCGGTATCTTGTAAATATAATAGCCGTTCAAATTCTGCGGGGCAGAAATGACCGGCGCCGCCTCCATCGTATCCATCGCCGCACCGAGTGCCATCGCATTGACCATCGCCCGCTTAAACATCCGCGGCTGCAACACTGCGCCGACCGTATTGACGTCGCCCGCAATCAGGTTGACGCTGACATTGTCGTAAGCGCTGCCCGAACTGTTGCTGAGCGAAACCCTCCCCAGCAGTTCCAGCGTTTTTTCATCGTTGACTTTTGCAACATAATTCGCTTCCCACGAAAAGCCGGACGTCAGATATGCCAGACGCAGTTCTTTTTCTCCCGCTTCCGCCGTTTCTGCCCGGGCTTTTAAAACCGGCGTGCTGTTCAGCCCCAAAGGCACCTTGTCAAACAGAACCCGCCCCGGAAAATTCGTCTCAATTCCGTAGTCGAACTTCAGCACCGGCGACATTCCGTCCGCTGCCAGCAGAATTGCCTTTTCATAAATGTTTTCTCCGGTCGCCGGATTGGTGCGCACGGTCTTGACTTCCTTACCGACAAAAGCACTCAGCATATTCATATAGTTAACCCCGGCATAGTCATAGTTCTGTTCCAGAATTTTTACCCCGTCGCCGAAAATAAACGCCGATTCCGGACGCATCTGCCGCGCCACTTCGTCAAAGACCACTTCGTTGATGCCTTTGTTGAGCTTAACCTGCTGGCGTTTCTTTATCAGCGCCAGATCCTGATTGTAAATAGTGATTTCGGTCGCCGGTCCCCCCGCGGTCTGCCCGGCCGTCTGGCCGCCGTTCTTCCCTGCCGTGTATCCACTGTCTTTTCCCCCCGCGGTCTGCCCGGCCGTCGCCGCAGCGTTTTCGACCTTTTCCGCCGCCTTGCCAGCCGCAGCTTTATCCGTTGCCGACGTTTCCCCTGCCGGCAGAAGCGCCTGCGCCGGCATCACCCGCACCGCCGGAATCATAGCCGTAGACAGCAATGCCGCTGCCAGTAATTTTGTAAATTTCATAAAAACCTCCCTTTGAATAAAAATTATATAATTACGAATATCAAAAGCTTCAACCTTTGTCAACCGCCGACTTTTCCGCACCCGCCACCGCCGCTAGACCCGTCGGCACTTCCCCGCCGTTCATCACTGTCCGGCTGCGCCCCTGTCTGAGCCGCACCTCGAACCGCCGCCGACTGTGCCTCTGTCTGAACCGCATCCGCCGCACCTCGAACCGCCGCCGCCGTTTCTTCAGCCTGCGCCTTCAGCGCTTCAACCCGCCGGACAAAAATTCCCGTCGTATTCGTCCGCTCCAGTGCAAACTGGTGAAACAGCCTGTTTTTCGTCTTAAAATAAAAGACTGCCCGCCCGCCGCTGACAGCAGCCCGCATCGTCTCCGCACCAAGCAGCCGCCGCATTTTCTCTGCCGCCCCGTGTACCCCGGCATTTCTTATTAACGCCGCCGCATCGGGCATTGAGCCCTCTCCGTTGTCAACAACCAGCAGTATCCCCTCAAATACCGTCAGCTTGAGCATAAAAAAGCGGGCAGAAACTGCTTTGTACAACCAGTCTTCTTCCAGGCTAAACCCTCTGCCGGACATAACGCCGCGGCACTCGCGCGCATCAAACGCCCACATTCCGAACAATGCCTCGTCTTTGTCAATCCCCTGCCCGTAATCAAAATCCACGCCGTCAAACAAAGCCTTACCTTTGGCAAAAATAAGCGTTTCCCCCCGTGTCTGCAAACTGTCGCGCAGTTCGCGAAGCATCAGGTATGCCACCGTCAACACCGCCAAAATAATCAGCAGCGCCGGCAGTTTCGCCTGAATATAAACGGCCGCCGCCGCAATCGCCGCTCCGGCGCATACCGCCACCGCTGCCGCCTGAAACAGATATTTTTTGCGCCAATATTCGATAAGTCGCGTTTCCTGCGCAAGAGCTGCTTTGTTAATTTCCGTCATTTTCTTTTAAAATCCGCCGGTTAGAATCAAAATTTTTAGAATATCTTAATAAAACGAAAGTTAAAATATCATAAAAATTTACGCTTGCACCAGCCGTTTTTTTATGATACAATAGCTTAAATTCAGGCCAAATCGCACGAGGAGAAAACCGATGGCTAAAAACGATACCAAAACAATATTCAATGTTCTGAGCGCCAAAGCACGGAAAAAAGAAATCACCAACACAGACCGTAAAGAGGTTAGACAGGCCGTTGCCGATTTGGCTGCCGAAATTCAGGGCGGCTACAGGCTGGGTAGGCAGGAATTCGATACGTTCAACCGCGTTTATGACGTCTACCGCGAAGATATGAATGAAGCTTTCAGAAATCTGCCCGATGAAAGCCGCAATGCCCTGGGCAGCGCTCTGACCGCCGTACGAGATGCTGTACAGCAAACTGCACCTGCACAGCCTGCCCCGGAAAATGCCGCCGAAGACCATCAGCCTGTCCCGGAAAATTCCGCCGCAGAACCGGCTTCCGCCCCCGAACCAACACCAGAGCAGGACTCCTCCCCCGCTTCCGCCGCTGAAACCGCGGAAGCGCCGACTTTAGACCTCTCGGTTCTAAACAAAGACCCCAAAGAGATGACCGACGCCGACCGGCAGATTTTGCAGAACATCATCAACAGCCCTTATACGACGGAAACGGCAAAAGCGAGCGCCAGAATCCTCGCCGACGGCAACCCTCTGCCCGAGCAGCCGGCCCCCGAACAGCCCTCGCCGGAACCCGGTGCGGCCGCCGAGCCGATACCTGAGCCGGAACCGGAAAACTCTGCGGAAGATCGTCAGGCTGCCCTCGATTCCATTACGACCGAAAAAAAGCCGTGGACTTACAGCGCCGGCGCCATCACTCCCGCTGCCATCGCTGCGGCAATGGCAAGCAATGAGCCGGACAAAGCCCTTTCCAACATCGACGACCTGGTTGCCGCCCAAGCTTATTACAAAGACGACAAAGACAAGTCGGCACAGCTTGACCCGATTGTTGAAAACCGCCTGAAAAACCTGTCCCTTTCCGACATTACGCCGGCCAACGCCGAAAGCTACCGCCTGCTCTGCCTGCAATGCGGCAACGAAGAACTGCGCCAGCAGGCCCTGAACCTGATTGCCGATGCAATTATCCAATACGACAAGGAACACTTCGGCTCGTTCAGACCCAATACCGAAGAGCTGGCCGCCAATTATGACAAAGCGCATGCCGGCTTAAAAGACAAAGACCCGTTCGCCTGTAAGCACGACCCGGACAAAGACACCATCGACCTCGGCAGCGTTGAATTTACCGACGCGGCAGGCAAACCGTTAAGCGAAAAGGAAGCCAAAGAGCAAAAAGCAGCCATCTCCGCCCTTGCGCGCGAAATGGCGGCACAACGTCTGGCCAAACAAGGCAGCTACACGCCGGAAGAACTGGAGCAGGCCTATAAGGATGCCGCGGCAGAAATCGTCTGGGGCTCCCAGCCCAAATATGGCAAAAACGGCAAACCGCAGGTAGACAAGGACGCGCTGGCCTCGACCATCGCCAACCAGTACCTTGAAACCGAAACGTTCAAAGACCGCTGCAAACAGAAATTCAAAGACAATCCCCTGGTCAAAAAAGTTTCCAATAACGTTGAGAAAATCGATAAGAAGCTTGAAGAGCGCTATGGCAAAAAATACGTTTACGCCAAACAGGCGCTGAAGTTTGTCGGTAAAATCAGCGGCTCCGTCGCCAAAAACGCCGCGATATACGGCGCCGCAGGCTTAATCCCGGGCGGCACCGCCGTTGTCATCGGCTACAACATCTACAAGAACTGGGCAAACATTAATAAGCAGCTGAAAGACCCGAACGCATCCACAGCGAAAAAATGCGCGATGGTTATAGGCGCCTGCGCCACCACCGCTCTGTCCGGGCTTGGTATCGCTTCCGGCATCGGCTCCGCCGCCGAAGCAATCAATACGGTTTCGCCCGGCATGGCCAGCTCTGCCGCCAACTTTATGGGGCAGCTCGGCACCTACGGGCGTATGGGCATCAGCGCCGCCGCAACCATGTTGCCGAACCTGACCGAAAGCGTCAGCCTGCGTATACAAAACTTGAGCCTTAACCGTAAAATCAAGAAGGAAAAAGACGGCGAAAAACTGCAGCAGTTAATTGCCAACCAGAAAGCCCTGCAGGTCAAAATTAAAAATAACAAAAAGGAAATGCTCATCAAAGGCGGCTCGCTCGTCGCCGGTATGGCTGCCGGACAGGCATTGATGCCGCACATTACGGCATTTGTACAGGAAGAAGCCAATAATGCCGTCGAAACCGTCAAGGCAGTCGCCGCCGAACACGGCATCGACCCGTGGAAAGAAGCGCAGGCATACGCAAACGACGCTTATGCCAACGTTCCCGAAGGCACCACCATGCTGCGCGACCGCAGCGTTTATGACCCGGACGGGATACTTCGCAATTCGCCTTCAGCCCAAATGGCCGCATACATGGCCGAACATGACCCCGCCATGCACGGCGCCCCGGATGAAATCAGCGGTATAAAAGCGCATGAAACCAACCTCGCCGCCGCCAAAGCCGAAAACTCCAGCGGCATTGAGGGCAAAAGCGCCTTTGCCCACACGCTGCAACATCTGGAAAGCCTGGGCGACAGCAGGATAACCGACACCAACGCCGTTGCCGAAGGCATATCCGAACACGTCGGCAAAAACGCCAACCTTGCCACCATTGCCTGCAAGATGGCGCCGCATGCCCTGCAACAGGTTTTGCAGCTTGAAGGCCTGCCCGACAACAACCCGAGTTCCTACAATATGATTCAGTATATGGCCAGCCACGACCTGACTCCGGAACAGCACACGGCTCTCAATAACTTTATTCAGAATAACTTTGACGGTGCGCAGTTCAAAGCCGAAAACTTCGCCGACTACCGGGCGCCGGCGCATGATCCCTTTGCCAATGCCGACCAAGACCGTCTGCGTGCCGGCCCGGATGAAATCCGCAAGCCCACATTGCAGGAAGAGTACGCGCGTGCCAAAGAAGCCCGTCAGGAATACGAAGGCCTTAAACCGCACGAAATTCCGACCCACCCGATTGATGTTCCCCCGACCGGCAACAAAGTCGAATCTGACAAACGGGTACTGGGCATAGAAGAACCGCAGCAAACCGTTGTCGTCCAACAGCCGGTTCAGGAAACTGTCGTTGTTCAGCAGCAGCCTCAGGTTGACATCTATTCCGACCCGACGCTGTATGCCCAAAACTTCGGGTTGGTATATGACCCGTATTTATCCAATGGCCTGAATCGTATCGGCTCCGATACGCACGGCGGCTACCTCGGTGCTTTCATCGACCCGCGCGACAATTCAGTAACGTTGGTTCCGAACGACCCTCTGCGCGACAAGCCGGTTCATTACGACAGCTATCAGTCAGCAAAAGGTTCTGCCGACCATAACATCGGCGCCTGGGATCACAGCGGGCATGAACGCAATATGATTTATGACCCGGACAAAAAAATTACGCGGTGCTTTGGCAGCGGTTACATTACGCATAACAATACGATAAATAAAGTTATCGCCGGAATTAACACTGCCGGAGCCGTCCTCAACACGATTAACTGGATACGGGAAGGACGAGGATAGCCAGCACCGCCATACATAAAATCCTTGCAAATAATTTCCACACCCGCAAAACCAAAGCCGAGCTCCATAGCCCGGCTTTAGTCTTTCTTTCCATAATTAACTTCCCGTTGTCTTCACCGACATTTTTGCCGCAAACCGCACCGCACGCCGTCTCGGCACCTTGTCGCAGGTTTCATCTCGCGCCTTTCCCCTGGCATCTTTGTCGCAGGCCGCATCATGCGTCTTCACCGACATCTTTACTGCAAGACCGCATCGCACATCTTCATCGGCACCTTGCCGCAGGTTTCATTACGAGCCCTTCCCCTGCGCTACGCACTACTCAAAGACGACTTCTATTTCCTTTTTTGCTAAAACAATATACCCGTCAACTTCTTTATTGCCCTCGCGCCGCAGCGTCATCTCCTCCTGCCGGATAACTTCAAACCCGCAATATTTCAACAGCCGCCGGACATAAGCGATTGAATGGACGAACCTCCCCGACGGCGTCAGGAAATAATCGCTCTGATTATAGGTGTTTTTAGATATCGAAAAACAAAACAGCCCGTTTGCCTTCACCGCTTTGACCAACAGGCGGAACAGCGTTTTCAGCTCGCCCATATACGTCAGCACGTCCCCTGCAATAACAGCGTGATACGGGTCGGCAACATCTTCGAGAAAACTTTCGATATCATCAAAATAGAGTTCCTTATATACGTTTTTTTTGCCTGCAAATTCGAGCATTTTTTCCGATACGTCCACACCGAAAAACTCCTCGTTCGGAAAATACGCTCTCAAAGCCTCTGCGCACAGCCCCGTCCCGCACCCCAAATCCAGAATGCGGCGTTTTTTAAACAGCTTGGTCTTGAGCGTATCTTTCAGAAAATCGGCAATCATCGCCGGAACTTTATAGTCAAGCTCGTGCAGGATTTCGTCAAACGACGGCGCAAACCCGTCAAACAACCCCTTGACATAGCTTAAATCCGTCGTCGGCACTTCCTGAATATTGCGGATGGCGCAGCTCATATGCCGGACAATCGGATTTTCGGGAAAACATTCCTCCCAGCGCGAGAGATATTTATCAACCAGTTCGTCCTGTTTCTCGTCATGCGCCTCATACAGCAGATAACCGAAATTGATATGGTCGTCGGCGCTGATTTTATCCCCTTTCAGGGCAAAAGCCTTCCACGCATAATGCAGGCACTGTTTCCAGTTCCCCATTTTCTGAAACAGGTTGGCAATCGAATTGCAAAGCCAGTCCGAATTCGGCGCAATCTCCGCCGCTTTTTTCAAAAACCCCGTCGCCTCATCGTTCTTAAACAGCTCAATATAGGAATTCCCCGCAATAATATACGGTTCGACGCTGGTCGGGCGCTTTTCTATCGCCATGTTGGCAAACTCGATGGCTTGGATAAACCGGCTCATGTTGTAACTCGTATTCGCAATGTTGACTATGGCGTTGTACGAATTCGGATTAAGCTCATACAGTTTTTGATAATACCCGAGCGCTTCCTTGTATTCCCCTTTGGCATAACACACGTTGCCGAGGTTCATCAGCGCCGCAAAATTGCCTTCCTTCACCTCCAGCGCCTTTTCCGCAAACTCCGCCGCCCGGTCGTATTTTTTCAGTTCGTAATAAAGGGTTGAAACGTTGAGAAGCGCCGTCAGCGACTGCGGATTGACGGCCAGCGCCTTTTTATATAGGCTGAGCGCTATTTTCTTGTCGCCGAAACTGTCATAGCAGTTTGCCGCCGCCACCAGGTAATTCTCATTCTCCGGCGCCGCCACCGCAAGCTGCAGATACAGCTTGGCCGCCTTTTCAAACTCGCCGCTTTTCAAAAAATCCAATGCATTCTGTTCTAATTCTTCCACTGTCCGGCATCCTTCAATGTCGCAGGCTTCATGTTGTTCTAATCCGCCGCCCGTAAGAACCAATTTTATCTTTTATAGCACAAAAAAGTTAATGTTCCACGTTTTTATCGCATTTTTATCCCAAAAAAAGCAAAAAAAACTATTGACTGTAAAAAAAATATAGATTAAATATCCCCATACAAACGAAATACGGAGCAGTTGGCTCCGGTTCCCAAAGCAAAAAAGGTGTTTCGTTTCAATATATGGGGGTGTGGCGGAACTGGTAGACGCGCTAGACTCAAAATCTTGTTTCCTCTGGAAGTATGAGTTCAAGTCTCATCACCCCTACCACTTTGAAAAGACTGGATTTATCCGGTCTTTTTTGTTGCCGGAAAGCATTTGCACGCTGCTCTTCATATGCCACGCTTCATGCCTGTCATCCGCACCGCCGGCCACAACACCAGCCGTATCTCATCTATCGCCGCCTCAAGCTCTCTGCTTTTTCTGCCGTTCTTTAAGCAGACGCTCCACCACAACGTCCTCATTGCGCTTATACGTCGGCTCAGTGGAAATAACCTTTTCGTACGGGCTGTGTCCGGTAATGCCGCTTTTGCCGACCCGGGCTTGCTCGTGCACCGTTTCCTTGCCCTGTTGCAGCATCTTCTTGCCCAACGCCTTGACGTTGCGCGCGTGCAGCGCCATCATCCGCCCGACATTGGCCTTATTGATTGCCGTACTCGCCGTTGCGCTTTTCATAACCTCACGCGAAACTGCCGGCAGCTGCTGGCGCAAAATCGTATTCAAACGCTCCATAATCTGCGGATTGTCATAATCGGGAGCCGATCCGCCGCGGCTGATAATCCGCTCCGCTTCCTTAAACATCAGGTAGCTGTCGCGCATGGCTTTTTTTTCTTCCGCCGACGCAAAAATCCTGCGGTCGGGGTTTTCCCGGTCATATTTTTCCAACGCGTCCAGCGCCGCATTATAACTGTCATTTTGCGAAAAAGCCTGAAAGATAACAAATTCGCGGCTTTCTTTGATACTCAGCGTTGCCATGTTTCCCTCCGTCGTGCGTTTATCGATATAGGATACATCATACCATATTTTTTACGCCGGTGCAAGCCTAAATTATGCCTTCGCCATACCTGAATTATACCCGCTATGCCCCGCACCCGACAAGTCCCCGCTAATGCCCCATAATTTATATGCGGCGCCCAAAATTTAAGTCCGCTTTTACTTTTCCCGTATTAAAATCCTTCATATAATACCGGTACAGCGGCATTCTTCATACCCGGACGTCCTGTGCCGACCCGTATCGTAAAGGCGAGCAGGCTTTGCCGCGCTGCCGCCGCCAACTGTCAGGAGTCTTTGCCATGGCCTTATCCCGCACCCCAGCCGAAACCGCCGACCTGCGCTACCGGCGCGCCGTCAAAAAGCTGACCCGATTTATCAAAGACTGGCTGTACCTGATAATCGCCGCCGGAGCCGTTGCCGCGCTTATCGGCGCCGACGCTTCGTACTGGAACTACACCTATAACGATTCGGACGGCTATATGCGCGCCCTGCGCGTCTGGCATTGGCTTGCCGCCCCGTCTTTCTGGGAGCAGCCGCTCGCCGAAAGCAACTATCCGTTCGGTGAAATTTTGCATTGGACCCGGCCGATGGACATTCTCTGGGCTGTAAATGCCATTCCGTTTTTGCATCTCGGCAACCTGCGCGACACCGTTTTCCTCGGCGGAGCATTCCTTGCCCCCTGGCTCTGCGTCCTGTCTGCCATAGCCCTGGCATACGGCCTGCGCCGGCAATTCAATGTCTACCTGACACTGTTCGGCTGTTTTATCTTTCTTTCCGACCCGGTTATGCAAAATTACTTTTTCATCGGCCGCCCCGACCACCACGCGCTGATGGCGCTGCTCGGCATATACGCCGTTTCGCTGAACCTCTGCTGGCTCAAAAAACGCCACAACCGCTATCTGCGCCTGCTTGGTTTTTCTCTGGCACTGGCAACATTTGCCGCGATTGAAGGCGTCATCCTTTATCTCCTCTTTTTGTCGTTTTTCCTCTGGCTGTATGTTTTCAAAAACGTTTCTCCGGTTCCGGCCGTCAAAACCGCCAAATACTTCGCTGTTGCCCTGACCTGCTTTTGGCTGCTCAATCCGCCGTACGAAGGCTGGCTTTATCCCGATAACGGGCGCATTTCCATACTCTATGCGGCATTTTCCTGGTTTGTGTTCATCGCCCTGTACGGTATAGAACGCAGCCGTCTGCACACCCGCCCCCTGAAAATATGGAGTCTGATATGCGCCGCGCTCGGAACCGCGCTGCTGCTGCTTGTCTGTTTTGGCGCCGACATCTGCCATTTTCCTCTCGACGGTGAAATCAGCCGTGTCTGGAGCAGCCGCATTTCTGAAATGCGCCCCGTCTGGCGTCAGGATTGGGACACGGTTCTTGCCGTTTATCCTTTCGGCGCAGCCTCGCTTATCCTGAGCTTTCTGCTGCTGCGCTGCAAATCTTACCGCCGCATGATGCTGCTGAATCTCTGCCTCGGCCTGCCCCTGTTCGCCTTAAGCCTTGCCGCCCTGCGTTTCGCCAACTACCAAAGCCTCTACAACATTCTGCCCTGGCTCTGCCTGATTGATTTAACCTACAAGAAAAGCGCTTACGCCCGGCGGCAGAGCCTTGAGTTTCCCGCATCTGTCTGGGCGCTCGGGCTGGGAATTCTGATTTTTCAGCAATTCGTTTTCCTGCCGTTTAACATCAATGCCCTGAACAAGAAAAAAGCGCCCGTATTTTCGCCCGCCCTCTGCCAAAACGTCAGAAACGCCGGCGGCACGCTCGTTACCGACAACTTTCTGAGCCCCAGATACGTCTGGCTCTGCGGCGTCAATACCGTCGGTACGCCCTACCACCGCAACCGCGCCGGACTGGTTGATACCCACAACCTTCTGCAGGGAACCGACGACCGGACGATTGTTCCCCTGCTCCTGAAACACCAGATAGCCCAGATTTTGCTCTTCGACGGCTACGACCGCTATTACGACCTCTCGCCCGCTAACCAGAGCAAGCTGTACTACCGGCTGATTAAACGTGAAAATATCCCTTCCTATCTTGAGGAAATCCCGTCGCCCCTGAACAACGCCCACCACTACCGGGTCAGAATATGACGCGGCAATGCCGCCCCGCTCCCCAATTTCCCCTCCTCCGCCGGCCTGCCACCCGTTAATCACGCACACCCTCTTTCCTCCGCCAATCTGCCGCCCGTTAATCACACACGCCCTCTCTCCTCCGCCGGCCATGCCCACCGCCCTCTCACGTCCATACTTTGCTGCAAACCCGTTTCCTGCAAACATCAATAAATATTTCGGTAAATATTTCAGTAAATATTTCAGTAAATATTTCGGCAAATATAATGTGGATTTTGCCGCAGCATCGCTTGAACTTGAAGCAAAAACCGGTTATAATAAATTAAATTTTTCGGTTTGGAGGTTATTATGTCGCACAATTACCGTTTATTGCCCTGTTCCTGCCTCGTGCTGGGTATGCTTGCCGGTTTCGCCGCCGGAGCGGCACCCGCCCTCGCCATGGATGACGATTTGGCATTGGACATGGGCTTGGATTTCGAAGAATATTCAGCCCCCTCGACTGATATAAACGGCTCCGCCTCCCCGGCACCTGCCTCCCAAAACGCTGCCTCTGCCAACTCCAAACCCGACACAGCGCCCGTCTCGAAAAGTTCTTCCTCTTCCACCCCAAAACCAAGCACGGATTCTGCCGCTAAAAGCTCTTCCACCCCCAAGCCCAAGCCAGGCTCGGCGCCAGACACCTCAAGTCCCGCCGCACCCGTTTCCGGAGCTGACCTTTTGACGAAAGTTCGTAAAGGCATGGACTTTACGACGGAAGAAATGGAAGCCTGGATAGCGCAGACCGCCGACCTCAATATGTGCCTGGACAACGGCAAAACCATGCTTTTGTATGTCGTTGCCAACTCGTCCAACCTCGATGCCCTGCGCCTGCTGATGGAATACGGTGCCGACGTGCAGACGCACTGCACCCCGCGTTATGAGGCGCTGTTTATCGCCGCCATCAACAACCCGTCCGCCGAAATTATCGAAATGCTCATCAATAACGGTGCCAATCTTGTCGAAAAAGATCATGAAGGCAACACGGCGCTGATGCTTGCGGCAACATTCAACAAAAGCTCCCGCGTTATCGACACGCTGCTTGAATACGGCCTCAAGGTCAATGTTAAAAACAATTTCGGGTTTGATGCCCTGACGCTTGCCTCTTACGAAAACGGAAGCATTATGGTTTTGCAGTCGCTGCTCGACAACGAGGCAGATGTCAACGCCGCCGATTCTGAAGGGCACACCGCCCTGATGGCTGCTGCCGTTCGCGGGCGGGATGACGTTATGCAGTACCTTATAAAACGCGGCGCCGACTTTAAAGCCAAAGACAAAAACGGTTTAAGCGTCCTCGACTACTACAACAAGCGCAAATATCTCGAAACCCTCGGTTTTGAAATCAACCGTTTCGCCACCCCGTCCGAACGCCTGTACGCCGAATTCAAATTCATCGCCGAAAACCACCACCGTTTCAACATCGCGCTGAGAGAAAGCCTGTTTGAAGACAATCCCGATGCAGCCGTCGCCGATGCCATTGCCAACCTTGCCGACATCGACGTATTGGATGAAAACGGCTGCACGACATTCCTCAATGCCGCCCTGTACAATAAATCCCGCAGTGTTCTCGAAAAACTGATTAACGGCAAAGCCGACGTCAACGCCTCCTGTATGGACGGCAAAAATGCCCTTATGTTTATTTCTTCCCAGGCCGGCGAAACCGACACGCCTGCTCTGCAAATCGAAAAGGCAAAGCTCCTGCTGGCAAGCGGAACAGATATCAACCGCACCGATGACGCCGGCAACACCGCGCTGATGTACGCCTTGGCCAACCGCGCCGACATAAACTATGTCCGTATGCTTCTTGCTTCCGGCGCCGACGTCAATGCAGCCAGTAACCTCGGTGAAACGCCGCTGTGGACGGCCGTACGCCAAAACCTCCCGTCGGAAACGGTTAAATTGCTGATAGAATACGGCGCCGATGTCAACCATAAGGACCGCCGCGGCGAAACCCCGCTATGGTATCTGCTCCGTACCGACGGCGACGAAGTGCTGATTCGCACATTGCTGCGCGGCGGCGCCGACACCGAAATAACCAACGCCGCCGGCGACATCCCGCTGTGGTATGTCCTAAACAAAGGCGGTTCGGATATGGTGATTGAAAACATTATTATGGCGCAGAACAACCTGAACATCAAAAACGAACACGGCGACACGCCGCTGCTGTTCGCTTTAAAAAACAACTATCCGTCCAAATTTGTCAAACTGCTGCTGAGTCGCGGCGCCGACCCGCAGATTCGCGACAGCGACGGCAACAACGCCTATGACATTCTGCGCAACAACCAGTACTTTGACGCTGCCGTGCAAAAGCGCACACGCGAACGCGTCCTGAACGGATGGGAATAAGCGGCCGTCCCTTTTCTGCCCCGTTGAGTGAGATACCAAACTTTCCGTTTCCGCCGCCGGTATCGCCACATCGCCACCGGCATTATTTCCACTACCGCCGGCATTACTCCATTGTCAACATCAGCGTTTTCGCCGCTGCTGCATTACTGCCGCTACCGCCGGCACTATTCCGTTACCAATGCCAGCGCTTCCGCCGCCAGCATCGCCCCCATCGCCGCCGGAACCATTGGCAGCGAACCGAGCACGTTGTTCCCCGCCGCATCTTTGCAGATTTTGACCGCCTCGGGCGAATAAACGCAGCGCACCTTTCTCAAATCAACGCCTTCCCGCCGCAGGTTATCGCGCATTTTCTTTGCCAGCGCGCAGCCTTCCGTCTTGTCAAGCGTCGCTGCCCGCAGCATCTCAGGCTTTGTCTTAAGCGCAGCTCCCATTGCCGACACAAAGCAGATGCCGTTTCGCGCCAAAAAAGCTGCCAGGGAGCATTTCGCCTGCACATCGTCAATCGCATCAATCACAACGTCCGGATTTTCATTCCGGATAAAATCGAGATTGTCTGCCGTAATCCGTATATCCAGCCCCCGAACCTCCGCATCGGGATTAATCTCCCGTACCCGCTCGCACGCCGCTTCGCACTTTTTGCACCCGATAGTAGAAATCGTCGCCAGAATCTGCCGGTTGATATTACTTGCCTCAAACCGGTCAAAATCGACCGCCCTGATTTTCCCGAACCCGAGCCGAGCCACCATCTCCAGCGCATAACCGCCGACCGCTCCGCAGCCGATGACCATAACCGATGCGCCGAAAACGCGCTCTGCTTTTTCTTTTCCCAGCAGCGCAATCGTCCGCTGCAACCGTTCTTCCAATTGTGTTTTCATCGTCTGCCCTTCCTCTTCTTTTCCTCACCCGATTCCCGCGTCCGCACCTGTATCGTTGCATTGCCGAACCGTTACGCTATTTACCTGTCTGCTATTTACCTGTCTGCTATTTACCTGTCTGCTATTTATCTGTCCGCAAATTATCTGTCCGCAAAAAACCCTCAGCGTTTTTAATAAGCCGTTCCGCCAGTGCTTCCGGCTCTTCTCCGGCGATTTCCGCCAGACGCCGCAGATTTTCCTGCACTGCCTCGTTATACTTTGTTTCATCAACCCGGTACGGAGCGTCGGTCTCAAACAATATCCGGTCTTGCGGCATCATCGCCCACATCTCCGCCGCTTTTTCCTGTTTGAGAAACAGCGCGCCCAAACCGATATAGCCGCCGCATTTATTGATGAACTTCAGCAATTCGCGGTTTTTGACAAAGCCATGGTGCGAAAACTTTACTTTTTTCAGCGCCGTTTCATGTTCCGTCAGCGCCGCAAAAGCCTTCGCCGCATGCACGATGACCGGTCGCCGGTATGCTGTTGCAATCTCAAGCTGTGCTGCGAACAAATCGTGCTGTCCGGGGCTGACCGGCTCTTTCAGCTCGTCCACGCCGATTTCTCCGACAAGCGCCTGCGGAAATTCCCGCAAACAGGTTTCGAGTTCGTCCAGCGGCGCCTTTTCCCGATAATGCCACGGATGGATGCCGAACGCGCCGGACGCCTTGCCGGGATACTGCCGCAGCAGTGCCGCGATTTTGGCAAAATCTTCGCGGCCCGCCGACACCAGCACCAGCCCTTTTGCCTCCGGATTATGCCAAACCCGCGGTGCACAATCCGCCTTAAAATCTTGCAAATGGATATGCGTATCAATAAACTGCATCACATAAAACCTTTCCGGCAGCGGCATATCTTCCGCCCCGCCGATATTATGTTTCTGATAACCGACCGACTGCAACGAGGACAATCGCCATGGCTCTGTATACCACGCCTGTATTTAATATCAACCTAAAAAAACTCGCCGCCAATTACCGGCTTCTGGAAAAATTGTCCGCTCCGGCAATTCCCGCCGCCGTAGTCAAAGACGGCGCTTACGGCCTGGGCGCCGCCGAAGTTGCCGCTGCGTTATACGCCGCCGGCTGCCGCCGCTTTTTTGTTGCCCATGGTTCGGAAGGCGAAAAAATCCGCCCTCTCGTACCCGATGCGGAAATATATGTTTTACAAGGCATCGGCGCCGATTCTCTCCCTTATTTTCGCACTGCCCGCCTGACGCCGGTCATCTGTTCGCCGCAAATGTACGCCTTCTGGCAGCAAAACCGCATCGATGGCATCCGTCCGCTGATTCAGGTAGAAACCGGGCTTAACCGCCTCGGCTTTACCGTTGCCGAACTTGAACGGCTGGCCGAAACCGAACGGGAAGACTTTGCCGGCGTTCTCTCGCATCTGTCCTGTGCCGACGAACAGGCGCATTTTATGAACGCGCGCCAGCTCGCCGCTTTCCGCGCTATCAAAGCCCGCTTTTTCCCTGCAACGCCCGCCACGCTGTCCGCTTCCGACGGCGTATTCCTCGGCGATGATTTTCATTTTGACATGACACGCCTCGGCGCCGCCATGTATGGGATAAACACTGCGCCCTACCGCGAAAACCAAATGCAGAACATTCTGGAGTTGAAAGCCCCCGTCCTGCAGGTCAAGCCGCTTCCCAAAGGCGAATTTGTCGGCTATTCCGCCACTTTTCGCGCGCCCTGCGATATGCGGATTGCGATTGTATCCGTCGGCTATGGCGACGGCCTGCCCCGGTCGCTTTCCAGCCGCGGCAAAGTTATTTTCTATGCCGATGGCAAGCCCTGTTTCTGCCCGATTCTCGGCCGCGTGTCCATGGATAACATTATCTGCGACATCAGCGCGCTGGCGCCGGAGGCTGTTTCTCCCGGAGATTTCGGCTGGCTGATTAACGACGACTACACCGTCGATGACATCGCCCGCGACGCCGGAACCATTGCCTATGAGCTGATTTCCAACCTCGGTAAAAATCCGCGCTTTGTCAAAAACTACATTCGCTGAATCGCTCAGGAGCAGCCATTTTCTCCCGTATAACAACAGCTTGCCTGCTGAATTGCCACCGGCAATCCAATTTTCCTGTGCAGTACAGTTTGCCAGCTGAATTGCCACCCGCAATCCGGTTCTCTCGTGCAGCACAGTTCGCCTGCCGCCCCGCCTCGCTGTCCGTTTTCGTCCAGAGAGGCCGTTGCCGTACATATCGCCGCGCTTTGCCGTGGCAGATCCTGTCCGCAACTCCGGCTCCTACTTTTCTTCGTATTGTTTCAGCGCTTCTGCCACTTTAAACACCTGCGAGGAATAGTGCGCCCCTTTGACCAAAACCGCATCGCCGTCTTGCAGCAGGTTTCCGGTCAAAAACGCCGCCACGCCGTCCGCAGTGTCAAAGTAATGCCGTTCCGTCCGCTCCGGCAGCTGCGCCAGCATGTCCCTGGTCTCTGCGCATACACCGACCACCGCGTCAATCCCCGCCGCAGCCAGTTCCTGCCCGACTTCAATATGCGCCTGTCGGGAAAAATCTCCGAGTTCCGCCATTTTCCCCAAAACGGCAATCCGCCGTCCCTGAACCGGAAGTTTCGCCAGCGACTGAATAGCCAGTTTCATCGCTTCCGGCTGCCCGGAGTAACTGTCGTCAATCAAAATAACCCTCCGTCCGCCGATATTCAGCCTGTGTTTTTTGCCGCGTCCTTCCGGCGCCGAAAAGCCGTTAATTGCCTCAGCGGCCGCCGTTAGATCCAAATCGAGAATTTCCGCCGTTTTCAACACGCACCACGCATTGTAACGGCAATGCTCCGCCTCGTCTTCCAAAGCCAGCGGCACGTCGGGATGGTTATTCCTGCCGTAGGCACAAATCGTCGCAGCATATTTTTCCGCCTCGGCCCACAGAATATCCGCATACGCTGCATCTTCGTTAAAAATTGCAATTCCCTGCTTTCCTTCAGACGCCCCTTTCCTCAACCCGCTGAAAATCTCCGCCTTTGCCCGCGCAATATTCTCCAGGCTTCCCAAAAATTCGATATGCATCGGATAAACATTCGTTACAATCGCAATATCCGGCTCCGCCAGCTGCGTCAGATATTCGATTTCCCCGCGCGCCGACATTCCCATTTCAATCACCGCATAGCGGGCTCCCATATCCAAATCCAGCAGCGACCGCGGCACGCCGATATGGTTGTTGAAGTTGCCATTGGTCGCATATGTCGGCGCAAACCGGCTCAACACCGCCTTTAATTCTTCCTTGACAGTCGTTTTACCTGAACTGCCAGTCAGCGCAATCAGCGTGCCTTTAAACTGCCGCCGGTTATACTGCCCGAGTTTTCCGAACGCTTTAAGCGTATCCTCCACCACAATCACCCGTGCCGGGTCGGTTCCTGCCGGCACATATTCCGCTACCGCCGCCGACGCCCCTTTGTCCAGCACTTCGCGGATAAAATCGTGCCCGTCAAACCGCTCGCCCTTCAAAGCGACAAACAACGTCCCCGCACCGACTTTCCGGCTGTCGGTAGAAACTTCCGTAATTTCCGCCGCCGCAATCTCGCTGCCATACCCCAGTATCTTTGCAATTTCAACCGTATTTAACTGCATTTTCCCGCCTTTCCGTCAATCTGAAAATCTGCCTTATAACGGCTTTATTTTTATCCGTAAAAGTTAATTTG
>OJPR01000061.1_pt1 | contig 50145 bp, 44 predicted proteins | sample 1598621 | NCBI WGS metagenome assembly OJPR01 (sample SAMN03922489, study PRJEB24848) | human gut metagenome | isolation source: stool sample | host: Homo sapiens | place: Germany | collected 2011-05 | reverse complement strand
GTATTTCAACCGGCTTTGATTTTCTTTCGAAATGAAACGAAAAAGATTGATCTTGACAATTTTGTCATTGGTAGTTATCCTGTCTTTGAGCAGTTTGGTGTTGTGGCGTTATTTGAGTGGCAAGTATGTCGAGACGGCAGAAAGTATTAGGGATTACTTTATGTGGCCGACTTATCAACGACTGCCATTAGAGTATTATAATTCATTCGGGTATTATCCCCGTTCGATGGATGAAGCCGTCGATTTTTATCAGCAAACTTATTGGCCTAATATGGCGAAAAAAGATTTAAGAGCCCAGCAATTTCTGACGGATCCGTTTGCCAGGGACGGAGGTGAGTTTTTGTATATTCCTCTTTATGATTATTATAAAAAGGTTCCGGTATCCTTCATTTTTTTAAGTGCCGGTGTCGATGGCAAGATGGATGGATAACGAAATAGCACCGAGCGATACCCTGTATCTGAATAACTGGTGGGCAAAGCTCGACGTGTATAATTATGAAGAGGCAATTCTCTTGCAGGATTTTTGTGAGAGATGGGATGAAACATCGAACGTATTCGGTGAGGTTGAATCCCTTGATTATTATCCTCCTTATCCCGATATTCCTCGGTTCAGGATGACGGATTACCTGTGGGGAAAGAAAGATTGGATCGTGCAGTTGGGTCCGCTTACGGGGTTGTATTAGAACCGGCATTAAAATAGCACCGGCTTCCCTTTAGGAAGCCGGTGCTTTCGTATCGGTGTCGTACATTCCGGAATTTTCGGTCCGAGAATCCGTTTCCGTCAATACCCAAGATACGGAGCATCGAGCGGTAGGACTGTTCTTTGGCGAACAGACGGGTGTAGTATTCGTTGTCGTCCTTGTCCCGGTCGATGATGACGTGTTTCGGGACGGGGGCGTGATGCGAACGGTCGCCGGGAATAGTTATATTATGATAACCTAATGAAAATCTGAAAGGAGCGGAATTCGGGTTCTGCGGAAGAGCAACCCCTGCAACCATATTGGTTGCAGGGGTTGCTCTTATTTGAAGGAAATGCTGGAGATATTACTCTAAGAGTCCCAATTGTATGATCCAATCTTTCTTTCCCCACAGATAGTTTCTCATGGTAAAATGTAATGCAAGTTCGGGATAAGGCGGGTTATATTTTAGGAGTGTTTCTATATCTTCTCCATATGCACGACACAGATCTTCCCATTTAATCCAATAGTCTTGCAGCAAAACAGCTTCTTCGTAATTATATACATCGAGTTTTGCCCACCAGTTATTCAGATACAGGGTATCGCTCGGTGTTATTTTGTTATCCATCTTGCCATCGACACCAGCACTCAATAGAATGAAGGATACAGGTTTCTTTGTTTCGTAATCATAAAGGGGGACGTATTGTATTTCACAACTATCTCTTGAAAACGGATCTTGCAATACCTGTTGTGCTCTGAGAGTCTCTTTAGACTCATCCGGTTGAATCTCCCGATGATAGAAATCGAGGGCTTCGTCCATCGAGCGAGGAAAATAACCGAACGTTAGGTAAAATGAAAGAGGAAGCTGCTGCTGGTTTGGAGCCGCTTTATAATCAGATCTCATACGTTCCGCTATTTTTTTATATTTAGACGAAAGATAACATCTCGTGGTCCCAAATCCCAGCAACAATAATATGGTTATTACTGAAAGCGTTATCAGAATAAATTTTTTCTTTTGTTTCATGGGTTTCTTCGGAAATGATGAATTTTTCGTATTCGGAGCATGTACTCGGAATCTTCTGTCCGAGAATCCGTTTCCGTCAATATCCCAGGATGCGGAGCATCGAGCGGTAGGACTGTTCTTTGGCGAACAGGCGGGTGTAGTATTCGTTGTCGTCCTTGTCCCGGTCGATGATGACGTGTTTGGGGGCCGGAATCAGACAGTGCTGGATGCCGCCGAAGCCGCCGATCGACTCCTGATAGGCTCCCGTATGGAAGAAGCCGATATATTGCGGATTCCCCGGTTCGAGCTTGGGCAGGAAGATCGCGTTGATGTGCGATTCCGAGTTGTAGAAATCTTCGCTGTCGCAGGTCAGGCCGCCCAGCAGCACACGCTGGTATTCTTTGTCCCAGTTGTTGATCGCCAGCATGATGTAGCGCTGGTTGATGCCCCACGTATCGGGCAAAGTCGTGATGAAGGAGCTGTCGATCATGTACCAGTTCTCGCGGTCGTTCTGCTGTTTCTGATTGACGATCGAGTAGAGGGTCGCGCCGCTTTCGCCGACGGTAAACGATCCGAATTCAGTGAATATGTGCGGTTCGTCGATTCCGTTGCGGGTACAGATGTTCTTGATCTGCGCGATGATCTCTTCGGTCAGGTACTCGTAGTCGTACGAGAAGTCGAGCGAGTTTTTGATCGGAAAGCCGCCTCCGATGTTGAGGCTGTCCAGATCGGGGCAAATGGCCTTCAATTCGCAGTAGATGTTCAGGCATTTCGACAGTTCGTTCCAGTAGTAGGCCGTGTCCTTGATACCGGTATTGATGAAGAAGTGCAGCATTTTGAGCTTGAACTTCTTGTTTTTCTGGATCTTGGTTTTGTAGAAGTTGATGATGTCGTTGTAGCGGATCCCCAGGCGCGAGGTGTAGAACTCGAATTTGGGCTCCTCCTCGCTGGCGATCCGGATGCCGATTTTGCATTTTTTGGTAATGGCATCGTCGTAGAGGTCGATCTCTTCCTTGTTGTCGATCACGGGGATCGTGTTTTCGAACCCGTCGTTGATCAACTGGGCGATATTTTCGACGTATTGCGGACGTTTGAAGCCGTTGCAGATGATATAGCGGTCCTTGTCGATCACGCCGCTGTCGTACAGGGCGTTGATGATGTGAATGTCGTAAGCCGAGGAGGTTTCGAGATGAATGTCGTTTTTCATCGCCTCTTCCAGCACGAACGAGAAGTGACTCGACTTGGTACAGTAGCAGTAGTTGTATGTACCCTTGTAATCGACCTTCGCCATCGCTACGTTGAACATGCGCTTGGCCCGATTGATCTGCTGGGAGATCTTCGGCAGGTAGGTTATCTTGAGCGGAGTGCCGTACTGCTTGATTAATTCCATCAGGGGAATGTCGTGGAAGTTCAATTCGTTGTCCTCGACGGTAAATTCATCCTGCGGGAAATCGAACGTCTGTTCGATCAGGTCGATGTACTTGTCTTTCATGGCTCGTTTGTGTTTTTTGCGGTATAATCCGAGCGAGCTACATTGTAAATTCCGGAGTAAAGTAGCTCGTGCGGATTGTTTTTTATTTTGGGATGCAAAGTAGGTAATTATTTTCGAGATCGGCAATGGTTTATCCGTATATTTTGAAAAAACAGGTGAATTTTTTCGTTTTTGTCCGATGAAAATTGTATTTTTGGGTCGAATTTTAATCGGGACAGAACGGTGTTGACTGGAATCATAACGAATTACCTGACCCAGCACAGGAGGCTGGTCGTGCCGCAACTGGGAACTTTTGTCGTGAAGGTTCCCGAAGGCGGTGTGGTCTTTTCGGAGTTGCTTAAGCGCGACGACGGCATCTTGCGCGGGTTGCTGGTGCAGCAGGGTGGAATGAACGATCTGGAGGCTGCCGGTGCGATCGACCGCTTCGTGTTTGAAGTGCGTCATGCCCTCGAGCATGAGGGGGCCTATGCAATCGAGGGCTTCGGTCGTCTGACCCTTTCACCGGGCGGTGCAATCGTCTTTCAGGCGGTTCTGGCTACGCCTGTAGCTGCTGCGGGACCTGTTGTCGGGGAATCGGCTCCGGAGGAAGGAAATAAAATTTCCTCGGCCGCAGCTCTTCATCCCGCTTCCGTCGCTGCGTCTGCGGAGTCCGTTGCACCCCGTGTGCGATCCCGTTCCGAAGCGAAGGCTTCTCCTGTAATCGACGGCGGTATTTCCGAACCTCGGATTTCGTCAGATGTGTATAAGAGACAGTTTCTGCCAAGCGCAAACCCGCACCTTATGTAAAGGGATTGCAATACGGCAAACCGCTTAAAACCACCGAGGGATATACCTATGTGGGTTCCAAGCCCCGCCGGAGGATCGATAAATTTATGGTCATCGCCATCGTGGTCGCTGTGTTGGCCGTAGGCGTCATCGTTTACGGTTATCTACGCCGGGCGAAGATCGAGCGTCTGGAGCGCGAATACCTCGAACAACTCGCACCTGCCGTGCCGGAGCCCGTGGCTGCCGGAACGGACGGGGGTGTGGAGTCCGTTCCGGATACGACTCAGGAATAGTTTGCCTGTATTGGCTGTAAAACAGGATTGATAGAGTAGGAATGACAGATCTGACATCCATAAAAAACCGTTTCGGGATCATCGGTAACTCCGAGGCGCTCAACCGTGCGCTGGAGGTTGCCCTGCGTGTGGCGCCGACCGATCTTTCGGTACTCGTTACGGGTGAAAGCGGCGTCGGCAAGGAGTTTTTCCCGCAGGTGATCCATGCCTATTCGGCACGTAAACACAATAAATATATCGCCGTGAACTGCGGCGCCATTCCCGAAGGAACGATCGATTCCGAATTGTTCGGACACGAGAAGGGGGCCTTCACCGGAGCAGTCGAAGCCCGCAAGGGTTATTTCGAGGAGGCGGACGGCGGGACGATCTTTCTGGACGAGGTGGCCGAGCTGCCTCATTCGACCCAGGTGCGGTTGTTGCGTGTGTTGCAGACCGGCGAGTTCATCCGCGTCGGTTCGGCCAAGGTGCAGAAGACCAACGTGCGCGTGGTGGCGGCGACGAATACGAATTTGCAGGATGCGATCCAGGCGGGGCGTTTCCGCGAGGATCTCTATTACCGGCTCAATACGGTGCCGATCCAGGTGCCTCCTCTGCGGGAACGGAAGGAGGATATTTTCCTGCTTTTCCGCAAGTTCGCGGCCGATGTAGCGGCCCAGTACCGTATGCCGGCTATTTCTCTGGACCCCGAGGCCCGGCAGATGCTGGAGAATTACTATTGGCGGGGCAATATCCGTCAGTTGAAAAATGTCGCCGAACAGATTTCGGCCATCGAGGAGGCGCGGCTCATTACGCCTGCCATCCTGACGAAGTACCTGCCCGCACAATCTCAAAGCGGAGCATCTACGTCGATGAGTACGGCCTTGCATAGCGGTCCGGGCGACGGCGTGTCTTTCGAACGGGAGTTGCTTTACAAAGTGCTTTTCGACCTGCGGGCCGACGTCAATGACCTGAAGCGGATGCTTACCGAGCTGATGCAGCGTGCCGAGCGTCCTGCCGAGCCGACCAAAGACCTGGCGGGGTTGTTGCCGGCTTCCGCCCACAGCATTGCTTCTCCGGACTATACGGAGAGCGAGGAGGTGGTCGATGAACAGCCTTCGCGGGAACTGACCAAAGCCGATGTGCTGCGGGAGCAGATCCTTCGGGCCCTGCGGCGCAACAACGGCCGCCGCCGGGAAGCCGCTGCCGAGCTGTTTATGTCGGAGAGAACTCTTTACCGTAAAATCAAGGAGCTCGGCATCGACGAGAACTCCTGAAAAATATCGTTTATAATCGAATGAAAGCTGTACTCAAATATGCGATCGTCGTCGCAGCGGGCCTCTTGCTGGCCGGTTGCGGGTACAAGGTGAACTATTCGTTGTCGGGCGCTTCGATTCCGCCCGATGCCAAGACCTTCAGTGTGGCCTACTTCCCGAACAACGCCCCGATGGTGGCTCCGATCCTGAGCTCGACGCTGACGGATGCCTTGCGGGACAAGTTTACGCGCCAGACGCGTTTGACGCAGGTGGACGAAGGCGGCGATTTCGCTTTCGAAGGCGAGATCACCGGTTATACTTCGACGACGGCTTCGGTTTCGGGTTCGTCCGAAACGGCCCTGTTGAACCGATTGACCATTACCGTCAATGTGCGCTTCACCAATGCGGTGGACGAGAGCATGTCGTGGAAAAAGACGTTTTCGGCGTTCGAGGATTTCGATTCTTCGAAACTGCTGAATGAAATCGAGGGCGAACTGATCCCCCAAATCGTCGATAAACTGGTGACGGACATTTTCCAGGCATCGGCGGCAAACTGGTAGCGGATGGCAGATTTCAAGGAATATACGATGTCCGGAGGCACGGTAGGCCCGGTCGATGAAGCGCAGCTCGATGCGCTCGTCGGGCGTTACGAGTGGTTTACTCCCGCCCGTATCCTGCGCGTGCTTCAAACCGGGCGTTCCGACCGTCGGGTGTCGATCGCGGCGGTGTCGCGTCTGCTGCCGCTCGGACGGTTCACGGTCGATCGGGAGGCGCTTTGTGCGCTTTCGCCTGCCGACCTGATCGACCGTTTCCTGAAGGAGGGGGGGCATCGGATCGTGGCCGAGGAGGGCGAAGTCGTTGAAGAGGTCCGCACCGAGGCCGAATTGAGCGGTGACGACGACCTCGTTACGGAGGATCTGGCGGAAATCTACCTGGCCCAGGGGCTTTGCGACGAAGCAATCGCCATTTATCGCAAATTAAGTTTGTTAAATCCGGAAAAAAGTGTTTACTTTGCGTCGCTTATTGACAAAATCGCAAATAAATAATTAAAACGATAGGAACATGTTATACACTCTTTGTATCATTCTGATTCTGGTTGCAAGTATTCTCATCATTCTGGCTGTACTCGTTCAGAATCCCAAAAGCGGCATGGCTGCCAATTTCGGTGCTTCGAACCAGGTGATGGGCGTTCGCCAGACTTCGGATTTCCTGGAGAAATTTACGTGGACGATGGCCGTCGTGATCGTCGTGTTGAGTCTGTTGGCTACGCTGGCTATGGATCGCGGTCTGGTGGCTCGCAGCAACGTGGAACTCGAGAAAGATGCCAATGCGCTGATGGAGAAGATGATCGTCGAAGATCCCGCTCCTGCGGTTCCGCAGGCGGAACTTCCGGCTTCCGATCAGCAGCCTGCGCCGGCCGCTGCTCCTGCCGAATAAGCGGGCGATTCATTCCGATATGAAAGGCTGTGGATTTTTCCACGGCCTTTTTTTATGCAGCTTCGAACGGTCTGGTTGGCCATAAGGCCAGAACTTCGGCCGGGCCGGTTTTTAGGCGGGAGGACAAGATTCGGATACGAAGGGCTGTTCGCACGGTCGAATTTTCGATAAGGTTCCGGTTCATAGTTTGGGCCGGGAGGCCGGGACAGGGACCCGTTTGCGATCTTGACCGATGGAATATTCGGTGACGACAGTTGTTGGAATATTCGAAGGTTCCCCGTGCGGTGCTCCGGTCCTTGGTCTAACGTTTTCGGGTATTGTAGGGCGTGCCGCTGCCGGGAAATTTTGTCGGCGGCGGCTCGCAGATTAGAGGGGCGTCGTGAGTTTTATCGAAGGTTTTCCGGCCGGGTTTCCGGTTCTGTTTCTGCGTATCCGCTCGTCCGGATCATGTACAGGACGTGCCGTTGCAGAGGATGTCCCGTCGGTAGTGCGGGGTGGTCGAATTCCTGTAATCGTGTCATACCGAGCCGTTGCATGACCCGTTGTGAGCGCAGATTGCTCAAGGCGGTGAAAGAGATAATGGATTCCATTTTCGACAGGCTGGCGTAATGAAAACAGCTTCGGGCCGCTTCCGTGGCATACCCGTTGCCCCACATTTCGGGGCGCAGTCGCCAGCCGATTTCCACCCGGCCGTACAACGGTCCGTCGAACGTGACCCGGTGAAGTCTCGTATAACCCAGCAGCTCTCCGTCCGTGCGACGTTCGAGGGCGTAGAGTCCGAACCCTTCCGTTTCGAATTCCCGGCGGATGCGGTCGAAGAAGGCGGCGGATTCCGGGAGGGAGAGCGGAGCGGGAAAATACTCCATCATCTGGGAATCGGCGTTCATCCGGGCGAATGCGGGAAAATCTTCATCCTGCCAACAGCGCAGAATAAGACGGTCCGTCGGGGAGGGGAGCAGCATGGTATGGTGATGTGAAGAGTGTCTAACTACCCATCGTCGCGTGACGGCCTTTTTGCCGGTTGGCTCCGAAATGACGTTGTAATAGATTGGCCAGTTGATCGGGAGCGATGTCGCGGTGGATCGTACCGCCGTGTGCGATCGAGATGCCGCCGGTTTCTTCGGAAACGACCAGAATGATCGCGTCCGAAATTTCGCTCATGCCGATCGCGGCCCGGTGACGCGTACCGTAGGATTTGGGAACGTCGCTCTGCGTTACGGGGAGGATGCATTTGGCTGCGACGATGCGGTCGCCTTCGATGACGACGGCGCCGTCGTGCAGCGGTGCGTTCTTGAAGAAGATATTTTCGAGAAGCGGCGTCGAGATTTTGGCATCGATGGCGATACCGCCTTCGGTGATGAGCCGTAGGTCGCTCTGGCGGCCGATCACGATGAGCGCTCCCGTTTTGTGGGCGGACATCTCCCGGCAGGCTTGGACGATCGGTGCGATGATCGTTACCGATGTATTGTCGTTTCGGTTGAAGATGCGGGCGATGAAGTTGAACCGTTTCTGGCGCATGCCGATCATCTGCAAAAACCGCCTGATTTCGGGCTGGAAGACGATGATAAGGGCGATGACGCCGACGCTGACGAACTGCCCCAGGATGTTGGAGAGCAGCTCCATGTTGAGCGTGCGTACGACAACCCACATCAGGTAGATCATGATGATCCCGGAGATGATGTAGGGGGCGTTTGTTCCCCGGGTAGCGCGGTAGATCCAGAACATGATCGCCGCTACCAGGATGATATCTATGAAATCGATGAATGTGAACGGAACAAATCCCATGGTGTATTTCGTTAAGGCAATTATATCTTTCAATGTGTCGCTGTCCGACGGTCGCGGCATCGTATCCGAGAATCGTTCGTCCGCGATCCGTGTCCGCGTTTGTACTCCGCTCTATCCCTAAATCTTCTTCTTGATGGGAAATGGGTCGTTGCGCCCAGGAGGGGTACTAAAAGCATATAATCACGTTCGTTAATTAGAGGCAAAATTACGAAAAAAAGTAACGACTCTGAAACAAAGCCGTTACTTTTTTGTCGGGGTACGGACCCCGGGTGAGCGGAGCGCTCTTCTATTTCTTGTCCTTGTCTTTCTTTTCCAAGGCATAAAGACGATTCACCTCCTGAAGTACGGCGGGCGTGATGTCGAGCGTCGAATCGGCGTCGAGCAGGGCATTGGCATTGACGATGAGTTTGTAACGACCATCGGCATTGAGGTTCTCGATGGCGCGGTGCAGCAGGTCCTGAGCCCGGTTCGAGAAGACGAAATTCTCTTCGTCGAGCGCTTTGGCTTCCTTCTGTGCCGCAGCCTGGTACGAAGCTATGCGGCGCTCGATGTTCTCCTGTGTGGATTGCGCGTCGTTGGTGGTGATAAGCCCTTTTTGGTATTTTTCCTGGAGCTGGGCTACTTCGTACTGGAAGTTCTGCTCCTTCTGTGCCCAGCTCTTCTGTGCCTTTTCGGTCTTGTCTTTCAGGGCGATGCCTTCTGCATTGTAAAGATCGGACTGCGCGAGCACGGCTTCGACCTGCACGTATGCGATGTCACCGCCGCCCACTTCCCGTTGCTCGGTTGCTTCGGTAGCTGCCGTTTCGACGTTTTTGGTGCCGCAGGCGGTAAATCCTGCCAGGGCGATCAATGCCGCGAAGAAGAGTTTTTTCATGTGTTATCCGTTGTTTTGGTTAAAAATATCGCTTTGAAAGGCAAAGGTAGAAAAAAATCTTTACTTTTGTCAAGCCACATTCAAAATTAGAAATTCATGTACGAATATCTCTCCGGTACCATTTCCGAACTCGCTCCCACCCATGCCGTGTTGGATGTCGGCGGAGTGGGGTACTTTCTTCAGATATCATTGCAGACATATTCCGAAATCGAGCACTCCGACCGAGTGAAACTGTTCGTTCATTACGTGGTTCGGGAAGACGCCCAGTTGCTTTACGGCTTCGCGTCGAAGGCCGAACGGGAACTGTTCCGCCACCTGATAAGTGTCTCCGGCGTAGGCGGCAATACCGCCCGGATGATTCTCTCGACCTATTCGCCGAGGGAGTTGCAGGGGATCATCGCTACCGAAAACGCCGTCCTTCTCAAAAATGTCAAGGGATTGGGGCTGAAAACGGCGCAGAAGATCATCGTCGAGTTGAGCGGCAAGATGGCCGGCCTGGGACTGACGGGGGATACTGTTACAGCCCCTGTCGCCGGCGGGGATTACGAGGAGGCGCTTGCGGCGCTGGTCATGCTCGGGTTCGGGAAAGCGGCGGCGGATAAAGTCGTAAAAATCGTTGCTCGGGAAAATCCCGGAGCTTCGGTGGAGGATCTGGTCCGTATGTCCCTTAAACGATTGTAGCATATAATCGTACATTTCTATTTCGCAGGTTACTCATATCTTTCGATGTATCTTTTTTTGACGGTTGCAGCATCGAATCCGAGGGTCGCTTATTCGCGGGGGGCGCTACGTTCCCGATTAATTATTACGTTTTTGTAACGGCCTTCTTGTTTTTGTCGATTTAATATTTTTGAAACTTTTTTTTATATTTTTCTTAAAATATTTGGGGGGGGGAAATTTTTTTATATTAGTTTTGCGCCGAAAAGAGTAAACGAACCCCCAAAATGTTTATCGTAAAAATGGAAGGATTTGCAGGCTTTGTCGGCCTTATGTTTGGTCTTGTTGTTTTATCGGTCATCATAACCCTGGTCGTATGTGCCGTTAAGAGGCATCGCAGGGAGTGGCTTCAGGACGGACAGCGTAGAGTCTGATTTTGTTTTGTAAAGTTATTGGAGCTGCCGGAGCGATTCTTTCGCTCCGGCAGTCGATTTTTTTGTTCGGTTCGTTTCCGGACGTTTCGGATGGTCCGAACATTCGGAAGGTCGGACTCCATATCGTTTTGTCGTGACGCGGGCTTTCGTGTGCAACTCCGGTTCTGTGTCGGGAGCGCAGGAAAACCGGCCGCCGGACCGTCGGGTTTCTTTGCCAGAGAGGGAAACATTGTTTTTCGGGGGGTGGCCTGACTGCGGCGTCTGCGTTGGCAGTATCCGGCCTCGCAGTCGCTGCAGCGGATTTGCAATCACGGTTCGCGGGGTGTGTGGGCGTGGTATCGCCGCCGTAAGCGATGCAGTGTATAGCCGAGCCGCGATACGTTCGGGGTGTAATCGTCGTTTTTTATCCCTGTACGAATACTAAAATCGCCCGGTCTGCCGTATTGTTAAGAAGAGCACCGGCGGGCGAGGCGGGCTTCGGTGTGTGGAGTTGCCGGGCCGGGGACGCGATGCGAATGATTCCGGGTTTCCGGACTTCGGGACTGTCCGAGCGATGTCGGTCGGGAAAACGAAGAATGAAGCCCGGTAAATTTTGCAAGTCCCGCAGGATTTGTTAAATTTGCGCGATTGTATGTCGAAAATCCGTTTCCATATTTTGCTTGCTGCGCTGTTGGTTGTCACCGGCTGCGGCGAGGATGACAAGGTTCTTCCCGAACAGCAGCAGCAGTTCGAGAGTTTCCTTTCCGGTAGCCACCAGCCTCGTCTGGTGACCGAGCAGGAGGCTATGAGTTCGGATGAAGATCTCGATTTTTACTCCACGTTCGGGCGCTGGTCGTATCGATATATTTACCATTATTACGATTCGGAACGTCAGACGCGTCCTGAAGCGGAGATCGGCGATGAGGTGGATCTTGTTTTCTGGGTCTATCTGTTCGAGAATCGGGCAATCACTGCGAGTACGATGCCGATCTACACCAATGACAGAAAGTGGGCCGAAAAACTTCAGGAGCAGGGACTCGATACGAAATACTGGAGTTTCGAACCCCGTCCCGTCCGTGTCGGCGGCGGCTCTTTCGTCGAAGGGGTCGAATTGTCGCTGCCGGGCTGCCGCGAGAAAGATACGGTCGAAGTATATATGACATACAATATGGCTTACGGCGATGCGCTGATCAATTTCATTCCGGAGCAGAGTCCGATCGCCGTTTTTTATACGATTGATTCGGTTCGTAAATAAGAAAACAATGAATAGTATGGGACGTTGGTTGCCTGCGATACTCCTTTTCGGTCTGACGACGCTCTGCTCCTGCGCTGAGGAGCCTGACAATGCTTATCCGGGGAATACCCAGAACAAAGCTCTGAAAGCCTGGATGACGCAGAATCGTCCCGATCTGCTGGAGAATTACCAGGAGGAAGGGGAGTATTACGTGGATGTCGTTTCGCTGGGCGATCTGGCGGACAGTGCGATTCTGGAGACGGAGAGCTGGGTGTGGTACGATATCACGGGGCGGGATTTGCAGGGGAATATCAGTGTGGCCCGGGATTCCGTTTATGCGCTTCAGCAGGGAACTTTTACTCCTTATACACATTACGTTCCTTACTATCAGTTCTACGGTGAGCTGGCGAGCGGAACTTTCAAGGAGGGGACTTATCTGGCTATGCGGAACCCGTTGAAGCTGGGTGAAACGTATGCCGCGCAGAAGGGATTTCCCCGTGAGGTCGAATTGCGCGTGGGGGCCGAGGTCGTGCTGTATATGCCTGCGACGATCATATCCACCGAAGCCAATGGCGACGGAGGTTACGAGGGGCAGTATGCATTGAGTGCCAACCACCCGATGATCGCCCGGATCAAGCTGGTCGGAAGATCGAGTCAGCCGATTGAAACGGAGAGCGTCGCGGTCGATGATTTTGCGGCGGCGAACGGCGGACTGGACCCGACGGTTCCTCCGCAGGACGACGATTCCGAAACGGCTTCGGTCAAAGCCGGAGAGCCGGCCCCGTCGTATCGTTGGAAAATCGCCACGTCGGAGGCGCCTCAAATCTATGTGAACGAGAGTTTCAATCCTGCGGACGATGCGACCGGACTTTTCACCTATTCGAATGTTTATGTGGGATCGCAGCAGAAGGCGGACGAGATCGATCGTAAGATTAACAAAGCTTTGGTCGAGCGCTTCGGTACGGACGAACCGGGCGAACTGATCGATCCCGAGAAGAATGTCCGGGTCTGGTACATCGCCCGATTCCTGGACGGGTTCGTACAGAGTACCAATATCGACGAGGTGAAACGAATCGTTTACGGCGAGGTGGAATCCACCGGTACGTACATGAGCTACACCCCTTCGCTGAATAAGGACAAACAGATTCTGGCCTGGTATTACGCCTTGCCGCACTTCCGCTACGGAAGCTGGGGCGCTTTGCTGACCGTTTCGAGCAATGCGTACGGTGTGGTCGGCATTACCGGGACAACCCAGACCAGTTCTTCTACGAATTACGCCGCTACGTACGCTATGATGAATTATTACGGCATGATGAACAATTACTACGGTAATAATTACATGGGCAACTATTACGACGATTATTATGGCAGCTATATGAACGGTCTTTACGGCGGTTCGGTCTATAATCCTTACTATGTAGACAACTCCACATCGACCAGTACGACGATCACCGAGGTTTTGCCCTATACGCCGCTGTTGATCGAATTTTATATCGAGCCGGCTCAATAGTCCGTTGCCGGTTTTGTTTTCTGGCCGTCTGCAGGATTCCTGCGGGCGGCTTCGGTTTTTATTCTTTGGGCTGCGGGGCTTTTCATTCCCGACTCATTCCCGGCATTGGATTTGGAACATTTCGATTGTAAGACGGATTCTGTCGGTAAATTGGGTGTAATTGACGATTTTTTCAACTTTTTGTTCCGGAAAATTTTGAAATTATCGGAAAAGGATTTAATTTAGAGGAAAGAAAAAGAGGCCATCTCCGGTCTGCCGACAAATGGGTGCCGAACAGGGTCGGACTTTGTCGGAAGCGGAGAAGACGAAAAATAAATTCAACCTAAATAATTAGCAGTATGATTATCACATTTAATGAGTTGCGTCGTATCAAGGACAGACTGCCCAGCGGCAGCTCGCAACGGATTGCAGACGAATTGGGAATCTCGGTCGATTCGGTTCGATATCGAACAGGGACCGGACGGCGGTGTTGTGACGCTGGACGACACGACGATTCTGGATGCGGCAATGCGTATTTTGAACGAAAAATAGGATCGGGATTCCCGATTAATGCTCCCCGGCTTGTTAGAAGCCGGGGTTTTTATTGCTGATTCAGTCCCGTGTCGCTCCGGGAGTCGGCGTTTTCAAGTCCGTTGCGGAATGACAACGGCAGTTGAAAGACAGTTGGCGGCTGTCATTGTGGCAGTCAGGATGTCAGGCTTCCCGGCGGTTTTGTCAGATTTTATTCTTTGAAAAAGCCGGATGGTGCGAAAAAAACATTTGGTACAACCTTTGTTCACTACCCATCGTCCGCAAGGCAGTGACAGAGCCGGGAAAGCGGAATTGAAAAAGAAATTATTAAACTATAAATCAACGATATTATGGCAAAGATTATTGGTATTGACTTGGGCACGACGAACTCTTGTGTCGCAGTGATGGAAGGTAACGAACCCATCGTAATTCCTAATTCCGAAGGGCATCGTACGACTCCTTCGATCGTCGCATTCACCGACAATGGAGAACGTAAAGTGGGAGATCCGGCTAAACGTCAGGCAATTACTAATCCTAAACGTACGATTTTCTCGATCAAACGTTTCATGGGCGAGACCTACGATCAGGTACAGTCGGAGATCGAGCGTGCTCCTTATAAGGTAGTACGCGGCGACAACAATACGCCGCGTGTGGATATCGACGGACGGCAGTACACGCCGCAGGAGATTTCGGCGATCATTCTTCAAAAGATGAAAAAGACGGCCGAGGATTACCTGGGGCAGGAGGTTTCGGAAGCGGTGATTACCGTTCCGGCCTATTTCTCCGACTCGCAGCGTCAGGCCACGAAGGAGGCCGGTGAGATTGCGGGACTGAAAGTGCGTCGTATCATCAACGAGCCGACGGCCGCTGCATTGGCTTACGGTTTGGATAAAAAAGGCAATGACATGAAAGTCGCTGTCTTCGACCTGGGCGGCGGTACGTTCGATATTTCGATCCTGGAGCTGGGCGACGGCGTGTTCGAAGTGAAATCGACCAACGGCGATACGCACCTGGGCGGCGATGATTTCGACCATGTGCTGATCGATTATATGGCCGAGGCATTCAAAGCCGAGCACAACGTGGATCTGCGCAAGGACCCGATGGCCATGCAGCGTCTGAAGGAAGCTGCCGAGAAGGCGAAGATCGAACTGTCGTCCTCGACTACTACGGAGATCAACCTTCCGTACATCATGCCGATCGACGGTATTCCGCAGCACCTGGTTATGACGCTTACGCGTGCCAAATTCGAGCAGTTGTGCGATCACCTGATCCACAAGACCATCGAGCCTTGCAAGGTAGCTCTGCGTGATGCCGGGCTCGATGCCAAGCAGATCGACGAGGTGATCCTCGTGGGCGGTTCGACCCGTATTCCCGCGATCCAGAAGGTCGTCGAGGATTTCTTCGGTAAGGTGCCCAGCAAGGGAGTGAACCCCGACGAAGTCGTTGCCATCGGCGCTGCGATCCAGGGCGGTGTCCTGACCGGTGAGGTGAAGGACGTGCTGCTGCTGGATGTCACTCCGCTGTCGCTGGGTATCGAAACCCTGGGCGGTGTGATGACCAAGCTGATCGAGGCCAATACGACGATCCCGACCCGTAAGAGCGAGGTCTTCTCGACGGCGGCCGACAACCAGCCTTCGGTGGAGATCAACGTCTGCCAGGGCGAGCGTCCGCTGGCCCGCGACAACAAGTCGATCGGCCGCTTCCACCTGGACGGTATTCCGGCCGCTCCGCGCGGTGTGCCGCAGATCGAGGTGACCTTCGATATCGACGCCAACGGCATCCTGAACGTATCGGCTAAAGATAAGGGTACGGGTAAGGAGCAGAAGATCCGCATCGAGGCTTCGTCGGGTCTTACCGAGCAGGAGATCCAGCGTATGCGCGACGAAGCCAAGGCTAACGAGGCGAAGGACAAAGAGGAGAAGGAGCGTATCGACAAGATCAACGCCGCCGATTCGAACATCTTCGCTACCGAGAAACAGCTCAAAGAGTACGGCGACAAGTTGCCGGCCGACAAGAAGGCTGCCATCGAAACGGCGCTGGGCAAGTTGAAGGAAGCGCATAAGAACGCTGACGTAGCCGCTATCGATACGGCTTTGGCCGAGCTCAATGCAGCATGGCAGGCTGCTTCGCAGGATATCTATGCCGCGCAACAGCAGCAGGGCGGTGCCCAGCAGGGTGCTCCCCATGCCGATGCAGGAGCCGGTACGAACGGTCAGCAGCAGGGTGGATCCAATCAGCCCGAAGATGTAGAGTTCGAAGAGGTTAAATAAAAGGGAACAGGTGCTTCGATACCGCTTTTCAGCGCCCTTGTTGCCGGTCGGGACGGTCGGACTCCTTCGGTGTTTTCCCGCGCGTCCGGTGTGCGGTCTTTGCTGTCGGGGTGCCGCCCGGAAATGAAATCGCACTCCTTCGATTTTCGGTTTCAACGGTGAAATCGGATGGTTTCCAGCGTTTTTTTGTCTATTCCTTTTTTGTTTCCCGCAATTTTTTCTATTTTTGTGCGTTTATTGGGATTTCTGAAATCCCGTTTCGGGTAACGGAAAAGAAACAAACAAATTATAACAAACTAATTTATACCCAATGCAAAGTAAAGGCGTAATCAAGTTACTTGCAATCCTGCTGGCGATTGCTTGTATCTACCAGCTCTCCTTCTCACTGAAAGCGAGAAGCGTGGAGAAAAAGGCGGCCGAGTATGCCGCGAAAGTTTCGGAGTCGGATTCGCTCCGTCAGGCGGCGGAGATCTATTACCTGGACTCCGTGCAGAACAGGCCCGTTTATGATCTCGGATTCATTTCATTCACCTACAAGGAGGTCAAGGAGAAGGAGATCAACTTGGGTCTCGACCTGAAGGGCGGTATGAATGTCATGCTCGAGGTGCAGGTGGAGGACGTGCTGAAAGCCCTGGCAGGTGACAGCGCACACGATCCGATGTTCGAGGAGGCCATCGCCCGTGCCAACAAGGCGCTTAAAGAGGGTACCAACAACTACATCGGCGAGTTCGCCAAGGCTTATCGTGAGGTTTCCGGCGGTGCTCCGCTGGCTGCGCTTTTCGTAAGTCCGGATCGTAAGGATATCACGCCGAACAGCTCGGACAGCGAGGTCGAGAAGATCTTGCAGGAGGAAACCGACGCTGCGATCGACGCTTCGTTCAACATCCTGCGCAGTCGTATCGACCATTTCGGCGTTACGCAGCCCAACATCCAGCGCCTGCCCAATTCGCACCGTATTCTGGTCGAGCTGCCGGGCGTGAAGGAGCCGGAGCGCGTACGCAAGCTGTTGCAGGGTACCGCTTCGCTCGAGTTCTGGACGACTTATAATAACACCGAGTTGGTGCGTGCCCTGGAGCAGGCCGATCAGCTTTTGCGCGACGAATTGGCTGCCGGGGCGACCGATGCGGCCGTGGAGGAAACGCTTACTGAGGAGCAGCCGACTGCTGCCGGTACCGAAGATACGACCGAAAGCCTGATCGCAGAGGTGCAGAACAATGCTCCGGCTGCGGAGGAGGTTGCCTCGGCTTCGGGGGCATCCCGCTATACCCGCGAGGAAAATCCGCTCTTCTCGCTGCTCAATCCCTATGATGGCGGAGGCGCTGTCGTGGGTTCCGTAGCCGTTGCCGATACGGCGACCGTTGCCGGCTACCTGCGTATGGATGCCGTGCGCGAGTTGCTGCCTTCGGACGTTCGTTTCGAGTGGGGTATCAAGGGCGAACCGCAGAACAACGGGCGTTTCTCTCTTTATGCGCTCAAGGTCAGCACGCCCGACGGCAAGGCTCCGCTGGACGGCAGCGTGATCGTGGATGCGCGTGAAACCTATGCCGAGCGCGGTGCCGAAGCCAAGGTTTCGATGTCGATGAACTCGGAAGGTATTCAGGACTGGGCGCGTCTGACGGGCGACAATATCGGCCGCTGCATCGCCATCGTGCTCGACGGTTATGTCTATTCCGCTCCGGTCGTTCGCCAGAAGATCGAAGGCGGAAGTTCGGAAATCTCGGGTAACTTCACCATTCAGGAGGCGAAAGACCTCGCCAACGTGCTCAAGTCGGGTAAGGTGCCCGCTCCGGCACGTATTATTCAGGATACCGTCGTAGGTCCGTCGCTGGGGCAGGAGTCGATCAATGCGGGTATTCTTTCGTTTGTACTCGCGTTCGTGCTGGTGCTTCTCTATATGGGCCTCTACTATAAGACAGCCGGCTGGTTGTCCGATATCGCCTTGTTGTGCAACGTATTCCTGCTGCTCGGTGTTCTGGTTTCGTTCGGTGCCGTGCTGACGCTGCCCGGTATCGCGGGTATCGTGCTGACGATGGGTATGGCCGTGGATGCCAACGTGATTATTTACGAACGCATCAAGGAGGAGCTTCGCGGCGGTAAGGGTTTGAGCCTGGCTATCAAGGACGGTTTCTCGAAAGCATACTCCGCGATCATCGACGGTAACCTTACCACGATCATCACCGGTATCGTTCTGTTCATCTTCGGAAACGGTCCGGTGCAGGGTTTCGCCACTACGTTGATTATCGGTATTCTGACCTCGCTCTTCTGTTCGATCTTCATTACCCGCCTGCTGATCGAGGGCGTAGTCAATAAATGGGGAAAGATCTCCTTCTCGCGCAAGTGGTCGGAGAATCTTATGGGCAACGCTCATTTCGACTTCCTGGGCAAGAGTAAGATCTCTTACATCGTTATGATCGTCGTTTTGGCCGTTTCGTGCGTTTCGTTCGCGGTACGCGGTCTGAACATGGGTGCTGAGTTCACCGGCGGCCGTGCATACGTGATTCGTTTCGACCGCCCGGTACAGGCAGAGGAGGTACGTATGAAGTTGCAGGATGTCTTCTCCGGTTACGAGGATGCCGCTAATGTCAGCTTCGAGGTGAAGCAGTACGGCAATGAGAACCAGATGCGTATCGTGACGCAGTACAAGTACGACGACACTTCGGACGAGGCTACTTCGGAAGTGGATCGGATTCTGTACGATGCGCTGCACGGTCTGTACGGTTATCCCATCACCTTCGAGAATTTCCGCAATACGCAAAACGATATCAACGGTATTCTTACGGCAGACAAGATCGGTCCTTCGATCGCCAAGGATATGACTTGGGGCGCTATTTGGTCGGTGCTCTTCTCGCTGATCGCTATCGGCCTCTACATTTCGCTCCGCTTCAAGAAATGGCAGTATGCGACCGGCGCTACGACCGCGCTGGCATTCAATGCCCTGGTGGTGATCGGCGTCTTCTCGCTCTGCTACGGCTGGCTGCCCTTCAACCTGGAGGTGAACCAGGCTTTCATCGCGGCGATCCTGACGATCATCGGTTATACGATCAACGATACGGTGGTGGTTTTCGACCGTATCCGTGAATATCTGGTGCTCTATCCCAAGCGCGATCTGCGCGAGAACGTGAACAATGCGCTCAATGCGACCCTGTCGCGTACGATCAATACGTCGGGTACGACATTGGTTACTCTGCTTGCCATCCTTTTCTTCGGCGGCGAGACGATTCGCGGGTTTATCTTCGCATTGGTTTTGGGTGTGGTTGTCGGTACGCTTTCGACCCTGTTCGTGGCGACTCCGATCGCTTACGGTCTGATGAAGCGCGAGGGCCTCGGCAAGAAATAAAGGTCCGCTTTTTGAATAAAATAGGCTGCAACGTATTGTTGCGGCCTATTTTATTTTTAACTTTGCCTGACTTAAAAATTGTCTGTCATGGAGCGTTTCGGTTGGCTGCGTCGTTATGTATCTCCGGTCTTTCTGGCTTTGCTCGTCGCGTCGTTCATCCTGTGGTATATCGCCAAGTTGAACTATACTTATACGACCGAGCAGCCCTTCACCGTGAATGTGGACGGCGAGCGTTTCAAAGTTTCCTGTGTGGTGGAAGGAGTCGGTACCAACTTGTTCGGCTATCGAGTCTATATGAGTAAGCGGCTCCGGATTCCCCTGTCGGAGTTGAAATTCCGTTCCGTGAAGGCCGAAGACGGAGAGAAATTCCTGAAGATAGATTCTCTCTCTCTGCACAACGCCATTTCCGTCCGGTTGAGCGATATCAAGGTCATCTCCGTCGGATCGCAGCAAGAAAAATGATTAAGTTAGGTATAACAGGAGGTATCGGCAGCGGTAAATCGACCGTCTGCCGGCTTTTTGCCGCTTGCGGCGCCCCTGTCTATGATTCCGATACGCAGGCCAAACGCCTTATGGAGGAGGATGGGCCGTTACGGAGGCGGCTCGCCGCACGCTTCGGGGAGGAGATCTATGTGGGCGGACGTCTGAATCGCAAGTTGCTGGCCGGCCGTGTCTTTTCCGATCCTGCGGAGCTTTCGGCGCTCAACGCGCTGGTGCACCCCGCCGTGATGGAGGATTTCGAACGGTGGTGCGGGCGGCAGTCCGGCGCCGACTATGTGGTTTTGGAGAGCGCCATCCTTTTCGAGGCCGGATTGGAGGGGTATGTGGACCGTACGATCGCGGTCACGGCTCCTATCGACGTGCGTATTGCACGCACCTGCCTGCGTGACGGGGCTTCGGCCGAGGAGGTACGACGCCGTATCGCGGTCCAGCTCGACGAAGAGGAGTTGCGCCGGCGGGCCGACTATACCCTTGTCAATATAAATCTCGGGGAGCTCGAATACGAGGTTGCCCGCCTGGATAAATTGTTACGCGATGAAAACCGAAAACATTCTGCCTGATTTGACCACGCCGCGCGTTATGGCGATCGTCAATGTCACGCCCGACTCCTTTTTCGCCGGCAGCCGCACACCGGATGCCGAGGCTATCGAACGGCGTGTCCGCGAAGCGGCCGATGCCGGTTGCGATCTGTTCGACGTCGGAGGCTACTCCTCCCGGTCCGGAGCCGCCGAGGTGACGTCCGAGGAGGAGTGGCGTCGTGTGGAAGCGGGGGTGGCCGCCGTGCGGCGGATCGCTCCCACACTGCCCGTTTCGGTCGATACGTTCCGTGCCGAGGTAGCCCGGCGGGTGCTCGAAACATTCGGCCCGGTGATCGTCAATGACATCTCGGCCGGAGAGATGGATCCGGCCATCGTCGATGTGGTCGCCGAGTACGACGTTCCCTATATCGCTATGCACATGCGGGGTACTCCTGCGACGATGCAGGGGATGACCTCTTACCGCGATGTGGTGGAGGAGGTCGTTTCCTATTTCCGGCTCCGTGCCGAGCAGTTGCGTCGCTGCGGCGTGCGTCGGTTGATTCTCGATCCGGGCTTCGGGTTCGCCAAAACCCTCGAACAGAACTACGATCTGCTTCGGGGGCTGCACAACCTTTGCTCGCTGGGCTATCCCGTACTGGCCGGAGTGTCGCGCAAGTCCATGATCTATAAAGTGCTCGATACGCGCTCTTGGCTGGGAGTGCCTGCGGCAGGGGGCTGCGATTCTGCGCGTGCACGACGTGCGGGAAGCGGTCGATACGGTACGTATTTTCAAAGCATTCCGCCCATGATAAAAGCTACGGATATCCATAAGAGTTACGGTGCGCTGGAGGTGCTCCGGGGAGTATCGCTCGAGGTGTCGCGCGGCGAGGTGGTTTCGATCGTCGGTGCCAGCGGCGCCGGCAAGACGACCCTGCTTCAGATACTGGGTACGCTTTCCAAAGCGGATCGCGGCAGCGTCGAGATCGACGGACAGGATGTTTCATCGCTCGGTGATCGGGCTTTGTCGCGGTTCCGTAACGAGAAGATCGGATTCGTTTTCCAGTTCCACCACCTGCTGCCCGAATTTACGGCTTTCGAGAATGTCTGTATCCCCGGCCTGATCGGACGGCGTCCGAAAGCCGAAGTGGAGCGGCGTGCCGGAGAGCTGCTGGCGCTCGTGGGGCTGACCCAACGCCGCGATCATAAGCCCGGCGAGCTGTCGGGCGGCGAGCAGCAGCGGGTCGCCATTGCCCGGGCGCTGGTGAATTCTCCCGCCGTGCTGTTGGCCGACGAACCTTCGGGCAACCTCGATACCCGCAACAAGGAGGAGGTGCACCGCCTGTTCTTCGATCTGCGTGAACGCTTGGGGCAGACGATCGTGCTGGTGACTCACGACGAGTCGCTGGCTCTCCGGGCCGACCGTCGGATCGTAATGAGCGACGGTCTGATCCTTCCCGAGTGACGGGAGTGACTGTTCTGAAATTAGTAGATCCCATTTACACGATTCTTATGGAGTTCGAACCGCTGCGCGAGTTGCTCGAAACCCTGTACGACCGCTACAACCGGACGGAGTTCATCGCTCCCGATCCGATCAGCGTGCCGCATCGTTTCGAGGGGCGCGAAGACCGTGAAATCGCGGGCTTTCTCTCGGCGACTATCGCCTGGGGCAACCGCCGCGCGATCGTCGGCAATGCCTGCCGGATGATGTCGTATATGGACAACGCCCCTGCGGATTTCGTGAAAAATGCTTCGGAGGAGGAGCTCCGCAAGCTGACAGTCTGCGTGCATCGGACCTTCAACGGCGAGGACCTGATCGCTTATGTACGGGCGCTGCGTTCGCTTTTCCGTCGTTACGGCAGTCTGGGCGAGTTCTTCGAGGGGCGTTATGCGGCCACGGGCTCGATCCCGTCCGTTCTCTCCGATTTTCGCCGCGAGTTTTTCGCCGAGCCGCACCCGATCCGTTCGGAGAAGCACCTTTCGTCGATCGACAAAGGCTCGGCTTGCAAGCGGCTGAATATGTTTCTGCGCTGGATGGTGCGCCGCGATGATCGGGGCGTGGATTTCGGGCTCTGGCGCTCGATCCCCATGTCGGCGCTCTATCTGCCGCTCGACCTTCATTCGGGCGACGTGGCACGGACTTTGGGATTGCTTGTCCGGCGGCAGAACGACTGGCGGGCCGTCGAGGAGGTTACCGCCGTGCTTCGCACGTTCGACCCGGAGGATCCCGTGCGTTATGATTTCGCGCTGTTCGGCGCCGGTATGGACGGTTTTCTAAAAGGATAGCCATGTTCCGGTTCAAACAGTTTGCCGTGCGGCAGGATCGCTGCCCGATGAAGGTCGGAACCGATGGGGTGCTGCTCGGTGCCTGGGCCGAAGTGCGTCCCGGGGACCGGCGGATGCTCGACGTAGGTACGGGTACGGGCCTGATCGCCCTGATGCTGGCCCAACGGAGTGCTGCTTGGATTACGGCGGTGGATATCGATGTGGAGTGTGCGACGCAGGCGGCTGAAAATTTTGCCGCGTCGCCCTGGGCGGACCGTTTGGATGCAGTGTCTGTCGCGGTGCAGCGATACGATCCGGTTGAAAAATTCGATCTGATTGTTTCGAATCCGCCTTATTACGTCGGCGGGACTGCCGTTCGGAGAGCTTGCCGCGGCTGTCGTCCGCCTGCTTTCGCCCGGCGGACGCTTTGCGTTGGTGTTGCCGCCCGTCGAGATGCAGCGATTCCGTTCGGCGGCTCTCGGGCGGCTCTATCCTGTTCGCTGGACGGAGGTTTGTTCCACGCCCCGGCGCGGGGTGCGGCGTATCCTTGCGGAGTTCTGCACGACGCCCGTACCGGCTCCGGAGCCTGCACGTCTGATTATCGAACTCGGCGGCCCGGACTCCTATACGGAGGATTACCGCCGTCTGACGGGGGATTTCTACCTTAAATTTTGATTATACGGGCAATTCGTATAAATTTGCATAAATTAAAATTTTCTGTGAATATGAAGAGATTGTTATGGATGCTTCCGCTGCTTTTCGCAGGGATGACGGCTGCGGCCCAGAATCAGGATATGGCCCGATTGGGAACCTATATGAGCAACGGCGAATTCGTGGTCGGCACGGCCGAAACCGTTCTTGCGGCCGATATTACGGTGCGTTGCGAGAAGATCGTCTGCGGTCCTTATGCCCGCTATGCCCAGAAGTTCCTCGGTCTGCGTGCGCCGCTTACCGATAAGACCGTCTATACGGTCGCCGATGCCGCCATTGCGTTGATGCCGGGCGAGCGATACGTGACCGCCGGGGAATTGCCCGCTTCGACCTGTCGGGTGGAGAGTTACGAGGCTCAGGGAGCCGATTTCGCCCGGTTGCAGACCGACCGCCTCGACATGACCGAAACCGATCTGCAAACCGCAGCCCGGAATGCCGCTGCCGCGATTTTTTCGTTGCGTAAACACCGTCTCGACCTGATTAGCGGCGAGGCTGGAGAGAATGTCTTCGGCGCGGGACTTCCTGTGGCGTTGGAGCGTCTCGACCGGCTGGAGCAGGAGTATCTGGAACTTTTCCTCGGCCGGCGTGTGGTGACGACCGAAACCCGCCGTTTCCGCGTGACGCCCGCCGAGGGCAAATTGCAGCAGATCGTCTGCCGTTTCAGCCCCGATGCGGGGTTGTTGCCGGCCAACGACCTGACGGGAGATATCGTGCTGTTGCAGTACGAGCCGCAGGGTATGGCTGTCGATGAAGCCGGCGTGCGTCCCACTTCCTCTACGATTCCGTACCGTATTGCCGCTCTCACGCGCTGTTCGCTCATCGCTGCCGGGCAGGAGCAGGCCGCGCAGGTGCTGCCCGTTTTCCAGTTCGGCCGTACGATCGCCCTTCAAGTTCCCAGAAACCGCTAAACTATGGACTATACGTCGCGGATGGCTGCCCTGCTGGGGCGTTTTCGCCGGGAGCGGAACGGCGTGGTGGCCGATACGATGCAGTATCGGGGGAAAGCGTATGGACTAAATTACGGTGTGAGCCTGCCGACGATCCGTGCTGTCGCGCGAGCCGAGCGCCCCGATTCCGACTTTGCCCGTTTCCTCTACCGGCAGGATGTGCGGGAGCTGAAATTGGCCGCTTTCTGGATCGCCGATCCCGTGCAGGTGACTTCCGTCGAATTTTCCGACTGGGGCGAAGGTATTGCCAATTCGGAGATGGCCGAAGAGTGCGCCTTCGCGCTGATGTCCCGGTCGCCGCGCGGCGACGAGTGGGGCAGAGCCTGGTGCGATACGGGGAACGAATTGCTCGGGTATGCCGGCTTGTTGGCTCTTTCCCGTATTCCGCATCCCGATTTCAGTTCCTTGGTCCCGGTGCTCCGGCGGCTGGTCGTGACGTATCCCGAATCGAATTTGGTCGCGCAGGGTGTCGTGGCGCTGCTGGCGGCGATCATGACGAATCCCGCCGTACAACGGCGGGACATCGAAATATTCCTCTCTTCGCTCGGGCCGGGAAAAACGGCCCGTTACATCGAGGAGGAGATGACCTGGCGGCTGGAGTACTAATTCAGGCAGACGTGTTCGACTGTTTCGACCTGTTCCTGGAGCGCCAGCAATTCCTTATAGGTCAGCGGGCCTTCGCAGCGTCGGATCTCATCCCCTTTGCGGAAGTAGATCAGCGTCGGCGTCGTGCGGATCATATAACGGTAGAGCAGGTAGGCATTCTCGTCCGCGTCGGTGTTGATCCGGTAGATGTCCACGCGTCCGGCCATGCGGCGTTCGAATTGGTCGAGCGCAGGCTCCATGGCTTCGCACGGAACGCATTGACTGGTGAAAAAATAGATCATCGTGATCGCGTTGCGACCTATTATCTTATCGAAATCTTTCATATTTAAGCGGTATTTTTTGTTTTTGCCGATTTTCGAATTTTTGAGGGAAGTACCAAAAATAGTGCCCCGATGAGTTATCATCGGGGCTTCTCGTGCAAGTTTTTAAAAGATACCGGGAATTCTGCCTATCCTTCCGCGAACAGGGCACGCGGCAGTTGGTCGATGCTGTTGATCGTGACGATTTCGATACCTTTGGGTTTTTTGATCGAACGGCCCAGGTAGCCCGACACGACGATCCGTCTGAACCCGAGCCGGGCAGCTTCGCTGATACGCTGTTCCGTACGGGGGGCGGGGCGCACTTCGCCCGACAAGCCGATTTCTCCCGCCAGGCAGATCCCTTCGCCGATCGGACGATCGTAGTAGGAGGAGATCACCGCTGCCGTGACCGCGAGGTCCAGTCCCGGATCGGCGACCTTGAATCCGCCGGCGAAGTTGAGGAATACGTCCTTCGAGAACATCTTCATTCCCACGCGTTTTTCGAGCACGGCGAGCAGCATGTTCATACGTTTGTTGTCGTAACCGGTCGCCGTGCGCTGCGGAGTGCCGTAGGCCGCGTTGCTCACCAGTGCCTGCACTTCGATCAGGTAGGGGCGGATGCCGTCCACCGAAGCTCCTACGGCGATGCCGCTGAGCGGGGTTTCGTAGTGCGAAAGCAGGATTTCCGACGGATTGTCCACCTCGCGCAACCCTGCGTCGAGCATCTCGAAAACGCCGATTTCGAACGTAGCTCCGAAACGGTTCTTTATTCCTCGCAGAATACGGTATATCAGGTTGTTATCCCCTTCGAACTGGAGTACAACATCGACGATGTGCTCCAGGATTTTCGGGCCGGCGATCGTGCCGTCCTTGGTGATGTGACCGATGATGAAGATCGACGTTCCGGTCGCTTTGGCGTATTTGAGCAGCGATGCCGCGCATTCGCGGATCTGCGAAACGCTCCCGGCCGACGATTCGATGATGTCGGTATAGATGGTTTGGATAGAGTCGATGACCACCAGGTCGGGCCGTTGCTCTTCGATCTGGGCCAGAATATTTTCCAACAGAGTTTCGGCATAGATCAGACACCCTTCGTTGCCGATGCCCAGACGCAGGGCCCGCATCTTGATCTGCTCGGCCGACTCTTCGCCCGAAACATAGAGGGTTTTCAGGCCGTTGTCCGCCAGGGCGATTTGCAGGCTGAGGGTCGATTTGCCGATACCCGGCTCGCCGCCGAGCAGCACGAGGGAGCCGGGCACGAGCCCTCCGCCCAACACGCGGTTCACCTCCCGGTTTCCCAGGTCGATGCGGCGGTGTTCGCTTTCGTGGATGTCGGCGATTCGCTGCGGACGGGCTTTGGGCAGGTTGGCGACAGTCGCAGGTCCGCCGCCGCTTTCACGGGCGATCACCTCTTCGGTGAATGTGTTCCATTCCCCGCAGGAGGGGCAGCGTCCCAACCATTTGGGGGCTTCGAAGCCGCAGTTGCGGCAGAAGAATGCTTTCTTGACCTTTGCCATGTCGTATCGTTTTTCCGGGGAGTGCCGATGCTGCCGCGACGGGCATCCGCATTCCTTGTTATAATCCCATTTCCTCGTCGATCAGAATCACGGTAATCCGCTTGCGGGGAAAGCAGCGCTCCATCCGCAGATGCGTCAAACGCCTGTCGCTGCACAAGGGGTTTTCTGTCCCAGCCGGGCGACGTTCCGGGGTGCCGCGATGTCGCGGATGCGTGCCTCGGCCGCAGCGCGTGTCGCCACGATCTTGTTACGCCCTGCGACCAGCAGCACCTTGCGGGGGCCGAAGGCGATCGCCGCTACCCGGTTGCCGATCCCGTCGAGCCAATAGAGCGCCCCCTCTTCCGTGATGGCATTGATTCCCGAAATGTACAGATCGGCCAACAAACCCTGTCGCCGGATCTCGATCCGTTCTTCGGGAGGTAAGGTGTAATCCACTCCGTCGAACAGGCGGTAACGCCCCTCCCGGCGAAGCTCATCGACGATGCCCGTCGCCTCCATCGTCATGGAGCCTCCGAAAGAGATCGTTTCCGGGGCGGCGGCCCGAATCTCTTCCCGCAGGATCTGCCGGGCCTCTTCGGTCGTTGCGGCGATCCGGACTTCGAATCCTCTGCGGAGGAGGTTCTTGCGGCACTGTTCGAATGTTTCGTTCATATCGTCAGTAGAAAATCGTAATCTTCGGTTTCGTTCTCTTCAGGGGCCTTTACAAGCCGAGGTCTTCGTCGATCAACACCACGGTAATCCGCTTGCGGGGAAAACAGCGTTCCATCCGCAGGTGCGTGTTGCAGATACGGTCTTCCGAATAGCAGTCGGCGCAGACACCCGTTACGGCGCAGGGCGTGCGGAATCCCGGATGCCGGGCTATGTTCTGCGGGGCCGCGATGGTGCGGATCCGCTCTTCGGCCGCTTCGCGGGTCGGTGTAATCTTGTTGCGTCCCACGACCAGCAGTACTTTGCGCGGCCCGAAGGCGATCGGGGCGATGCGGTTGCCGATCATATCGAGCCACAGCAGGGCACCGTCTTCCGTGACGGCGTTTATACCGGTAATGAAGAGATCGGCCAGCAAGCCCTGGCGCCGGATTTCCAGCTTCTGCGGCCGAGGCATCGCAGGGTCGAAACCGTCGAACAGGCGGTAGTGGCCGTCCCGATGCAGGTCATCGACAATACCCGTGGCTTTCATCGTCATCGAATCCCCGAAACAGATCGTTTCCGGGGCGGCGGCCCGAATTTTTTCCCACAGAATTTGCCGGGCCTCTTCGGTCGTTGCGGCGATCCGGGCTTCGAATCCGCGCCGGACGAGATTCCGGCGGCAGCGTTCCAATGTTTCGTTCATGGCGGCGTTATTTGATGAAGAATCGGTAAATGTCGTTTCCGTTGGCATAGACCAGCAGCGCCAGAATAATCATCAGGCCGACGTATTGGGCCACTTCGAGGAACTTTTCGCTCGGCTTGCGGCGCGTGATGATCTCCCACAGGGTGAACAGGGCGTGTCCGCCGTCCAGTCCCGGGATCGGGAGCAGGTTCATCACCGCGAGGATGATGGACAGGAAGGCGGTCTTGAGCCAGAAGTCATGCCAGTCCCAGCTGCTGGGGAAGATGCTGCCGATAGCCACGAATCCGCCCAGTTCCTCGTACATTTTGGTTTTGGGCTGCACGATCAGCTTCAGTTGGTCCCAGTAGCTCGAAATCGTCTTTCCGGCCTTGTGGATACCTGCCGGGATGGACTCCCAGAATGTGTAATATTGTGTTCGGAGCGAATAGGGATTCGTGACCGTCACGCCGATCCGTCCTTCGGCATCGACGGGCAGTGCGAGCGAATCGATGAGCGCACCGTCGCGGCGGACGGTCAGCAGAACCTTGTCGTTCTTGTGTTTTTGCAGGTAGTCGCGGTATCGGGGGTAGTCCGCGTCGCGCAGATCGTCGATCGCTACCACTTCGTCGCCGGACTCGAGGCCCGCTTCGACTGCCGAGGTGTAGGATACGCTGTCCACGATGAAGGGGAGCCGCAGGGTGAAGAGGTCCTCGTAAGCCTTCTCCTGCCGCATACGGAGCAGGGATTCGAAGGGAATGTCGAGCGTTACCGGCTCTCCGCCCCGTTCGACTATCACGCGGCGGCCGCCGTCGGTAATCAGCAGGTCGTTTTGTACCCGCATGACGTTGTCGATCTCCTCGCCGTCGATCGACACGAAACGGTCGCCGTCCCGGAAGCCCATTTCGTGAGCCGTCGGGTTGAAATTATAGCCCCATTTCGCGTCCTGGTTCGAAAAGTAGGAGTCGCCCCAGGTGTAGCAAACGGCGCAGTAGATGACGATGGCCAGCAGGACGTTCATCATGACGCCGGCCACCATTACCAGAAGCCGCTGCCAGGCGGGTTTGGCCCGGAATTCGTCGGGTTTGACCGGCTGTTTCATCTGTTCCTTGTCCATCGATTCGTCGATCATGCCGGCGATCTTGACGTAGCCGCCCAGCGGCAGCCAGCCCAGACCGTACTCCGTGTCGCCCCGCTTGAACTTGAAGAGCGAAAACCACGGGTCGAAGAAGATGTAGAATTTTTCGACGCGGATCTTGAAAGCCCGGGCCATCAGGAAGTGCCCGAGTTCGTGAATGCCCACGAGGATCGTGAAGCAGAGAAAAAGTTGAGCGATTTTGATAAGAATATCCATTGCTTAAGCGTTCGTTTTTCAGTTTGTTTTCTATGTCAGGTACGGCGGGAAACCCGTTCTGTCTTTACCTGTCGAAAACATTTATTGTAAGAATGTTTTTTGCCGATAATCAGAGCCGCAGGTATTCGGCGGCCAGACACCGGGCTTCGGCGTTCGCTTCGCCCAGGTCCCCGAGGGACGGCACGGCTGCGAACGAGGATTTGCCCAGTGCGTATTCGATGCTGCGCACGATCTCCAGATAACCGCATCGGCGGGCGAGGAAGGCTGCCACGGCCACTTCGTTGGCGCCGTTCATCGTGCAGCCGGCCGTGCCGCCGCGCCGCAGACAGTCGTAGGCGAGGTCGAGTGCCGGGTATTTGATCCGATCGACTTCGGCGAAGGTGAGGGTGGGGTGCTCTGCAAAGCTGAAAGGCGCCACCGGACGGTCGAGGCGCTGCGGAAAACTGAGCGCATAGGCGATCGGTGTCCGCATGTCGGGCGATCCCAGCTGGGCCTTGATCGCTCCGTCGCCGAATTCGACCATCGAATGAACGATCGACTGGGGGTGTATCAGCACCGATATCCGTTCGGCCGGTACGCCGAACAGCCAGTGCGCCTCGATCACCTCGAATCCTTTATTGACCAGCGTGGCGCTGTCGATCGTGATCTTGTCGCCCATCCGCCATTGGGGATGCTTCAGTGCCTGTTCCACCGTTACGTGAGCCAACTCCTCGCGGCTGCGGTCGCGGAAAGCTCCGCCGCTGCAAGTGACGATCAGCCGTCGCACGGGCGACTTTTCTCCCGTCAGGCACTGGAAGATCGCCGAGTGTTCCGAGTCGATCGGGACAATCGGGGCTTTGTGCCGGGCTGCCAGCGGCATCACGTAACAGCCGCCCGCCACCAGCGTTTCTTTGTTGGCCAGCGCCACCTTTTTGCCTGCTTCGACCGCCGCTATCGTCGGCATCAGGCCGGCGTAGCCCACCAGGGCGTTCACGACTACATCGACCTGCCCGCTCTGTACGACTTGCCGCAGGGCTTCCTCGCCGGCATATACCTTGATCGACGTGTCGTCGAGCGCCTGCCGCAGGGCGTCGTATCGCCGTTCGTCGGCGATCACCACGCTGTCGGCGTCGAACTCCACGGCTTGCCGGGCGAGCCGCTCCCAGTTGCGATGGGCCGTAAGGGTCGTGATCTCGAACAGTCCGGGATTTTCCCGAACGATGTCGAGGGTTTGTATTCCGATGGATCCGGTCGATCCGAGCAAGGCGATTCTTTGTTTCATAACGAAGGTCAGAAGACGATATAACTCTCCGGATCGACGGGCTTGCCGTTGCTCCAAAGTTCGAATTCGAAAATTTTGGCGTCGCCGCCGTCGGCCAGCACTTCCGTATTGGATCCGATGACACCGCCCCGTTTTATTCGCTGTCCTTTGGCTACTAACGATTTGGACAGGTTTTTATAAATCGATATCAGGTTGTTGGAGTGCTGTATTTCGATCAGGTAACCCGTTTCGGGGGTCCAGAGATTCATCACCACCACGCCGTCGTCCGCCGCGACGATCTGGGTGTCGGGCGATGCGGCGATGCGGATGCCGAAATTCTCGCGTTTGATGTCGAACCGCTCGATGACGATGCCTTCGATCGGGGCGACCATTTCGATGGGCTTGCGTGCGGCACCGCCGCCTGTGCTCTGCCCGAGGCTGTAAGGACCTTCTCCCTCCAGTTCGGCCCGCAGCAGCGAATCTTCGCGGCTGGGCACCACGAGTGTCTTGTTCGTGCGGATGCTGTCTTCCTTGCCTACGGTTCGCACCACCGGAGTCTTGCCCTCCATGATGAGGGCGATGTTGTTGTTATAGGTAATCATGTCGTTCATCATCCGCTCCATGGAATCCAGACGGATGACGCTTTGCATCAGATTTTCGCGCGAGCGGGCCGCTTCGACGCGGTAGCCGGGCAGGAGTTCCAGCACCGGCGTATAGGCCACGATCGACAGAATGAGGATGAAAAGCAGCAGCGCGAAAGCCAGAAACGCGGCGAGCAGACCTGCCGGGGAGATGTGGGTGTACCACTCCTCGACGTTGTCGGTCGCATTGAGCATGCTCAGGCGGCGTTTGCGGGAGAAGCGTTTCCACCACGAGGATATGGAATGAAATGCGTTCATGGTTCTGTTTTTGATCGTTGTTTGCGATTGGACCGAAATCCGCAGGGGTTTCTGCCGGTCGAAAAGCCGGGGCTGTCCGTTTCGTCTTTCCGGTCCGGCATATCGAACGGGGCCGATGGTATTCCTGCCTTTTCGCGCCGGAAAGTTGAATTGTACAAAGGTAACAATAAATCTTTGAATTTAATGCCGGTTTCCTTACCTTTGTACGTTTCTTTGAAACGAGTAAAAACTGAATATAGTATGATAAAACCGACATTATTGGTGTTGGCTGCCGGCATGGGATCCCGTTACGGATCGCTCAAGCAGATGGACGGGGTAGGTCCCGGCAACGAAGCCATCATCGACTATTCCGTATATGACGCCATTCGTGCTGGCTTCGGCAAGGTGGTATTCGTGATCCGCCACAGTTTTGCTTCCGACTTCCAGGAGGTTTTCACCGAAGAGCGTTTCGGTGGCAGGATCCGCGTGGAGTATGTCTATCAGGAGCTGGATTGTCTGCCCGAGGGGTTCACCGTACCCGAAGGGCGTGTGAAACCCTGGGGAACGAACCATGCGATTCTGGTGGCGAGGGATGCCGTTCACGAGCCTTTCGCCGTAATCAATGCCGATGATTTTTATGGAGCGGAAGCGTTCCGTACCATCGCCGAATACCTTCGCGGATTGGATGGAGCGTCGGGACGCTATTGCATGGTGGCGTACGAGTTGAGCCGGACGCTTTCCGAAAACGGGACGGTGTCGCGCGGCGTCTGTTCGGTAAACGCTGCCGGCGACCTTACGGGAATGGTCGAGCATACGCAGATCGAACGCACGGCGGCCGGGATCGTCGATCACGGTGCGAACGGGGATGAACCGTTGGCCGAAGATACGCCCGTGTCGATGAACCTTTTCGGCTTTACTCCCGATTACTTCGCCCACTCCGAGGCTTTTTTTCGGTCGTTTCTGCAGGAGAGTGCCGGGAATTTGAAAGCCGAGTGCTATATCCCGTCGATGGTCAATAAGTTGATCGCCGACGGCACGGCTTCCGTTCGGGTCCTCCGTTCTCCGGCGCAGTGGTTCGGCGTGACCTATAAGGAGGATAAACCGTTGCTGGTCGCCAATTTGAAGAAGATGATCCGGGCGGGGATTTATCCCGAATACTTGTGGCGATAGACAAATCGTCGTCGGTCCGGTAATGGAAAATCGCCGATCCAAACGGATCGGCGATTTTGATTGGTTTTCCTGCACTCGACGAAGTCGGTTTGCGAGTAGAAGGCTTTTACAAGTTTGGGTGTCGTCCCAAGTCCTGATCGAAAGACCAGGCTATTCCGTTCGTCTTTCGCTTTCTATGCCCGATGCCCCTGAAAGGCCGCTCGTTGTTGTTACCAGCCACCTGTCAGCCTCTCTAAAACGAGGTTTAGGCTCTCGACCACCTGTCCGCCGGCTCCGATTCGGAGGTATTCGTGATTCCGGGACAGGTGAAATACCCGGGCTTAATCCAGGTAACCGGCTTCTACCAGTTGTTGGCGGATTTTCACCCAGTCGGCTACCGGACGGGCTACGCCGTCCATAAAGCGGATCGGACATCCCAGTGCACTGTCGTCGATATAAAGGTCGGCGTGGACTTTCGGCGACGAAGTCCAGGACTTCTGTCCGGGATTCTCATTGATGGCGTACAGCGGAATTTTCTGTTCCTTGAACCATTGGACGGCTTTTTCGAGTAGTTGTCCGCTGCGCATGGTGTACAGGATGAGTTTGCAGTCGTTCGCCACGAGCTCCTTGAGTACGGGAACCGCACCTGCGTCCATCCCCATATGCGGATAGGCGTGTGTCACGACGGTTCCGTCGAAATCGATCGCTATGATTGCTCCTTTAACGGCCATATCGGTTATTTCTTTTGAAATTTATTACGTGTCCATTCGCATAATTTGCCCCAGAAACCCTTCTTTGTCGTGGTTTCCTCTTCGTCGAGGCCGTACCCGTAACCATAGCCGTAGCCATAACCGTACCCGTGACGTTTTGTCGAGCTGGCTCCGTTGAGGATGATGGCCATGTTATGGAATTTCTTTTCGCGGTACAGCCGTTCGATATCCGGCAACTGACGACGGTCGAGCAGGCCTTCCCGTACTACGTAAATGCTGAGGTCTGCCAGGCGGTCGGTGATGATGGCGTCCGCTACGGCCATCGCCGGGGTGCTGTCGATAATTATGTAGTCGTAGTGGAGTTTCAGTTCCGCGATCAACTCTTCCATCCGCTGGCTCAACAGCATTTCGCTCGGGTTGGGCGGCTGGATGCCGGCGTAGATGATGTCGAGTTTTTCCGACAGTTTGGATTTGCGGATGATTGCCTGAAGCTCCGTGCTTCCGGACAGGTAGCTCGAAACCCCGTTGGTATCTCCGCCGTGCCCCATCTGTTTGGAGAAGGTGCGGCGCCGCAGGTCCAGATCCATGATGACGACCTTCTTGCCCGTCGTGGCGAACGTCATGGCCAGGTTGGTCGAAACGAACGTCTTTCCGGCGTGGGGATTCGGCGAGGTGACCATAATGACTTTTATCTCGCCCTTGCCCAGGTTCATGAAGTTCATGTTCGAGCGGATCATGCGGAAAGCTTCCGACACCGGATCGCGGCCGTTTTCGCGTACGACGAAGCTGCCCTGTTGCTTTTCTCCCGAATATTGCGGAATATCCCCCAGGAACGGAGCCGAAAGGTTGTCCTCGATGTCCTTCCTCCCCCGGATCGTGGTGTCGAGTATCTGGATCAGGTAGATGATCAGGAAGGGGATGCCCAGTCCGAACAGGAAGGCGATTCCCGCAATCAGCACGGTATTGGGCGACACGGGGCGCGGGGAGCCGTATGCACTGTCGATCGTGCGCGAGTTGCTTTCCGTGATGACCATCGTGATGGCGTTCTCCTCGCGTTTGTTGAGCAGGTAGAGGTAAAGTTCCTCCTTGATTTTCTGCTGACGGACGATGTCCAGAATCTGTTTTTCCTGCGTCGGTACCGAGGATATTCGTTGATTGGTCAGCGCCTCTTCCTTTCGTAAAGCAGCCAGTTGGATCTGCAACGTGGAGATATAGGAGTCGAGCGTAGCGATGATCGACCGGCGTGTGGAAGCCAGTCCGTTGCCGAGATTCTGAATGATCGGGTTGTTCTCCGAACTCTCGGAGTTGAGCTTCATATAGCGTTGCAACTCGGTATTGTAGCCCTCTATCTGGGAGTTGATCGCCGGGCTGTTGATCGAGAGCGTTCCGGGAATCAGTTCATTGGTTTTGGTCGGGTCCAGCAGGTATTCTTTGAGGAATTCCGTCATTCGGATCTGGTTTTCCAGCGAGAGGCCGTCGGTTTTATATTGGGCGTTTTCGGTAATCGTCTGCTCGGCTTCCGATACGATATCGTATATTTTGTTGTCTTTTTTGAACTTTTCGATGTTGCGGTCCACTTCGCTCAGTTCTTCGGAGATGATCTCCAACCGATTGTCGATAAATTGTCCTGTGCTTTCTGCGATCCCCCGTTTGTCGTCGATCGCATCTTTTTCGTAAACCGCGATCAGCGTATTGATGACATCTTCCGCTTTTTTGGGAACGGAGCTTTTCATAGAAATGGTGATGATCGAGGCCTGCTTGTTGGCTACGAAACTTTTGACTTCATGCTGGTAGAACTGCGTTACTACGCCCAAGTTGCCTTTGGTGACCCGGATCGGAGCCTTTTCGTAGTAATCGGGGGACATATAGAGAGTCGGCCGGATAATCATTTGGCCGACAGGCGTGGAGATCGTATCGCCGAATACGGCCGAAATTTCCTGCTTGAATTTCTGTTTGTCGGGACCGAATATTTCGAAGTAGTTGAGTTTTACGATGCTGTCGGGGCGCAGCGAAACTTCGAACCGGAATCCCTGCCGGTCGTTATCGTTGATGAACTCCACTGCGATCGGACTTTGCCCGTAGAGATCCTGGGGCCGTAATCCTTCCTTCGTTTCGTATTGAACGGTCAAACCCAACTGTTTGACCACTTCCGTCATCAGGCGGCGTGATTGGAGAATATAAATTTCGTTGTCCACATTGCGGCGCTGTGACAGGCCCGCCAGGTCGCTCAGGGTCGCCAGGTCGGTATCTCCTCCCTTGCGGCTGTCTTTCACGAGGATGTTGGCCGTGCGGCTGTATATTTTCGGGGTGCGTAAAATGTAGATGTAACCGCATCCGACGCAAACGAATACCGAGATGACGAACCAGTACCAGTTGGCGATTACCGTCTGGATCAGATCGTGCACCGAGAAAGTAATGTGTTCCTCCTGCTTTGTATCGCTGTTCGCGGAGTTCGGGTTGATATTGTTAGGTGTCATGCCTTGTTGTGAAAATTAACGGGTGAGTGTGACGATCAGAGTCGCTACGGACACGGCGGTGCTGACCAGCGAGATATAGAAACTGCGGTTCTGGCTGATTTCGCCGGCCTGGGCCCGGTATTTGTTCGGTTTTACGTAAACCACATCGTTTTGTTGCAGGTAAAAATAGGGGGAGTCGTAAATATCCTGCGAGGTCAGATCGAGGGTGGCCGTCGTGCGGACGCCGTTCTCCTCCCGGATTACTTTGATGTCGGAGCGTACGCCGTAGATGGTCAGATCGCCGGCCAATGACAAGGCGTCCAACAGGGAAATGCGGTCGTTGGTGATGTTGTACTGTCCGGGACGGGCCACCTCTCCGATGACCGAGATTTTCATGTCGGCGAATTGAATGTTGACCGTCGGATCGCTGATGTATCCGCCTTCCCGGATTTTATCCGCGATTTCCTGGGCCAGTTCGCTGCGGGTCTTGCCCTTGCATTGAATGGGGCCGATGATCGGCATGTCGAGGTTGCCGTCTTCATCGACAGTTCTGATTTGCAGAGAGGTGGCATTCGATGAATAGGTCGAAAGGGGTGTTCCGGTCAGGGAGTTGAAAGAGGTCGATGTATTGAACGGCGCAGCCAATTCCGGGTCCCGGCTGTTGACCACGACGGTCAGGCGGTCCAGCGGTTTGATGCGTATTTGATAATCCTGGGCGATTTTGATCTGCTCGTCGGCTTGGGCGTCCTGCAAATAGATCACGCGCTTCTGGGAAGCGCACGATGCGAGAACGACGACCCCGAGCAGGAGGGCGAAGGCCTTTATCTGTTTCATTTTGATGTAGTTTTGTAGTGCCTGTTTAATTTTTAACCGCAAAGGTAGAAAAAATATATGAATGGGAAAGGTTTTTGTTCGCTATATTTGTGCTTACTGTATTTTAGTAACGGCAAAAGAGACGATTAATTATATGATAAATGCTGTGTGGAGCCGGAGTGCCGTGCTGTACGAGATGAACCTGCGGCAGGCGACGCCCGAAGGAACGCTTGCCGCCGCTGCGGAGCGGCTCGGTTTTTTGCGGGATTTGGGCATCGATGCCGTTTGGCTGATGCCTCATTATCCCATCGGGGAGGTCGGTCGCAAGGGATCGCTGGGCTCCTATTATTCGATTCGGGATTACCGGGCCGTCGATCCCGAACTGGGGACGCTGGCCGATTTCGACGCTTTTGTTCGGAGGGCTCACGCCCTGGGAATGAAGGTCTTGATCGATTGGGTGGCCAACCATACTTCGCGCGATGCCCGCTGGCTCGCGGAATGTCCGGCCGACTGGTACGAGCGGGACGCTTCGGGCCGGCCCGTCGTTCCTAACGGGTGGGATGACACGGCCAAGCTTGATTACACCAATCGGGCCGTCTGGCAGGGACAGATCGACGCCATGCGTTTTTGGCTTGCGGAACACGGGGTGGACGGTTTTCGCTGCGATATGGCGATGCTGGTTCCCATCGAATTTTGGCAGGAGGCGGCACGGCGGTTGCGGGCGGTGAAACCCGACCTGTTCCTGCTGGCCGAAGCCGAGGAGGATTACCTGTTCGACCGGGCTTTCGACGCGTCGTATGCCTGGCGGCTTTATCACCTGATGAACGACGTGGCGCAGCAAAAGTGCCGGGTCGATCGTATTCGGGAGTATCTCTATGCCGATCGGGAGCACGTCCCGACCTGGGCCTTGCGGCTGATGTTCACTTCGAATCACGACGAGAACTCCTGGAGCGGGAGCGAATTCGCCCGCTTGGGGCCTGCCGTGCGGGTCATGACGGCCCTGACGTTTCTGCTGCCGCAGTCGCTGCCGTTGGTTTACACGGGGCAGGAGTTCGGTTACGACCACTCTTTCGCCTTTTTCGACCGGGACCCGCTGCCTGCTTGCGAGCCGAACGAAACGACGGAGTTCTACCGGCGGCTGATCGCTTTGCGGCACGATGCTCCGGCTCTCGCTTCCGGGGAGCGGGGCGGCTCCTTCGTCGAAATCCGCAACAATGCCGAGGATTGCCTGCTGACTTTCGTGAGGGAAACTCCGGAAAATCGGGTAGTCGCCCTGTTGAACGTATCGCCTTATGAAGTACATGCCGATTTCGATACGGGAATCTACGCCGGAGGCTATGCGGACGCCCTGACGGGCGAACGCGTACAGCTCTGCTCGCATGTCGATGAGCGGATGTCGGGCTGGAGCTTCCGGATTTTGACACGGCCGATGTAGATAGGCCGGATTTTTTCGTACATTTGCCGGCGACGGGGAGGCCGTTTTGCGAAGCGGCAATGGCTTCCCGGTTTCGGAAATGCGCATATAATATAAGTTGCATTAGTAGGTTTAGTAGGACGATGAAAAAAATAATTCTGACGATATTTTGCCTCGGAATGCTGTTCCCGCTTCTGGGTTCGGCAGCCCGGCCGTACGGTGTGGAGGAGATTCCCAACGTGCAGGTCGGCAACCGTTATCGGTTCACGTCGAATCCCGACGGGGTTCTTTCCCCTTCGGCAGTCGCCGAGATCGACTCGCTTTGCTATTCGCTCAGGCATCGGGCGTTGGCCCAGGTCGCCGTGGTCGCTGTGGAGGATATTCGCGGAGATGATCTTTTCTCCTTCGCCCATACGCTTTTTTCCCAATGGGGTGTCGGCCGCGCCGATTCGGACAACGGACTGGGCATTCTCTTGGTCGTCGATCGCCGGGAAGTGCGGTTCGTGACCGGACCGGGACTGGAAGGCGTCTTGCCCGATGCACTTTGCAAGCGGATCCAGATGCGTTACATGCTGCCGTATTTCCGGGAGGGAGATTACAGCGCCGGCATTTCGGGCGGCAACGACGATTTCCGGGCAACGGACGATTTGCCGGCGTGGGCGGTTTTCCTGATCGTCTTTCTGGTCGTCTTCGTGCCGCTGGGCGTCATGCTGGTCGGATTCTACCGTTCCAGACGTTGTCCCCGGTGTCGTGCTTTCGCGTTGGTGCTGCAATCGCGGAACCTTGTCGGGCAGACGGATCATTATAATCTGTTCGAAGACACTTACCGTTGCGGCAAATGCGGTTTCGTCGTGAAGCGGCAGTCCCGAAGTGCGCGCAGCGATAACAACAACCACCGCAGGGGCGGCGGCATGTGGATCGGAGGTTTCGGCGGCGGACACGGTTCGGGCGGCGGCTTCGGTGGAGGTTTCGGCGGCGGCAGCTTCGGCGGCGGTGGTGCCGGTTCCCGTTGGTAAATTTGGAAATTCACTTAAAAAACGATAGAAAAAAATGAAAAAAGTTATCTGGATCGTAGTGGTCGTACTCGTGGTGCTGTTCATCAGCGGCTCCTGTTCGGCCTATAACAGAATGGTCACGGCCGAGGAGTCCGTCAATACGACCTGGGCCGATGTCGAGGCGCAGTACCAGCGTCGTTCCGACCTGATCCCCAATTTGGTCAATACCGTCAAGGGCTATGCCGCGCATGAGCAGGCTACTTTTACCGAGGTGGTCGAAGCCCGTGCCCAGGCCATGTCGTTCAAACTGGATGCAGCGGACCTGACGCCCGAGAAGCTGGCCGAGTTTCAGCAGGCGCAGCAGAAGGTGGGATCGGCTCTGGGACGTCTGATCGCCGTTGCGGAGCAATATCCCGACTTGAAGGCCAACCAGAATTTCCTGGAGCTGCAAGCCCAACTGGAAGGAACGGAAAACCGGATCGCCGTGGCCCGCACACGCTTCAACGATGCGACCCGGCAGTATAATGTGACGATTCGCCGTTTCCCTGCCAACCTGATCGCGGGCATGTTCGGCTTCGATCAGAAAGCCTATTTTGCGGCCGAGGAAGGTGCGCAGACCGTACCGGAGGTGAAGTTCTGATATTCCGGGCTGTGAACGACGATGCGGCGATCTTCTTAGATCGCCGCATCGCGTTATGTGAAGAGCCTGCGGATGGTCGTGAAAGTTTCGGAATATCCGCGTTTCGGGTTTTTCTGGTCTGGTTTTCGGGGTTATACGGGTTCGAGGTATGAAGATCCCGTTTCCGGCGGAATCGCTCGCGGCAGAAGTTACATCGTGCGCTTGACTCCTTTCCGGATTAGCATCCGATTGACCGGAAGTGCTGCGAAGAATCCGCACAGCATGGCTATCTGCATCATAAACCAGAAGGTCCACCCTGTTCGGGGCAACGTGTCACCGGAGAAGAATATCAAAAATACGAGGTTCATCCAGCCATACATACCCGCCTGCCATGCCGTGAGTGACAGGAAGTCTGCTTCGCCGGCTTTCATAAGCGCTTCACCCGGGGAGATGCGGTGCATGCTTCGGATCGCGGCATACTGAAAACCGATGCCGAAGACCAGAGCCAGCAGGTAATCCAGAACCCAGCTTCCGAGTATCAGGCTGCCGCCTATCGAAATCGGGACGATCCAGGTGAACCATTCGCCTGTCAGATCGGCCAGGGTGCATCCGGCTCCGCAGTGGAGCGTAGAGAGAACCACCGATCGCCATTTCGGGTAGCAGTCCGTTTCGGCCATCGTTGAATCCGGCCCCTTGTTCGTATTTTTTATATATGGACCCGATCCGATCCCCCTTTTCGAATATGCGTTCGGTCCCGAAATGTCGGTTTGCATACCTTGTTCCGATGCGGTTGTCAATTTCATGGACCCGTTTTGCGGTATATGGTCGTGGGGCAGTCGCATCACCATATCGGGTGTTCTTTCCGTCGGTTCGCGTTTGTCCGGAAGTCTTAATCGCATGTGGTGTGCAGGTTCGGGCGGCAGGGTGTTACGGCTGTTGGGTTTCACCCTTCCGAGCAGGAGGTAAGCCCATAGCCCCAACGGTCCGGCCCATAATCCGGTGAGTACCCATACGCTGTCCATGATTCTCATAGGCTGGGGACGTCGTCTGAGGTCGAGAGCTATCAGCATGGCTGCGAGCACTCCCGATATGACAAAAATGGCCGAAATAATGGTTAATGCATGCATATCCGATGATAATTATTGCCCGATTCTTACAAGATGCGTACCGATTTTCGGATCTTGCCCGGGGAGCGGTTGGAGCGGGGGAGTGTCCGTTTTCCGGGGTATCCGGCTGTGGGGCGAACCCTTTTTTGCCGCAGGGAGGTATTGATAAAAATTTCGGGGATCGCGGTTAAAATACCCGATAAATTTTTGTACTTTTGTTCCTTGAATTATCGTGGATAATTGTGACCATACCTTATGTTAAGCGTTTTATTCTACCTTTTCCTGTTCGTTATCTGCACTTTTTTTCTGGTATTGTCCGCCGTGGCGTTGCTTTTGACGTGGCCTTTCGACAAATCCCGGAGGATCGTGCACGAACTGTCCCGGATACTGGTCCGTATTTTCTATGCAGTTCCGTCTCTGTGGAAGTTCCGGGTTACCGGCAGGGAGTATATCGACCGTCGCAAACCGTACGTTATCGTGGTCAATCACCAGGCCGGCCTGGATATTCCGACCCTCTATTTCGTACCGCTCAACTTCCGGTGGGTTTCCAAGCGGGAAGTTTTCAAGGTGCCGTTTTTCGGCCAGTTCCTTTTGCTGCACGGGGATATCTGCATCAACCGGGGACATGCTACGGCCGCGATGGAGAAGGTGATCCGCGACGGAAAGCTGTGGCTTTCGCGCGGGGCTTCGGTGGCGATCTTTCCGGAGGGCACGCGTTCGCACGACGGCGAAATCCATCGTTTCAAGGCGGGGGCTTTCACGCTGGCGCGCGAGGCGGGCGTTGAAATTCTGCCTGTGGTGCTCGACGGTACGACCACGATGATCGGCCGCAACGGGATGTTCAACTGGCGCAATAAATTGACGGTAAGTATTCTGCCGCCGGTGAGCGCCGAACGGGTCGCCGCTGCCGATCCGAAGGAGCTGATGGAGCAGGTGCGGGCTTCGATGTGCGTAAGGCTCGCCGAAATCAGGAAACAGAAATAAACGATTATGTTCGATAAAAAGATAGATAACACCAGCAACAGCTATGGCGACGATGCCATCGTGACCCTCTCGCCGAGGGAGCACATCCGGTTGAGGCCGGGTATGTATATCGGCAAGCTGGGCGACGGCTCGCAGGCCGACGACGGCATTTACGTCCTGATCAAGGAGGTGGTGGACAACTCTGTCGATGAGTTCATCATGGGTGCCGGCAAGCAGATCGACGTGACGGTCGAGGACGACATTGTGACTGTCCGCGACTACGGGCGCGGCATTCCGCTCAAGTCCCTCGCTGCGGCCGTCAGCGAGATGAATACCGGCGGCAAGTACGGCGGTTCGGCCTTCAAGAAGACCGTCGGACTGAACGGAGTCGGCGTCAAGGCCGTCAATATGCTTTCGAGCGAATTTACCGCCCGTTCGGTGCGCGACGGCGAGGCCCGCACGGTGACTTTCGCGCAGGGGCTCGAGCAGAGCGACCGCTGGGAGAGCGGCGTGCAGGAGAAAAACGGTACGTTTATCAGTTTCCGTGTGGACCGGGAGGTGTTCGGCGACTATTCCTACAATCTGGAGTACGTCGAGCAGATGATTCGCAACTATACTTACCTCAATCTGGGGCTGACCTTCCGTTTCAACGGTCAGAGCTATGTTTCGAAGAACGGCTTGCTGGACCTTCTGGGCGAGAACATGACCGAGGAGCCGCTTTATGCGCCGATCCACCTTTCGGGCGAGGATATCGAAGTGGCCATCGCACACGGTACGGGTTACGGCGAGAGTTACTATTCGTTCGTCAATGGACAATACACCTCGCAGGGCGGTACGCATCAGGCGGCTTTCCGTGAAGCGATCGCCAAGACCATCAAGGAGTTTTATCACAAGGATTACGATCCTTCGGACATCCGCACGTCGATCATCGCCGCCATTTCGGTCCGTGTGACCGATCCGGTGTTCGAGTCGCAGACCAAGATCAAACTGGGCTCGAAGGAGATCGAACCGGGGGTTCCGCTGCGCAACTTCATCGTCGATTTTCTGGCCAAGCACTTGGACGACTACCTGCACAAGCACTCCGAGACGGCCCAGATTCTGCAAAAGAAGATCGTCGAGAACGAGAAGGAGCGCAAGGCGATCTCCGGTATTCAGAAGAAAGCCCGCGAAACGGCCAAGAAGGTGTCGCTCAACAACAAGAAGCTGCGCGACTGCAAGATACATCTGACGGACAAGAACGAGCTGGCCGAGGAGTCGATGATCTTCATTACGGAGGGTAATTCGGCATCCGGTTCGATCACCAAGAGCCGCGACGTGCGTACGCAGGCGGTTTTTTCGCTGCGGGGCAAGCCGCTCAACTGCTTCGGCCTCACGAAGAAGGTCGTATATGAGAACGAGGAGTTCAACCTGTTGCAGGCGGCGCTCAACATCGAGGAGGATATGGACAACCTGCGGTACAACAAGGTCGTGATCGCCACCGATGCCGATGTCGATGGCATGCACATCCGCTTGCTGCTGATGACCTTCTTCCTGCAATTCTTTCCCGACGTGATCCGCGGCGGACACCTGTACGTGTTGCAGACACCGTTGTTCCGCGTGCGTAACAAGAAGGAGACGCATTACTGTTACAGCGAGGAGGAGAAAAATCGGGCGGTCGCACGATGCGGCGCCAACGCCGAAATCACCCGATTCAAAGGTCTGGGCGAGATTTCTCCCGACGAGTTCCGGGGGTTCATCGGCCAGGATATCCGCCTGGATAAGGTGCGGCTTACGAAGGACGACCCGATCCACGATATGCTGGAGTTCTACATGGGCAAGAATACCTACGAACGGCAGGGCTTCATTATCGGCAATCTGCGTATCGAGGAGGATATCGTGGAGAGCGACCTGGCGATCGGGTAACCGCCGTTTCTTGTCGGCCGGTGCGGTTTTCTTGTGCGGTGCCGGTGCGAAACCGAAAACAGAACATAGACTATGAGCGAACAAAGAGAAGATATGACGGAACGGGACGATCTGCCCAGCGAGGTTCCTGCGGCGGCGGATGACGCTGCGGGGAGTGTCGGGGCCGAAGAGTCCGCCGCTCCGACGGGCAAATACGGCAAGTTGCTCTCCGAGGAGGGCGGCGTGCGCAAGCTGACGGGTATGTACCGTAACTGGTTCCTCGATTACGCTTCGTATGTCATCCTGGAACGAGCCGTTCCGCACGTGCAGGACGGACTCAAACCGGTGCAGCGACGTATTCTGCACGCCATGAAAGCCGTCGATGACGGTCGTTACAACAAGGTGGCCAATATCGTGGGCCAGACCATGCAGTATCACCCGCACGGCGATGCTTCGATCAAGGATGCGCTGGTGCAGTTGGGACAGAAGGACCTGCTGATAGACTGTCAGGGCAACTGGGGCAACATCCTCACCGGCGACGAAGCCGCTGCGGGCCGTTACATCGAAGCCCGCTTGTCGAAATTCGCCCTCGACGTGGTTTTCAACAAGAAGACGACCGAGTGGATGCGCTCCTACGACGGCCGTAACGAGGAGCCGGTGACGCTTCCCGTGAAATTCCCGCTGCTGCTGGCGCAGGGTGCCGACGGTATCGCGGTCGGTCTGGCGTCGAAGATTCTGCCGCACAACTTCATCGAGCTGATCAATGCGGCGATCGCGCATTTGCAGGGGAGGGATTTCGTGCTGTACCCCGATTTCCCGACGGGCGGCATGATCGACGTGAGCCGCTACAACGACGGACTGCGGGGCGGTACGGTCAAGGTGCGTGCCCGCATTTCGAAGATCGACAAGCGGACGCTGGCCATCACCGAGATTCCCTACACCACGACCACCGAGTCTATCAAGGATTCGATCGTCAAGGCCAACGAGAAGGGAAAGATCAAGATCCGCAAGGTGGACGACAATACGGCCGAGAAGGTCGAAATCATCGTGCAGGTCGCGCCCGACGAGTCGTCGGACAAGACCATCGACGCGCTCTACGCTTTTACGGACTGCGAAGTGTCGATCGCCCCGAATGCCTGCGTGATCTGCGATGACAAACCCCATTTCCTTCGTCGGCAGCGTCAGATGTGTATAAGAGACAGGGGTGAGCGAGATCCTGCGCCGTTCGGCGGAGCATACCCGCGAGCTGCTGAAAATGGAGCTTGAAATCCGCCTGAACGAACTCAACGAAGCATGGCATGCGGCTTCTCTGGAGCGGATTTTCATCGTTAATAAATTGTATCAGCTCATCGAGGGCTGCAAAACCCGCGAGGAGGCTTACGCAGCCGTCGGCCAGGGGTTGGAACCGTTTACCAAGGTGCTGCGCCGTGCGGTCACGACCGAGGACATCCAGCGTCTGACGGAGCTGAAGTTCATCCGTATTTCGCGTTACGACAGCGACAAGGCCGACAACGAGATCCGGCAGATCGAGGAGGATATCGCCCAGACGCAGCACCATCTGGCGCATCTGACCGACTATACGATTGCTTATTACGAACGTATCCGCGACAAATACGGCAAGGGCCGCGAGCGGCGTACCGAGTTGCGCGAGTTCGACTCGATCGAAGCGACGAAGGTAGCTGTCACCAATGCCAAACTGTACGTCGATCGTGTGGAGGGCTTCTTCGGTATCGGCAAGTCGATGAAGGATTCCGAGTTCGTGTGCGACTGTTCGGACATCGACGACGTGATCGTGTTCACCAAAGACGGCCGCTATGTGATTACGAAGGTGAGCGACAAAGCCTTTTTCGACAAGAATATCTATTATATCGGGGTGTTCAAGCGCAACGACGAGCGGACGATCTACAACGTCCTCTACCGCGACGGCAAGAACGGCCCGATCCTGATGAAGCGCTGCGCCATCAAGGGTATCACGCGCGACAAGGAGTACAACATCACCAAAGGCGACCCGAAGAGTGAAATCCTCTATATGTCTGTCAATCCGAACGGTGAGGCCGAAGTGTTGAAGATTTACTTCAAGCCGCGTCCGCGTTTGAAGAAGGTGATCGTCGATCTCGATTTCTCGACCGTGGCGATCAAGGGGCGGCAGAGCCAGGGCAACCTCTTCTCGCGTTACGGCATCCATAAGATCGTCCTCAAGGAGCGGGGTACTTCGACCCTCGGAGGACAGCAGATCTGGTACGACGAAGACGTGCACCGGCTCAATACGGACGGCCGGGGCGTATTGCTCGGTGAGTTCCAGGGGGATGACAAACTCATTGTCCGCACGGCCAAGAACGTCTATTACACGACGAATTTCGACATTACGCAGCACTTTCCCGACGATACGGTTCACGTGTCGAAATATTCACCCGATACGGTCTATGCGGTGGCCTATTTCGACCGCTCGCAGAATTACTACTATCTGAAGCGCTTTACGGCCGAGCAGGGCGAAAAGATGCAGCCGTTCCTGGACGAAGATGCCGATCTGGTGGCCGTGACGTCCTGCCCGGGGGCTGTGCTGGTGCTGACTTTCCAGGGGGCGCAGGCTTCGCGTCCGGCGGAGGAGATCGACGTGGACGGTTTCGTCGGCGTGAAGAGCCACCGGGCCAAGGGCAAGCGTCTTACGACTTACGACGTGGTGACGATCGCTTTCGTGGAGCCGGAGCGACCCGAGCGGCCGGAGCTGTCCGGGGAGGATGCTCCGAATGATTCGGAGGGGGATTTCGACCTGCCCGAAACGATGACCGTCGAGGGTACGGACGCCGAGTTCGAAATCAAGGAGTATCGTCGGCAGCGTCAGATGTGTATAAGAGACAGGCCGTCGGCTCGCCCGGCGGCTGGGTTACGACTTCGCCGATACCGACGACCGGATCGAGAAACAGGAGGGTGCCGACGTGTGCGACATCTTCCATTACGCCGGTGAGGAGTATTTCCGCAAGGCGGAGCGCGGGATGCTCGAACAGCTGATCGCTTCGGGCGACGACCTGGTGGTTTCCACGGGCGGCGGGCTTCCCGTCTGGGCGGACAACATGGCCCGTATGAACGGAGCCGGTCTGACGGTTTATATCCGCCGTTCTGCGGAGCAGATCGCAGCGCGTTTGAGTCCTCACGGACGTTGGAAGCGCCCCAAGTTGAGGGGACTCGACGACCGGGAGCTGGTCGAATTCATGTCGCGCAACATGGCCGAGCGGGAGCCGTTTTACGGCCAGGCTGCGCTGACGATCGACGGCGGCGCGATGAGCGACGACGAAATCCTCGAATTTATCACTGAAAAACTGAAGGAACGAAATGGATAACCGGCCTGTCGGCGTATATGATTCGGGGTTGGGCGGCCTGACGGTCTGGCGCGAGATCCGCCGCCAGTTGCCGGAGGAGTCGCTCGTCTATCTGGGCGACGGTAAGAATTGTCCCTATGGTGCGCGTCCGGCCGATGAGATCTGCCGTCTGGCGGACGAGGCGGTCGGACGGCTGGTTGGTGCCGGTTGCAAAATGGTCGTCGTCGCCTGCAATACGGCTACGGCTGCGGCCATCGATTTTCTGCGCCGCAAATATCGGCAGATGCCTATCGTGGGGATGGAACCCGCCGTGAAGCCCGCCTGCCTGAATACCCGCAGTGGGGTAGTGGGGGTGCTGGCTACGGCCCGGAGTCTGGACGGCGATCTGTTCCGCCGCACGGCGGCCCGTTACGGGGAGAATATCCGGGTGCTGACCGCCGTAGGCGAAGGGTTCGTCGAACTGGTCGAGGAAGACCGCGAGCAGTCGCCCGAAGCAGAGGAGGCCGTGCGCCGCGTGCTGGAGCCGATGATCCGCGAGGGTGCCGACCAGATCGTGCTGGGTTGTACGCACTATCCGTTCCTGCTCCCGGTTTTCCGGCAGGTGATCGGTGAACGCGGGGTTGCCGTGGTCGATCCTTCGCCTGCCGTAGGACGCAGGGTGGGGCAGTTGCTCGACCAGTACGACCTGCGGGCCGAAAAAGGCGCCGCCGCGAATTACGGATTCCTTACCTTTGCGGATGAAGCGTACCGGTCGCGGCTGGAATGCAAGGCTTTCGGTTAGCGGCTCCGCACCGGCTGCGGTCCGGAAACGGAATCGGGGGGCGGCCCTTTCGAAACCGATCCTGCATTTGAACTTTCCGAAAAAAATCCCTACCTTCGCTCGATAAATATACGATATGGCTACCAAGAAAAACAGTTCGGCAAAAAGCCCGCAGGCTACCTCCCGTTCCAACCGTGACAGCATGCGTTGGATACTGGGCTTGCTGCTGCTTTTCGCGGGGCTTTTCCTGACGGCTTCGGTGCTGTTTTACTATTTCGACTGGCGGGCCGACATGAGCCTTGTGTCCGGTGTCGAACAGGAGGATCCCCGCCTGGCAGACCTGTCGGATGCGATCGAGAATCCCTGCGGTTACGCCGGGGCTTGGTTGGCCGAGCGTCTGGTGGGGCGTTCGTTCGGCCTGTTCGGTATCATTTTGCCCCTGATCGTCACGATGGTCGGAGTGCGGATCATCCGCCAGCGTCCGCTGCTTTTCAACCATTCGGTGCTCGGAGCTTTGTTGATCCTGATTCTGGGCTCCCTTACGTTGGGCTTCGCCTTCGGCGAGAAGTGGGCCGTTTTCGGCAGCGGATGGGGCGGTGCCTTCGGGGTCGAGGTCGCCCGGAGGCTGACGAGCGTGATCGGCGTGCTGGGAAATATCATCCTGTTGCTGGGCGCTTGGATTCTGACGGGCGTGTTCATCAACCGCAACTTCATCAATACGGTCAATACGGCAGGCAATGCAATGGTGGACAAGGGCGGCAAGATCGTCGATCTGGTCAAACAGTCGGTCGTGAATGTCACCGACCATCGTTCGAAATCCGGGGAGGAGAAGACCGATGCCGAGCCTGAACCCGATTCTAAACCCGAATCCGAACGGTCCCAGCCCGAACCCGTGCCTGCGCCTGTCGATGCGTCGGCCCGCACTTCCGCTGCGGATGGAGCGGCCGAGGTGACGATCCAGCGGCCTGCGCCGGTTGCGGCTCCCGTTTCCGATGAGCCGGACGAGAGCCCCTTCCTCGAAATTCCTCTTACGGAAGAGGCTCCTGCGACGGTTCCTGAGCCGGCTCCGTCCCGTCCTGCCGGACCCCGTATCGTGGGGGGCGACGATGTATTTACCGAGGTCGATCTTTCGGGAGGCGAAGCCGACGCTGCCTTTACCGCACCCCGGGAACCCGAGCAACCGCAGTATGCGTCGGAGCCCGCGCCGGTCGTGGACGGAATTACGGAATATACGCTTACGGCGGAGCCGGAAATTCCGGCCGAAGGTGTCGTGGTGACCGTTGAAGCACGCGAGGCCAAGGTCGTGGACGAGAAAAGCATCGAGAGCAGTCTCTACGACCCGTTGAAGGATCTGAACAACTACCAGCGTCCGCCCGTGACGCTGCTCGAGGATTATACGTCCGATTCGCAGGTGAGCGACGAGGAGATTTACGAGAACAAATCCAAGATCGAACAGACGCTCAAGGATTTCGGGATTCCGATCCAGCGGATCAAAGCTACGGTGGGACCTACGGTGACGCTCTATGAGATCGTGCAGGCCCAGGGCGTCAAGATCTCCAAGATACAGGGATTGGAGAACGATATCGCCCAGAGCCTCAAGGCGCTCGGTATCCGCATCATCGCTCCGATTCCGGGCAAGGGTACCATCGGTATCGAGGTCCCGAACCGCGACAAGCAGGTCGTGTCGATGTATTCGGCCGTGCGTTCGCTGCGGTTCCAGGAGTCGAAAGCCGAACTTCCGGTGGTGATCGGTCGCACGATCCAGAACGAGAACTATGTCTTCGACCTGGCGAAGATGCCCCACCTGCTCGTGGCTGGTGCTACGGGTCAGGGTAAGTCGGTCGGCCTGAATGCCATTATCACCTCGCTGCTCTACAAGAAACACCCCTCGCAACTCAAGTTCGTGATGATCGATCCCAAGATGGTCGAGTTCTCGCTCTATTCCAAGATCGAGAAGCACTTCCTGGCCAAGATGGAGTCCGAGGACGAAGCGATCGTCACCGACCCCCGCAAGGCGGTCTATACGCTCAACTCCCTCTGTACGGAGATGGACAACCGGCTGGAACTCTGCAAGAGGGCGGGAGCCCGCAACATCGCCGAATACAACGATAAATTCACGGCGCGGCGGCTCAATCCCGAAAAGGGACACCGCTACCTGCCCTATATCGTAGTTGTGGTCGATGAGTTCGCCGACCTGATTATGACGGCCCGCGAGGTCGAAGGTCCCGTGATGCGTCTGGCGCAGAAAGCCCGTGCCATCGGTATTCACCTGATTATCGCCACGCAGCGCCCCGACGTGAAGGTCATCACGGGCGGTATCAAGGCCAATTTCCC
>OJPR01000049.1_pt1 | contig 55935 bp, 44 predicted proteins | sample 1598621 | NCBI WGS metagenome assembly OJPR01 (sample SAMN03922489, study PRJEB24848) | human gut metagenome | isolation source: stool sample | host: Homo sapiens | place: Germany | collected 2011-05 | reverse complement strand
TCGGCAGCGTCAGATGTGTATAAGAGACAGGTCTTGCCCGCGAGCATCGAGCCGCCCGTGAGCCAGACGTTGCTGCGCATCAGCCCCAGCACGATGGCGATGGCCTCGCCGATCGTGGGCAGGAATGCGAAGAAGGCCATCAGCGCCCCGCGCCCGGAGAGGAACCTGCGCGCCCGTGCCAGCTGTTTTTCGCTCACGCCCAGCCGGGTGACCCACTCGCTTTTTCCCAGCGTGCCGATCCAGTAGCAGCTCATGCCGCCCAGCGTGTTGCCCAGCGATGCGGCTGCGACGCACAATACCGGGTCGAGCCCCATGTGCACGAGCACGATCATCACGGCTTCGGAGCTGAACGGGAGGATGCTCCCGGCGATGAATGCCGAGAAGAAAAGTCCCCAATAGCCCCAGTCGGCCAGTATTTGCGAAAGCGATTCCATGCCTTGGTGTCCGATTTTGTGCAAGAGTAGTCTGCCTGCGGGACAAAGATAGCTTTTTTGCCCGAATGGGCTTGCAGGAGCCCTGCAAAATGCGCTAATTTTGTCTGAAACGTAAATCTGACCGCTTATGCTTAAATCGAGACTTTGTATCGCTTTTTTCGCTTTTGCCGTGGGGTGCGCCCCTGCGCAGAAGCCGCTTACCGACTATGTGAACCCCATGCTGGGGACGGCGACGCTGTGGGACAGCGTCGACCTTGGATTCAAACCCACCAAACGGACGTGGGGCGCCGAGGTTTTCCCCGGATCGTCGCTGCCCAACGCCATGGTGCAGGTCAGCCCCGTCACCAAGTTCCACAGCGGTGCGGGCTACCAGTATGAAGATTCCGTGATCTACGGTTTTACGCACACCAACAAGGGGCACTGGAACCTTTGCCATATTCCCCTGCTGCCCGTGACGGGGACGCCCACGCCGGGCGACTACTGCTCGCCGTTCAGCCACGAGCGCGAATCGGCCGCCCCGGGCTATTACCAGGTATTCCTCGACCGTTACGGTGTCGATGCACAGCTCAGCTCGACGCTGCGCTGTGCATTCCATAAATATACCTATCCCGCGGGTGCCGCGGCCTCCTTGCTGGCAGACCTGCAGCGTTCGAACGAGCATGTGCGTGCGTGGGATATCCGCAAGGAGGGCGACAACGTGTTCGCCGGCTGGCAGCAGACCGGCGAGAAGATGTATTTCTACGCCGTGGCGAACCGTCCCGTGACCGGGATAGAGCCCGTCGTCGAGGGCGACCGCGAGGTGCGCATCGTGCGTTTCGGCGAGGGTGACGGGGCACTGGAGCTCCGGATCGGGTTCTCGTTCGTGAGCGAGAAGAACGCCCGCGAGAACCTCGAGGCCGAGATGCTCGGCAAGAGCTTCGCCGAGGTGCGCTCCGAGGCTACGGCGACGTGGAACGACCTGTTGGGGCGGATCCGCGTCGAAGGCGGCACGGAGCGGGAAAAGGGGCTGTTCTATTCGAGCCTCTACCGTTCGTTCCTCTGGCCGGCGCTGCGCAGCGACGTGAACGGTGAGTTCACCGATGTCGACGGAAAGGTCATCAATCCCGGTTTCCGTTACTATACGGGCCCGTCGTATTGGGACGACTACCGCAATAAGCTGATCCTGCTGGGGATGCTGGCTCCCGATGTGGCGGCCGACGTCATCAGCTCCGACACGGACAAGGGCGAGAAACGGGGCGGGTTCATGCCCACGTTCTTCCACGGCGACCACGCTTCGGCGTTCGTGGCCGGGACTTACCTGCGCGGCAACCGCGGCTTCGACGTCAACCGTGCCTACAACCTCGTGCTGCGCAACGCTACGGTACAGGGCCCGAGCCGCCCGTGGCTCGACGAGTATATTGCCAAGGGGTACATTTCGGAAATGGACGTCGAGAATCCCGTGACGTGGACGGTCTGCAAGGCTGCCGTGACCAAGACGCTGGAGTACAGCTACGACGACTATGCGGTCGCCCTCTTGGCCGATGCGCTGGGCGACAAGGAGAACCACGACATGCTGATGAAGCGCACGTCGAACTACAAGAACCTCTTTGACCCCTCGACGGGGCTGATGCGCGGGCGCCTCGAAAACGGCGAGTGGATCACGCCTTTCGATGACCAGTATCCCTACTACGAATATATGTACCGCGAGGCGAATGCCTGGCAGCAGGCGTTCTTCGCACCGCACGACACCGAGGGGCTGATCGGCCTCTTCCCGAGCCGCGAGGCGTTCGGCGAACAGCTGGACAAACTCTTCTCGATTCCGTGGAAAGGATACGAAGTGGACAACCTCTCGTGCTTCATCGGCCAGTACTGCCACGGCAACCAGCCCGACCACAGTTTCCCGTACCTCTATTATTTCATCGGTCGCCAGGAGCGTTCGCAGGAGTTGTTGGATTACATTCTCGACCGCTTCTACGGTATGGGGCCGGAAGGGCTGGCGCTGTGCGGTATGGACGATGCGGGCGAGATGTCGTCGTGGTACGTGTTCAATGCCATCGGCCTTTACACCTATTCGCCGGCCGACCCCGAATATATCGTGACCGTGCCGCTGTTCGACAAGGTGCAGGTCGCACTGGGCGACGGCAACCGCTGGACGATCCGCCACGACGGGCAGGGACGTAAGATCACGGGCATCACCTGCGGCGGCAAGCCCGTCGACGGTTGGTTCGTGTCGCACGATGCGCTGAACAAGGGCGAACTGGTGATTACGACCTCCGAAAAATAACGGTGCAGGGCAACCCCGCGCCTTTCGCTTCCCTCGGGCGGGAGCTTGGGCTGCCGGCCGGAACGTGCCCGAAGGTGCCGGAGCCGGGAAGGTGCAGCCGGGTGCCCGTGCCCGGGATGATCGTTGCATGAAGCGGCGGCAGGAATACCCCTGCCGCCGCTTCATGTCGTTTCTATGGGGTTGGGGTGTTGTTGGGGTTGGCGGGGCCCGGCTGCTGTTCCGGCCGTGCGGGTCAGGGCTTTTCGGCCCAAATGCGGATGGTCGGGCTTTGCACGTGCACGCCGAATTCGGCGGCTTTGGCGAGTATGCGCCGCGCCAGTGCGGCTTTCTCCGTATCGGGAGCATAGCGGAAATAGGCTTCCGCCGCACGGACGTGCTCGGCGTCGACGAGCGGGAATTCGCGCGTTTCGGGGATGCCGAATGCCGAATCGGGAAGTTCGTGCCGCTCTGCGGCGGTGAGGCGGTCGTGCGGTTTGGTCTGTGTCGTCATGGCTGTTGCAGCATTGGTGTTGTTGCGGGGATACGCAAATTCCCGGCCAGCCACCGCTTTTTCGCACAGCGGCTGCTTCGTTGCCCAATGTGCTTCGCCCGGTGACGGCGCTTTACGCGATGATTGTGGCGACGATGCGGCGGCCCGGGGCGCGGTTACGGAACTCGCAGAGATAAATCCCCTGCCAGGTGCCGAGGTTGAGCCTGCCGCGGGTCACGGGAACGGTGAGTTCGACGCCCGTGAGTGTCGATTTGGCATGTGCGGGCATGTCGTCGTCGCCTTCGAGCGTATGGGTGTAGTAGGTCTCGCGTTCGCCTACCAGCCGGTCGAAGATCGCCCCGAGGTCGTTACGCACGTCGGGGTCGGCGTTTTCGTTGATCGAAAGCCCTGCGGAGGTGTGCTTGACAAAGAGGTGTACCAGTCCGGCGTCGGGCAGCGGCGGGAGGTGGGACAGCACTTCGTCCGTAACCAGGTGGAACCCGCGGCTGCGAGGCGTGAGGGTGAATTCTGCTTGCTGAACCATGGTGGAATATTGATGTACGTGTGCAAAGGTACGAAAAATTGCGGGCCGCCGTGTCCCGGGAACGGGTATATGTTGCCGCCGGGGTCGGGCATGGTGCGGCAGCGGGAGATTATGCATCGAAATATTGGAAAATCCGGTATTTATTTTGATCTTCGTAGCACTAAATGCCGCTATCATGTCCGCTATCCTGAATTTCCTGTTCCCGGGGAAACCCCGGGATTCCCGCAGCTCGTGGCTGTTGCTTGCTGCGCGTGTCGTTTTCGGCCTGCTGCTGATGTCGCACGGCATCGCCAAGTTGCAGAACTTCGAGGCGCTCTCGGCGACGTTCCCCGATCCGTTGGGTGTCGGGAGCCGGGTGTCGCTCGTGCTGGCCGTTTTCGGGGAGGTCGTCTGCGCGGCCGGGTGTGTGGCCGGGTTATTCTACCGGCTGGCGCTGATCCCGATGGTCTTTACGATGTGTGTGGCTTTCTTTGCGGTACACGGCGGCGATCCCTTTGCCGCACGTGAGCCGGCGCTGGTTTACCTGGTTGTCTTCGTCCTGATGTACGCAGCCGGCCCCGGGCGCTACGCCGCCGATACGCTCATTGCACAACGGATCCGTGCGCCGAAGCGTTAGCCCCGGTTCTTGCCGAGGGTGGGGAGGATAGTAGGGGTGCCGTGAACCCGTTTCGTCCCCGGCTTCCGGCCTGTCGGCCGCCGCATGGAAACGATGAAGGCAGATGCCTTTTATCATCTGCCCTCAGCTTTTTGCGGTCATAGACCTTTTTCGACTTGTGTACCCGGCTGAAACTGACCGGGCGGTCGTGATTCCCGATCTCGGCCTCACGGCTTGCCCTGCGGTTGGCCTTGAGGTAATCACGCAGTCCGTTCGTCTTTGTTTTCATCACTACATCGGTTTTACGGGGGCAAAGATAATCGGAATATTTTAAGGGGGAGCGCCCTGAGGCTAATTTCCCGCTCCGGTGCCGTATTATGCCTGCTGCAGGTCGGCGAACCAATAGGAATAGCTCTTTTCCGACCCGTCGTCAAGGCGGATGCGGTAACTTCGGCGCAAAGGCGTGCCGAGCCGGAACGGGACGGGGGTGCGGAAGATCGGCCCGTCGTAGCAGAATGTGTGGTATTCGCCGTTTTCGCCGTTGGGATCGACGCCCGCAGGCAGCGAGGCCATGAATGCGGGGTCTATCTCGCGCCCGACGGCGTCGGCGCCAAGGCTGTCGGCCATCGTGGTGACGATGACCGTCCTGAGCCCCGAGGCGAGAAAGTCGTGCATCACGCCGCCGGAGGATTCTCCCCAGAGCGGTTCCGCGACCCCGATGCCGTGGGGTGCGAGCTGCCTCTCGCGATATTTACGTACGTCGTGCAGGAAGATGTCCCCGAAGATGAAGCAGGTTACGCCCTGCGCCTTGAAATGCTCCACGGCACGGGACATGGCGGCGCCGTAGTCCTCCATATTGCCTTTCGGGGTGAGGTCGACGATGTGCAGGGGGATGCCGATACTGTCGGCCTGTGCCTGCAGCAGGGCGGTCGGGATGCCGTGCATGGTCGAGCGGTGCGTGTCTCGGTTTACGGTCGTCAGCAATGCGACGATTTCGTATTTGCCCGACTGCATCGCCCGCAGCAGGGCATGGGCGGAGTCCTTGCCGCCGCTCCAGTTGAAAACCGCCTTTATCCGTTCCATGTCACATGTCCGGCGTTGTGGAAGAATCCGCAGACGAGGGTCAGGTATTCGGGCAATTTGCCGTCCGTGCCCCACTTCAGGTAGATGCCGAAGAGCTCGGCGGTAGTTTTGCCGATGTCGAATCCGCAGGCTTCGAGCGACGGGCGCACCAGTTCGGGGTGTCGGCAGGGCTTCCCGTCGGGACGTGTGCAGGTGCCTTCGGGGCAGTGGAGGCATGTCCCGACGTAGGCGAACGATAGGCCGCCGTACTGCCGTTCCATCCCGAGCAATTGCTGTTCGAGGCGTCTGCGTTCGGGCAGGATCAGCCGTCCGGCTTCCGACGAGGGGAGCCCCTGCTTTTGCGGAACGATTTTCGTAACGGTGAGCAGTGCCGTGGCGTAGCCGGAAAGGTACCTCCCGACGCTGAATCCGAAAGGGGGGCATCCCCAGCTGCGCCCGTAATTGGGGCAGGCGAGGCAGTAGCCCCCGATCCGTTCGGCATCGCGGAAACGGGCGATGTAATCGGCAGCGGGAAGTTCCGCCGAAAAATCCCGGGCCGTATATGGAAGCGAAATATCCACGTGGTAAAAATAGCGGTTTTACCGTGCCGTGGTGCCGGTTTGTGAAAATAATCCGGATTTCCGGACAATTTTTCGGAATAATCCGCTATATTTGCTTCAGATTTGGTTCTCCGCTCCCCGTCGCGGGAGGGTGTGAAAAGGGAATCGGGTGTAAATCCCGGACAGTCCCGCTGCTGTGAAGCCCCGTGACGTTCCGAATATCTCAGCCACTGCCCCGCGGGGCGGGAAGGCTTCGGGACAGGGGTCAGTCAGAAGACCTGCCAGATCGATTCGTTGTCGGAAAGCCCCGCGGACTGGGCGTCTGGTTTCGGTCGTATGATGCTTTGGGATTTTATGCAATCGGCGTTTTGCAGGGATTACTGTCCTGTTTTTCGATGCAAGGTTCAGGCGCGCGGCCGGGCGGAACCCGGACGTATTCCTGCAAGCCGTGCGGCGGAAATTTTGAGAATTGACAAACCGGAAAGGCATGGTAATATGGAACACGATGCTGTAATGAATTTTGGGATGCGGCCATGTCTTTTGTAAATAACGATGGTTATGAATATCGTACTGTATGGAGTATCGGCGGAAATCGCCGGGAAAATCGCCGGGAAATACGGCCTCAAACTGATAAGTACACCCGATAAGTTCCAGCCTTCGGGAACCGTGGTGCTGGTGCCGCCGATGGGCACCCCGCGGCAGTTGCTCGCCTTCTACAATGCCATGCTGCGCCATGAGGACGACGTCGATGCGGTGATCGTCTGCGGTATCGAATCCTGCGAGGCGGCCAGCACGGTGCAGTATTGCACGCCCCCGGGGAAATTCTTCTCGCTGGGCGGTGACCTCGAACCCGAAGAACTGGAGTCGGAGTTGTACGTGATCCTCGATTCCCTGTTTGCGGAAGGCAACCAGATCAATTTCTAAGTCCCGGGGGCAGGTATCGCCGCAGTTGCGGTGCACCGTTCCCGGCCGGCATAATCCGGGATTATATCCTCCCGTGCGCGGGCGGAACTGTTGCGTATTTCTGCGTGCCGGGCCGTTTGGGGTATGGGTGTCCTGAGGTCGGTGCGGGGCGCCGCATGGGGTTATACCCGCGTGCAGCGTCGTGCGACCGCGGTGCCCGGCATGTCTGCTGTGGGCATTATTTTCATGATGCCAGAATTTTATTTCCCCACACAGTGCTTTGAAAAGATGTGTTTGAGCACCTCTTCGGAGGCTAACGCATTGCGTCCCGTGACACTGCCGACATGGTGGATGACCTGGCGGATTTCTTCGCTCAGCAGGTCGGTCTGAAGGCCGCTGTCGAGCCCGTCGAGGGCCCGGCGGAGCGCATCGCCTGCGGCCGTGAGGGCTTCGTAATGGCGGTTGTTCGAAACGATTGCGTCGCCGTGGTAGAGGGCTTCCGTATCTACAAAGGAGCGCAATATCCGGCGCAGGCGGTCTATGCCGTCGCCGTTGCGGGCCGAAATGCCGATCGTGCCTTCGGGCAGGGGGCTGTCCGGTGCCGTATCCGTTTTATTTACCAGCACCAGCAGTTTCTGGTCGGCGCGGAGCGGGAATTCCGGGGCAACGGGCGCACCTGCGGCAAGGCGTGCCGCATCGGTCATGTAAATCACGATCTGCGCCCGCTCGATGCTCGACATCGTGCGCTGGATGCCCATCTGTTCCAGCCGGTCGTCCGTTGCGCGGATACCCGCCGTGTCGAGGAACCGGAAGACGACCCCGTCGATGTTGATCCGCTCCTCGATGACGTCGCGCGTCGTGCCGGCGATGTCGGAAACCAGGACGCGCTCTTCGTTGAGCAGGCGGTTGAGCAGTGTGCTCTTGCCGACGTTCGGGGCTCCCGTGATCGCTACGGCGACCCCCTCCTTGATGGCATTCCCAAGCGTGAACGAATTGCGCAGGGCGTCGATATGCGCCCCGATCCGCTGCATCGCCTCCCGCAGTTGCGCGCGGTCGGCGAATTCGACCTCTTCTTCCGAAAAGTCGAGTTCCAGTTCGAGGAGCGCAGTGAGTTCCAGCAGCTTTGCGCACAGTCCTTCCAGCGCGTCGGAATAACCTCCCCGCATCTGGTTCGCGGCGAGCGCATGGGCCGCGCGCGACGATGAAGCGATGATGTCGGCCACGGCCTCGGCCTGTGATAGGTCTAACTTGCCGGCGAGGTAGGCGCGGATGGTGAATTCGCCCGGCCCGGCCATGCGGGCGCCGGAGGCGGTGAGCAGCCGCAGGATCTCGGAAACGATGTATTGCGATCCGTGGCAGGATATCTCGGCGGCATCCTCGCCGGTATAGGAGCGGGGTGCACGGAATACCGTGACCAGCACGTCGTCCAATACGCGGCCCTCGTCCACGATTTCCCCGTAGTGTACCGTGTAGCCTGCTGCTGCGGCCAGCGGTTCCCGGCCGCGGAAGATACGGTCGCAGATGCGCAACGCCTCCTCCCCGCTGATGCGGATGACGGCTAATGCCCCTCCTGCGGCAGTTGCCGGGGCGGCGATGGTATCGTGATCCCGGATCATGTTATCTTCCTTCGATGCGGATTCGCTGTCCCAGACGGAGTTTATGGGCGTTTTTGATGCCGTTCCAGCGCATCAGCTGCGCTGTGGTCACGCGGTAGCGGCGGGCGATGGCGCCCAGCGTATCGCCCTTCTTGACCACGTAGACCGTACCCGAGCGTTCCTGGCGTTTCTTGTCGATGTTCGCCGGGTTGATGTACTCCTTGAGGTAGGCCGAGTCTTTGGCGAAGATCGCAGGTTCGTTGGCGATGTATTGCGTGATGTTGCGCTGCGGCAGCACGAGCGTATAGGGCTTGGTCGTGGCCGGGATGATATCGAGTTTGTATTGCGGGTTGAGCTGCCGCAGGGTCTCGATCGGGATGTCGATCGTCGAGGCGATCTGCCCGAGGTGCATCAGCCGGTCGATGCGGATGGTATCCGTGGCCAGCGGGATCGGGGCTTCGGTGAGTTCGATGCCGTGCTGGCGGTGATAGGCATAGGCGTACGAGGCGCCGATGAATGCGGGGACGTAGCCGCGCGTTTCGCGGGGCAGGTAGTCGTAGATGTCCCAGAATGTGCGCCCGTTGCCGCCGGAGCGGGCTATTGCCTTGTTGACGTTGCCCGGGCCGCAGTTGTAGGCGGCGATGGCCAGCGACCAGTCGTTATAGATGGCATAGAGGTCTTTCAGGTAGCGGCAGGCGGCCTGTGTCGAACGGACAGGGTCGCGGCGTTCGTCGACCAGCGAGTTGACTTCCAGTCCGTAGCTTTTGCCCGTCGAGGGCATGAACTGCCACAGGCCTACGGCGCCCATCGGCGACACGGCCGTGGTGGAAAGCGCCGATTCGATGATCGGCAGTGCCCGCAGTTCGACGGGGAGCCCCTCCTTGAGCAGTTCGTCCTCGATGAGCGGGAAATAGTACTGCGACATGCCCAGGATGCGGCTGATCGTGCCGTAGCGCGAATCGGTGTAGCGGTTGATATAACCCCGTACGATGTTGTTGTAAGGCAACTGGATCGGCGAAACGAGCGCCCGCAGCCGCTGGATGTAGACCGAATCGGGAGTCGTGCTTTCGGCCGTGCTGTCGACCAGGATGTAGTTGTCGAAAAATTCCTGGTAGGAATCCCCGCATTGCCGTTCGCGCCACACGGCGACCAGCGAATCGGCCTGTTCTGCCGAAAGTCCGAGCGTCATGTCGTCGTACTGCACCTCGGCGGGGTCGGGAAGTTCGGGCTCCTCCGGCTCGGGAGCGGCTTGCTGCTCGGCCACGGGGGCGGTCGGGGGCGTTACGACGGCTTCGGTCTTGTTTTTCTTCTTGTCTTTTTTGCGGGGGCGGCGGTCGAGTGCCGAGGCCGGGACGGCGACTGCCAGTAGCAGCAGTATGGTCAGGAGGGTTCTCATCGGTTAGAATTTGATGCTCATGTTGAAGCCGAATACCGGGCGGTTGCCGCCGAGCGAGGGCACGTAGGTGTAGTCGACCATCGGTTCGAGGTTCATCGTCAGGTCGTCCGAGATGTCGTAGTCCTTGAGGTGGGCGTCGACGTGGGCATCGACGATCTGCAATACGTACAGGCCCGCGGAGATGATGATGCACAGGTCGCGGTTGCGCCGGAAGTTATTGCGCAGGTTGCGGATATAATCCGCCGAATAGCGGCCGTGGAATTCGTCGGTGGGGCCGTCCGGATATTTATCGGGGTTTTGTTCGTAGTCGCTCAGCAGCCTGTAGGCCTTCTTGAAACGCTGGTAGCCGCGGTTGTTCCAGTCGATGCAGTAGATCATCGCCGCGAAACCGCCGACCACGAAGGGGACTTTCCAGTAACTTTTGTTGTAGATCTGCCCCGCGCCGGGGAAGATGCAGGCCAGCGTCGTGGCCTTCTTGACGTTCGACACATCGTTGGTCGAGTAGTTTACCGCCGCATCGCCGATGAAATAGATGTACGAGGCGACGGTCAACCCCAGGTAGACCTGGCGGCGGGTGTTGCTGCGGATCATCTTGGCCTGCAGTGCGTCCAGTTCGGGCGTACGCGTGAGGTTTTTGTCGGTATAGGCGTCATACTCGCGCTTGAGCGGCTTGTATGTCCTGTTTTCGTTGATGTAGAGCGCCAGCCCCGCTCCCACCGTACCGTAGAGTATGGGCAGCTTCCAGTATTGTTTGTTGTATATCTGTCCGTAGCCGGGCAGAACGGTCGAGATCCAGCAGACCTTCGAAAGCGACATCGAGTCACTCATGAGCCAGCCTTTCTTGTGCCGCATGGAATCCGGTTCGGTCTTGATGCCGGCCAGCCTGAGCTGCATGAGCGAGTCCGTGGCGCGGATGTCGTCCGTGCGCAATGCCGTCACGGCGAGCGAATCGGCCGTGAAGTCCAGTGCCATGAGCGAGTCGAGTTCGCGCGCGAGGGCGTTGTTGGCCAGCGAATCGCTCTTGTGGCGCAGCGAATCCGGCTTGACGAACATGCCGCCGCGTACGATGGTGCGCGCCCCGCGGTGGAGCTGTGCCTCGGCGGGGAGCCACAACATGAGCGCCGCGAGCATCGGCAGCAGGTGTCTGAACCGGATACTTCCCATATTATTTAATGCGTCCCGAAAACCGTTCGATGAACTGTTCGATATCCTTGTCGTCGCCGAACCCGATGACGATGCGTCCGCCGCCGTTCTTCGAGCGCTTGATGCTGATGTCCTGCGAGAAGAACTTTTCGAGTTGCTCCACCAGCCGCGAATAGCTTTCGGGATACTCCTCGTCCTCCACATTCTGTGCCGCTGCGGCCGGTTGTTCGGTGAGCGAGCGTACCAGCTCCTCGGCCTGGCGTACCGAAAGGCCTTTCTTGATGATGCGTTTGAGCACGCGTACCTGCACCCCGTCGGGGGCGCCGGCGATGGCTTTGGCGTGCCCCATCGAGATGAGCCCCTCCTTGAGCGCCAGCTGCACCTCGTCGGGCAGCTTGAGCAGCCGCATGTAGTTCGAGATGGTCGAGCGTTTCTTGCCCACCTTTTCCGAGAGGGCGTCCTGCGTCAGGTTGCACTCGTCGATCAGGCGCTGCATTCCGAGCGCGATCTCTATGGCATTGAGATCCTGACGCTGGATGTTCTCCACCAGGGCCATGGCGTGCAGGTTCTCGTCGTCCACCTCGCGGATATAGGCCGGGAGGCTCGTCAGGTCGGCGCGCTGCGCCGCACGCCAGCGGCGTTCGCCGCTGATGATGATATATTTCCCGTCGCCGGATTTCTTGACCGTGATGGGCTGGATGACCCCCAGCTGGCGGATCGAGTCGGCCAGTTCGTCGAGCGCCTCCTCGTCGAACTGCGTACGCGGCTGCGTGGGGTTGGGAATGATCTCCGTGATGTCGATCTCGGACATCTGGCTCATCGGCTTGAGCTTGGCGTCGACGGCGTCGGTGCCGAATATGGCGTCCAGTCCGCGCCCTAATCCCTTCGGTTGTTTCATTTCGGTATGTTATTTTCTCGGTTTGCGGTTGCGCTTGAGGAATTCCCGGGCCAGCGTGAGATAGTTCTCCGAGCCGACGGCGCCCGCGTCGTAAAGCATGACGGGCTTTCCGTGCGAGGGTGCTTCTCCCAAACGGATATTGCGCTGAATTATTGTGTCGTAAGCCAACGGCCCGAAATGTTCGCGCACCTCGTTCACGACCTGGTTGTTCAGGCGGTTGCGCATATACATCGTCAGCAGGAAACCCTCGATGTCGAGCGCCGGGTTGAGGCCGCTCTTGACCTTGCGGATGGTGTTCAGCAGCTTTGAAAGCCCTTCGAGGGCGAGGTATTCGCACTGCACGGGGATGAGCACCGTGTCGGCGGCCGTGAGGATATTGACGGTGGTGTAACCCAGCGAAGGGGAGCAGTCGATGAAAATGTAGTCGAACCTTTCGCGCACGGCGTCCACGATGCGCTTCATCACATGGTGGGCGTCCTCCAGCTTGGGCAGCTCGGTGTCGGCTGCTACCAGGTCTATCGACGACGGCAGCAGCCACAGGTTCTTCACGTCGGGGCTTTGCAGGATAACCTCCTCGGGCTTCCTGAGGCCGGCGATACACTCGTAGATGCCTTCGAGGTTTATGTCGAAGCCCAGTCCGGAGGTGGCGTTGGCCTGCGGGTCGGCGTCGAGCAGCAGCACCTTCTTGCCCAGCAGGGCCAGCGATGCCGCGAGGTTGATGGCCGTTGTGGTTTTGCCCACGCCGCCTTTCTGATTCGCTAAAGCGATAACCTTTGCCATGTTTCAATCGGGTTTATAATCGGGCAAATTTAATGATTTAAAATGGAAATCCATAACCGTAACCGAAATTTGCTGATCTTTTCGGGAAATGGGCTGCGGCCCCGCCGGCGCAAATAAATTTGCTTTTGCCCTTGACTTGCACTATCTTTGGGCTCGGAACGAATTGATAGCAACAGCCTGTTATGACAGAAAAAAAACAAGGGGTTCCCGTGCAGGAACCCGTGCCCGCCGAAGAGCCTGCAAAGGCGGGGGACAATAATAAGATATGGCACTACAACGGAAAATTCCCCGTGGTGGTGGACTACCTGGTTTTCTTCGGCATCTTCCTGCTGGCGCAGGGCCTGGGGACTGCCGTGGCATGGCTGGCGGGGTGCAAATGGCCCGATCCGGAGCTGCTGGCCAGCCCCGACGAGGCGATAAGCACGGCGGAGCAGATCGCCGCCGGGCATTTCAATGCCGTGACCTATTTCGTGTCGATGTCCGTGACGCTCGCGGGATTCCTCTTCTACCGCAGGCGAAGGCACGGCCCCACGGTCGTGGCGCGTTTCTCCCGGCGCGGGCTGAATCCCGTGCTGTTGCTCTGGGGGGTGTTCTTCATGCTCTCGACCTCGGTCGTGCTGGAGCCGTTTCTGAGCCTGATGCCCGAGGTGCCGAACGTCTACGGGCGCGGGGCGTGGGCGATCGTGACGGTCGTGGTGATGGCCCCGCTTTTCGAAGAGGTGATCTTCCGCGGTGTACTGCTCGAATCGACGCGCGTGCGGTACGGCGTGGTGGCCGCATGGCTGCTCTCGTCGGCCATCTTCGGCATCGTGCATGTCCATCCCACGGTGGTGGTGAACGCCTTTGTCATGGGCCTGGTGCTGGCCTTCATCTACCTGCGCACCGATTCGCTCTGGTCTGCGATCATACTCCATGCAATCAACAACGGCATAGCCTACCTGGCGCTGATTGCCGGACACGGTAATTCCATGCTCATCGACATGGTCGGTAGCCGGACGCTCTACGTGCTGTTGTATATCGCGGCGCTGGCCGTCTTCGCCGTTTCGGGTTACATGATGCTCGTGTCGCTGCGCCGTCTGAAGGCCGAGGAGAAAAATCGCGGCGCGGCGTAATAATCTGGGCGGAGGCTGCGTTAGTTACGAGTAAAAACAGTATCTTTGTCCTCCGGATTATGACTTTGCGAACGAAAATAGCGGTCGTGGCGGCTACGTTATTCCTGGCCGGTTGCCAGGAACTGCCCGGCTATTTTGCCAGCGATACCACGCTGGCGCGGGCGGGCGGCAGCGAACTGAAGATGCGCGATGTCGAGTCGGTAGTCCCGAAAGGGGTTACGGGCGAGGACAGCGCGGCCTTCATGAAGGTCTATGTCGACCGCTGGGTGCGCAAACAACTCAAATTGCAGGAGGCCGAGATCCTTTTTTCCGCCTCGGCGGACGATATCGACAAGATGGTCGAGGAGTACCGGCAGGCGCTGCTGATCCGCAAGCTGGATCAGCATTACGTCGACCGCAGCATCGACACGACCTTCACGGAGAACGAGATCGCGGCCTATTACAACGCGCACAAGGCCGATTTCCGGCTCGACCGTACGTTGGTCAAAGGGCGGATCGTGCAGTTCGGCGAAGGGTACCGCCAGGCGCGCAAATTGCGGGAGCTGATGGGGACGAAGAGCGAAGCCCGGCAGCAGGATTTCCGGGACATATGTGCGAAGAACGACTTTACGGTCACCGATTTCAGCGACCAGTGGGTGGATTTCCCGGAATTTCTGAGTTACCTGCCTACGCTCCGGTCGCAGAACTACGACCCGGTGCTCGCATCGACGGCCGTGCAGGAGATGCGCGACAGCCATTCGCACTACTATTTCCAGATCGACGCCGTGCGCCGCGAAGGGGAGCCCATCCCGCTAGAACGGCTGCGGGGGACGATCCGCCGCATCCTCTTCAACCAGCGCCAGAGCGAGATCATCCGCAGCCACGAGGAGGAACTTTATAACCGGGCGTGCGAAGGCGGGAGCATAAAGATTTTCGAAAACGAGAATACAAACGATAAAGAAAAAGAATAATGTTGAAAAAAGGTATGCTGGGGGCGGCTTTCGCCCTGCTCGTTGCCGGGGCCGGGGCGTTCGCGCAGAAACAGCAGGTGATGCTCGACAAGGTGGTCGCCGTCGTAGGGTCTTCGTCCATCCTCCATTCCGAAGTGGCGGAGTATGCCCGGCAGCTCACGGCCCAGCGCCGTGCCGAAGGATATACCTCCGACCGTGACCCGATGAACGAGGCGCTCGAGGCACTGATGACCCAGAAACTGCTCTTCAACCAGGCGCAGATCGACTCGGTGAAGATCAATGCGGGCGACATCGCCACGCATGTGGAACAGCAGATTCAGAATATGATCGAAACCGAGGGGTCGATCCCCAAACTCGAGGCCAAGCACCACATGGCCATTTTCAGCATTCGCGAGAACATGCGCCAGCGCTATGAGGAGCAGTCTTATGCCTCTTCCATGCAGAGCGAGGTCGTGAGCAAGGTGTCGGTCATTCCCGGCGAGGTCGAGCGTTTCTACAAGTCGATCGACAAGGACAGCCTGCCGACCGTGGCCGAACAGTATGTCTACGCCCAGATCACCCGTTTCCCCAAGTCGATCACCGAGGCCAAGCAGCGCACGCGCGAGCGCCTGCTCGACATGCGCGAACGGATCATTACCGGCAAGGCGAAATTCGAGAACCTGGCACGCATGTATTCGCAGGATCCCGGGACGATGATGCGCGGCGGCGAGATGGATCCCACCGAGCTCAACGGACTGGAAGCACCGTTCGCCGACGCCCTCGAGAACATGAAGCCGGGGCAGATATCGGAGGTCGTCGAGACCCGCTACGGACAGCATATCATCCAGTTGCTCGACAAGCGCGGCAGCCTCTACCATTTCCGCCATATCCTGCTGCGCCCGGTCTATACGATGGACGAGCTCAACGAAGGGGTCGTGTTCCTGGACAGCATCGCCAACCAGATACGCAAGGATTCCCTCTCGTTCGACAAGGCCGCCCTCCAGTTCTCCGACGACGCCACGTCGAAGATGAACGGCGGTATCGTCTCGAACCACGACATCCTGGAGCGTTTCAATGCCTTCGAGGCCAAGCTCACCGTGACGAAGTTCCTGCGTGAGGATTTCGCGCACTTCGGTGCTCTGGACGACTACAACGCCCTGATCCGCCTCAAACCGGGCGAGATCTCGCCGGCATTCCTGACCGAGGACATCATGGGCAACCAGCTGGCCAAGATCGTCAAACTGGTGGAGATCATTCCCACGCATGTCGCGTCGCTCAACGAAGACTATCTCCGCTTGGAGGAGATGGCGCTCAATGCCAAGCAGGAGCGGGTGTTCAAGGAGTGGCTGACCAAGAAGATCGACGCCATGTACGTTTACATCGCCCCCGAATTCCGCGACGGGGAGTTCGAGAATAAAAGCTGGGTGAAATAAACCGTGCGCAGGCTCTTTACCATAGCTGCCGTCGTGCTGGCTGCGGGCAGTGTGATTTTCGCCCGCAGCGGGATGCAGGCACCCGGCCAGGAGCCCGAGCCCGAGAAGAAACTCATCGACCTGAAGTCGGACAACATGGGCCCCATAGCCCCCGGCGACTCGGTGATCTTCCTGGTCGGCAATTTCGCCGCGCAGCATAACGGCGCTGTCATTACGTGCGACAGTGCCGTGCGTTATTCGGACATGCGGATCGAGTTCTTCGGCAATGTCCTCATCAACAAGAATACGACCTATATTTACGGCGACCGCGCCGAATACAACGGCGAGCTGAACGAGGCACGGGTCTATTCCGACATCGTCAAGGTCGTCGACGGCGATGCCACGCTCTATACCTACCGGTTTGTCTTCAACACGAAGGAGAATATCGGCCAGTTCGCCGACGGTGGCGTGCTGATAAACCGGGACAACCGGCTCGAATCGGTGCGCGGCTACTATTATGCCAACACCAAGGATCTCGTTTGCGTAGACCGCGTCGAGATGCGTAACGACGAATACGAACTCAAGGGCGACTCGGTGGTCTACAACATGGCCACCGACAACGCTTTTTTCTTCGAGAATACCAACATCTGGAACAAGGACGGCGACTACCTCTATGCCGACCGGGGCGCGTACGACAAGGCCGATACGCTTTACCGGGTCACGCGCAACGGTTATGTGCTGACCGAGAAACAGGAGATGTGGAGCGACAGCATCGACTATTTCCGCGCCAAAGACCACGTGGTGCTGTGGCGGGACATCCAGATTGACGATACGGAGCACAAAGTACTCGCCTTCGGCGATTACGGCGAGTATTGGAAGGAGCCGGGCGATGTATTCCTCACGCGGCGCCCCTCGGTGGTGAGCTACGACCTTACGCAGGGCGATTCGCTCTTCATGCGTGCCGACTCGATGTTCCTCTTTACGGTCAACGAGAATGCCCGGCGCCGGGCTGCGGAGAAGGCCGCGGCCGATTCGCTTGCGCGTATGAGGGCCGATTCCCTGCAACGGCCCGATTCGCTGGGGCAGCATCCCGATGGATCGGCCGTCACGGCCGGCCCCGAGGGCGGACGTATTGTGCCCGGGCTGCGTCCCGGCAGTGCAGCCGATTCGCTTTCGTCGGCCGGTGGAACGGATTCGCTCGCCGCAGCTTCCGGCCCCGATTCGCCGGCGCATGGTTCGTCGGGGGCGGATTCGCTGCACATGGCCGATTCGCTCTCCGCGCCGGGCAGCCTGCCCGACTCGCTGGACAGGGCTGCAGATACGCTGACCGTTGCCCAGCGCAAGGCCCTGCTCAAGGAAGCGGCGCGCAAGGCCAAGGCCGAAAAGAAGGCCGCGGCAGCCAAAATCAAGAAGGCGCAGCTCGATTCGATAGCCGTCAGACGTAAGGAGAAGGCCACGGCCAAACTGCTGTCGCAAAAGGAGCGCGAGGAGGCGCGTCTGGCCGCCCGGAGGCTGAAGGCTGCGGCGAAACTCAAAGCCCGGCAGGCGCGTGCCGCCCGCAAGGGAAAGGTGATCCCGGTCGATTCGGCGGCCCTGCGCGAACTGGATTCGCTCATCGAGATGAACATGGCCGAACAGGATTCGCTGCTCAACCTGCTGGCCGATTCGCTGTTGGCTGACACGGGGGCGATGGCGCTCCCGGCCGATTCGGTCGACTCGCTCGCCCTGCCGCGCGACAGCATCTACCGCCTGATGAAAGGTTACCGCGACGTGAGGATCTTCAGGTCGGATTTCCAGACCGTGTGCGACTCGATCGTGGCGATCAGCACCGATTCGACGATCCACCTCTATATTGACCCCGTGTTGTGGAACCAGAGCAACCAGATCACTTCGGACGTAATGGATATTTTTACCGAGCGGCAACAGATCAAACGCGCCGAATTCATCGGCAGTCCGATGATGGTCAGCCAGCTCGATACGACACATTACAATCAGGTGGCGGGCAAGACCATGACCGCCTACTTCTACAACAACCAGATATACCGCAACGACGTCAACGGCAATGCCCAGACCATCTATTACATGCAGGACGGCGAGCCGCCCGAGATCACGATGATGGGCGTTATCGAGAGCGGCGACTGCTCGTTCTATATCGAGGACAAGCAGGTGGTGCAGATCGTCTACCGCAACGAAATCACCGATGCCTTCTATCCGATGGACAAGATTCCGCCCACGCAGGAGCTCTACCTGAAAGGCTTCAAATGGGAGGGCGCGCGGAGGCCTGCGCAGGCCGACGTGTTCGACCGCAGGATACGCCCCTCGCAGCGGGCGGCGCGTTCGCAAATGCGGCATCCCGATTTCCCGATCATGATGCGCATCGAGGAGCATAAGAAACGCCTGATCGAACAGCGCCGCTGGGCCGATCGCAACGACCAGGTCGACCCGCTCACCGTCGAGTGGATGCGCGAACTGGGATACGAGGTCGGGCAGCCGCGCGAGCCGCAACGCCCCGCGCCGCAGGCCGAATAACCGGCGCCGCAACTCTCTGCCGGTAATTCGGATGGTCTATGCAACCATACGGAAACCGTAACAAAAGGCGAAAAGCGAAAAACTTTTCGCCTTTTGTGTTATTTTTGCAGCCGGTTATTCGTCAGTTGGTTTTACACATGAAAAAAAGTCTGATTGCACTGGCATTCGGGACGCTTGCCCTGGGGATGTCGGAGTTCGTGATGATGGGCATCCTGCCCGATATTGCCCGCAGCCTCGGGGTTTCCATCCCCGAGGCCGGACACCTTATTTCGGCCTATGCCCTGGGCGTTTGCTTCGGGGCGCCGCTTACGGTGCTGGTAGCCCGGACGCGCCCGCTGAAACAGATACTGCTGGCGCTCACGGCTCTGATCGCCGTCGGGAACCTGTGCGCGTCGCTGGCGCCGAACTACTGGATGCTGATGGCGATGCGTTTCGTGTCCGGCCTGCCGCACGGTGCCTTTTTCGGTGTCGGGTCGATCGTCGCAGAGCGGGTGGCAGATGCCGGGAAGCGCACGGAGGCCGTTTCGATCATGATCGTCGGGATGACCGTCGCCAACCTGTTCGGCGTGCCGCTGGGCACTTATATCAGCAATGTGCTGTCTTGGCGCACGACCTTTGCGATCGTCGCCGTGTGGGGCGTGGTGGCGCTGACGCTCGTAAGGATGTGGGTGCCCCGCATGGAGCCGCTGCCCGATACGGGGCTGAAAGGGCAGTTCCGGTTCCTGCGCAGCCTTGCACCCTGGCTCGTGCTGGCGTCGGTGATGCTCGGCAACGGCGGGATCTTCTGCTGCTACAGCTATGTCAGCCCGCTGATGATCCATACCTCGGGTTTTACGGAGGAGAACCTTACGCTGATTATCATGCTGGCCGGTTTCGGCATGTTCGCGGGCAATATCCTCGGCGGGCATCTCTCCGACCGTTTTACGCCCGAGAAGGTCGTGCGTTTTACGCTGGCCGCGGCCACCCTGACGCTGCTCGGGATTTTCTTCGGGGCACATGTCCCTTACCTTTCCGTCATGCTGATGACGCTCTGTACGGGGTGTCTGTTCTGTGTCTCGTCGCCCCAGCAGTTGCTGATCCTGGAGAATTCGCGTGGCGGCGAGATGCTCGGCGCAGCCCTCGTGCAGGTGGCTTTCAACCTGGGCAATGCACTGGGCGCCTATTGCGGGGGCCTGCCGATCGCCCACGGGCTGGGCTACGAATATACGGCGTTGCCCGGTGCGGGTTTCACCCTGTTGGGGCTGCTGGCGGCCGTGGTTTATATCCGTAAATATCCCCGCCATGCGAAGCGATAACGGTGCGGAGCTGTTTCCGGTGGTCGACGAAGCCGGGAACGTGATGGGGGCGGCGACGCGTGCCCAATGCCACGGCGGCGGAATGTTGCTGCATCCCGTGGTGCACCTGCACCTGTTCAATTCGCGGGGCGAGTTATACCTGCAACGGCGTCCCGTGTGGAAGGATATCCAGCCCGGGCGCTGGGATACGGCCGTGGGTGGGCATGTCGACTACGGCGAGACGGTGGACGACGCATTGCGGCGCGAGGTGCGCGAAGAACTCGGTGTGACGGGTTTCGTACCCGAACGCGTGGCGGTGTACGTGTTTCGCTCGGAGCGCGAGCGCGAATTGATCTATGTCCACCGCACGGTGTACGACGGGGAGGTCGTCCCGAGTGACGAGCTTGACGGAGGGCGTTTCTGGAGCCGGGACGAAATCCTGGCGAACCTGGGCAAGGGAGTATTCACGCCCAATTTGGAGGGCGAGGTGAAGCTGGTGCTCGGGGTATAATTTTTTTTCGTATATTTGTAACCGGGAAACTGACTATGAAGCGACTGCCCTGCATACAGCAGGGTATTATCCGGCACTGGCCGGTGCGAGCCGTGGGGATTGACGCCGATCCGGAAACGCATGTCTTGCGATGATGCCTGCCGCCGGGCTTTCCCAGTCGCCGTTGTCGTCCCGTAGCCGGGGTTTCCGCCGCTGATAACCACGAAGGCCGTTTCCGACAGGTCTGAAATTTGATAGAAATACCGTATGCAGTCTCTCCTTACACATTGGGCCGACGCCCTGCTCGCATGGCTCGGGCTCACTTCCGCATTGAATAACGGCTGGGATCGCTGGGTGGCTTTCTCCCTGGTGCTGCTGGCTGTCGTGCTTTTCGATTTCCTGTGCCGCACGGTGCTCGTGCACGGGATGAGGCGCATCGTGATGCGCACCAAAGCCACGTGGGACGACGAACTGTTCAGTTCCGCCGTGCTGAGCCGGTTGTGCAATATCGTCAGCGCCATCGTGCTGGTCATCGTCCTTCCCGTAGTCTTCGACGAACAGTCGGAAGCCAGGACGATCGTCACGCGCCTGGTGCAGGTGTACATCGTCGTTACGGTCTTCCGTTTTATCAATGCCCTGCTTTATGCGGCTTTCAACATCGTCTCGGCGCGTCCAGCGTGGCAAAACAAACCGATCAACGGGTTGCGCCAGACCGGGCAGGGGATCGCGGCGCTGATCTGCGGCATCCTGATCGTCTCGATCCTGATCGGCAAGTCGCCCGCCATCCTGCTTACGGGGCTGGGCGCTTCGGCGGCCGTCATCATGCTGATTTTCCGCGACAGTATCCTCGGCTTCGTATCCGGCATCCAGCTCTCGGCGAACGACATGCTCAAGGTGGGGGACTGGATCACCGTGCCCAAATACGGTGCGGACGGTTCGGTGATCGAGGTGTCGCTCACGACCGTGAAAGTGCAGAACTGGGACAATACGATCGTTACGCTGCCGCCTTACCTGCTGGTGAGCGATTCGTTCCAGAACTGGCGCGGGATGCAGGCGTCGGGCGGGCGCCGCGTGAAGCGTTCGGTGAACCTGGACATGACGAGCGTGAAATTCTGTACGCCCGAGATGCTGGCCCGATACCGCAACATAGACATCATCCGCGAATATATCGATCAGACCGAGCAACGGGTCGAGGAGTACAACGCCGCGCATGGCATCCGCCCCGGCGAACGCAAGATCAACGGCCTGCACCAGACCAACCTCGGGGTATTCCGTGCCTATCTGGAGCGGTACCTGCGCAACGAGGTGCCTGTCAACAAGGGGATGACCCTGATGGTGCGCCAGCTGCAACCGACGGAGACGGGATTGCCGATGGAACTCTATTTCTTTACGGATACGGTGGTGTGGGTGGATTACGAACGCATCCAGTCGGATGTCTTCGACCATGTGCTGGCCGTCATCCCCGAGTTCGACCTGAGGGTGTTCCAAAACCCGTCGGGAAGCGATATCGAGGCGCTCCGCCACCTGAGGGAGCCGGGCGCACCGGCGAAACCGGCGGTTACAGGAAAACCATCAGCATCACCTGAATGATAATCACCCGCAGGAACATGCAGAGAGGGTAGACCGTGGCGTACGAAACCGACGGGTTGTCGCCCTCGATCGTGTCGTTGGCATAGTTCAGTGCCATCGGGTTGGCCATGCTGCCGCACAACATGCCGGCGACCGACCCGAAGTCGATGCGCAGGATGCGCAGGGCGAAGATGCCCAGCAGTACGACGGGGACGAACGTCAGCAGGAATCCCAGCAACAGCCATAGTGCCCCTTCGGGGCGCATGACCGTCTCGAAGAAGTGCGTGCCCGCCTCGAGCCCCAGGCATGCGAGGTACATCGACAGGCCCAGTGCCCGGAGCATCAGGTTGGCGCTGTATGTGGTGTAGGTAATCATGTGCAGGCGCGGGCCGAACGTGCCGATCAGGATGCCGACGATGATCGGGCCGCCTGCCAGACCGAGCTTTACGGGCAGGCTGATGCCCGGGATGCTTACGGGGATGCTCCCGAGCGTGAGCCCGAGGATCAGGCCGACGAAGACTGCCACGAGGTTGGGCTCTTCGAGGTTCTTCACGGCATTGCCGAGAATCTTTTCCACATGCTTGATCGCGGCGGCTTCGCCCACGACCGTCAGGCGGTCGCCCATCTGCAAACGCAGGTCGGGGGTGGCCAGCAGTTGTACGCCCGAGCGGTAGACGCGGCTGATGTTGATGCCGTAATTGTTGCGCAGGCGCAGCGAGGAGAGTTTCTTGCCGTTGATTTCGGGGCGCGTCACGAGGATGCGCTGCGAGGTGAGCTGGCTGTCGACGGCGTTCCAGTCGATGTTCTCCGTATTCCAGTCCGTCTGTTCCTGCTCCCCGAAGATCAGGCGCAGTGCGTCGGCCTCGCCCGGGGTGGTGATCACGAGGATGACGTCGTCCTTCTGCAACGTCTTGTCGGAGGTGGGAATCGAAACCTGCCCTTCGCGCCAGACCCGCGAAATGACGAAGTGGTGGTGGCTCTGCGCAGCGATCTCGTGGACGCTTTTGCCGAAGACGGCCGGGTTGGTCAGGTGGTAGCTGGCGATGAAGACGTTTTTCCGGTGTTCGGCGTCCGGCTCCGGCATGTCGGCGGGGCGGACGAAGAGCTTGCGGATGAAGACGATGGCCAGGATGACGCCCACCACGCCCAGCGGATAGGTCACGGCGCAGCTCAGGGCGGCGCCGCTGGAGTCGACGCCCATCTGTTGCAGCGCCTGCTGCGCCGCTCCGAGCGCCGGGGTGTTGGTCGTGGCGCCGCACAGGATGCCCGACATGTCGGGCATCGAGACGTGCAGCGTATAGCTCATTGCCACGGCCAGCCCCGTGCCGAGCAATACTACCGCAAGGGCGGGCGACATCAGGCGCAGTCCGTCGGCGCGCAGCGAGTTGAAGAAGCCGGGGCCGACCTGCAGGCCGAGGGCGTATACGAAGATGATGAGCCCGAAGCTCTCGGCATAGTTCAGCATCGCCGGGTCGATCGACAGTCCGAAATGCCCGGCCAGGATCCCTGCGAAAAAGATGAATGCCACGCCCAGCGAGATGCCGAAGATGCGTATCCGGCCGAGGGCGATCCCGATCGTCGAAATGAGCGAAATAACCACGACGGCCTGCAGGGCCGAGTGTTCGACGAATAAACTTTTAAGCCATTCCATCCTTTCCGTTTGTGAATTTGCTGCAAAAGTAGGGCAAATTTTCCAGATACCCGCCTTTTTGCCGAACCTTTTGTGGGCTCATTGTGTCTGTGTGCAACATTTTCGGTCGGCAAGGTAAATCATTTTAGCTCCATGTTATGACAAAACAGACCCCGCACTATGCAGTTCAGGATAATTTACATATCTTTGCACTACCCTACTTCACACAGGGGATGGAGGGGGTAATTAGTGACGCAAAAGGGCTTCTGTGCCGGGTGGGAGTCTGAAAACCTTACCCGGTCGCTGCCGGAAAACTTTAGGGATTGGTTGTTCCGGACAGCATCAGGGCGGTCGATATCGGCCGCCCTGATTTGTTTATTATGTACGATCTGTTTACCTGCCCGGATTACAGTTTCAGCGGTTTCCCTCGGTAAAAATCCAGTATTTTCGAACGGAATACGAATTCGTATTTCGCCTGAACGAGTTCCGACTCGGCTTTTTCCATGCGGGTCTTGGCATCGTTGAAATCGAAAATGGTCGAACGGCCCGATTCCGCCTTCTGCTGTTCGTAGGCGAACGCTACCTCGGCCGAGGCGAGGGCTACGCCGGCCGAACGGTATTTGCTGTACGCCGCGTCGGCGTTGTACCACGCCTGTTCGATCTCCTTGCGCAGCGCCAGCTCGGCTTCGGTCAGCGCGAGCCGCTGGCTGCGGGCCGAAAGCTGTGCCGAGCGGATATTGTTGCGCGTGGCGCGGCGGTTGAAGATCGGGATGTTCATCGACAGTCCGACGTATTCGCGGCTGTTATGGCGCATCTGGGCCCAGAACTTATCGCTGTCGGCGCTGTACACCCCCGTGCCGTAGCCGCCTGAAAGCGAGATGGAGGGATAGAGTGCCGATTTGGCAATGAGGACTGAATTCTCCGAACTTTCGAGCCGCAGCCGTTCCGCCTTGATATGGGGACGGTTTTCCGCCGCATAGCTGTAGACCTCGTCTGCCGTGCCGAGCCGGTGCAGCGAGGCGAGCGTCACGCTGTCGAGCTCCGGAACCACGACGTCGAACCCTGCGGCGCTCTCGCGGTTGAGGGCCTGGCTCAGGTTGAGCAGTGCCAGTTGCAGGTCGTTGCGGGCCTGGGTCAGGCTCAGCTGGTCTTTGGCCTGAAGCGCCTCGCTTTCGTACCGGGCCGATTCCGGCTGTTTGCCGGCGGCGACCAGTTCGCGGCTCTGCGTGGCCTGCAGGGTGCTCAGGGCGAGCTGGCGTTCGGCCACGTCGGCGAGTTCCTTGTTGTAAAGTACCTCCAGGTAGAGTGTCATGACGTTGATCGACAAATCTTCGCGGGCACGTTCCAGATCCTGCATGGCTGCGGCGAGGTCGAGCTTGCCGCCTTTGACCTGGCGGTTGATGCGCATGCCCTGGAATACGGGGATGCTGGTCGAGATGTTGAGCGATCCCGAGGTCTGGTTGTTGTCCTTATAAGTATTGTCGCTCGAGAGTACGCGGCCGAACGATGCGTCGCCTCCGATCGAGGCGTTCAGGTCGGGCAGGCGGCTGTATTTGGCCGTCGAGAGTTCCACCTCGTTCTGTTCGACCTGCAGGGCGCGTTGCTGCACGTCGATGTTGTTGGCCAGGGCATACCCGATGCAGTCGTCGAGCGACCAGGGCGTGCCGGGTGCCGGTGCTGCGTCGGCTTGAGGTGCAGCCGGTGCGGGCTGGGCCCCCGCGGGCATTGCGCAGAGTGCGGCGGCAGCTGTGCAGAGTGCGGCGAATAGGGTGCTGGTTTTCATGCTGCGGTGCATTTGGGGTTATTTCTTCTTGTCTTCCTTCGCGCCGCGGACTTTGTCGTCGGCGGTCACGCCTTCGGTAAGTTCGATGTTGATGCCGTCCGAAAGGCCTATCTTGACCTCGCGTTTATCGAAGGTCTGCTCTGCGATGTCCTCGGCGCTGGTGAGCAGGTAGACATACGTTTTCTCACCCTCGAATTCGACGGTGCTCTCGGGAAGCGTGAGCACGCCTTCGCGGCTTTCGATCACGATGCTGGCGTTGGCACTGTACCCGGCGCGCACGAAGACGTCGGCGGGAATCTTCACGGCAGCCTTCACTTCGAACATGATGACGCCGTTATCCTCGGTCGCTTTGGGCGAAACGTACTCCAGGTTGGCATCCAGTTCGACGTTCTGCAGGGCGCCGATCGTCAGTTTCACGGGCATGCCTTCGTGCAACTTGCCGACGTCCGTTTCGTCGACGTTGCCCCGGAAGAGCATGTTCGACATGTCGGCTACGGAGGCGATGGTCGTACCGTCGTTGAACGTGTTGGCCTGGATCACCGAGTTTCCGACCTTGATCGGCACGTCGAGGATCATACCGTCGATCGTCGATCGGATCTGCGTGTTGCTGAGCTCCTTGTAGCGGCTGGTGATGCCGTTTTTGACGATCTCCAGGTTCTCCTTGGCGTTCTGCAGTTCCTCCTCGGCTTTCTGGAGGTCGGTGCGCCCCTGTTCGAACTCCTCGTCCGAGACGACGCCCTTGTCGTGCAGTGTTTCCGTGCGGCCGAATTCGCGGCGGGTCTGCGCCAGCGATATTTCGGCTACCGAAACGCGCGATTCGGCGCTCGAAAGCTGTCCCATCTCCGGGACGACCTTCACCGTGGCGATCACCTCGCCCTTGCGCACCATCTGGCCGGCCTCCTTGTAGACGTCGGAAACGATACCCGAAATCTGGGGCTTGATCAGCACCTCGTCGCGGGGTTCGACCTTGCCGGTGGCGACCACGAATTGTTTGAGCGTGTCGAGTTTGGGTTGTACGATCGTGTAGACTACCTTTACCGGACGGGTCTTCTGCCACAGGAACACGAACGTTCCGAGCAACAGCGCCGCAAAGAGCACACCCAGAAAGATTTTCAGAAATTTTTTCATAGCCGTAATCTATTGAATTTGATAGTTATTCTTCACGTATTGCATCTACAGCCTTGATGCTCAGGGCCCGGTAGGCGGGGATGACGCCCGCCAGCAGGCTGCCCGCGACGAGGATGAAAAGCGCCAGCATGCCTGTCCCGAACGAGATCTGCCACGAGATTTCGGCCCCCTCCTGGGCCACGGTCACCGCCTGATAATAGATCGAGTCGGCGACCGACAGCACCCCGACCGCGGCCGTGAGGCCGACCACCCCGGCGATGAAGGTGAGGATGAAACTTTCGGAGAGTATCTGCGAGATGATGGCCGTAGGCGGTGCGCCCAGGGCGCGGCGGATGCCGATCTCCTGCGTGCGCTCCTTGACCAGCACCAGCATGATGTTGCTCACGCCGACGATGCCGGCCAGCAGTGTCCCCAGGCCCACGATCCATGTCAGGAACCCGATGCCCCAGAAGAGGCTCATCACCTTGTCGAACATTTCGGCCGTGGCCATGCACCAGGCGGCTTTCTCGTCGTCCGGCGAGATCAGGTGCTTGGCGAAGATCACCGACTTGCAGGCGGTTTCGACCTCTTTGCTCGGGGTGTCCTCCCGGCCGGCGATGGCCAGCATGTGGATCGAGTTGCCCCCGCCGTACATCTGCTGCGCGAGCGAGATCGGGGCTACGACCGTGCGTTCGACGTTGCTGAACGACATGGCCGTGCTCTGGCGCCGCATGACGCCGATAATGGTGAAATAGCTGTTGTTGACTTTGATGACCTTGCCGGTCGGGTCTTCCATTCCCGGAAACAGGTCTTTCTGTATCTGGGTGCCGATGACGCAGACCTTGCGCTTCTGCGCCATGTCGACGTCGTTGATGAAGCGGCCGTAGATGATCTTCTGTGGGTTGATCTGCTGGTAGTCGGGCATGTAGCCCATCAGCGAATAGTCGCCCTTGCGTTCGTTGTAGCTGCAATGGATCTCCCCGCCCCAGTAGACGCCCGAGGCGTACTGCACCTCCTTGAGCCCCCGGACGTTTTCCACGTCGTCGTTGTTCATGCGCCACCAGCGGTTCTTGGGCATGCCCTTGTAGGGGAGAGAGGTCTGCGAAGGCTGTATGAGCAGCGTGTTGGTCGACATGTCGCCCAGCTGTGCCCGGAACAGACGTCCCAGCCCCATGCCGGCACCCAGCAGTACGGTAAGCATGAAGATGCCCCAGAAGACGCCCAGTGCCGTCATGATGCTGCGCTTGCGGTTGCGGGAGATCGTCTGCCATATCTCGTTCCAGCGGTCTGTATCGAAAAATCCCATGGCTTCTACTTGTTATAACGCAGGGCGTCGATTGTCTTGAGTTGTGCGGCCCGGTAGGCTGGGACGTAGCCTGCGATCAGGCCGGCGATGACCAGCACGACCGTCGCGCTGACCGCAACGCCCAGATCGAGCGTCGGGTTGAGGAAGATCGACGGCGCATGGCCGCCGCCCGTCTGCGGCGTCTGGTTGAGCATGTAGTTGACCCCTTCCATCATCGCCACGCCGAATACCATACCCAGGTAACCGAATACGGCGGTTATCATCACCGACTCGGTAAGGATCAGCCTGATGATCGACACGGGCTTGGCGCCCAGCGCCTTGCGTATGCCGAATTCGGAGGTGCGCTCCGTGACCGTCACGAGCATGATGTTGCTTACGCCGACGATGCCGGCCAGCAGCGTCCCCAGGCCGATGATCCAGACGAAGATGTTGATGCCTGCGAAAACCATCATGAAATTCTTGTAGGTTTCCATCGTATTGTCGAGCCAGATGGCGCTTTCGTCGTCGGGGGCGAAGTGGTGTTCGGCGGAAAGGCGCCGGATGACGCGCTTTTCGAACTCCTTCATCGCCTCGGTGGTGTGGACGCCCTTGATGGTGATGATGGCATTGTTCACTTCGGGGCTGTTGGCGTTGTAGAGCAGCTGTCCGGTGGTCAGCGGGATGTAACACGACGAACTGCTGCGCTGGGCGTCGCCCTTGTAGACGCCGACCACGGTGAATACCGTGCTGTCGAGCTTGATCCTTGCCCCCAGCGGATCGGCGCCCTTGAATAGCAGGGACTGCATGGCCTGGTCGATGACCAGCGACTTGCGGTATTCGCGGATGTCTGCGTCGTTGACGAAGCGCCCCTTTACGATCTCCACGCCCTCGATCTGTTCGATCTTGGGCAGCGAGCCGCGCAGCCAGACCTTGGTGTATTCGTTCCCGTAGGTTGCCGTATGGTTGTCGAACCACGAGTTGGCAGCCACTTCGTCTACCTCGGGGAATTCCCGGGCGAGGATTTCGAGGTCGCTGTTCCACAGGCGGATGCGGCGCCCCTTCTGGTAGCCCATGTAGGGCTTCGAAGTACGGCCGCCGTAGAGGTTGATCGAGTTGGTGGCGTAGTTGCCGAAATTGGAGGTTACGCCGTTCTTGAGCCCGTTGCCCGAGCCCAGCAGGATGACGAGCATGAAAATGCCCCACGCGACCGAGAAGCCCGTGAGGAACGTGCGCAGCTTGTTGCGGCGCACCGATGTCCAGATCTCCAGCAGCAGTTCCCTCATCGCTTTCCGAGTCCGGTTTCGGTGATACTGCTGATGACGCCGTCCGTAAGACGGATGATCTTGTCCGTCTGGTCGGCGATCGACTGTTCGTGCGTGACGCAGATGATGGTCATGCCCATATCAACGTTCACGCTGCGCAGCAGGTTCATCACTTCCTGCGAGGTGGCGCTGTCCAGTGCGCCCGTGGGTTCGTCGGCAAGGATGATCTGGGGCTTGTTGATAAGCGCCCGGGCGATGGCCACGCGCTGTTTCTGGCCGCCGGACATTTCGTTGGGCATGTGGTCGGCCCACTCCCTGAGCCCCAGCATGTCGAGGTATTCGAGTGCCAGGGCGTTGCGTTTGCGGCGCGAGACGCCCTGGTAATAGAGTGGCAGGGCGACGTTTTCGACGGCGTTCTTGTAATTGATCAGGTTGAAGGACTGGAAAATATAGCCGATCATGTTGTTGCGCGCAGCGGCGGCCTGCGTTTCGCTGAGGTTCTTGATCAGCCGTCCGGCCAGGTAGTAACTGCCGCTGTCGTAGTCGTCGAGAATCCCGAGGATGTTCAGCAGGGTGGATTTTCCCGAACCCGAGGCGCCCATGATCGAGACCAGTTCGCCCTTTTCTACATCGAGGTCGATGCCTTTGAGCACGTGCAGGGGTGACCCATTATTATAGGTCTTGTTGATGTTTTCCAGCTTTATCATATTCAGTCTGCCGTTATAAAGCGGTTTGCGATGTTGAGGGTTACAATCTGTAAGCGGTGTGTGAGGCGCTTGGGACAAAGGTAATAATATAATCTTGAAAAACAATTTATTTTTATCGAAAATCAATAAAAAATTACCAAACACCAATAAATGTGGTTATAATATCGGCAAATGTAAGCAAAAAATACATACTATGCAATACAGAGTACTAAAAATCATATATTAATCTTTCCGACCTATATAATATAAAGGTGGGAAAACCCCGTTTTATGCGCATATCCCGGTAGGGTGGCCGGTGAAAATCCCCATAAATGGCGATTGCCGCCTGAGGCCCGAATCGCTATTTTTGCAGGCAAAAATTACGTTATATGTTAAAAAAATAACATAAACGGTTTATGGGTAATGCTTTTTCGTTATATTTGTTGCGTTAGGTCAAGCATATGAGGAAACTTTTACTACTGTTTTTATGCACGATTGTCCCGGCTGTCGTGTCGGCGCAGCGTCTCGACGTTACGGGACGGGTGCTTGTAAAGGATACCGGCAAGCCGATCGGACAAGCAGTCGTCGAATTGCCGCAGTCCGGATTGTGGGCCGTGGCCGATGCCGACGGAAACTTCACGGTGAAGGGAGTCCCGGCCGGGGAAACGCGTTTTGTCGTTTCCTGCCTGGGGTTCGTTACCACCGAAGCCGAGGTCGACGTGCGTACGGGGATGGGGCCGGTCAGGCTTTATGCCCCCGAGGATAACCTGAAACTGGAGAGCGTCGTGGTGACGGCCAAGGAGGCGCCCAACGCCATGGCTACGTCGCGTACGATCGGCGGCAATGCCATCGACCACCTGCAAATGGTCAATGCGTCGGACATCTCGGCACTGCTGCCGGGTGGCAAAACGGTTAATCCCGACCTGATGAAGGACAATGTCTTTTCGCTGCGCAGCGGCGGGAGCACGGCCGGCAATGCGGCGTTCGGTACGGCCGTCGAGGTCGACGGCGTACGCCTTTCCACCAATGCTTCGCTGGGCGACCCGACGGGTGCCAGCACACGCAACCTGTCGGCGACCAACATCGAGTCGGTCGAGGTGGTGACCGGAGTACCTTCGGCCGAATACGGCGACATTTCGTCGGGTGTGGTGAAAATCTCGACCCGCAAGGGCAAGACGCCCTATACGGTGACGCTCTCCACCAATCCGCGCACCAAACAGATCGCCGCCTCGAAGGGCTTCGACCTGGGGCGGAACCACGGGGTGCTGAACAGCAACGTCGAGTATACGCGGGCCACGAAGAACCCCACGTCGCCCTACACCTCCTATTCCCGCACGGGGCTGGCGCTCAACTACCAGAATACCTTCGCCAAGGTTCTGCGTTTCAATTTCGGCGTAACGGCCAATATCGGCGGTATGAATACCGAGGACGACCCCGATGCCCAGAAAGGCGAGTGGGAGAAGGTGCGTGACAATGTGCTGCGTGCCAACACCTCGCTCAAATGGCTGCTGAACAGGTCGTGGATCACGAGCCTGGACTTCGACGCGTCGCTCAACTATACCGACAACCTTGCACGCAAGCGCACCTATAACCTCAATTCGACCTCCCTTCCGGCCGTCCATGCCGAACAGGAAGGGTATTACATCGCCGAGATGCTCCCTCCGGTCTATTATTCGACCAAATACGTCGATTCCAAGCAGCTCGACTATGCGGCCAACCTCAAGGCCACGTGGGTGCGCAGCTGGGGCGACGTGCACAGCAATGCCAAGGTCGGCGCTTCGTGGCGGGCCAACGGTAATGTCGGGGACGGGGAGTACTATGCGACTCCCTCCCTCGCGCCTAACGGTTACCGCCCCCGTCCGTATACGGACATCCCCTATATGCATAACCTCGCGGCCTACGTGGAGGAGACGCTGACTGTGCCGCTGGGGGCGACCACGCTGCAACTGATGGCGGGCCTGCGTGCCGAAAAGACCTTTATCAAGAATACGCAATACGAGAATACGTCGAGCCTCTCGCCACGCTTCAATCTGAAATTCCGCATCAACGACCATCTGACTGTCCGCGGAGGCTGGGGCATCACCGAGAAGCTGCCGTCGTTCAACGTGCTTTATCCGCTGCCCGAATACCGCGATACGCCCGTGTTCGCAACCACCTATGGCTCGGGGCAGAGCGCCTATGTTTATCACACGCAGCCTTACCAGATACTCTACAACGACAACCTGAAGTGGCAGCGCAACCGCAATTCAGAGGTCGGCGTCGACCTGCGTATCGGGGGCACCTCGGTCTCGCTGGTCGGCTATTTCAATCGCACGAAATATCCCTACAAGCTGAGCGCCTCCTTCGAGCCGTTCTCCTATAACATGATGGGCGTGCCGTCCACGCTGCCCGACGGGACGGCCTACACGATGCCGGCGAACCCGGCATTCCGCGTCGACAGCCAGACAGGCGAAATCTTCGTCCGCGACAAGGACAACCCTTCGGCCGGCTGGATCGCCATGCAGACCACTTCCACCAAGCGGACGTTCGTCAAGAATACCTACCAGAACAACGGTTCGCCCGTGGATCGCATGGGGCTGGAGTTCGTCGTGGAGTTCCCGCAGATCAACCCCATCCGCACGCAGCTGCGGCTCGATGGGGCTTACGGCTATACCAAATACGTCAACGAGGGTGAGGCATGTTACTATCCCTCGACCTCGACCGGCGGCGAGTTCTACCCCTATGTGGGGGTTTATCTCGATAACGGGGGCAGCTCCAACGTCACCTACAACGGCCGGAAGCTGCATGCGCTGGATATGAATCTCACGGCCACGACGCACGTGCCCTCGATCCGCATGGTCATCTCGCTGCGGCTCGAAGCCTCGCTCGTGAAGCGCTCGCAGAACCTTTCGGAGTACAAGGGACGCGAGTATGCCTTCAACGTCGACGAAGACCGTAACCCCACCGGCGGGAGCATCTACGACGGCGACAGCTATACGGCGATCTGGCCTGTGGCCTACATCGACCTCGATGGCAATCGTCATCCCTTTACCGATGCCGAGAAGAACGACCCGGCCTTCTCCTCCCTGCTGTTGCGTTCGGGCAATGCCTACTCTTTCAACGGCGACGGTTACGACCCCTATTTTTCGGCCAACCTGAGCATCACGAAGGAGATCGGCGACCATGTCTCCGTCTCGTTCTACGCCAATAACTTCACCAATTCGCGGCCTTTCGTCGCTTCGTATGCCACGGGTGTCAAGGCGGTCTTCACACCCGATTTCTATTACGGACTTACGGTACGCCTTAAATTCTGAAAACGATGAGAAAGATATTTTGCATATTGTCCTGTCTGCTGGTGGCCGGTTGCACGTCGTTCGACAGGAACCCTTACGACGGTGCGCTGCGCGAACTCCGTGTGACGGCCGTGTATCCCGAGGGGTACGCCGGCTATCTGCGCGAAGGCGTCGCGGTGAAACTCTCCGACCGCAATACGGGCAATGTTTATACCGCCCTGACCGATGCGCAGGGCCACGCCGGGTTCCGCGTCGCTGCCGGGCATTACCGTCTCTCGGTGCTCGACCTGCCCGACGATTCGGCGGTATTCAACGGTACGATCGAGCAGGTCGACCTTGTCGGCGAGGACAAGGAAGTCGACGTGGCGCTGAAATTTTCCAAGCCGGGTACGATCCTCATCAAGGAGATCTACTCGGGCGGCTGCATGCAGGATCCGCCGGCGACGGGGACTTATGCCGACGACAAATATATCATCCTGCACAACAACGGTTTCGAGACCTATTACCTTGACGGGCTGTGCCTGGCGATGGTCGCCCCCTACAACTCGCAGGCCGCCAATCCCTGGACGAGCACCGACCCTTCGGGCAACATCGTTTTCCGTGATTACGCCGCCGTACCCGACTGTATCTGGATGTTCCCGGGCTCGGGGACGGATTTCCCGCTGCAACCCGGCGAGGATGCCGTGGTGGCCTACCATGGCGTCGACCATACGCAGACCTATTCCCAGTCGGTGAACCTCAACCGCAAGGGCTGTTTCGTGCTCTACGACATGGTATACTATCCCGGCAACAAGTTGCACCCCACGCCTGTCCCGGGCGACCAGATCGACCAGGCGCATTACATGAAGGTGCTGAAAAAGACCGGGACGAATACGGCCGTCGTCTACGTGATCTCGCAGAATTCGCCCGCCGTGATCCTTTTCCGGGCGCCCGAAGGGTTCGATCTGGATGCCTATCTGGCCGACGACCTCCAGTCGACGGTTCAGAGCGGCAGCATCACCTATTCGAAGATCCCGTGGGACGACTGGATCGTGGACGGCGTCGAGGTATGCAACATGACCGAGGCGACCAAGCACAAACGCCTGCACACCGATGTGGATGCCGGTTACGTCGGCTTCTCGGCCAAGGCGCAGGGACATACCCTGCACCGGAAGCTGGATGAAGCGGCCACGGCGGCTGCCGGCTTCGAAAGGTACGTGGATACCAATAACTCGTCGAACGATTTTTATGAGCGTGAGACACAATCTTTGCGAGATTAGCCTATGAGACGGATTTTAACGATACTGATGTTGGCCGCCGTCTCTGCTGCCACGGCGCAGGAGCGTTTCGACTATATTTTCCGCCGCAACCCCTGGAACGGCGGCCCGAACGCTGCGGGTATCCGGCAGGACTCCCTGAGCCGTTCCTATGCCGAAATCTATTTCACCAAGGAGAACGGCGGGCTTACGGGCCACTCCGCGTCGGACGACAGCTGGAATGCCGGGGCGAAAACCGAGTCGGTGCGCCACCTGAAGAAGGTCTCGTTCGCGGGCGGGTTCGGCTACGACTATTTCGACGGCCGCAACATGTGCGGCTCGATGTTCACCGAACCGGGGTATTATCCGGTGGACATCCTCGAATTTACGCCGGGGCGCAAGGTGCGCGAGGATTATACCTTCACGGGCGGTATGTCGGCCGTGCTGGGCAACCGGTGGACGGGCGGCCTGCGCGTAGAGTTCGAAGCCCGCAACTATGCCAAGCGCAAAGACCTGCGCCATAAGAACACACGGCTGGATTTCGAATTTTCACCCGGTATAATGTACCACGCGGGGCGTTTTGCCGCCGGTGCGGTCTATATCGTGGGTACGAACAGCGAGAAGGTCGATGCGGAAGGCGTGGGCCCCGGTGCCGATCTGTACGAGGCATTCTTCGACCGGGGACTGCTCTACGGGTCGCTGGAGAAGTGGGGGAGCACCGACATACACCTCTCGACCAACGGCGTTTCGGGATTCCCCGTCCGCGAGAATACGCAGGGGGCGGGCGTCCAGTTGCAATACGGGCCGTTCTATGCCGACGTCGCCTACCGTAACAGGCAGGGCGAGACGGGCGAGAGCCGCATTATCTGGCATCTGTTCGAAACGCACCAGGTGACGGCGAACGCCGCCCTGTCGCTGGGAACGGCACTGCGCAGGCATTTCGTGCGCGTGAATCTCGACTGGCAGACGCTCCGCACCGACGAGAACATCATCACCACCGAGACCATCAACGGCGTGCAGACCATCACCATACACGGTTCGACACCGACTTTCGGGCGCAAGGGGCTCGACCTTGGGGGCGAATACGAGTTCGTGGCACCGCATACGGATTTGCGTGCCGGGGTCGGTTATTCGCAGCTCAACCGCGAATCGACGCTGATGTACCCCTATGTCAAGGGGCAGAAGCTCCACTTTACCAAGATATATGCCTCGCTGATCCGCACGTTCGGCCTCTGGGAGCTGACCCTCGCGGCGGATTACCGCCTGGGAGGTTTCTCGGAGTGTGAAACGCAGTTCGAAACCCCCGGCGTGCAGCCGGGCGAATATCCCGGGCAGCTGACCGCTTACTACGATTACGAAAACGAATACCTCACGGCCAAACGGCTGGGGGCGGCGCTCGGGCTGCGGCGCAATATCAAACGGTTCTATGTCGACGTGTTCGCGCGTTACGAACACGGTTTCGGACTGGAATACGTCGCGCAGCCCAACCGGGTCGCGGCGACGCTGAGTGTAGGATATAATTTTTAATTTAAAGGATAGGATTATGAAAAGGATTTTGACATTGACGGCAGTCGCGGCGATGGTTTTCACCGCCTGCTCGAAGGAGGAAAGCACCGGGACGGGCGACAAGCAGGTGCGCATCACCCCGACGATCGCCAATCCGGCGCTGACGCCGGCAAGCATGTCGTCCGGTACGCGTGCGACGGACACCGATTTCGAGCTGAACGATAAGGTCGGCCTCACGATCACGATGACGGCGGACGGTTCGGCGTTCGTGGCGAACAAGGAGATGTCGTTCGACGGAACGGATTTCAAGACCGAGGGTTTCCTCTGGTACGAAGATGTCGACGCCACTTCGACGCTTTTTGCCTATTATCCCTACCAGGCCGGTGCCGCGGCGCCCGCGGAATTCTCGGTGAAGGCGGATCAGAGCGGTGCGAACTACACGGCTTCCGACCTGATCGTGGCCGTGAAGACGGGGGTCAAGCCCACGCTGTCGTCCACGCAGATGACCTTCAAGCACAAAATGTCGCGGATCGTCATCAGCGTGACGAACGAATCGGGTTTCGACATCCGGGACATCGTCATCAAGGGTGCTGTCGGCACCGGGGTGCTCGATCCGGCCACGGGTGATTTTACGGCCAAGGCGGGTGCCGAGGCATCCGACGTGACCGCCAATACGGCCACTGCCGAGAAAGTTTACTACGCGCTGCTGGTGCCGCAGAACGGTGTGCAGCTCAAGGTTACGGTCACCACGGCCGATGGTAAGATGCGTACGCAGACGCTCGGCACGACCGACCTCAAGTCGGGTGAGAACCGCCGCATGGACTGCAACGTGCAGCCGGCTGACATTCAGGTGAAATTCAGCGGCCCGATCGCGGGCTGGGTCGACGGAGATGACCTGCTGCCGGACGGCGACGGCGAAGTGGAGACCCCGACCGTCGAGTGGGGCGGCGTGAAGTACAAGATCGTCACGCTCAAGGACGGCCGCACGTGGATGGCCGAGAACCTGCGCTATGTTCCCGAAGGCAAAACCATATCGAGCGATCCGAAGGACGGCAACGGGGTGTGGTACCCCTGCAACCTCTCGAAAGCCGCCGACCCGTCGTTGACTGAGACCGCGGGCCTGCTGTACAGCTATCCCGTGATGCTGGGAATGACCGGCGAGATGACGGGCACCAATTTCGACCAATACGAGGGTGCGCAGGGCATCTGCCCCGACGGGTGGCATATCCCGACGAGGGACGAGTGGCTCAAGCTGGCGGGTGTCGGCAGCGGCAGCCTGTCCGACCCGACGTCGCCCTATTTCGACAAGACGCAGAGCGGCGGTTCGATTGCCGCGCTCAACAAGGACGGTTTCAATATTGCGGGCTGCGGCTATATCAATGCGGCGAGCGCCACGGCGACCCCGGCCTATATGGCCACGGTCTCGGCTGCCGACGCTTCGGCGTTCGGCATGGGATATTTCCCCAGCTCGACGGGTTACAAGGTTACATACAATACGGCCGACGATCCGGAAAGCGGCATCAAGAACATCCAGTATTATGCCGGTATGATAACTTACAATAAGAATTATAACCGTATGACGATCGCTTACCAGGGCGGTTATTGCGCCGCCCCCGTCCGCTGTATCAAGGACAAGGAGTGACCCTCCCCCCGGCACACACGAACACACATAACACAAACAATAGATGAAACGTAAACCTAATTATCTGAAACACCTGCTGCAATGGGGCGTACTGGCCGCCATCGTCGGCACGGTGCTTTGGGCCAAATTCAGCGACAAACCTGTCGATGTCGAGGCATATTGTCCTTTCGGCGGGTTGCAGGCCTTCGGTACCTATCTGGTGAACAATTCGCTGGCCTGTTCGATGTCGATGCTCCAGATCATGATGGGCCTCGTGCTCGCCGTGGGAGTGATTCTCTTCAGCAAACTTTTCTGCGGGTACCTCTGTCCGCTGGGCACCGTCGGCGAGTGGATGGGGCGTGCCGGGAAAAAACTGCACCTGCAGGTCGATGTCCCTTCGGGGAGCGTCGTCGACAAGCTGCTGCGCGTGGTGAAGTACGTGCTGCTCTTCACGATCCTCTATTTCACGCTCTCGTCGAGCGAGCTGTTCTGCAAGAAACTCGACCCGTTCTATGCCGTGGCTACGGGTTTCAAGGGCGAAATCGTGCTTTGGATGTCGCTCACGAGCCTTACGCTGCTGCTCTTGGGCGGCTTCGTGGTAAAGATGTTCTGGTGCAAGTACATCTGTCCGCTGGGAGCTGTCAGCAACATTTTCAAATTCACGCTGCTGTTCGTGATCGCCGCCCTCGGCGGCTGGGCGCTCGGTGCGCTGGGCGTTGCGAACGCGTGGGTCTGGACGATCGGCGGCGCATGTCTTGCCGCCTATATCGTCGAGATCGCCAAGATGCGCAGCTGCACCTTCCCCCTGATGTACATCAGGCGGGATTTGAACACCTGCAATAATTGCGGACTGTGCGAAAAGAAATGTCCCTACCAGCTTCCGATCCATGACTATGTGAAGGTGAAGCATGTCGACTGTACGTTGTGCGGCAACTGCATCGGTGCGTGTGCCAAGGATGCCTTGCAGGTCAACGGCCGCCGTTCGCTGCGCTGGGTGCCCGGGTTGCTGGCCGTGGTGCTCTTCTTCCTGGCCATATGGCTGGGTTCCACCATGGAACTGCCGACGATCGACGAGAAGTGGGGCGACTACGAGAAGGTCGAGAACCTGCAGACGTTCGAGATGGAGGGCTTGCAGACGATCAAGTGCTTCGGTTCGTCGAAGGCTTTTTCGGCCAAGATGCAGGCCGTGCAGGGCGTATACGGCGTCAAGACCTTCGTACGCCGCCATGGTGTCGAGGTGCTTTACGACCCGGCTGCCACCGATACGCTGAAGATACAGGCTGCGATCTTTGCGCCGACGCTGCGCAAATATGCCATGCCGGGCGAGCAGGTGCCGATGCTCGACGTGGTGAAGCTCGGCGTCGAAGGGCTCCACGACCGGATGGATATGATCTATTTCGGCATGGTGCTCCAGAAGATCGAGGGAGTCTACGGCTTCACGTCGGAGTTCGCCTGTCCGGTGGATGTGACGGTCTACGTCGATCCGGCTGCCGGTATTACCGAAAAGATGTTCGGGGAGGCGATCGACGCCAAGGAACTGGTCATCCCGACCAAGGAGAGCGAGAAGGTGATCCCGATGCATACGGTGCTTAAAAGCTATGCGGTCGCCGGACAGGTTTCGCGTGAAGAGTTTGCGCAGATCATGTTCCGCGATGTGGAGAAGCTCGCGGGCAGGTTCGTTGCCAACCAGGAGAAGTGGGGGGACGACGAGCAGTTCCCCAAGGCGGTCTACGAGATGGTATTCCCCGGTATCGAGAAGATGCCGATCCGCAATGCGTTCCCCTATTTCAAGAGCTTCCTTTCGTGTACGGACGGCATCGTGTCCGTGGATTTCGTCCTGCGGGATATGAAGCCCGTGATGCGCATCCGCTATGTGAAGTCGATGTGGGACGACGCGAAGCTGTGGAAAGAGGTTTTCCAGGCCGAAAAATGGACGCTGCGCATGGCTGACGGCACCTTCAAGGAGGCTGACCCGCGGCTGAAGTTCACGACCGAGGGTAAGACCGTCGAAGAGTAACCCTAAACTCAACGGGAGGGCGTCGGCGACGGTGCCCTCCCGTTTATAAGAATGAAAGATATGAGAAGATGGATAGCCTGTTTGGCCGTTGTGCTGCTCTGTATGCAGACTGCAAGGGCCGACGAGGGCATGTGGCTGATGCACCGGCTGGCGGAGATTTATCCGCAGATGAAGGCCCGGGGACTGAAAATCAAGGATAAGGAGATTTACAACGAGAAATCGGCGGCGCTGGCCGATGCCGTGGTGGCTGTCGACGGCGGCATGGGGACGGGCAGCATGATCTCCGACCAGGGGCTGATGATTACCAATCACCATGTGGCTTACAGCGACATCTGCGCCCTGTCGACGCCCGAATGCAACCTGCTCGAAACGGGATTCTGGGCACGTACGCGCGATGAGGAGATTCCCGTCCCCGGCAAGACCGTGTGGTTCGTGCGCAAGGTGGTCGACGTGACCGACGAGGCCAATGCGCTCAAGGAGGAGATGAAAGCCGCCGGGAAATGGGGCATGATGGCCCCGCGCCGCCTCTATGCCGAACTGGAAGGGCGCTACGGCCGGGAAACGGAGTGCGAGGTGTCGTGCTACTCGATGTGGGGCGGCAAAATGTACCTGATGTTCTACTACGACATCTACAAGGATGTGCGGCTGGTGGGTACGCCGCCTGCGTCGATCGGTGCCTTCGGCGGCGATTACGACAACTGGGGCTGGCCCCAGCACAAGGGCGATTTCGCGCTTTACCGCGTCTATGCCGACCGGGAGGGACGCCCTGCGGCCTATTCCGCCGACAATGTGCCGCTCAAACCCCGCCGCGTGTTGCAGGTCGCCACGGGCGGCGTGCATGACGGCGACTTCGCAATGGTGATCGGATTCCCGGGGCGTACGAACCGCTATGCGTCGTCGTTCGCCGTGGCCGAGAAGCAGCGTGTCCGGAACCCGATCGTCGTGGCCAACCGCCATGACCGGATGGATATTCTCAAACGCCATATGGAACGCGATCCGCGGGTGCGCATGGAGTATTCGGATGCTTATTTCGGCCTGAGCAACTACGCCGACTACGCCAAGTGGGAGAACAAATGCCTGCGCCGTTTCGACGTCGTGGCGATCCGTGAGGCCGAGGAGGAACGCCTGCAGCGTTGGATCGAGGCCGATTCCGCCCGCAAGGCCGAGGACGGGACGTTGCTCGAAGAGCTCGCGCGCGGTTACGAGGCGCGGCAGGGCGCCGAGCGCAACCTCAATTATTTCCGCGAGGCATGGCTCGGCCCCAGCGAGGCGCTGCTCGTGGCCAACCGCGTGTCGTCGTACCTTGGCAAACTCGAACGGCTGAAGCAGGACTCGCTGATCGTGGATTCGAAGGATGCCCGAAGCGTCGTGGCCGGGAGCGGCCGCCTGCGCCGTAACTACGATGCCGCGACCGACCGCGACCTGTTGGCGCGGATGGTGGTGAACTTCACGGCCAACGTGCCGCGCGAGATGTGGGGCGTGCAGTTGCAGGCGATGTACGACCAGGCGGGAGGCGATGCCGACCGTATGGCGCGTGCGGCGTTCGATGCTTCGTTTTGCAGCGACCCCGTGCGTTACGATGCCTATTTCTCGAAGAACCGGTCGGTGGCCGAAATACGCCGTGACCCCATGGTGGCGCTTACCGAATCGGTCACCGTACAGCGTTTTACGGGCGGTGTGGACAAGGCCGAAAAGCGCGGCCGTGCGCATGTCGGGCGGAGCGAGAGCCGCTATGCCGACCTGCTTTACGATTTCCGTGCTTCGGAAGGACTGGCGCAGTATCCCAATGCCAACTCGACCATGCGCCTGACCTACGGTAACGTGCAGCCCCTGAACCCTTCGGACGGCGTGCATTACGATTCGCGTTCGACGATTGCGGGCTATATGGAGAAGTACAACCCCGACGAATACGAATACCGTGTCGACGACCGTATGCGGCGGCTGATCGCCAAACGGGACTGGGGACGCTGGGGCGAGAATGGTACGCTCTATGTCAATTTCCTGACCGACAACGACATTACGGGAGGCAATTCGGGCAGCCCCGTACTCGACGGCAGGGGGCACCTTATAGGGCTTGCGTTCGACGGCAACCGCGAGTCGATGGCCGGCGACGTGTGGTTCCATCCCGAATTGGCGCGCACGGTGTGCGTGGATATCCGCTATGTGATGTGGGTGATCGACAAGTATGCCGACGCCGGGTGGTTGCTCGACGAAATGAAGTTCGCAAAATAACCCGGTGTGCCGGTGGTAACCGCGGCATCCCGACGTGTCAAGCAGACCTGCCAATTGGCAGGTCTGCTTTTGTTGCAGGGGCATAGCTGTCCGGTGTCCGTATCCGTATGGCTTTTGGGATCGGTGTCCGTCTGCGTATCCGTCGCGCGTTTGGGGTCGGCGCCCGTATCCGGTTTCGTCGGGCTTTTGCCTTCGGCCTCCGTCTCTGTTACGTGTTTGGGGTCGACCTCCGGCTCCGGCTCCTGTCCGCGTCTATCCCAGAAGCAACTGCCGCAGGGCGGGAATATCTTCCGCAATAAATGCGGGTTTTGCGGTCTGAAGCTCTTCGCGGCTGCCGTAACCCCACAGTACGCCGATGGCGGCAAGCCCCGTTGCGGCTGCGCCTTCGACGTCATGGCGGCGGTCGCCGATCATCACGGCACGGGCGGGGTCGTCGATGCCCAGCGTGGCGAGTGCATGGCGGATTACGTCGGCCTTGGCGTCGCGCGAGCCGTCGGGCGTGCTGCCGCTGATAAGCGCGAAGTCGTCCGCGAACCCGAAATGCCGGGCAATCTGCTCCGCGAAACGGGTGGGTTTCGAGGTCGCCACGACCAGTGTCGCCCCGTGCGCCCGCAGGTCGCGTAACAACTCGGGGATCCCTTCGTAGAGCCTGTTCTCGAAAATCCCTTTCGGGGCGTAATATTCGCGGTATTTTTCGACGGCTACCTCGGCATCGGCGTCGCTCATGTCATAGAATTCGCGGAACGAATTGCGCAGCGGCGGCCCGATGAAGGGGCACAGCGCCGTGGGGTCGTCGGCCTCGATGCCGAAATGCCGCAGGGCGTACTGCACCGAACGGGTGATACCCGGCATCGGGTCGGTGAGCGTTCCGTCGAGGTCGAAAAAGAGGTATTTCCAGCGCATGGATCGTCGTTTTATATTATTCCGGACGAATCACGCTTTTTACGCTATTCCTTGCCGGCTTGCCGGGTGGAAAAATGCAGGATAAGCGTGTCGCCCTCTTCGAAGAGGCCGGGCGCCCCTATCTGAGCCTGAGGAACGAGTAGCCGAAGCGTTCGCAGGCGGCCTTTTCCAGCTTTTCGCGCACCGAGGGATGGGCGACGGCGATCAATGCCCGCGCCCGCTGGGCGAGGTTGCGGCCGCGCAGGTGCGCAACGCCGTATTCCGTTACGATGTGCTGTACCATGTGGCGGGTCGTCACGACGCCCGCGCCGGGCGTCAGCAGCGCCTTGATTTTCGATTCGCCCTTGAGAGTAGTCGACGGGATGGCGATGAAGGTTTTCCCGCCCTCCGACAGGGCTCCTCCGTACATGAAATCGTGCTGCCCGCCTACGCCGGAAATGATGCGCTCACCGACCGAGTCGGCGCAGACCTGCCCCGTGAGGTCGACCTCGACGGCCGAGTTGATCGCCATCACGCGCGGGTTCTCGCGGATGCGGAACGGGTCGTTCGTCCATGCCACATCCTTCATCACGAGGTCTTTGCGGTAGTCCATATAATCGTACAGCCGGCGCGATCCCAGCGCCAGCGAGGCGACCGTTACGCCGGGCATGACCCGTTTGAGCGAGTTGTCGATCACGCCGCTTTCGAGCAGCGGCAGCACGCCGTCGGTCATCGCCTCGGTATGCAGCCCGAGGTGTTTGTGGCCCGTGAGCGCGGCCAGCACGGCATTGGGGATTCCGCCCACGCCGATCTGCAATGTCGCTCCGTCGGGGATCAGTTCGGCGATGTGGTTGCCGATCCTGCGTTCGATGTCGGTGGGGGTTGCCGAGGGCACCTCGACCAGCGGGTCGTCGACCTCGACGGCCGCGGCGACGCGCGAGAGGTGGATCACGGCGTCGCCGTAGGAGAACGGCATGGCCGTGTTGACCTGTGCGATGATTGTCCTGGCGCATTCCACGGCCGAAACGGCCAGGTCGGCCGAGACGCCGAACGAGCAGTAGCCCTCCTCGTTGGGGCGTGAGAGGTTGAGGATTGCCACGTCGACGGGCAGCGTCCCGTCGCGGAACAGCCCCGGGATTTCGCCCAGGAAGGCCGGGATCGACTGTCCGTAGCCCTGGGCCAGCCAGCGGCGGATGTTATTGGCCACGAACAGGCTGTTGACCAGGAACGTATCCTTGTATTCGGGGCTGCAATAGGGGGCGTCTGCCCTCCCGACGGCGAATCCGGAGTAGAGCGTGACATCGGTGAGCTCGGCGGCGCGGTCGGTCATGGCGCGGACGAGCACTTCGGGGATCGAGGTGCTGCCCTGAATGTAGACGCTGCTGTGCGGGCGGATGAGCTTTACGGCTTCGGCGGCTGTCGTGAATCGCATAGGCTTATCGGTGGTTTTGCCCGAAGGCGGTTAGGCGTGTTTCGAGCAGTTCGAACTGCTCGGGGCGGTTCAGTTGCGAAACGCAGACCCGGATGCCCGGCTGGCGGCTGCCGGTCGATGTGAGCGATATGGCGCAGATGCCGTAGAGGAGCAGTTCGCTCAGCAGCTCCGCGCTGGAGAGACCGCCGTAGCCGACGGTGTAGAAGAATCCGTCGCTGACGGTTTCGTCCTGGTCTTTGTCGTAGACGATGCGGAAGCCGTGGCGCTGGAAGATCTCCTTGGTGAGGCGGGCGCGCCGGGCGTATTCCGAGGTTTCGCCCACGAAATCGAGGTGCCCGTCGGCCGCAGCGCGGAACATCGCCGCCAGGGCGTGCTGCGCCGAGTGGCTCGTGCCTGACGAGGCGGCATAGAGGAACGTCAGGACATAGGCGTCGCCCAGGCGCCCCATGCCGTAGCGCTGTTTGAGCGCGGGGTAGTGCCGCGGGTAGAGTTTGTCGGAGATGGCTGCGATGGCGATGCGCTGGCCGGCGTAGCTGAATATCTTCGAGCCGGAGATCATCAGGATGTAGTTGTCCGTGTACCTGGCCACGGTGGCCTGGTAGGGCGCTTCGAAGGGGCGTCCCAGGGGTTTGCGGAAGTCCATGCAAAGGTAGGCGAGGTCTTCGATGACGATGGCGTCGTATCGGGTAGCCAGCTCGCCGATCGTACGCAGCTCATCCTCGGTGAGGCATATCCACGCCGGATTGTTGGGGTTCGAATAGACGATGGCGGCGATGTTGCCCTGTGCGAGGTAGCTTTCCAGCTTCGGGCCCAGTTTTTCGGCGCGGTATTCATAGATGTCGAACGACGCGCTGGGGATATCGAGGATCTGCACCTGGTTGCGCTGCACGGGGAATCCGGGGTCGATGAAGAGGATCGTATCCTTCCCGGGCACGAGCTGCGAGCAGAGCAGGAAAGCCGTGAAACTGCCCTGCATCGACCCGACCGTCGGGATGCAGCCCTGCGGTGCGACCCCGACGTCGAGGAACGCGCGGATGAAACGCGAAGCCTGTTGTTTGAGTTCGGGGATGCCGAACATGTTGGGGTACTGCGATGCCACGCCTGATTGCAGAGCCCGGCATTCGGCTTCGACCCCCGCCTTTTCGGGCGGAAGCCCCGGCACACCCATTTCGAGGTGCAGGAATTCCATCCCCGTCTGTGTTTCCATGATGCGGGCTATGTCGCCCGACTGGCGGATCGTCGCTTGGGCGATGTCCGCAATGTCCATGCGCTCCAGCGCGGAGTCGAGCACGGAGCGGTCTATCGGCAGCCTTCCCATTGTGCGGTCTGTTTTTGTGCGTATGCGTAGCCTGCGCGGAATGCCGCGAGGTTCGTGTCGACGATGGCGTCGCCCTTGCGGGCGAAAATGGCGCGTATGCCCGCTTCGAGTTTTTCGGGTGCGATGCCCAGGAACGGTGCTGCGGCGCCCAGCAGCACGATGTTGGCGGCACGGGGCGATGCGGCCTGGCGGGCGATGGCATCCACGTCGAGTGCCACGCTGTGCGGCAGGGAGGCTATCTCCCGCCCGAGCGTATCGGCATCGGGATAGTCGGGGATGTTGACCAGCGGGGCGGTGTTGGTGATGACCCAGCCCCCGGTCGAAAGCCACGGCAGGTAGCGGAGTGCTTCCATCGGTTCGAGCGAGATGATCAGGTCGGCGGCACCCCGCGGAATGAGGTCGGAGGCGATTTCATCTGACGAGATGCGCAGGTTCGACTGCACGTCGCCGCCCCGCTGGCTCATGCCGTGGACTTCGGCCTGCTTGATGTGCAGCCCCTGGTCGAGGGCAGCCCTGCCGATGACGGTGGCGATCGAGAGGATGCCTTGTCCCCCTACGCCCGAGAGTATGATGTCGCGTTTCATGGTTTGCCTGTTTTTAGGGTTTTGCCGCCGGGCGGTCGCCGCGACGGGCGTGTCGCTATTGTTTCTGTTTGGTTGCGTTGTGCCGTTTGGCGGTCTGTATGCATTCGCGGCGGGGGATGATGACCGAGACGCCGTCGAAGGCGATCTCTTCGCGGAGCATGGCCTTCATCTCTTCGCGGGTTCGGGGCAGCGGCACTACGACGCGGATGTGGGCGGGGGCGACGCCCAGGCCGGCGCATATCTGTTCGAGGCGTCCCGTGCCGGCCGAATCCTGGCCTCCGGTCATGCCTGTGGTGAGGTTGTCCGAAATGACGACCGTGATGTTCGTCCCCTCGTTCACGGCGTCCAGCAGCCCGGTCATCCCCGAGTGGGTGAAGGTCGAGTCGCCGATGACGGCCAGGGCGGGGTGCTGTCCGGCGTCGGCTGCGCCTTTGGCCATCGTGATCGAGGCGCCCATGTCGACGCAGGTGTCGATGGCATGGAACGGCGAGAGCCACCCCAGCGTGTAGCAGCCGATGTCGCTGAATACCTTGGCATTTTCATATTCGCCTGCTACCTCCGTCAGTGCCGTATACATGTCGCGGTGGCCGCAACCCTGGCACAATGCGGGCGGACGGGGGACGACGATGCCGCTGGCGGCGAGGGTCGCGTGCGGGGTGAGCCCCAGGGCCGTGCGTACGCTGTCCGGAGTCAGTTCCCCGGTGCGGGGCAGTTCGCCCGACATGCGGCCACGGATCTCAATGGGCGCAGGCAGGATGCCGCGCAGGGCTTCTTCGACGACGGGTTGTCCCTCCTCGATGATGAGCAGCGCCTTGCATTCCGACGCCATGCGGCGCACGAGTTCCTGCGGAAGCGGGTATTGCGATATTTTGAGCACCGGGTGCGGGCATCCGTCGGGGTAGTTCTCCATGAGGTAGTTGTAGGCAATGCCGCAGGCGATGATGCCCAGCGATTTATCTTCAGCGTCGGCGTAACGGTTGAAGCGGCTTGCAGCCGCCTCCTCTTCGAAGCGGGCATAGTCGGCGAGCAATGCCTCGTATCTTACGCGCGAATTGCCCGGCATCAGCACCCATTGGCGCGTCCGGGCGGGATAGGCGAGGCTGTTCTCGGGGCGTGCCTCGCGCGGTTCGACCATGGCGCGCGAGTGCGCCATGCGGGTCGTAAGGCGCATCAGTACGGGGATGCGGTATTTTTCCGAGAAATCGAACGCGGCCTGCACCATCTCGTAGGCCTCCTGCTGCGTGGAGGGCTCGAACGTCGGGACGAGTGCGAACTTGCCGTAGAAGCGTGAATCCTGCTCGTTCTGCGACGAGTGCATCGAGGGGTCGTCGGCCGCCACGACGACCAGTCCGCCGTTGGCTCCCGTCATCGCCGAGTTGACGAAGGCGTCGGCGGCGACGTTCATGCCCACATGTTTCATGCACACCAAGGCGCGCTTTCCGGCGAACGACATGCCCAGCGCCTCCTCCATCGCCGTCTTCTCATTGGCCGACCATGTGCAGTGGATGCCTCGTTCGGCGGTGAGCGGATGTCCTTGTATATATTCGGTGATTTCGGTCGAAGGCGTGCCCGGATAGGCATAGACACCCGACAATCCTGCGTGGAGCGCCCCCAGTGCGAGGGCTTCGTCTCCGAGTAATAATTCCCGTTTTGCCATGAGGTCGTGCAGTTATGCTGTTTTCACAAATTTAAGGAATTTTTAATTAAAAATTCACTTTTAATGATAAAAAATCACATAAAACGGTATTTAATATTTAAAATATTATATAAATAAGTGTTTTTGGAAAAAATTGTAATATGGCATCCGTTCCATACAATGACGACTGGCAGGAACGGGTATAAAAAAGCAGCCGATCCCGAAAGACCGGCTGCCCCGTTTGCGTCATTATTCCCCGAATAGTGTTTTCAGTAATTCGGGCGTTTTGATTTCTTCACAATTTATGCTTCCCAGGAGCCCGCGGCCCTTTTCGGTCAGCGAAAAGTACATCTGTCGCTTATCGTTCGTACCCAACTCCCGGTTTACGTAGCCTTTCCCTTCGACCGAGCGGAGCACCTTCGAGGTGTTCGACGGAGTAAGCCCCAGCATTTCGCCCAGCTCCCCGCAGGAGAGACGTCCGGCTTTCGAAAGGCTGCATAAGGCCATGCCTTCGTTCAGGCAGATCCCGTGCGAGCGTTCGAGTGCCGCTTCGAACCGGTTGACGGCCCGTTGCAGCTCGCGGATCCTACACAGTTTTTCCATTGTCTGCCGGTTTGCGTATGGCCTGTTTGCCGCAGTGCCCGATACATTTGCCGCATTCGATACATTTCTCCGGGTCGATTGCCGGAAGCCCGAACCCCGATTGGGTGATCGCCCCGACGGGACAGACCAAAAGCAGCGGGCACCGGTGGTTCTGCGGGCAGCGGAGATTGTCTACGGTGAGTGCCATGCCTGTTTACTTGTTGAGCAGTACCTGGTCGATGGCTTCCTTGAGCGACGCCTTGGGTAGGGCACCCTGTGCGATCTGGGGCTTGCCGCTGGTGGGGATGAAAAGCAGCGTCGGGATCGAGCGGATGCCAAATGCGGCGGCGAGCTCCTGCTCCTCTTCGGTATTCACCTTGTAGATGTAGATGCTGTCGCCGTACTCGGCAGCCAGCTCTTCCAGAACCGGGGCAAGCGCCTTGCAGGGGCCGCACCATGATGCGTAGAAGTCGATGAGCGCCGGTTTGTCGCCGAGGTACTTCCACTCGGTAGGGTTCGTTTCGTAATTTGCGACTTTGGTCAGGAAATCCGCCTTGGTCAGTGCGATCGTTTTCATGGTATTCTCTTTTTTAGTGTTGTTTTCCTTGTTGCTGCCGTTTGCGCAGGCTGCCAGGCCGAGCATGCACATCGTGGTCAATAATAGTTTTTTCATGGGCTTTATCCGTTTTTATCGTTCTTCTGTATCAATAACGATGCAAAGATATGAATTATTTTCCATCAAAACAAATTTCCTATGGAAAATAACAAGTCGGATAGAAAATGAATTATTAAAATGCCGGGAGCGCGATAGTCGTCATAAAAACAATCGAACCGATTCGGAATGGAAGGTTCGATTGTTTTTGGGAATTACAACAGCTCCATCTGAACATCTTCGATATGGCACTTTTCGGGGGTGTAGATGCAGCCGGGATTCTCTCGGATCGTCCGGGTAATGAAATCCCTGAATTCTCGTTCAGAATTTTCTTCGCTGAATATGTCCCTGCCGATTATTTCGTTTAGGGCGACCCAGTTGAATTTATTGGCTTTATTGGAAAATCTTCGAAACCATTTTCTTATTTCTGTTCCGTTCCGCACGCGGATGCTGGAGCTGTTTTCCGAATTGCTGCTTGTCTTCACCTGGAGTAAAGAGCCGTCTTCCTTGCAAAAGTCGACCGCGTCTATGGTGCTTCCCCAGCAGCAATACCAACCATACGGGTGTAAAATTGTCGCCAGATATTCTTCGAGCAGATTGCCGACCATCCCCTCGATTGTCATCATGATGGAGTGCCCTTTTTCAAGTGTATCTGCGAAATTGTCGTCGATATCTTCTCTTCGGGTTCGGAGAATTAATTTTACGGCAGGATCCGGTTTTGTTTGGGATTTTTTGCCCTGCCGTTTGGACGGCCTGCCATTGTATCCTGATAGATATCGTGCAACCCACTTCTTGACATATTCTTTGAGGGGGATGGGCTCGTTCTGGTTAAATTTCAATGCCGGTAGATTGCGTATATCTCTAAATGCCACACTCAGAACGACTCCTAATTCTTTCGAATAACCATTTGATTAATATTACTTGTTAATTACAAGTAATTTGCGAGATAAGGAATTATTAGAGGTAACGATTTGGCAACGGTTCCTTTTTCTGTTATTTGCACCTTACCTTACTACTCTAAATAACTTGTGCGAAGATAGTAAAATACATCAAAAAATCAAAACTGGCGTATTGTTTTTGATAGGTTCGATTTAAGGAACAGATATTCTAAAGAACTAATGTATTACGGGTGTAATATGAAAAGAGCCGTCGAATATTTTGACGGCTCTTTTCATTTAGAATAGACGGGCTTTTCCGCTAGGAGTCTTCTCCCAACGACGGCCATACTGATCTTCAAAAGCGTTTTCGTTGATTTTATTCAAATTACAGATACCGCCCGAGGGATCTTGCACTTTAGAGTCGCACGTCTCATCTCCTTGCATAAGAGGAGAACCTTCATCTACTTCCGACGCATTACCTGAATTGCCACCGAATCCGCCCAATGACAAACCACCTCCTCCAGAACCGCCGAAAGCGATTGAGATGATATCCAATTTGAAAAACAGCAGCCATAAAATCAGTATGATGCATGCTGCGACGATCACGTAGTTTACCAGGCTCACGACCGTAACGATGGCCACCCCGGCAGCAGTCAGCAAGTAGATAGCGAACTGAAATTTCCCTACCCCGGGATTATGGGACAGTCCCCTGAAGCCTTCACCGGCCTTCATCTTCCATACGGCGATTAGCGTCAGCAGGCCGAAAACAATGTAGAGTAGATCGTAGCCGACGCCATTGGGCCGAACCTCACGCAAGTTGAAAAAGAAGAACGATGTGAACCATAACAAAATGAACCCGATGTCGATGTGGGCTAGCCAGTGGATCGGGCGGGCGAAATCCGTATCGCTGCGGTGGAGGAACCAAAGGACGGGCGGAGCGAGCAGTACTGCCAAGTAGAGCAGACCAAGAATCCAATTGAGTGCGATAATCAAATAAATATAAGCCATGATCGTTACGGTTTAACGGTAGGTAAAGATATAAATATAAGTATTCGAGCCTTTCAAGGCTGGGGTTCGAGTTTCATTGGCATACGTTTCATGATTTGTTGTTTTTAGGGTTATTTACGGGATGCAACGTGTTTGACTTCGTATGTGCGGGGATTCGAACGGTCCGTCTCTCCTTCGAAGGTCAGCCCGTACTCGACGGCCTCGGTGACATAGCCTTCGGCATCCACCTCGTATTCCATGCAGAAATCATCCTTGTAGGACCATTCGCCGTCGCCTCTCGTCCCTTGCATGAGGTTGCGGTTCCGGACGCCCAGTAATCCGGCCCACGCCAGCTCCTCGTACCACGAAGGAAGCTCGTTCCATGCGCCGATGAAATCCGGCCGCTCGCGGTTCTCCAGATCGGTATAGGTAAACCGCGTCACGTTGCTCTCGCCGTCCGGACTGCCGTAGCGGCTCTCCACGAGGTTGCCGTTTTCCCACACGTAATCCTCCCATTCGTCCTCCTGCTCGGTGCGGATCAGACGGTTTTCGGAATCGTATTTATAGGTAGTGATGTTTGCCGACCCTTCGGGACGGCTCCGCTCGACCCGTTCGGCATACCCCGCGGCGTTGAGCCAGACCGTAAAGTGCGTATCCTCCTCGGGATTGGCGATCCGCACGACGCCGTCGCCGTATTCGTATTCGTACGTTTGGGTAACCGTCTCGACCGTTCCGGGAGATACGACCTCGTTTGTCGTCTCCTTCCAGCGGACCAGCCGGTTCCGCTCGTCATAGGTCAGCTCGATGCGTCTGTCCTCCACGCCGGGAGAGTCATTGAAGTAGCAATACACCTCCGAAACCAGTTGCACGCCGGCCGGCACGACAGGCTCGTCACCCTCGCCGGGAACCTCGCCCTCCTCGGTCGTACCCTTCTGCTCGACGGTAATCGTGATTTTCGTTCCGCCGCACTCGATCATGACCGTAGCCCGGCGGTTCTTACCCGTCGTATTCACTCCGAGCGTGATCGTAATCGTGTAGTCGCCTGCCGCATCGCCGTGATCCGGGGAGACGGTCACCCACGACGAGCCTTCGGATACGTCGGCGCGGGTCTCGGCGACCGTGGCGCGCCACGGACCCGCCGTCGTGAACGAAATGCCCTCGGAAGGCGTGCCCGAGGTCTCGTCGGCGAAAATCGTGTAGTCTTTCGGCGTACCAGGAGCCAACTGAATGTCCTTGCCTTCGTCACCGCCGTTGTCGTCCGAGCAGGCCATAAGGGCGGCTGCTCCCATTAATAATAAGATAGCATGAAATTTCTTCATCGCTAAAATGGTTATTTTACATCTCGACTCCTATGATGTATCGTAAATAAAGAAAGTGTGGAGTCGTTCGTTTATCTGAGAGAAGGCTGTGGAATGACCTATGTGCAAATAAACAATACCCCACACCGAATAGAATATATCAGATGATATATGCCTATACACGGTGATGAGCGTTGCGTTATCCCTGCACATTGAAAACTTCCACATTTTCTCTCAAGGATTAGCGAAACACTTTCACTAAAATTAATATGTTGCTACCCATTGGATAGCAATGCAAATTTAGAAAATGTTTCTCAAAACACAACACTCAAACGGGGTATTGCAGGACAAAATTCGCCAAAAAGTTTTTGATAATCAATATTGACTTAGAACTATGTTATTTCAATTTGGGGTTATTTATTTTGGATGAAGAATAAAGCGGGACGGTCTTTGTGCTCCATCCCGCTCGTGGTTAAATCTTGATTCCCCGTCTTTGCTCCGTTCGCTCGATGTCTATTCCTATCCGCTCGTAAAACTCCTTTCGTTGCTGCCTGAACCACTCGTCGCCGTCCTTTCCGTTTATGGTGAACCGGAATCCGCTGGGGCCGTCCTTGTCGGGTTTGAGTTGCAGGACAATATCGTTCGCCCAAAACGTATGATTATACCTTATCGAATGCAGATCGCCCGTATATCTGTAAGGTTGCATCGTAAATAACGCTCTTGTCCCCTCCTTGTCCAGTCCGACGTTCTTACAATAGTTCTCCCATTTCAACAATCCCTTCACATAGGGGCATAGGTTATCGACACGCATCAGGGCTTTCACGACCTGTCGAGTTTCCTGTTTAAGGTCGGCGACCTCTTTTTCGCGCCCGGCCTGCATGGTCTTAATTTCTTGTTGCAGTTGCCCGATGCACTTGTCCTTGTCGGCAATTACCCCTTGCAAATCTGCAATCTGCTTTTCATACCTCGCGGGCTTCGGGTCGTGGAACAATGCCCCGATTCGTTCGACTGCCTTTGTCGTGGCATCAACCGCCACGCCTTTGAGTTTGTCGGTTTTGATCTCCCGCCGCGTTTGCGTCAGTTCCGACCGTGCGGCCTCCCGCTGTGCCTGCAAAGCGGCAATATCGACCGTTAGGGTTTGTCGCTGTTCTTTGAGATTCTCGACCTGCTTGGCGATTTCGTTCTTGCGGACGAATACCTCGCGGTAATATTGTTGTGTAGATATATGTTTTGCTTCCGATCCCTCGATGCCGCGTTGCAGTCCGTATTTGGCCATCGCTTCGGCATAGGTGGTCTGGTAGGCTTTGAGTTTGTCCCGTGCCATCACATCGTCGGCACATAGACGCGGGCGGTCTTTCTTAGTGCGATAGGTTCTCTTTCCGCTTTGGGCGTTCTTCTCCCGCTCCAGCTTGGCCTTTCTGCGTTCGCCCCGTGTGATCGGCACGACGGTCGCGTGTATATGCGGCGTCTTCTCGTCCAGATGCAGGACTGCCGACACGACGTTCTCTTTTCCGAAGGTCTTTTGCAGCCAGCTGCAGGAATCCTTGGCCCAAGCATCCAGCTGCCCGGCCTGCCGGATACGCTTCATATCTTCGGGGCTTCCGGAGAGCATGACACGCAGGGCCCGCACTTGGTTCTTCCCGATCTTGCGTTCCAATCCGGCATTGTCCAGCCGGTGCTGGATCGCTTCGGTGCGGTTGGTAACTCCTTTGGGAAACTCTACTAATTCTTCATTGAGGTAGGTAAGTGTCGTTATGACGTTGGCGGGTGCGATTCTCCGCTCGACGTGTCCCGACATGGCGGCGTCCGTTCCGGCCGCCTTTTCGATATGCAATACGACATAGCCCATAGTGGTAGTAGTTTTTGGTGGTTGATAGTTTGGTAGTAGCTGCCGCCGCAAGGGGTGTCCAGAGGGGCCGCGGCCCCTTTGGCCTATTGGGGCATTTTCAGCGTTGCGGAGCAATGCGGAAAGAAAATGCCCTAATAGGCTATGCCTTTTGTAAAAAGGCGCGGGCGCGAAGCGGCCGATCTGTGGGCGACGGTGCCGCCGTCATGTCCGTCAGCAGGGGAAGCCGATGAAAGCGAACCGACGGCCCGCAAGCCCTTCGCCCCTGTGCGCCCTTTGGGATTTTTGGAGGATCCCGCCGGGCGCAAAGGGGCGAAGGGCTGTTACTCCGCCAGTCGGTATTTGTCGCCGAGACGTTCGGTGAGCGCCGACATGTCGCGGCTTATCTTTTCATTGGTGATCTTCGCGTAGATTTGGGTGGTGAGAATATTGGTGTGCCCCAACATCTGCGATACGGTCTCCAACGGTACGCCCTGCGAGAGCGTGACGGTCGTGGCGAATGTGTGGCGGGCGATATGCATCGTGATATGCTTTTTCAACCCGCAATCCCGTGCGATACGTTGCAGTGTGCGGTTCATGTTGTCGCAGACCGACGGCACGGGAAAGACGAGGTTGTTTTTCGATATGGGACGGTAGTTTTCGATCAGTTGTTTGGCAATAGGCAGCAGTTTGATATGGAACGGCGTTCCGGTTTTCTGACGGTGTGCAATGATCCAACTGTCCCCGTCGAACGAGGTTTTAATATGATCGAAGGTCAGTTTCTTCACATCCGAATAAGACAAACCGGTGAAACAGCAGAACACGAAGATATCCCGCACCTGCCGTTGCTTGTAACGCCGCAGTTCGGCGTGCATGAAGGTTTGTAACTCCTCTTCGGTCAGAAATCCCCGATCCCGGTATTGTGCCGTGCAACGAAACCCCATAAAAGGATTGTAGGATATATAGCGTTTACGGATGGAATAAAGGATCAGTTGTTTCAGTTTGGTAATGGCTCCGATGACTGTCCCCGAAGCCAAAGAGCGCGTAACGGTCAGATAATAGTGGAAATCCTCGATAAATGACGGCTCGATCTCCCGCAGCGGAATATCCGACAGGGAATATTTGTCGCGCAGGAACCAGACGATCCGCTTATGGTTGATGCATTGCTGTTCGTATGAACCCGGTGTGCGGTCTTTGCCGATCCGCTTGCCGTATTCGTCGAGAAACTCCTTTGCGACGCTCAACAATGTGCGGTATTCGTCGCCGAAACCCAGATAAGCGTTTTTAACCTTCTCGGCCGATACAAAATTATCTACCGCGGCGATCTTGTCGTATTGTTTGATGATGAGTGCCCGGATTTTGTCCAGCTTCTCGTTGATACGCTGGGCGACAGTACTTTTCCCGGCGGCTTTGTTGGCTTTAACATTCCAAAGTCGCGGAGCAATGGACAATTTGCAACTGAACTGCGCAATCGTACCATTGACGGTGATACGGCCCATAATAGGAGCCATGCCGTCTTTCTCGCTCTGACGTTTGAGGTAGAATAAAACCTTGAATGTGCTGCGTGCCATAATAACTTTGTTTGTGAGGGACTTGTAAAACGTAAATCAAAGTTATTTATTGCAGAGAAGATAAGCGCAAGTTGATGAAAAGCAGTGCTTTACAAATTATCTCTTAAAAATTGGGCAGGTAACGATTTGGAAACGCAAATAGCGGTAAACTTTGCTTTTTTGTGCATTCATTCGTATCGTTGTTTATTGCCTCTTGATTTTTAATAAACTATTAACCAATATTTTACACTCTAATTCTCTCCCTCGTCCAAACAACGGTTGTTTCTTTCATGTAAGCGTCTTTTGCAAAAGTTTTCGCAAGCGAGATCGCTTTTTTTACCGAAAAATCATCGAAATTAGTGGTTTCTTTCATTGGGGGATGTTTTTCTGATAAAGTTAATGATTATTTGTTTCATAAATAGCGGTATCACCGGCTTTTCTTTTTTTTTCTGGGTGAAAAGGCATAAAATCCGGCAGGTTTATTCACTGTCCGGCACATTATTATGTTTAACCGATACAATCGGTTTGCACCTTGGTTTACATAAACGGTGAGAACCGAGGAAAAACAGGCTTGAAACGAGACACGGAAAAACTACCTGCATTGCCGAAAGAGTTTGGTTTCAGCGATGTAACTCGCTAAAAAACAATAGAGGGAGCAACTTTCTTTGCTCCCTCTTCGTGACACCGACAGGACTCAAACCTGTAACCTTCTGATCCG
>OJPR01000047.1_pt1 | contig 57637 bp, 59 predicted proteins | sample 1598621 | NCBI WGS metagenome assembly OJPR01 (sample SAMN03922489, study PRJEB24848) | human gut metagenome | isolation source: stool sample | host: Homo sapiens | place: Germany | collected 2011-05 | reverse complement strand
GACCTATTGTGGAGCACGGACGGTTACAATTACCGAGAAGTATATAGATACCGTTACCGTAAACGGCACGACGGTCGAGCTTGACGAAAGCGACAGCTTCCGCCTTGTTCCGGCAAACGGCGGACAGAAGATCATAGTTGCCGACAAGGCCGGCAATACCACAGAAATGACCGTGACGGTCAACGACGGGCACACTTACGGTGAATGGGCATCCAACGGCGACGGTACGCACACCCGAAAATGCACGGTAGACGGCTGCGCTGGCTCCGAAACCAAAGACTGCTCCGGCGGGAAAGCGACCTGTAGGGACAAGGCCAAGTGCGCGGTCTGCGGAAAGACCTACGGCGAGCTTGATGCGAAGAACCACGCCGACTTAAAGCACATCCCGGCAAAGGCGGCGACCTGGGTCGCCGAGGGCAATATCGAGTATTGGTACTGCGAAGGCTGCGGCAGGTATTTCAGCGACAGGGACGGTACAAAGGAGATCAGAAAAGCCGACACCGTAACGGCGAAGCGGAAGAGCAGTTCCGCAGCGGCGAAGCCGGAGGACGATCCCAAATCGCCGGGTACCGGCGACACAAGCAACCTTGCGCTGTGGATCGCTCTGCTGTTTGCCAGCGGCGGCGCAGCCATCGGTACAACGGTTGTCAGCAGAAAAAAGTACAACAGATAATTGACTCGCGAGGCTATGAAAGCGTTCATCGATAAGGCCGCACAAATGAACCGCGCCGCATGACCTGCGAGGCGCGCAGGCAAGACGAACACAAAAAGCACTTTTCTGACAAGTTTGTATGGTGGAAGCTTTCCTTTGTGTGCTGTATACTGATGGCACAGACAAGGAGGTGGTCAATATGCTGGCAGAGAATCTGGCGCTCCTGCGAAACCTCCGCGGCATGACGCAGGAGGAGGTGGCGGAGGTCATCGGCATCTCGCGCCAGTCCTACGCCAAGTGGGAGCAGGGCGAAACGATCCCCGACATTGAAAAATGCGATCGGCTGGCAAAATTCTACGGGGTCGCTATCGATGCCCTCGTCCATCAGGATGAGGAGATCGGCAGGACGCGGGTGGCGCCCGCCCCGGTGGGCAAGCACCTGTGGGGAACGGTGGCGATGGGCACCAAGGGGCAGATCGTCATCCCCAAGGCAGCGCGGGATACCTTCCATCTGAGCGAAGGCGACCGCCTGGTCGTCCTCGGGGACGAGGAGCAGGGCATCGCGCTCATCAAGGCGGAGGTCTTTGAGGAGCGGATGCAGGAGGCCCTGCGTGCAGGTCAGAAATCCAACGAATAAAAGAAGGTGCGATCATGAAATGTCCCGAATGTGGAAAGGAAATGCGGGAGGGATACCTCTTTTGCAGCAAGGACGGCGCGTTCAGCTTTGCAAACGAGGTGCCGGGTGTATTTGAGAACGCGAAGAATGCCGATGGCTTTGTGAAGATCACAGACCTCAAGGCCAGCCACCGGACGAGAGTTCCGGCGTCCATCTGCGAGGAATGCAGGACGGTCATGCTCAAGTATTGAGCGAAGCTGCCGTTTCCGACCGAAAAAGTCCCCAAGCCGTTGTGTCGCAACGGCTTGGGGACTTGCTATATTTGCGCGGTTGAGGGAGGTGCGTCAGATGTTGTCTGATTAGACCTCTTTGCCCATCTGATAGGCCTGCTCCAGCGCGGGATGCCCGGCGATCTCGCCCACGCCGTTCACGCCTCCTGCGAACACCGTGCCTGCCAGTGTGCAGCGGGGGAAGCAGTCCACCCAGCGCGTTTCGATTTTCCCTGTTGTATTTTCATAATAGTACCTGCACTTGGCTTTCTGTCAAGATGCATTTGAAAATTTCGCGCGGGAGAGGGCTGCGAAAAGAGATTGACATTTCCCGCCGACACTGCTACCATGGGTGGGTACGCCGAGAAGGCGAATTTTGAACGGAGGTGAAGGTTCATGGATAGCTGCGGAAGTACAGGACGAAGCCGGATGTGCGGCGCGTGGGAATATGGGCTTCGGATGCGGTCATTCATGGACTTGAACTGACCACATTCCATTTTGTCGTGTTCTTCTGCACCGCATCTCAGGCGTCTTGCTGCGGCAACTATCGCTGAGGCGGTGCATTTTTGCGCCTATTTTCAGAGCCAAAGGAGGACACGACTATGATGAACAATATGGTAAAGAAGGATCTGACCCAGGATATCGGCAGCCGGATGAGCGGCAACTTTGTGTGCATCCGCGACACGCTGACCATCCGCGAGGCCATGAGCGAGCTGGTGCGGCAGGCGGGGGTCCACGACAACATCGCCACGCTGTATGTGGTGGATGCGGGCGGCGTGTACGCCGGCGCCATCGACCTGAAGGATCTCATCATCGCACGGGAAAACGACCGGCTGGCGGACATCATCCGCCGCGGCTATCCCTACGTTTTCGCCAATGAGCGAACGGCGGACTGCGCGGAGCGCATCGCGGACTACGAGGAGGACTCCCTGCCGGTGTTGACGGAGGATCGCCATATCGCGGGCGTCCTGACGGCGCAGGAGCTGGTGGAGCTGGTGGACGACGCCATGGGCGACGACTACGCCAAGCTGGGCGGCCTGACCTCGGAGGAGGACCTGCGGGAGCCGGTGCTGGTCAGCATGAAGAAGCGTCTGCCGTGGCTCATCGCCCTGCTGTTTCTGGGTATGGGCGTATCGTCCGTGGTGGGTGTTTTCGAGTCGGTGGTGGCGGTGCTGCCTATCGTCATCTGCTTCCAGTCACTGGTGCTGGACATGGCGGGCAACGTGGGTACCCAGTCGCTGGCCGTCACCATCCGCGTGCTGATGGACGAGAAGCTGACGTGGCGGGAGGAACTGGCCCTGCTGGGCAAGGAGATGCGGGTGGGCCTGCTGAACGGCGGGTGCCTGGGCGTAATGGCTCTGGCGTTTCTGGGCGTCTACATCCGCGTGTGCAAGGGCTACGCGTGGCTGTCCGCATTCCTCATCTCCGGCTGCGTGGGGGTGTCGCTGGTGGTGGCCATGGTCATCTCCAGCCTGGTGGGAACTCTTATTCCTATGCTGTTCCACAGGATCCGCATCGACCCTGCCGTGGCCTCCGGCCCGCTGATCACCACCGTCAACGATCTGGTGGCCGTGGTGACCTACTATGGGCTGGCGCTGGTGTTTCTGGTGAATATGTTTCATATCTAAGGGAAAACGGGAAAGCTCTCCTGAGCTTTCCCGTTTTTATGCGAATTACTGCTGCTTCGTGACCTGACGGATGCCTACCAGGATCAGCACCGAACCCAGCAGCAGGGCGGGCGTCAGCGGCTCATGCAGGAGAACTACGCCTGCAAACATGGAACACAAAGTGGTCAGAGATCCCAGGGACGACAGCTTCACCACGGACATCTTCCCCGCCGCGTAGTTGACCATGTTGTTGCAGAGGATGGAGCAGAACAGGCTCAGCACCACCACGCAGATCAGGAACTTCGGATCCGACAACGGCCGCACGTAGGCGGCGAGGTCGCCCTTGATGGTACGGAGGGCCGACAGGGTGAACGCCGCCGCGCAGGCCAGCATCACGACATATGTCCGCTCGAAGGCGGTGAACTCCTGAGCCGTCCGGCGATTCACCGTTTTATACGCGCCGGAGGTCAGGCAGGCGCCCATCAGGAACACCACGCCCAGAGGGCGGATGATGCCCATGGAGCTGCCGGAGACCGTCATCAGCATGACGCCTGCCACCGGCAGCAGACAGAACACGGCCTGGCGGCGGGTGGGGTACTCCTTCAGGAACAGCACGGACAGCAGAATGGCCACTACCGGCGCCACCGCCAGCACCACGCCTGCGAACGTGGCGTTGGTATACAGGATGCCGTAGCTCTCAAAGTAGAAGTACATAGGCTCCGTGACGGCCAGCAGAAGCAGCGGCTTCAGATTTTTTCCGCGGAGGGATACCTTTGCCTTGCCAAACAGGATCATCAGCGTCATCAGCAGCGCCGACAGCAGAAAACGGATGGACAGCAGCACGTCCGGCTGGGCCACCTCCATGGCTACCTTGGAAAACAGGACGCTGAAGCCCCAGATGATATGCCCCAGGGCGGCCATGGCCAGCGGCATCCAGGGACGGTCTTTCAATGGTGTATGCTCCATGGGTCAATATCCCTCCTCAAATTGCGTCCTTATTATAATGAGAGATAGAGGGGTTGTAAAATACAATTTATCATGCTATCCTATTGAGCAGATTCAATAGAAGTGAGGCTTTACCATATGACAAACGCGGGAATCGAGGCTTTTCTCATCGTCTGCAAGCAGCACAGCATCTCCAAGGCGGCGGCGGAGCTGTTCATCAGCCAGTCATCCCTGAGCATCCGTCTGCGGACGCTGGAAAAGGAGGTGGGGTGCCCCCTGTTCTTCCGGCACAAGGGCAGCCGCGAGATGGTCCTGACGGAGGAGGGCAAGCGGTTTTACCAGCTGTCCCTGCAATATCAGGACATCGTGCGCAGTATGCTGGCCATTGGGAACCGGAAAAGCAGTCTGCGGCTGTCCGCTCTCAACAGCGTGTCCACGTATCTGCTGCCGCCGGTGTATGAGCAGTTCATGCGGGACCACCCCGACATCCACCTGGAGATACAGGACATGACCGTGGAGGCGGCCTGCCAGAGCCTGCTGCGGGGCGAGACAGATCTGGCGTTCACCTCGGACGTGCCCCGCACCGACGCCATACGGGCGGAGCTGGTGATGGCGGAACCTATGGACCTCATCTGCGCGGCAGGCTCCTGCTATTCCGACGGCATCGGGCCGGACGAGCTGCCCGCCCGGCAGGAGGTGTACGTGGAGTGGACCGACGAGTTTGCCCGCTGGCATCAGGAGCTGTGGGGTGTGGACGCGGTGCCCCGGATCCAGCTGGAGATCATGAGCCAGCTGCAGATGTTCATGACCAAGCGGGACAGCTGGACCGTGGTGCCCCGCAGCGTGGCCGATGGGCTGTGCGCCGCAGGCGGGAGGCGGCTGGATGCGGCGTTCCCCTTGCCGGAGCGCCGCATCCACGCGCTGCAGAAAAAGGCGGTAAGCCTGGAGGCTGCGCAGCTGTTCCTGGGCATCACCCGCCGGCTGTGGGCCGCAGCGGAGGCATGAGCGCGAAGCCGCGCCAACGGGGCTGAGGGAAAGAAAACCGAAAAAAGACTCCGGCGAGAGGAACTCGCGGAGCGACTCGACGCGGGAAATATGTGGAAAATACAGGGAGGGATCGGTTTTCGCCGACCCCTCCCTGCTGCTATTGCGGCGGTTCAAGGAGCGGTGCTCTTTTTCGGCACGAAAAAGCCGGATGTATCGGCATGCTCCAGCGTCAGCAGCTGCACCTTTCTGTCGATGCCGCCGGCGTAGCCCGTCAGACTGCCGCCGGCGCCCACCACGCGGTGGCAGGGGATGATGATGGAGATCGCGTTGTGGCCTACCGCGCCGCCCACTGCCTGAGCGGACATATGGGCGAGGTCCTGCTGCGCGGCCAGCTGCTGCGCCAGCTGGCCATAGGTGACGGTCTGGCCGTAGGGGATGCGGAGAAGCAGATCCCACACGCGGCGGCGGAACGCGGAGCCTGTGGGGTGCAGCGGCGGCAGGAAGTCCGGCTCCCTGCCGGTGAAGTACATATCCAGCCAGCGTCTGGCCTCCGAAAGAACGGGGGTGTCCTGCTCCGTGTGCTGGATGGGCAGGTCACGGGCGAAGTACTTCTGCCCGTCGAACCATAGGCCGGTGAGCCCCGTCTCATCCGCTGCCAGCAGGATACCGCCCAGCGGGGAATCGTAATGCTGCGTAAACGTCATGGCGTGCTTCTCCTTTGCTTTTTCGGCTGATAGTCCCTCATCTCCGGAATGGCCCCGCCGGCGACCGCCCACAAATACAGGCTGGCCACGCTGCCGTAGGGACTGAAGCGGCGGCGGTATTTTTCGAACAGCCTGCGGTCGATGCTGCGGTGGTGGTAGACCATCCGCAAGCCCCGCAGGATGGCCAGATCGTCATAGCTGAGGATGTTGGGGCGCTGCAGGCAGAACAGCAGGATCATCTCCGCTGTCCAGACGCCGATGCCCTTCAGGCCGCTCAGGGCGCGGATGGCCTCCGCATCGGGCATGTGCGCCACGGCGTCCAGATCAAAGGCGCCGGTGTGGACCTTTTCGGCGAAGTCCGTGATGTATTCCGCCTTGCGGAAGGTCATGCCCAGCGCTTGCAGCCGGGGGACACCTGCGGCCAGGACGTTCTCGGCGTTCACCCTGCCCAGCGCGTCCTGCATCCGCTGCCAGATGGTGGCCTGGGCCTTGGTGGAGATCTGCTGGCCCACGATATGGTGGACCACGGCGGAAAACAGATCCGTGTCTACCGCGCGGCGGACAGGGCCCACGCGGTCGATGACCTCACCGAGCCGCTTGTCCTTCTGCCGCAGGTAGGAGAGCTCTGTCTCCCCGTAGGTGAAATACATGTCTGCCGCCTCCCTGCACTCTTGCATATGATGCTCATTATAAATTGGGCGATGGAGCCCGTCAAGAAAAGGCGAACAAAATTTCTACACTTTTGATTTTTTCAGAAAAAGCCGGATTTTTTCTGTACCGCAGGGCGGTATTCGCGGTAAGCTGCGACATAGAAAGCCGTGCGGGACACGGGCCCGCCGCTGAAAAGAGAAAGGAGCCATCCTCATGACGTACAGCTTTGACGAGATCATCGACCGCCGCCACACCAACGCCCTGAACACCGACGGCTTCCGGGGCTGCATTGTCCACGCGGCGGAATACGCCGGAAATGCATCCGCGCATTGCCTGCGTGACCGGAGAAGAACAAGCGAAAAGCCGCCCAACGGGCGGCTTTTTCCTGCGTACTCACCGGCGGCAGGGGTGAGACTATTTCTATTTTAGCACGATGGAGCGGCCAATGCAAGAGAAAAATGAGGTTTTGCAACTATTTCTCCGCGATTCCACATTTTGACGGTGAAATCAGGCAAAATATTGACGAATCGAACCATTGACATCACTTTTCGCGGAGCGTAGGATAGGAGCATATTTTTGAAAATGGGAGATGGCGGGATGAAGTACATTTTTGTGACCGGCGGCGTGGTGTCCGGCCTGGGCAAGGGCATCTGCGCGGCGTCGCTGGGACGGCTGCTGAAGCAGTGCGGCCTGCGGGTGCGCAACCAGAAGTTCGACCCCTATTTCAACGTGGACCCGGGCACCATGAGCCCCTATCAGCACGGCGAGGTGTTCGTCACCGACGACGGCGCCGAGACGGACCTGGATCTGGGACACTATGAGCGGTTCGTGGACGAGGCGCTGGACGGCAACGCCTCCGTGTCCTCCGGCAAGGTGTTCTGGGCGGTGCTGAACCGCGAGCGGCAGGGCGGCTATCTGGGAGGCACGGTGCAGATCATCCCCCACATCACCGACGAGATCAAGCGCCGCGTCTATGCCATGGACAACGGAGAGACCGATGTGGTCATCACGGAGATCGGCGGCACGGTGGGCGACATCGAGAGCCAGCCGTTTCTGGAGGCTATCCGGCAGGTGGCGGCGGAAAAGGGCCGGGATAATGTGCTGTATATCCACGTGCCGCTGATCGTGTCCATCCCGGGCAGCGGAGAGCTGAAGAGCAAGCCTACCCAGCACTCCGTCAAGGAGCTTCTCAGCGTGGGCATCCAGCCGGACGTGCTGGTGTGCCGCACCGATGGGCCCATCACCGAGGACGTGCGGCGGAAGATCGCCCTGTTCTGCAACGTGGAGGAGGACTGCGTCATCCCCAACGTCACGGCGTCCACGCTGTACGAAGCGCCGCTGCTGCTGGAGAAGGCGGGGCTGTGCCGCGTGGTGTGCCGCAAGCTGGGACTGGGCAGCGGCGTGCCGGATATGGCCCACTGGCAGGCTATGGTAGACAGGATCCACGGTGTCCGCAAGCGGGTGCAGATCGCGCTGGTGGGCAAGTACACGGAGCTGCACGACGCCTATCTCAGCGTGGTGGAGTCTCTGTTCCACGCCGGCACCGCCTGCGACAGCCACGTGGACATCAAATGGGTGGATTCCCAGACCCTGACGCCGGAGAACATCGGCGAGGTGCTGGGGGATTGCAGCGGTATTCTGGTGCCGGGCGGCTTCGGCGACCGCGGCATCGAGGGCATGATCCTGGCGGCACAGTACGCTCGGGAGAACGGCGTGCCCTACTTCGGCATCTGCCTGGGCATGCAGATCGCGGTCATCGAGTTCGCCCGCCACGCCGCAGGCTGGGCCGACGCCCACAGCGCCGAGTTTTCCGAAACCACCGCCCATCCTGTCATCGACCTGATGCCCGATCAGGTGGGCGTCACCGACAAGGGCGGCACCATGCGGCTGGGCAAGTACCCCTGCGTGCTGGCGGAGGGCTCCCGCGCCAGAGAAGCCTACGGCACGGCGGAGATCTGGGAGCGGCACCGCCACCGGTATGAGTGCAGCAACGCGTTCCGACCGGAGCTGAAAGCGGCGGGCCTGCGCATGGCCGGTACGTCGCCGGACGGGCATCTGGTGGAGATCGTGGAGCTGCCGGAGCACCCGTGGTACGTGGGGTGCCAGTTCCATCCGGAGTTTAAGAGCCGTCCCGACCGGCCCCATCCTCTGTTCCAGGGGTTCGTGGCCGCGGCACTGGAACATCAGGAGAAGTAAAAAAGACGGACGCTGCGAAGGCGTCCGTCTTTTTTACTTCTCGTTGACCCGCAGCTCCAGAACATCGGGGCGGGCGTAGTGGCCTACGCAGTCCAGTTCCATGCGGCTGGCGGGGACCTTCTGCATGTCCAGATCGGCGTAGATGATGGCCTCGCGGTCCCACACCGTCTCCGACGCCTCGTGGCCGAAGGGATCAATGAAGCAGCTGCCGCCGCGGCAGGCGATGTCCGGCAGGGCGGCGATCTCCGCTTCGGCACCGGCGGTCCGGGGGTAGTCGCTGCGGCGGAAGATCAGGTCGGCGTTGAGAAAGTAGCAGTGGCCCTCGATGGCGATGTGGCGGATGGTGTTCTGCCACTCGGGATTGTCGTTGGTGTTAGGGGAGATATAGAGGCTGATGCCCTTCTGGTACAGGGCCACACGGGCCAGCGGCATGTAGCTCTCCCAGCAGATCAGGTTGGCCATGGGGCCCCAGGGGGTGTCCATGACGGGGAAATAGTCCCGCTCCGCATCGCCCCAGACCACCCGTTCGCTGCCGGTGGGCTTCAGCTTTCGGTGATTCATGGCGCGGCCATCCGGCGCGATCATCATGTTGGCATTGTACAGCGTGCCGGTGACGGCGTCACGCTCGGAATAGCCCATACTCAGGTAGATGCCCAGCGCGCGGGCCTTGTCCATGAGCTGCCGCAGCTCCGGCCCATCGGCCAGCAGGGAGTTGTCGTAATACTGCTTCCAGTCCTGACGGCCTGCGGCCTTGCGGCTGCCCACGGTGAAGCCGAAGGTCATGCCGAGGGGATAGCCGGGGAGGAACAGCTCGGGGAACACGATGAGCTCCGCCCCGTTCCGGGCGGCCTCGTCGATGAGCGTCAGCGCCTTTTCCAGAGAGCGGGCCTTGTCGAACATGACGGGAGTGGCCTGCACGATGGCGGCGCGGCAGGTATTTTTCAGTTCACGCATGGGGAGACCTCCTTTTATCGCGGCGGGCTCAGGACTTTTCCGGCTCGTCCACCATGCCGCGGGCGTGGAGCACATCATCGGCGGTGAGGGTCATCAGGTCATCGCGGGTGACGCTGTCCAGCTTGGCAAGGCGGTTGTTCTGGGCCACCAGAATATGCTCGAAGATATTCCGGACGCCGCGGGCGTTGCCGAAGCTGTCTCCGGCGGCGCTCTCCTCGGCGATGTAGTCCCGTACCAGCGGTTCCGCTTCCGGCGACAGGACGTACCCCTTGCCGCAGCGCATCTTGAAAATGGCCACCAGCTCGTCCAGGGAGTAGTCCTCGAACAGCAGGAAGCGGTTGAAGCGGGACTCCAGGCCGGGGTTGGAGTGGATGAACTTCTCCATCAGGTCGGTGTAGCCCGCCACGATGACCACCAGATCGTCGCGGTGGTCCTCCATGGCCTTCAGCAGGGTGTCGATGGCCTCCTGGCCAAAGTCATTCTCGCTGCGGCCGTTGAGGGCGTAGGCCTCGTCCACAAACAGCACGCCGCCCATGGCCTTCTCAATGACCTTCTGGGTCTTGAGGGCCGTCTGGCCCACGTAACCGGCCACAAGACCGCTGCGGTCCACCTCCACCAGCTGGCCCTTGGACAGAATGCCCAGACTCCGGTAGATGCGGGCCATCATCCGCGCCATCATGGTCTTGCCGGTGCCGGGATTGCCGGTGAACACCATGTGCAAAGACATATCGGTGGTGGGCAGATCGTGCTGCTGGCGCAGCTTATAGACCTGCACCATGTTGATGAGGTTGTGTACCTCCTCCTTCACCACACCCAGTCCGATGTAGCTGTCCAGCTCCGCCAGCAGATCCTCGATCTTCTCCGGCGGCGGCAGCTCCTCCTCGGCGGGCTTTTCGTCGCCGGGCTTGGCGGTGGCGGTAAGGGGCGGCTTTTTCTCCGGCGCAGGGGCGCTGCCGCCATTGGAACTGCTGCCGGTGGGGGCGGGGGACTTGGGCGCACTGCCGGTGACGTTTTCGAAGGGCGTGCCCCAGAAGTCGCTGTTCATGCGCTTCATGTTGTTCTCCGTCATGGAGCGGATCACGTCCAGCTGCTGGAGAATGATCTTGTCTTTCTTGTCCATAGAGTAGACCTCCTCAGTGGGATAGGTGGATATTGCGCATGGCGCGGAACAGCAGACCGGCCACAAAGCCGGTGAGCGTGCCTGTCAGCAGGGATACCGCCAGCAGGAACGGCAGGTAGCCCAGCACCATGGTATTGCCCAGTGTGATGCAGGCGGCGGCCATCTGGCCGAGGTTGTGGGCCGCCGCGCCGCCGATGGACACGCCGTAGATGGACAGTCCCTTGCAGTGCTTGAGGGCGATCATCACCAGCATGGCGGTGAAGCCCCCCAGCAGACTGAACAGCAGGGCCGACAGATTGCCGGCAAATACGCCGCCCAGCAGACAGCGGGCCGTCAGGATGGTCAGCGCGGGGACGGCACCCAACTCATAGAGGGCGAACACGGTGACAATGTTGGCAAGACCCAGCTTTACGCCGGGCAGCGGCACCACCAGTGTTACGGGGAACAGGTTTTCCAGTGTGCTCAGGCCCAGCGCCAGCGCGGTCAGCACGGCGCACAGGGCGATGGAACGGGTATTCAGCTTCATGGCGCACCTCCTAACCCAGCACCGCGTCCACGTCGGACGAGGCGCTTTCCAGCGAGATGACCACCTGCGCCGGCAGGCACACGATGGACTGTCCCGCCCGGGAGATAGCCCCGGTGTGGACGCAGTCCTGCCCCGGACAGTCGGAGTCGGCGACATACACGCCGGTGCCGTCCACATGGACGGTGAGGTGATAATTGCCGTCGTCCAGCGGGATGACCAGCTCCTTATCAAGGCTCGTGAGGGGCACGGTGCGGACAGTTTGCCCGTGCTGGGTGATGACGGCGGTAAGCTGTCCTGCGCCGGTCTTGGGCGCGTAGAACAGCAGTGCCGTGACCACGGTCAGGGCGATGACGGCGGCGGCCACCAATGCGTCCAGCGGCTTAGGCCGCAGGCTGGGCGATGATGGGTTGGAAGTCATAGGCGCAGCCCTCCGGTTTTGTGATGGCGTCCGACAGACCGGGGGTGTACAGCAGACGGCCGTCGGCGGTGATGAGGATCAGCTCAAAGCCGCCGTGGGCGCGCCAGAAGGACACGGCCTCCTGTTCACCCATGACGTACAGGGCGGTGGAATAGGCGTCCGCCGCCGTGCCGTCGTCGGAGATAACGGTGACGGACAGCAGATCGCTGTCGGCGGGACGGCCGGTACGGGGGTCAATGATGTGCTGATACACAGTGCCGTCCTCCGCCACGTAGTAGCGCTGGTAGCCGCCTGAAGTGACGGCGAAGCAGTCGGTGAGGGCTGCGGTGGCGGCATAGCCGCTGGAGGCGGGGTCCTGAATGCCCACGTTCCACGCGGAGCCGTCGGGCTTGGCACCGCAGACATAGACGTTGCCGCCCAGTGACACCACGGCGGAGGTGACGCCGTGGGCCTGCAGGATGTCCGCCACCTGCTGGGAGGCGTAACCCTTGGCGATGCCGCCCAGATCCACGGCGCAGCCCGCATCCAGCGAGACGATGCTGCCGTCCATATGGACGTGCTCGCTGCCCACCAGCGGCAGCAGGGCGTCGATCTCCTCCTGGGAGGGGACATGGGGCGCGTCGGAGGTGATGCCCCACAGGGATACCAGCGGGGCCACGGTCATATCGAAGGCACCGCCGGTCTCATCGGACAGGGCCAGCGCCCGCTCCAGAAGCTCCCGCGTCTCCTTTTGCACCGTCACGGTCTCACCGGCGTTGAGGCGGCTGACATCGCTGGCGGCGATGGTGCGGGAGAGGGTGGACTCCAGCCGGTTGATCTCGCGGGACGCGGCGGCCAGCGCCTCCTCCGCGCTGTCGCCGTAGGCGGAGAGGGTCATGTAGGTATCCATGGCGAACAGGGACACCTCCTGGGCCTTTGGTGCGCCGCAGGCGGTGAGGGACAGTGCCGTCAGACAGGCCAGCAGCAGGCAGGTAAGGCGTTTCACAGCTCCCGCCGCCCTTCCAGCGCCCGCATCAGCGTGGCATCGTCGGCGAATTCCAGATGACCGCCCACGGGAATGCCGTAGGCCAGGCGCGTGACCTTCACGCCGAAGGGCTTCAGCAGCCGCGCGATATACAGCGCCGTGGCCTCGCCCTCGGTGTCGGGGTTGGTGGCCATGATGACCTCCTCCACGCCGCCCTGCGCCACGCGGTCCAGCAGGGAGCGGATGTGCAGATCGTCGGGGCCCACATGGTTCATGGGGGACAGCACGCCGTGGAGCACGTGGTAGCGGCCGCGGTACTCGCGGCTGCGCTCGATGGCGATGACATCCCGAGGGTCGGCTACCACGCAGATGGTGGCGTCGTCCCGCTTGGCGTCGGCACAGATGGGGCACAGCCCGCCGGCGGTGAGATTCTGGCAGATGGGGCACAGGGTGACGCTGCGCTTGGCGTCGGTGATGGCATCGGCAAAGGCCTGGGCCTCCTCGGCGGGCAGGCTCAGGACGTGGAAGGCCAGACGCTGGGCGGATTTGTAGCCCACGCCGGGCAGCTTGGCAAACTGTTCCACCAGCTTTTCCAGCGGTGCGGGGAAGTATTCCATGGTATCAACCTCTCAATGCGGCGACGGTGGCGGGGATGTCGGCGGACTTATACACGGAGGAACCGGCCACCAGCACGTTGGCGCCGGCGGCGATGCAGAGCTTGCAGGTCTGGGCGTCCACGCCGCCGTCCACCTCCAGCTCGCAGGCGGGGTTCAGGGCATCGATATAGCCCCGGACGGTCTGGACCTTGGGCATCATGTCGGCCATGAACTTCTGGCCGCCGAAGCCCGGCTCCACCGTCATCACCAGGATCAGCTCCACCTTGTCGATGAAGGGCAGCACGGCGCTGGCAGGGGTTCTGGGCTTGATGACCACGCCGGCCTTTTTGCCCTTGGCGTGGATCTTGTCGATGGCGGCGTGGATGTTCTCCTCGGTGTCCGCTTCCACATGACAGGTGATGAGGTCGCCGCCGGCATCGCAGAACTGCTCCACATAGCGCACGGGGCGGTCGATCATCAGGTGGACGTCCAGCGGCAGGGTGGTGGTGGGGCGGATGGACTTCACCACGGGGATGCCGATGGAGATGTTGGGCACGAACAGACCGTCCATCACGTCCACGTGGACGTAATCGGCGGTGGAGATGGCCTCGATATCGCGGCCCAGATGGGCAAAATCGGCGGAGAGGATAGACGGAGCGACTTTTACCATACGGAGACTCCTTTCGGCGGCACCGGCAGGGCCGGCGCGGCATAGTATAAGTTGTGCAGAGCGCCGCGGCGCAGCCTGAGAGCGCAGCCGGTTTCGCCCGCGGACGGGGTGCTCTGCCGTTTCCTCCGGCGGGGGACCGGCCCGGTGGGACCGGCCCTCCGGAGGAGGGCGATACAAATTTATACCATTATACCACGGCGGGCGGGGAGTTGGCAAGAACGCGATGCCCGCGGCGAAAATTTGTCCATTCTGTGAATTTTACATAAAAGCCCTTTACCTTTGCGGAGTTTTCCTGTAAAATAGCACTTTGAAATGACACAAGAGCAGGGGGACGGACTTCCGTATGAATTTTCTGCAGAGAATCGGCAACGCACTGTCGCGCTTTATGTACGGACGCAACGGCGCAGATCAGCTGGGCTTGACCACTATCTGGGCGGCCCTGCTCCTGGATGTGGCCAACATGTTCATCAAACAGCAGACAGTGCATCTGGTCATCAGCTTTTTGTCCACGGTGCTGCTGGTCATCGCCGTGTACCGCATGTTCTCCCGGAGCCTGCAGAAGCGGCGGGCAGAGAACACCCGCTTTCTGGAGAAGGTGTGGTGGCCCATCAAGCGCCGCGCCGCCGGAAATAAGCAGCAGCGGATGGATAAGGAGCACAAGTACTTCACCTGCCCCAAGTGCGGCACGGTGTGCCGCGTGCCCAGGGGCAAGGGCAAGATCGTCATCACGTGTCCCAAGTGCGGCGGCGAGATCCGCGGGAAAAGCTGAACAAATACGAAAAACCGCCCCTCCGGCCATGCCGGAGGGGCGGTTTTCCGTTGTCTCACAATACCTTACTGAGGAAGTCCTGCAGGCGGGGGTCCTTGGGGCGGTCGAAAAGCTCTGCGGGGGTGCCCTCCTCCAGAATTTTGCCGTCAGCCATGAACACCACGCGGTCGGCCACCTCCCGGGCGAAGCCCATCTCGTGGGTGACGACGGCCATGGTCATGCCCTCCTTGGCAAGGTCCCGCATCAGATCCAGCACCTCGCCCACCATCTCGGGATCCAGGGCGGAGGTGGGCTCGTCGAACAGCATGACCTCAGGATCCATGGCCAGAGCGCGGACGATGGCGATCCGCTGCTTCTGACCGCCGGAGAGCATATTGGGGAACTCGTTGGCCTTGTCGGCAAGGCCGATGCGCTCCAGCAGGGCCATGGCCTGCTCCTTGGCTGCGGCGGCAGTCTTTTTCTTCAGGGTCACGGGGGCCATGGTGATGTTCTGCAGCACCGTCTTGTGGGGGAACAGGTTGAAGTGCTGGAACACCATGCCCATCTTCTGACGGTGCAGGTCGATGTTCACAGACTTGCCCGCCAGATCCGCGCCGTCGAAGAAGATGGCGCCGGAGGTAGGCTCCTCCAGCAGATTCAGACTCCGCAGCAGCGTGGATTTGCCGGAGCCGGAGGGGCCGATGATGGCCACCACCTCGCCCTTGTGGATGTCCAGATTGCAGTCGTTCAGGGCGTGGACGGCACCGTGATTGTACTCCTTTACCAGATGCTGGACGGAGATCAGGACCTTACTGCTTGTCGCCACGGCGCATCCTCCTTTCGATGGCCTCAATGCCCTTGGAGGCCGGATAATTGATGCAGAAATACACCAGCGCCGCCAGGGTGTAGGGCGCCAGAGAGATGCCGGTGGAGCCGGCGATGGTCTTGGCGGCGAACATGATTTCCGCCATGCCCAGCATGGAGCAGATGGAGCTCTCCTTCACCATGGTCACCAGCTCGTTGGCCAGTGCGGGCAGCACGTTCTTAATGGCCTGAGGCAGCACCACCAGGCGCATGGCCTGCCAGCTGCTGAGACCCAGAGAGCGGGCGGCCTCGGTCTGCCCCTTGTCCACCGCCAGGATGCCGGCGCGGAAGATCTCCGCCACGTAAGCGGAGCTGTTCAGGGCCAGCGCCACCACGCCGGGGACGAACCGGCTGATATCTACGAAGCCGAACAGGCTGAGGCGGGGCAGGGAGATGGCATAGAACAGGCCAAAGTAGATGATGGACAGCTGCACCAGCATGGGGGTGGAGCGGAATACGGCGATATACGCACCGGACAGCCATTTCACGGGCTTGACCTTGCTCAGGCGCATCAGAGCCAGCAGCAGGGCGGGGATCACCGCCAGCAGCACGGATACCACCGCCAGCAGCAGTGTGTACTCGATGCCGCGGACGAAGGCCACGCCGTACTTGGGCAGGAAGGAGAAATTGAAGAAGTCGGAGGGGCGCATATCCGTGAACAGGCTGCTCCACCACATACGCGGTCAGTCCTTTCTGTAAATAATGGTTGGAGACGCGCGAAAGTGCAAAGTCGCGGACGGCTTTGCACTACGCGCACAATTTTGGAAGGAGTTAATCGGCAGAGACTTCCACAGCCACGCTGGCCAGAGCGTCAGCATCGGCGATGAAGGTCTCGATCTTGTTCTCAGAGGCCATCTTGGCCAGCGCGGCGTTGATGCCGTCCAGCAGGCCCTTGGGGTCGCCCTTGGCCACGGCAATGCAGTAAGGCTCGGCGGTGGGCAGCTCGGAGGAGGCGCTGCAGATGACCAGGTCGGGGTTGGCATCAGCGTACTGCTGGGCCACGCCGCCGTCCACCAGAATGGCGTCTACCTTGTCATACACCAGCTCGTTCACCAGATCCAGCACGGATTCCAGAGAGACGGCGTTGACGCCCTCGATGTCGTTGACCATGTCCAGCTTGGTGGTGGCGGCCTGTGCGCCCATGGCCTTGCCGTTGAAGTCGGCCAGCGTCTTGTACTGGTCAGCCTTGTCGGCCTTCACCAGAATGGCGGGAGGGGTATCGCTGTAATAGCCGGTGGAGAAGTCGGCGTTCTCCAGACGGTCGGGAGTGGCCTCCATGGCGGACAGGACCATGTCGAAGTCGCCCTTGTCCAGAGAGGTCAGCAGGTTGTTGAAGCTCATGTTCTCCACCTGCAGGGTCAGACCCAGCTCGTCGGCCACGTACTGGGCCACGGAGATGTCGATGCCACCGTAGACCATGTTGCCGTTCTCGTCGGGATACATGAACTCAAAGGGGGCATAGTCGGCGGAGACGCCCACCACCAGGGTGGTCTTGGCCGCAGGCTGGTCGTCGCCGGTATTGGCGTCGTTGTTGTCGTTGGCATTGCTGTCGTTCTGCTTGCCGCAGGCCATCAGGCTCATGGCCATGACCAGCGCCAGCAGCATGGCAATCATCTTTTTCATGGGATGTACTTCCTTTCTTCTTTCTTATGGCTCCGGTATGCCGGAATATTGATGATGCAGCAGGAGGTGTTCCTCCTGACAGTGGCTATCATACGCCTGTGGTGTATAAATGTCAAGCGCTAAATGAATAAAATTTCAATTGAACGTGCGGTTTTGTAAAAAATGTGCATATATTAAGAAAAATGAAAGTGGATTCGTGACGGGATGACGGAAAAATAACGTGTATAATTGGATAAATATGCAAATATACCGCATATAAGGAAAGGACAGACCGGCGCGGGCCGGTCTGTCCTTTCGGAGAAACATGAAGAAGGTTCGATATGATCAGCCGCTGATGATGCGGCCGGCGTACAGATACGTATTGGCGTAGTAGCTCTCGTACAGGGAGCTGATGACGACGCCGCGGCTGGTGCTGGCGTGGATGAACTGCCCGCCGCCCAGATAGATACCCACGTGGCCGATGCCGCGTCCGCTGGTGTTGAAGAACACCAGGTCGCCGGGGGCCCGCTCCGCCGTGGTAACGGGGGTACACAGGGCGTACTGGTCGCTGGCGCCGTGGGGCAGGGAGATGCCGAACTGGGCAAACACCTTCATGGTGAAGCCGGAACAGTCGATGCCGCTGTAACTGGTGCCGCCGTAGCGGTACGGCGTGCCCAGATAGGTGTAGCTGAAGGCGATGATGTCCTCCACCAGCGTGCTGGTGGCGTAGGTGCCCTCGTAATCGGCGTAGTGTACCGGCTCGCAGTACTGGGCCATGACGTAGCCGGTGGAGCTGCCGTAGCTCACCTTGTACCAGTCGTCGTTCTCCACATCGATGAGGTGGGCCACTTTGCCGGCCCAGATGGTCCGCAGGGCGGCGGCGTCCTGATCGGGCTCAGCCCGCAGGGTGATGTAGTTCTCACAGGTGGTCAGCACGCCGTCGTACTCCGCCAGGAAGTTCTGCTTCTGCAGCTCCTCCGTCTCGCGGATCAGGGCCTGAGCGGCCAGCTCCGTCAGGGACAGGGAGCTTTCGCTTTCCTCCAGCGCGCCGGACTCCTGGGCCAGGCGCAGCCCGTCGGCAGCCTGAAGGGCAGTGGCACTGCCGGCGGCCACACCGCTGGCGGCCAGAGTCTCCACGGCTGCGCTGTATTCATAAGGTGTGACCAGAGTGGTCTCGCTGTCGTTCTTCGTCTCCGCACCGGATGCCACGACGCCGCCGGACAGCATCATGACGGCGGACATGCCGAACGCGGCCAATTGTTTCAGATACATGGGTATTACCTGCCGTTCGTGTCATAGATTTCCATGGGGACTATCCCCCAACGCATCCTATCATACCACACTGCTTTCAAAAAAGCTACACAAAAATTACAAAATGGCAACAAAATTTTCAGAATAGTAATAATTTGGGGAAAACTTGCACGAAGCGCATAGTTGGTGATATAATATCTGCAAAAAATGCGGAGGTGGCGTGTATGGAACCGTTGCAGTACGAGGTGAGGGGCTATCTGCGGGAGCCGTTCCGGCTGTTCCATCTGGCGGACGGACGGCGGGAGCGCATCGAATACCACTACCATACGTTTCATAAGATCATCATTCTGCTGGCAGGGAAGGCGGGCTACGCCATCGAGGGCGAGCGGTACGATCTGAGTCCCGGGGACTTCGTGCTGGTGGGCCGCGGCAGCATCCACCGGCCGGAGGTGGCGGAGGACGCCTTCTACGAGCGAATGATCCTGTATATCGCGCCGCAGTATCTGGCATCGCTGGGCACGGAGGACTGCGATCTGGAGGAGTGCTTCCGGCAGGCCCAGGACTCCTTCCGCTACGTGTACCGCGACGAGGGAGGCAGCCGCGTGCGTCAGCTATTCGAGACGCTGGCCCGGACGGTGCGGCAGGGGGGATACGGCGCGGCCCTGCTGGAGCGGGCTCAGTTTCTGGAGCTGATGGTGGAGGTGAACCGCGTGTGCCGCGGCGGTCATCAGGTGCAGGCAGCCTCCGGCGACAGCAAGGTGGTGGCGCTGCTGCAATACCTGAACCTGCACCTGACGGAGGAGCTGACCATCGACCAGCTGTCGGAGCGGTTCTACGTCAGCAAGTACCACATGATGCGGCGGTTTCGGCGGGAGACGGGCTATTCCATCCACGGCTATGTGACGGAGAAGCGGCTGCTGCTGGCCCAGCGGCTGCTGGCTCAGGGGGCCTCGCCATCGGAGGTGGGGGCACAGGTAGGGTATCAGGACTACTCCACATTCTCCCGTGCCTACAAGAAGCAGTTTGGCCGCGGCCCATCGGCGGATGTGGTTCACGAGAGCACGATTTGCATGGAATTGGGCAAGAATTGCGATTTACAATGAGAAAAATGCCCGTATAATAAGTGCAGTAACATCCTGTTTGGAGTATCTTAGGAGGAGAGCTATGAAGAAATTCCTGAAAAATTACTGGTTTATCCTGTGCATGCTGACGGGCATCGTGGGAGGCTGCCTGGTGGGCGCCTTCGCGCCGGCTTTCGGCGGCAAGATCAAGTTTCTGGGTACGCTGTTCATCAACATGATGTTCTGCGTGGTGGTGCCCATGGTGTTCTGCTCCATCGCCTCCGCCATCGCCAATATGAAAAGCGTCAAGCGCGCCGGCAAGATCATGGGCGTCACCGTTGCCACGTTTCTGGTGACAGCCGCCATCGCCGGTGTCCTGATGTACATCGTGTGCCGCATCTTCCCGCTGGTGGACGGTCAGTACACCATCGTGGAGGGCGAGGTCGGCGAGGCCCTGGGCTTCGGCGACATGATCGTGAACTTCTTTACCAAGCCGGATTTCATGGAGCTGCTGAGCCGTAAGGCCATCCTGCCGCTGATCGTGGCGGCGGTGCTGTTCGGCTTCGGCGTCCAGATGAACGGCGGGCCCGAGACCAGAACCGCTCAATTTCTGGAGGATGTCACGGGCTGCATCATGAAGACCGTGAAGCTCATCACCTACTACGCGCCCATCGGCTTCTTCGGCTTCTTCGCCGACCTGGTGGCCACCTATGGACCCGAGCTGATGAAGGATTACAGCCGTACCCTCATCATTTACTACGTCATGAGCTTCGCCTACATGTTCATCTTCTTCCCCATCTACGCCCGCTTCGGCGGCGGCAAGGGCGGCGCAAAGATCATGTTCTCCAAGCTTTTCCGCCCGGCGGCGGTGTCCTTCGGCACCTGCTCGTCTGTGGCCTGCATCCCCACCAACATGGAGGTGGCGGAGGAGACCGGCATCAGCAAGGATGTCAGCGAGATCGTACTGCCCATGGGCGCCACCATGCACATGGACGGCTCGGCCATGTCCGCCATCATCAAGGTGGCATTCCTGTTCGGAGTGTTCGGCCTGGATTTCTCCACGGATAAGGCCATCCTGGCCATCATCGTGGCGGTGTTCTCCTCTGTGGCCATGAGCGGCATTCCTGGCGGCGGCGGCACCGGCGAGCTGGTGGTCTGCACCATCTTCTTCCCTGACCAGCTGGCTGTCGCCTATCCCATCGCACTGGCCATCGGCAATCTGGTGGACCCTCCCGCCACCATGGTCAACGCTGCCGGCGACTATGTGGTGTCCTTCATCGTCTCCCGCTACGTGGACGGCAAGGACTGGCTGCAGAAGAAGCTGCACGGCAAGACCGAGAACTGATCCTATATACGGCGCCGCTGTCGGCGGAGCGTCCGTTTGGACGCTCCGCCTTCTGTTTTGCCGAGAAAAAAATAATTGTGGACGGAGGTTTACTTTCACGGATTAAAATGGTACAATGTGAAACAACGAACAGGCCCGTGGGCCCGAGGAAAAGAGGAGAAGCAAGACATGGTAAGAGCAGCCAAGTCCAAGATCGCAAAAAAGGAGAAGAGCGACCGGCTCTATCAGGCGATCCTGACGCTGGAAACGGAGGAGGAGTGCTACAACTTCTTCCAGGACCTGTGTACGATCTCGGAGCTGCGCAGCATGGAGCAGCGCTACGAGGTGGCGTCCCTGCTGAACGACGGCATGATCTATAACGACATTCTGGAAAAGACCGGTGCGTCCAGCGCCACCATCAGCCGCGTCAACCGCTCGCTGATCTACGGAAACGGCGGGTACGAGAGCGTGCTGGAGAAGATGAAGGAGAAAGAGGGAAAATGAGCTGCTACGAGGCATTGGCCTCCTCCTACGATGCGCTGACGGAGGATGTGGGCTACGAAAAGCGGGCGGACTTTCTGGAAAAGCTGTTCCGCCGCAGCCGCATCCCCGTGAAGGTGGTGCTGGATCTGGCCTGCGGCACCGGCACCATGACGTGGCTGCTGACGGGGCGCGGGTATGAGCTTATCGGTGTGGACGGCTCCGAGGAGATGCTGGCTGCGGCCATGAGCAAGGGCGGCACCGTACAGGGTGTGCCGCCCATTTTCCTGCATCAGTCCATGCCGCAGCTGGATCTGTACGGCACCGTGGATGCCGCCATCTGCTGTCTGGACAGCCTGAACTATCTCACTGACCCCGCCGACGTGCGCCGCACGTTCCGGCGGCTGCACCTGTTCGTGGCTCCGGGAGGCGTGCTGGTGTTCGACGTGAATACCGTAGCCAAGCTGGCAGCACTGGACGGACAGGTGTTCCTGGACGAGACGGAGGATACCTACTGCGTGTGGCGCGCCGAGTATCACAAGGGACTCTGCACCTATTACATGGATCTGTTCCGGCGTCGCGGAGACAAGGCCTGGGATCGGCGGGAGGAGCTGCACCGCGAGCGGGCCTACACTGTGGAGGAGCTGACGGCGTGGCTCACCGAGGCAGGCTTCGGCGACATCCGTGTCTACGGCGACGCCAAGCTGCGCCGTCCGCGGGAGGACGAGCAGCGGGTGTACTTCTGCTGCGTACGAAACTGAGCAAGAGAGGTTGACATAATATGAAAGACAAGATCGTGCGGGCTATCTCCGACGATGGCATGGTGCAGGCGGCGGCCATTTACAGCCGGAACCTGACGGAGCGGGCACGGCAGATCCATAAGACGCTGCCGGTGGCCACGGCGGCACTGGGCCGCACGCTGGCGGCCGCGTCCATGATGGGCAACGCCCTGAAGGGGCAAGGAGCCAGCCTGACCCTTCAGATCAAGGGCGGCGGCCCGCTGGGGACCGTGCTGGCCGTCAGCGACCACGAGGGGAATGTCCGCGGCTACGTGACGAACCCCCAGGTGGACCTGCCTCTGCGGCCGGACGGCAAGCTGGACGTGGGCGGCGCCGTGGGCCATGAGGGCACGCTGACCGTCATCAAGGATCTGCACATGAAGGAACCCTACGTGGGCACCATCGACCTGCTGGGCGGCGAGATCGCCGAGGACGTGGCGGGTTACTTCGTGGAGTCGGAGCAGATCCCCACCGCCTGCGGTCTGGGCGTGCTGGTGGACCGCGACCAGAGCGTGAAGTCCGCCGGAGGCTACCTCATCCAGCTGATGCCCGGGGCCACAGAGGACACCATTGTCAAGGTGGAGGGCGGCATCATGGCCGCCGGCCCGGTGTCGGCGCTGCTGGAGCAGGACCCCGATCCCGAGCACCTGCTGCGGGCAGTGATGAGCGACTTCGATTTGAAAATTCTGGAGACACAGCCGGTGAGCTACAAGTGCTACTGCAGCCGCGAGAGGGTGGAACGGGCGCTGATCTCTTTGGGCCGTCAGGAGCTGGAGGACATGATCCGCCAGCAGGGCGGCTGCCAGCTGAGCTGCCAGTTCTGCGACACGGTGTACGATTTCTCCAAGGAGGAGCTGGAGCAGCTGCTGGCGTCCCTGCAAGAAAAAAAGTAAGTTTTTGCAAAAATGTTATTGACAGATGCGGATGGTTTTAGTATAATAGCCCATGTCGTTCGGCGAGAGCGGCAGGTACGGGAGCATAGCTCAGCTGGTTAGAGCACCTGCCTTACAAGCAGGGGGTCACTGGTTCGAGTCCAGTTGTTCCCACCATCCACATGGCCAAGTAGTTCAGTTGGTTAGAACGCCAGCCTGTCACGCTGGAGGTCGAGGGTTCGAGCCCCTTCTTGGTCGCCATATGCCTCTGTAGCTCAGTTGGTAGAGCAGCGGACTGAAAATCCGCGTGTCGTTGGTTCGACTCCGACCGGAGGCACCAAGGTGCCGCAGCAGCGGCGCCGTTTGCGGGCGTAGCTCATCTGGTAGAGCGCGACCTTGCCAAGGTCGAGGTAGCGAGTTCGAGCCTCGTCGCCCGCTCCATAAATCACCACCCATTTGGGTGGTGATTTTTTTCGCGTGCTCCTCGGCGCTCACCGTCGTGTCAGCCGGCTCCCAGCCGCTGCCGCGGCCGGCAGTCAGGACACTTCCTCGAAACCGCCTCGCTTCTTCCGCCGCAGGCGGCGCTTCGGCGCTTTCCTCGTCGGAGAGGGCTTCCTGACAGACAGGACACACGCTGGCGACCTGCGCCAATGGCGCACTCAATGTGGTGCCTGTGGCGTTCAAGGACGTGACGGCCGAAGGCAAGCTGGTTGTCGGTGATGTGTTTCTGGACATCACGCCGGAGAAGGTCATCGTCGCCGCCCCCGGCGCGGACAACAAGAAGGGGCTTTGAGACCATAAGCGGGTGTAAAAACACCCGCTTATAAATTTCATAGTGACTTGAAAGTGCCTGCATATCCCACTATAATAAAGAAGACACAGGAGGTGTGGATATGTACCAGAGAAAGCTGGAAAAGGGCGCTTCCGTGGTGCCGATCCTGCAGAGCATCTGCCAGTAGGCGGGTGTGTTTTATAAAGACGCGGGTGAAACATCCATGATACAGTGTCAGAAATGCGACCATCACTGAAAAAGAAAGGAGCAACCACAATGACCTACAACTTTGACGAGATCATCGACCGCCGCCACACCAATGCACTGAATACCGACGGCTTCCGGGGCTATATCTTCCATGCCGGCCCGGAGAAGGTGTTCCCCTACAAGGACGAGGAGTTCGTCCGCATGTGGGTGGCCGACATGGAGTTCGGCGTGGCCCCGGAGATTCTGGACGCTCTCCGCGGCCGTATCGACCGCCGCATCTTCGGCTATACCGGCCTGTATAACGACGAATATTACAATGCTTTCTCCAAATGGTGCAGAAACCACTACGATTGGAGCTTCCCTGAAGAGCAGCTGTGCGTGACGCCGGGCATCATTCCCGCCCTGTACCAGCTGGCAGAGACGCTGTGTACCAGGGACGAAAAGGTGCTGGTGAACACCCCGGCCTACGGCTACTTTGTCCACGCGGCGGAGTACGCCGGTGTGGGCGTGCTGACCTCCCCGCTCCATAAAAAGGCCGACGGCACCTTTGAGATGGACTTCGAGGACTTTGAGAAGAAGTGCGCCGATCCCGCCTGCAAACTGGTATTCTGGTGCAATCCCCAGAATCCCACCGGCCGCATGTGGACGGAGGAGGAGCTGCGCCGAGCCGGTGAGATCATGCGGAAGTATAACCTCTGGGTGGTGTCCGACGAGATCCACTGCGACCTGATCCGCTGCGGCCGCCGCCATATCCCTATGGCCAGGGTGATGGAGGACTACCCCAAGCTCATCACCTGTATGGCTCCCAGCAAGACCTTCAATCTGGCGGGCCTGGCCTTCTCCAATATCATCATCCGCGACGCGGCGCTGCGGGCGCGGTTCAAGGAGCGGGACAAGCTGTTTGGCGCGGTGAACCCCATGTCCCTGACGGCGGCCAAGGCGGCCTATGAGCTGGGCGGACCGTGGCACGAGGCGCTGAAAGAATATCTGGATGGAAACTTCACCTTTGTGAAGGAGTTCCTGACCCGTGAGCTGCCGGAGGCGGTGATGTATATCCCGGAGGCTACCTATCTGGCATGGGTCGACCTGAGCAAATGCCTGCCGGAGACCACGGACCTGCCGGACTTCTTCGCCAACAAGGCGGGCGTGCTGCTGGAGGGCGGCAACGGCTTGTTCGTGGGCAACGCCGCCGGTTACGTGCGGCTGAATCTGGCCATGCCCCGCAGCATCATCGAGACCGGACTGACCCGCATGGTGGAGGCCATCCGCAAGGAACGGGAGTAAATCAGAAATCGTATGCAAACCATTAGAAAATATCTCCCCGGCATGGCGGTGTGCCTTGCCATCGCCGTGCCCTCGTGGCTGCTGGGCAAGCTGGTGCCGGTCATCGGCGGTCCGGTGTTCTCTATCGTCATCGGCATGGTCATCGCCCTGTTCTGGACGCCCAGCGCAGCCTGCAAGCCGGGCGTGGGCTTCACCTCGAAGAAAATTCTCCAGACCGCCGTGGTGCTGCTGGGCTTCGGCCTGAATCTGAACGTGGTGCTGCAAACCGGAAAGCAGTCCCTGCCCATCATCATCTGCACCATCGCCACGTCGCTGCTGGTGGCCTTTGCCCTTCACAGGCTGCTGCATATCGACGGCAATATCAGCACCCTCATCGGCGTAGGCTCCTCCATCTGCGGCGGCAGCGCCATCGCCGCCACCGCGCCGGTGATCCACGCCGACGACGAGGAGGTGGCGCAGGCCATCTCGGTCATCTTCTTTTTCAATGTACTGGCGGCGCTGCTGTTCCCACTGCTGGGACAGGCCATCGGGTTTGATACTGCCTCCGGCGAGTCCTTCGGCATCTTCGCCGGTACGGCGGTGAACGATACCTCCTCCGTCACGGCGGCGGCCTCCACGTGGGACAGCATGTGGGAGCTGGGCAGCCAGACGCTGGACAAGGCGGTGACCGTCAAGCTGACCCGCACGCTGGCCATCATCCCCATCACATTGGTGCTGTCGCTGATGCAGGCGAAGAAGGCGGGAACGGGGCAGGGCGGCTTCCGGCTGAAGAACGCGTTCCCCCTATTCATCCTGTGGTTCGTCTGCGCGTCGGTAGTCACCACCATCTGCATGTCCCTGGGCGTACCTTCAGCGGTGTTTCAGCCGCTGAAGGAGCTGAGCAAGTTCTTCATCATCATGGCTATGGCGGCTATCGGACTGAACAGCAACGTGGTCAAGCTGGTAAAGAGCGGGGGAAAACCTCTGCTGTTGGGAGCCTGCTGCTGGGCGGGCATCACCGCCGTCAGTCTGCTGATGCAGCGTGTGATGGGGCTGTGGTAATGAAATGAACTCCGTTTTTCGGGCATTCTTGCCGAAAAGCGGAGTTCTTCTCATCTGCAAAGCCTTGATATAGCAAGGCTTTTTTCTTTTACTGCTTGTGAGTATGCACAGCAGTGAGGTTCGGCCCTCGCCGCGATGCACCAACAGAATCTGGCGGGCAGGGATGGGTTCTGTATCGAGCGCGAAAAAGCCCTCCTGCGCCAGAAGGCTCTGTGCGAACAGAGATGGCAGAATGCCGATGGCCAGCGATTTGAATCTGGGCCCGGCCACAAACACGTCACGAAAAGAGGCAAGCTCAGTCACGGACAAGTCCTCCACATCTATCAGCGGAGAAACTGCCAGCACTACGTCCGCCTGCTCTGCGCGGAGCATCTGGATCGTCTCATGTGTGGAGCTGCCCTGCACCTGAAGCGTCACATTGGGATGCATCTCCCGGAACTGTCACAGCTTCGGCAGCAGGAAATGGTACAGCGGCGTCTCCGCAGCGCCGATGATCGGCGTACCTGCTTCAAAAGCGGCCAGCCGCTTCAGCTCGCGTTCACCGTTGGACAGAGATTTGAAAGCGCTGTCCACATGGGAAAAAAGCGCCGCGCCTTCCACGGTGAGCCGCACGCCGCGGGAAACGCGGGTAAACAACTTGCAGCCAAGAGACTCCTCCAGCCGGTGGATGGAGCGGGTTACGGCGGGCTGGGACAGGCACAGCAGCCTCGGCGGCCTTTGTGACATTGCCGGTCTGTGCCACCGTATAAAAGGCGCGGTAATATTCCAGATTGAAGGATTCCATGGGCAACTCCCTTGTGAAAGGAAGGAGAATATGCTGACTCGTGACCACGCCCTGCTTTTTCATCTGTTGTTAGGTATTGCACTTTTTGCCTATATGCAGTATAATTGAGCGATAAAAATGGCTTAATTCAAACGTTTTTTCGGGTGGGAAGCAGCAATATGCCAGATCGATGAACTTGCATATTGCTGCATGCCATAGCGGCAGAAAGACATGGCGCGGATTCACTATACTTTTGAACACAACCAACATGCCCGACAGAAGCATACTTTGGCATCCGTTGGACAAAAAACACAGGAGCGGAAGATGGATAAACGACTTTTGCTGGCCAGCCCGCATATGTCGGGTGAGGGCTATGAACTGGAGTACATTAACGACGCATTTCGGAAGAACTGGATCGCGCCGCTGGGCGAGAATGTTAACGAATTTGAAAAAGCGATGGGTACCTACATGGGCAAGGGCTATCCTGTCGCTCTGTCTGCCGGCACGGCGGCGCTGCATCTGGCGATGATCCTCGCGGGCGTGAAGCGCGGCGATGCGGTGTTCTGCCAGAGCCTGACCTTCTCCGCTTCGGCCAACCCTGTCGTCTACTGCGGCGCGAAGCCGGTGTTCATCGACTCCGAGCGGGAGACGTGGAACATGGATCCCGCTGCTCTTCGCCATGCCTTTGAACTATACGGTGTGCCCAAGGCGGTGGTCGCGGTGCATCTGTATGGCAACCCAGCCAAGCTGGATGAAATCATCGCCATCTGCCATGAGCACAACGTTCCCCTGATTGAGGATGCCGCCGAGGCGCTGGGTTCTACATACAACGGCCAGAAGTGCGGCACCTTTGGCGAGTTCGGCGGTCTGTCCTTCAATGGCAACAAGATCATCACCACCTCCGGCGGCGGGATGCTGCTGTGCCAGACGGAAGAGGAAGCCAAGCATGCCCTGAAGCTGGCAACGCAGGCCCGCGAAAACGCGCCGTGGTACCAGCACGAGGAGATCGGCTACAACTACCGCATGAGCAACATCTCCGCCGGTATAGGCCGCGGCCAGATGAAGGTGCTGCCGCTGCGCGTGGAGCAGAAGCGGGCTATCTTTGCACGCTACTGCGAAAACCTGAAAGGCCTGCCGCTGACCATGCAGCCGAAGCTGGACTGCGCGGAATCGAACCGCTGGCTGTCTGTTGCCCTGCTGGACGAGGGCTGCGGCGTGACGCCCGGCGAAATGCTGGCAAAGCTGAACGAGGCTGGCATTGAGGGGCGCTACCTCTGGAAGCCCATGCATTTGCAGCCGGTCTTTGCGGATTACCCCTTTGTCCGCGTCAGCGAAAAGACGGTGTGCGACGATCTGTTTGCCCGCGGCGTGTGCCTGCCCAGCGACACGAAAATGAGCATGGACGACGTTGACCGCGTATGCGAGGTCATCCGGGGGATGTTCTGATGCGGCACAAGGCGGGGTTTTATGAAAAATACATCAAGCGCCTGCTGGACATCGTGCTGTCCGGGTGCGCGCTGATCGTCCTGTCGCCGCTGCTGCTGGTGACGGCGATATTGGTGCGCGTGAAGCTGGGCAGTCCTGTGATCTTCTGCCAGGAGCGTCCGGGAAAAGATGAAAAGATTTTTAAACTCCATAAGTTCCGCAGTATGAGCGATGCACGGGATGAAAACGGCAACCTGCTGCCAGACGAAATCCGGTTAGGGAAGTTTGGCCGCAATTTGAGAGCAACAAGCCTGGATGAGCTGCCGGAGCTGTGGGATATTTTCCACGGCAAGATGAGCATCGTGGGGCCGAGACCGCTGCTGGTAAAGTACCTGCCGCTGTATAACGACGAGCAGCATCGCCGCCACGATGTACGCCCCGGCCTTACCGGCTGGGCGCAGGTGCATGGCCGTAATCTCGCGTCATGGGAAGAAAAGTTTGTCTATGATGTGGACTATGTAGACCATATCAGCTTTGCACTGGACGTGAAGATTATCTTTATGACTGTCCGCTGTGTCTTGGCCCGCGAGGGGATCAGCGCAGAAGGCAGCGCAACAATGGAAGATTTCGTTGGAAACAGACTGGAATAAATGCTTGGATGTAAGCATGGGGTGTTTTATGGAAGATATTATACTCATTGGTGGCGGCCAGCATTGTGGCGTTGTTATGTACAATGTCGAATCACAAAGGAGATACCATGTAATCGGTGTGTTGGATGGCGATGCGGCCAAAAAAGGAACGATTTCTCATGGTGTCGAAATTTTGGGGGACTATTCTCCTGCTAAGTTAGATGCAATACAAAGGCAATATAAAACGAATAAATTCTTTATTGCTTTCGGTGCAATGAAATATCGCAGGAATACATTTAAATATATGATTAACCGGGGTTGGGAACCCGTTAATATTATTCATCCCAATGCAGTCATTTCGCCCCACGCGAAAATAGGCAAAGGTGTTTTGATAGAATGCGGTTGCTTGATTACGCCGAATCCTGTTATTGGCGACAACGTGGTGGTTAATACCGGCTCACAAGTGAACCATGATAATGTTATAGGCGACCATGTTTATATCGCCTCGGGAGTAGTGTTGTCCGGCGGTGTTAGCATTGGCGAAAATACTCTGCTGGATGACGGTGTAGTTGTTACTCTTGGGAAGCGAGTTGGAGAAAATTGCTTAATAGGCGCTGGTGCTATTGTTACAAAGGATATTCCCTCCAATAAAGTGGCCTACGGAAATCCCTGCCGATTTATTCGAGATAACAAATGAAAAAAATTGCAATACTGGCCAATCACAGCGGCGGCCTTTACGATTTCCGCAAGGACTTGATCTCAGAACTGAAAAAACACGCGAATGTTACGGTTGCTGTCCCACATAACGACCGCTGGGAGGAACTTCAGAAGTTGGTGGACGAGGTGATTGAACTTCCCGTTGACCGCCGAGGAATGAACCCCATCCATGACAGCAAACTCTTCCGGCAGTACAGGGCCATGCTGAAAGAGGTCAAGCCGGATTTGGTTCTGACATACACCATCAAGCCCAATATCTACGGCGGCCTTGCCTGCCGGATGGCGCACATCCCCTATGCCGTGAACATCACGGGACTTGGCAGCGCCATCGAAAACGGCGGCTGGCTCAAGAAGTTTGTGCTGGCGCTCTACAAACCGGCGTTGCAGGGCGCAAGGGGCGTGTTCTTTGAGAATGCGGGGAACCGAGATACCCTCGCTGCCACCGGCGTTGTGCCGAAGGGGCGCGATGTGGTGCTGAGCGGCGCGGGCGTCAATTTAGAAGATTATCCCTATCAGCCCTACTCGCAGGAGGGGCCGGTACGGTTTCTTTTTGTGGGTCGCGTCATGCGCGAAAAGGGTGTGGACGAGCTGTTTGCCGCCGCAAAGCGAATGAAGCAGGAATACGGCGACGGCGTGGAGTTTCATATCGTCGGCTCATTTGAAGAGGAATATAAGCCCCTCATGGATAAATTGGAGCAGGCTGGCGTGGTCAAGTATCACGGCTATCAGTCGGATATGAAGTGCTTTTACGCCATGGCGAGCTGCGTCGTGCTGCCATCGTACCATGAGGGCATGTCCAATGTTCTATTGGAGGGTGCCGCCACTGGCCGTGCCCTCATCACCAGCGATATCCCCGGCTGCCGCGAGGCGGTGGAGGACGGTGTCAGCGGATATCTGTGCCCGACAAAGGATGCAGACGCGCTTTGCGACGCGATGCGGCGCTTTGCAGAGCTGCCGGAGAATCGGCAGGCTGAAATGGGTCGCCGCGGTCGGACGCGGATGGAGCAAAGATTCAGTAAAACCGCCGTTGTGGCGGAGACGATCAAACACTTGGAGATCTGAAATGCGAGAGTTAGTCATCCTCATGCTCATAACGGCTGCACTGGCGTGGTGTGCGGATCATGTTACGATGGGACCGATGAACCATGCCCAACGGCACAGACTGGTTTTCTGCACCCTGCTGATCATCATCCTGCTGGCAGGCTTTGCGGGACTGCGGACACAGTGCAATGATACGGAGGCGTATCGTTATGCTTATGAGCTGATCACAGAAGGCTCGTGGAAAATGACAGACAAGAGTGTAGGCGCGAACCCGCTCTTCAACTGGATCAATTACCAGTTGAAAATTTGCGGTGTATCCACACAGAATTTTCTGATGTTCTGGGCTTTCCTGACGGTTGCCTGCTATTTTATTTTTGTGCACAGATATTCTGCAGATTATCCGCTGACGGTTTTCCTGCTGTTTACCACCGGCTGTTATACGTTTGTTTTCGCGGGTATCAAGCAGGCCGCCGCCGTCGGTATTGCAGTCATTGCAGTAACGTTTGCGCTTAAAAGGAAGTGGGTTTTCTTTATAGCGGGCGTCCTGATCGCGTCGCTGATCCACCCTTATTCGCTGATGTATCTGCTGGTGCCGTTCATGGAGTTTCGTCCGTGGACAAAGAGGACCTACTGGATGCTGGCATTTTCCCTTGCGGCGGGATTTCTCCTCCGCCCGCTGCTTGGCATGGTCGTCAATATCACAACACGATTGGGAGAGGAATACACGATTTCTGAGTTTACAGGCGAGGGCGTTAATATTTTCCGTGTACTTGTCTGCAATGTGCCGCTGGTGCTGTCGTATATTTACCGCAAGAAGCTGTTCGCAGACAGCTCTGAAACGGAGAACCTCATGGTGAACCTGACCATGCTCAATGGCGCCATTATGTTTGTGGGCCTGTTCGGTACGGCAAATTATTTTGCGCGGCTGGCAAACTATTTCCTGATTTTTCAGTCGCTGTCGCTCCCGTGGATGTTAAAGAAGATCGGCGGCAGAGACGGGAGAATATTGAAAATTTTGATGGTAGCGGGTTATCTTGTGTATTTCTGTTATGAAAATGCGATCAATCGGCCATTTGACCAGGATTTTGCACGACTGAGCTTGTCAGAATACTTAAACTTGGCAGGGAGATAAATGATGACTCCAATTCGCGTTTTACAAGTTGTCACCCACATGGAGCGCGGCGGCCTGGAATCCACGCTCATGAATTATTACCGCCACATTGACCGGGAAAGGGTGCAGTTCGATTTTCTGGTACACCGTCAGGAGCGAGCGGCGTTTGACGATGAAATCGAATCCCTTGGTGGAAAGCTCTATCGTTTGCCCCGGCTGGTGCCTTGGAGCGAAGGCTATTTAGCTGCTCTGAATCACTTTTTTGATGAACACCCGGAATACAAAATTGTTCATGTACATCAGGACTGCCTTAGTTCGGTAATCCTGAGGGCCGCTGCACAGCATAATATCCCGGTACGAATTGCCCACAGCCATAATGCAAACCAAGACAAGAATCTGAAATATCCCATCAAGCTATGGTATAAGCGGAGCATCCCTAAATATACTACTAATTTATTTGCTTGTGGGAAGGATGCAGGTGATTGGATGTTTGGAGGAGCACCGTATCAGATTATCAACAATGCCATCGATGCTACTGCCTATTCGTTTAATCCGAAAAAACGTATAGAAATGCGCCATCAGTTAGGTTTGGCAGATAAGTTGATTATTGGCCATGTTGGCAGATTCAATCCGCAGAAGAACCATCCATTTCTGCTCGACATCTTTGCCGCGCTGCTGAAAAAAGAATCGACCGCAGTTCTTCTTCTGGTCGGCGGCGGCGAGAATATGCTGAAGATACAGGCTAAAGCTCACGCGCTGGGAATTGCAGAGCATGTACGTTTTCTCGGTGTCCGCGGCGATGTCGCAGATTTGATGCAGGCTATGGACGTGTTTGTATTCCCGTCGCTGTATGAGGGCTTGCCAGTCACCATGGTCGAGGCGCAAGCGGCGGGGCTGCCGTGCATTATCTCCGACAAGATTCCTCCCGAGTGCATCTTGACTGAGGGTTTGGTGGATGTCATGCCTTTGTCCGCAAGCCCGGAGATATGGGCGGAGAAGATCCTTGCGAAGCGAGCCATCCACCGCACTGATCGCCGAGCCGAAATTGCCGCCCATGGCTTCGATATCACTACCGAGGCCGTAAAACTACAGGAGTTCTACATCAACGCTTATGAACAGAATTGCTGAGCCTATCCTCACGATCTTCACCCCTACCTACAACCGCGCACACACCCTGCCGCGCACCTATGAAAGTCTTTGCCGCCAGAATTGCAAGAACTTCATCTGGCTGATCGTAGACGACGGCTCTGCCGACAACACCGCAGAACTAGTGCGTGATTGGCAGAGCCGCGACAACGGATTTGAGATTCAGTATATCTACAAGGAAAATGGCGGAATGCACACGGCTCACAATGCGGCCTACGCCAATATCCACACGGAACTGAACACCTGCATTGATTCCGACGACGTGCTGGCAGTTGGCGCGGTGGAGAAGATCCTGCGCAAATGGGCCGAGGTCAAGGACAAGGGCTATGCCGGCATCGTTGGTCTGGATGCCGACTTTGAAGGAAAAATTATCGGCAAGGATTTCCCTGCTGCTGTGACAGAAACGACGCTCTCCGGTTACTATGCTGCGGGCGGCACCGGCGACAAGAAGCTGGTCTATCGCACGGGTATCATCAATGCATATCCGGAGTACCCCGTGTTTGAAGGCGAAAAATATGTCAGTCTGGCCTATAAATATCTATTGATAGACCAAGACTACAAACTGGCCGTGCTGAATGAGGTGCTTTGCAATGTAGAATACCAGCCCGATGGTTCCAGCAATAACATGTTGCGGCAGTATCTCAAAAATCCGCAGGGTTTTGCTTTCTGGCGCGTGGTGAAGATGCAGCATCCGGAGTCCTTTAAGCGCTTGCTGCTGGACTGTATCCACTACTGCTCCAGCAGCCAGATCGCGGGAAACCGGAACTATATCAAGGAATCGCCCCGCAAACTGCTGACGGTGCTGTGTACACCGGCTGGGTGGGTGCTGACGGGGTATATCAGGAGAAAGGCTCGATGAAACACACCGTTCTCATCTTCTCCCAGGCCATGGAGCTTGGGGGCGTGGAGCGCAGCCTGCTGGGGCTGCTGGATTCTATCGACTATGACCGCTATGACGTTGACCTCTTTCTGATGCGGCACAGCGGCGAGCTGATGCCATATCTGAATCCCAAGGCGAAACTTCTGCCGGAGATTCCGCAGTATGCGTCGCTGGCCGTGCCGATGGCGTCGCTTATCAAAAACGGTCAATTCGGCGTACTTTGTGGGCGGCTGCAAGGAAAGCTTGCGGCGCGGCGTTTTGACAAGCAGCATCCCGACGACAAGCCCTCCGTTGCAGCGCTGACGTATAGCCACAAGTACACGCTGCGCTCTATGCCGCAGATTTCCGACAAAACCTATGATCTTGCCATCAGCTTCCTGACGCCGCACTACTTTGCACGGGAACGGGCGAGGGCAAAGAAATACGCAGCGTGGATCCACACGGACTATGCAGCGCTGTCCTTCGACCGTGCGACAGAGTTTGCCATGTGGAGTAGGTATGATGCCATCTGCGGTGTGTCTGAACAAGCCTCTAAAAGTTTTCAAACGGCCTTTCCGGAACTGGCAGGAAAGGTGCAGACGATTGAAAATATCCTGCCAAAAGAGTTGATCTGCAAGCAGACGGAAGAACCACAGACCGATATGTCATCAGACGGAAGCGTGTTGATTCTTTCCGTCGGCCGCTTCTGCGAGGCGAAGAACTTCGACAACGTGCCGGATATCTGCCGCCGCCTGGTGGCGGACGGCCTTGACGTAACGTGGTATCTCATCGGCTATGGCGGCGATGAGCCGCTGATCCGCCAGAAAATCGCCGAAGCCGGTATGCAGGATCGCGTCATCATCCTCGGCAAGAAAGACAACCCCTACCCCTATATGCGCGCCTGCGGCCTGTATGTGCAGCCCTCCCGTTACGAGGGCAAAGCTGTCACCGTGCGCGAGGCACAGCTTCTTGGAAAGCCTGTCGTCATCACGGACTACGCTACCTCCGGCAGCCAGCTGGAGGACGGTGTGGATGGCCTGATCGTCCCCATGGACAATGCGGGCTGCGCCGCCGGAATTGCCGCGCTGCTGCGCGACCCTGCCCGGATGCAGCGGCTGTCGGAGAACTGCGCAAAGCGAGACTATACGAACGGCGCGGAGGTCGAGAAGATCTATGCGCTGATGGAGGGGTGACCCATGATCCCGAAAATCATCCATTACTGCTGGTTTGGCCGCGGTGAAAAGCCGGAGCTTGCCAAGAAGTGCATCGCCAGCTGGAAGAAGTTCTGCCCGGATTTTGAGATCCGCGAGTGGAACGAGGACAACTGCGATTACCTCGCCATGCCCTTCATGGCGGAGGCATATGCCGCGAAAAAATACGCCTTTGTGTCTGATGTCATGCGCCTGATCGTGCTGGAGCAGTACGGCGGCGTGTACTTCGACACCGATGTGGAGGTTGTGCGGGATATTTCGCCATTGCTGAATGACGAGGGATTTATTGGATTTGAAAATAACCGGTTTGTCAACAGCGGGCAGGTTATGGCGGCCGTGCCGCATCAGCCCATTGTGCAGGCGATGATCGAGGAATATAAAAAGATGCACTTCACCAACGCGGACGGAAGCCTGAACGCTGTAGGCTGCCCGCATCTCAATACGGACGTGATGGAGCGCTTCGGCCTTGCCCGCAACGGGCAGGAGCAGCTGGTTGCCGGGATTCATGTCTATCCGGTGGACTGGTTCAACCCGCTGGACAGCGTAACAGGCAAGCTGACAAAGACGGAGAACACCTACTCGATCCACTGGTATTCAATGAGCTGGCTGCCGAAAAGAACACAGATCAGAGCAAAGCTGGGACGGATCGTGAGAAGGATTATGGGAAAAGGCAAGTCATGAAAATTTGTACGATCACCTGCCACGATGTCTATAATGTTGGAGCGTCCTTACAGGCTTACGCCCTGCAAACCTATTTGAAGTCGCTGGGGCATGATGTAAAGATCATCGACTATAAACCGGATTATCTATCGAAGCATTACCGGCTGGATATCGTCGGAAACCCCAAATACGACAAGCCTTTTCTGAAACAGGCGTACCTGCTGGCGAAGCTTCCGGGCAGATTACATATGCTGCCGCGCAAAAAGGCGTTTGACAGCTTTACGGCCAAGTACCTTGATCTCACAAAACGATACACCTCCAACGCGGAACTGAAAAAGGAGCCGCCGGAGGCGGATGCGTTTCTCGCTGGAAGCGACCAGATCTGGAATCCGCTGTTTCCCAACGGGAAAGATCCGGCCTTCTATCTGGATTTTGCGCTGCATGGCATTCGCGCATCCTACGCGGCCAGCTTTGCGGTGGATGAGTTTCCGCAGGAGCTGCGGGAGGTGACGGCGCAGTATCTCAAACGTTTTGACCATATTGCTGTGCGCGAAAAGTCCGGTCTTTCTGTGCTGAAGACGTTGGGGATCACAAACGCTGTAACCGTCCTTGATCCGGTATTCCTGCTTGACCGGGCACAGTGGGAAGCTATGGCTGAGAGACCGGAGGGGTGCGAGGCTCCCTACCTGTTGGTATATGACTTTGATAATAGCCCTGCTGTCCGCAAGTTGGCGGGGAGAATTGCGGCGGAACGAGGCTTGCATATCTACTCGGTATTCAAGATTCCGTATGCCGAGCGCTGCTTCTCACTCTGCGGCCCGGAGAATTTCCTCGGATTGGTACAGGGCGCAGACTTTGTCCTGTCCAACTCCTTCCATGCAACGGCATTTTCGGTGATATTCGAGAGGGAATTCGCCGTCGTGGAGCGCACGGAGAAGATCAACACGCGGATGCGGGATTTCACGGCCTTGCTTGGCCTGTCCGACCATATGGTAACGGAGACGGTAAATGTTCCGCTCCATACAGACTGGACGCAGGTGAAACGCCGTCTGGAAGATGAGATCGACCACGCAAAAGCATATATAGACGAAGTGCTGAGGGATGTGGAGAGATGATTGATAAGGTTTCGGTTCAAGAATGCGCGATCTGCGGCGCTTGCATAAATGCTTGTCCGGTAGATGCGATCAGCTTGGACAAGGTCCATCTGGATTTTAGATATCCTCAGATCAATGAAGACATTTGCATTCATTGCAACCAATGTGAAAAGGCTTGTCCAATTCTGGGGAACAAAGGAAAGCCTGATGAGGGGTATCCTGTAGCCTTTGCAGCCAAAAGCGAGAATGACCCTATGCGGATGCGCAGCAGCTCGGGCGGTGTTTTTTATGAGCTTGCCGACCAAATGCTCCGCGATGGCGGATATGTATGCGGCGCAGTGTTTGATGACGAGTTTCATGTCAAGCACATCCTTTCCTATGCCAAGGAAGATATTCTGCGGATGATGGGCTCCAAGTATGCCCAAAGCGATGTGGGGTATTGCTATCGGGAAGTCAAAGATGTGCTGGAAAAGGGGCGCAAGGTTTTGTTCAGCGGGTGCCCCTGCCAGGTCGCGGGACTGCGCACATTTCTTGGAAAAGAGTATCCAAATCTGGTTCTTGTGGAGTTGATCTGCCATGGGATTCCCAGCGACCATATGCTGCAAACGTATATTGGTATGCAGGAAAGGAAATATGGCGCAAGGCTTACAAGGATGGAGTTTCGTAACAAGAAGAATGGTTGGCATAATAGCTCTGTGAGAATGGAGTTTGCAAATGGAAAAGTCCATTCGGAACCCATGACGTTTGATACATATATGCAAGGCTATTTTCGGGGCGTAACCCTAAAAGAAAGCTGTTTTTCTTGCCAGTTTCGGGCTTTTAAAAGTGGCAGCGACCTGACAATTGGCGACCTTTGGGGTGCAGAGATTTCGATACCGGATATGGATGACAACAATGGCCTTTCGGCGGTCATTGTAAATTCAGAAAAAGGAACTCTCTTTTTGAACAGAAGCGAGATTGTTCGTCGCCAGTTTGAAATTAATAAAATCCTGAAATACAATCAAAGTTTGCTTACATCTTTTGATGAAGGGGCGCAGAGAGCTGCCTTTTATGCCTATACAGAGAGGTGTGATTTAGAAAGAGCAATTGAGACTTTTTTTCAGGAGACGCTGCTGCAAAAGGCAAAGCGCAAATTCAGGTTTTTCTTGCGCCATGCTTGGTATACCATGCAAGGAAAAGGAAAGCCGCTTTATTAGGAGATTTGGAGATTGACTCAATGGGAAACAGCCGTTTGAAGAATTCTGCACTTAACTTGGCAACGGGCTTGCTGGGAAGAATGCTCACAATTATTCTTAATTTTGCGGTTAGAACTATTTTCATTCACTGCTTGGATGAAGCCTACCTTAGTGTGAATGGACTATACAGTAACATTCTGACGGTTCTTTCCCTTGCGGAATTAGGCTTTGGCTCAGCGATGGTTTATCACATGTACGAGCCAATGGCTAAAAAGAATTATCAGAAAGTTGCGGAGCTTCTTTATTTCTATAAAAAAGCGTACTTTGCGGTGGGAATGGCAATTGTGGGGATAGGCGTTTGTATTATCCCTTTCATGGATGTCATTATCAAGGATAAGCCAGATGTCCCATGGCTAACACTGTACTATATAATTTTCCTTTTGAACTCCGGTTTGTCATATTGCTTTGCGGCCTGCAAGGGAACACTTTTTTTAGCAGATCAAAAAGAATATGTGCAAACGAATGCCCGGAATACCATTGCGATTATTCAAACGGCACTGCAAGTTTTATTGCTCCTGCTGTTTAGAGCCTACTTGAGTTATCTTCTAATTCAGCTTGCGGGAACGCTTTGTGTCAATGCCTATGTAGCACATTTGGCAGAAAAACAATATCCGGAAATATCGAAATATAAGAATGATAGGTTGAATGGAGATGAAAAACGGCAGCTATTGAAAGATACAGGTGCCCTTTTTCTGACAAAAGTCGGTCATGTTGCGCTGAATGGAACGGATAACATTATCATTTCTGCCGTTGTCGGCGTTTTATGGGTCGGGCGACTGTCAAACTATACGCTCATATGCGATTCCGTAACCAGTGTGCTTTGCCAGATCACAGCAGCCATTACGGGAAGCCTCGGAAATTTCTTCGCAACGGAAGATAAACATGCGGGCTATGCACTATTCAAGAAAGTTGAATTCCTGAATTTTTGGTTGTATGGGTTCAGCTTTATTGCGCTGGTTACATTATTAGATCCGTTTGTACAGATATGGGCTGGCGAGCGCTTTGTACTGGGGCTTCCCATATCGATTGCCATTGCGATCAATTTCTTCGTGGCAGGTTACATGAATACGCTTTGGGTGTTCCGCTCGACCATAGGGTTATTTAAGCAAGGAAAGTTTCGGCCGATTTTGGTGGCGATTCTAAATATTATTCTTTCAATCTTCCTCGGAAAGCTATGGGGAGTCTTTGGCGTTCTGTTCGCCACATTTTTATCGCGAGCAGCAATCAGCCTGTGGTATGATCCGCTTATTCTCCATAGGTATGGGTTTGAAGTCTCATGTAAGCCTTTCTTTGCCCGTTATTTCAGGAGAGTTCTCCTGCTCACAACTATTTTGATTGTCATGCTGACGATCCGATATGTAGTTCTATCTTCTGCAACAACGGTTTTGCGTTTTGCAGTCATGACAATGTTCACGGCGATTGTACCGAATGCCATATTTTGGCTGGCATATCACCGTTGTGAAGAATATGCCTACTTCCGCAGCATTGTAAAAGACCGCGTAATTGCACCAATCCGAGGAAAATTGCATTGATGCTTCACTACATCTATAGTCGTTCATTTATCAACGTTATCACCTTTATGGTGCTGGCTCTTGCTGCTTGGGGCGCGATGCCTGCCTTCGTGGGAGCGAGACGCTGGCGGTGGGGAAACCTTGCGCTGATGCTCCTGATGACCGCCGCCATCCTCTACGCAACATTACTGCCATGCCGTTAACACATCGAAACACGTGACAGAAATGGTAGAAGGAGTCTCCGAACCGTGGTCCCGCGCAATGGACATGGTGAAAGACTCCTTTTTGAATGGAATATGGCTGAACGTCGCAGAGCCGGTGCTCACTGAGCAGCAGCGTTTTGCCCTGCGTTTTCAGCGCCAGCAGGATTTCTTTTAACTGCTGCGTGGCGGCGAAGTCCAGATTGGCCGTTGGCTCGTCAAGGAGAAAAATATCTGCGTCCATGGCCCGTGCCGAGAGGATGGAGATGAGCTGTCGCTCGCCGCTGGACAGCGCATAGACGCTGCGGTCCTTCAGCCGTTCCAGTGGCCATAAGAAACGGACGGATGGACCGTCCGAGTCAACTTTTCGGATTTATTGCAAGGTATCGCATAACTGCCGTCAGCCGGCGTTGGTGAAATCAAGGACCGCTTGTAAGCAGGTAAGCATTCTGCTTTCCTCCATGTGCCGATCCAGCAGCTGACGGAAATACCAGAACTGAGAGCCCATCAAAAGACGGATCGCATCGGCATTTGGCGCTTTCCCATAGATATGCGAAAAGAATTCTACCGTTTGTTCCGCCTTACGATCCATCAGTTCATGCAGCGCTGCCTCGATCGAACTGCCATCACTGCTTGAATTCCCCGGAAGAATGTGCCAAGATGAGTAACGCTGCGAATCCCTGTGGCGATGGTTTCGCCTGCAAGAGAATTGCCGATATTTTGACCGGGTGAACGCATTATGACGCGGCATGTTTACGCAATACTTACCGACAAAAGCTCCGGTTCCCGGCGCTGCTGGACGACGGCATGATGCGCATGCGGATCGTGCGGCTGACGTTTCCTCCTGGCATCGGAGATATGCAGAAAAGGACGCCCTCCGAGATCTCGGAGGGCGTCCTTTTTCTGTCTGGAACAGGGAGCCTTAGCCTGCCAGCGCCTTTCCCATCTCACGGCAGGCGGCCAGAGCGGTGTCGTCCGGCGTCTCGCAGCAGGTGACGCTCTCGCAGGTCAGGGAGATACCGGCATTGCTGCAGTCACTCTCCCAGTCGCGCATCCACTGGCCGTCGCCCCAGCCGAAGGAGCCGAACAGCGCCACGCGCTTGCCGCTGAGCATGTTCTTGCAGGCGTCGAACATGGGCTGGAAGTCCATCTCCTCCAGCACCTCGGAGCCCATGGCGGGGCAGCCGAAGGCGATGGCGCCGTAGCCGCCCAGTTCGCCGGCCTGTACCTGATCGGGCGTCAGCATGGTGACCTCCGCGCCGGCCTCCTTCATGCCCTCTGCCACAGCGTTTGCCATGGCCTCCGTATTGCCGGTGCCGCTCCAGTAAATAACAGCAGTCTTCATAGTATCAGATTCCTTTCTTCTATTTGGCTCCGACCGTCACCGCAGACGGCATGTTCCCGCGCCGCCTGCCGCGGTGGACGTCAGACCTGTGATATGTGGGTGTTCTATGTCCACAGCAAAGTTAGATTAATCTAACCGCCGTGGGAGAAAAAACCGCTCACGTGGCGGTTAAAGTAATCTAACTGCATGGTAGCATAGTTCCGCCGCATTGTCAATAGGAAAGTCTGCGCCTTTTTCCTCGACTTCCGCACCGCCCCGCAGACCGGCCCCGCACCGCAGGACTATGCACCTCGCATAGTCCTGCGGCGCCGCTATTTTTCGTGTCAGAAGCGGGGGAGAGGAGGATAAAAACGTTTTCAGGTAGAACACTACAAATTAGCGGATTACCGCACATCTCTTGACTTTCTTGGTGAAAAGTGATACGATAACCTCGACTTTCTGTGGGCTGCGGAGGCAGTCTGCAACGCCAAAATTTCTATGACCAACGGAGTACACATGCTGAAAAAATATACACGTTACCGCTTCCTGTTTGAAGAGCTGGTGAAGCGGGACTTCAAGAAAAAATACAAGCGGACGGTGCTGGGCATGCTGTGGAGCGTGCTGTCGCCCCTTCTGATGCTGCTGGTGATGCGCTTGGTGTTCACCCACTTCTTCGGCCGCCACATCGAGCACTACACCACGTTCCTGTTCTGCGGCAACCTGGTGTACACCTACTTCAACGAATCCACGTCCCAGGGCATGATGTCCCTGATGGGCAACGCATCCATCTTCACCAAGGTCAACGTGCCCAAGTACCTGTTCCTGTTCTCCAAGAACGTGCAGACGCTGATCAACTTCGGCATCACGCTGTGCGTGTTTTTTGTGTTCTGCATCATCGACAACATCACGTTCACCTGGAAGCTGATATTGCTGGTGTACCCCATCGTACTGCTGCTGCTGTTCAACATCGGCGTGGGGCTGATCTTATCGGCGCTGTTTGTGTTCTTCCGCGACATCCAGTACCTGTGGACCGTGTTTCTGCAGCTGCTGATGTATATGTCCGCCATCTTCTACTCCATCGACACCTACGAGCCTATGATCCGGAACCTGTTCCTGCTGAACCCCATGTACCTCTTTATCCGCTATTTCCGGAAGATCGTCATCGAGGCCACCATCCCCAGCGTGTGGTTCCATCTGCTGATGCTGGCGGACGTGGTCATCGTGCTGGGGCTGGGCTGCCTGATCTATAAAAAGAACAATACCAAATTTTTATACTACGTGTAACGGGGGCAATATGAGCATTCTGGAAGTAAATCATGTGTCGATCCGCTACATGACCGGCGATTTCAAGGACATCGGCCTGAAGGAGTATGTGGTGCGCAAGCTCAAGGGCAACTATCACGTCAACGAGTTCTGGGCCGACCGCGACATCACATTTTCTCTGGACAAGGGGGAGATGATGGGCATCATCGGCACCAACGGCGCGGGAAAATCCACCCTGCTGAAGGCCGTCTCCGGCATCATGGAGCCCACGGAGGGCTACATCCGCCGCAACGGCGAGGTGGCTGCCCTGCTGGAGCTGGCCAGCGGCTTCGACGGCGAGCTGACCGTGCGGGAGAACGCCTATCTCCGCGGCGCCATGCTGGGCTACAGCCGCAAATTCATGGACGAGACGTATGACAGCATCATTGAGTTCGCGGAGCTCAAGAGCTTCGAGGACCGGCCCTTCAAGCAGCTGTCCTCCGGCATGAAGTCCCGCCTGGCGTTTTCCATCGCCAGCCTGGTCCAGCCGGACATCCTGATTCTGGACGAGGTACTCTCCGTGGGCGACGGCGCGTTCCGCAAAAAGAGCGAGGCCAAGATGCGGGAGATCATCCACGGCGGCGCCGCCACCATCCTGGTCTCCCACTCCCTGTCCCAGGTGCGGGAGATGTGCAGCAAAGTGCTGTGGCTCCACAGGGGCCGCCAGATCGACTTCGGCGATACTGCCCCCATCTGCGACCGGTATCAGGCGTATCTGGAGGGCGAGCTGACCTTATAAACGGAAAGGGGAGAGCGGCGGGGGAAACGGATATGCTGCTTCTGCGAGAGCTGGGAGTCCGGCGGTATCGAGTCGTTTCTGGCCAGCGTCTATACCCACGCAGACCTGTCGGAGCTGGAGATCGACATTGTGACCTCCAAGCTGCTGGACAGCGTGTTTACCGCGCGGCTGGAGAAGCTGGGCATCCGGTTTTACCAGCTGTCCGGCAGCCAGCGCCGCCTTCTGACGAACCACGCCATGTTCCGCCGCCTGCTGCGGGAGCGGCACTACGATGTGCTGCACATCAACGCGTTTCAGAGCCTTTCTCTATATTACGCCAAGCTGGCGATGCAGGCCGGTGTGCCGGTCCGCATCGCCCACAGTCATAACACCGCCCTGCGGAAAAGCCCGCTGCGCTGGGCGAAGATGCTGCTCCACCGCATGGGACGGCAGTATCTGGGGCACTATGCCACGGCGCTCTGGGCCTGCTCCCGGGATGCGGCAAGCTTCCTGTTTTCCCAGCGGGACCTGACTGCCAGAGGCTATACATTTATCCCCAACGGCATCGCCCTGTCCCGCTTCCGCTTCGATCCGAAGCAGCGGGAGGCGGCTCGGGCGGAGCTGGGCTGCTCCGACGGCGTGCTCATCGGCAATGTGGGCCGCCTGTGCTATCAGAAAAATCAGGAATTCCTGCTGGACATCCTCCCCGCCATTCTGACGCGGGAGCCTCGTGCCCGCCTGCTGCTGGTAGGGGAGGGCGCGGACGAAGAAAAGCTCCGGTCCCGCGCCGCCGCGCTGAACATCGCGGACCGCGTCATTTTCTACGGCGTGACCGGGGGCGTGGAGCGGCTGCTGTGGGCCATGGACGTGTTCGCGTTCCCCAGCCGGTTCGAGGGATTGGGCATTGTGGCCATCGAGGCCCAGGCCGCGGGCCTGCCGGTGGTATGCTCAGAGCATATCCCCATCGAGGCCCTGCTGTCGCCGGAGACGCGGCAGGTGCCGCTGTCGGACGCCGCCGGATGGGCGGAGGCCCTGCTGACCGCCGCCGCGTCCGAGACAACCAGGGACAGCGGCCCCGAGGTGTGCCAACGGTTCTCCATCGATGCCGTGGCCGCCATGATCGCATCGTACTATAAGGGGGAACAGCCGTGACAGATCAGCCGCTGCTCAGCGTTATCATACCGGTCTACAAGGCGGAGCGCAGCCTGCGCCGCTGTGTCGACAGCCTGCTGTGCCAGTTGTATACCAATCTGGAGATCTGGCTGGTGGACGATGGCTCGCCCGACGGTTCTCCCGCCATCTGCGATGACTACGCTGCCCGCGACCGGCGGGTGCATGTGATACACCAGCCCAATCAGGGCGCCTTCGCCGCCCGCAACGCGGGGCTGGACGCCGCCGGCGGCGCACTTATCGGCTTCGTGGACGCCGACGACTGGCTGGAGCCCAATATGTACGAGACGCTGTACGCCCTGCTGCGGGATACCGCGGCGGATATCGCCCAGTGTGAGATGGTCAACGACGGCGCGTACCAGCAGATGCGCTCCGTCACCTTGGGCGGCCCCGTGACCTACCGGCGGGAGCAGCTGACGGAAGCCATGTTCCGCAACGAGATCAGCCACAATCTGATGAACAAGCTCTACCGCGCTGAAATATGGAAGGGCTTTCACTTCCAAGAGGGCCTGTACCATCTGGACGCGGCCTTTATGTGCCGCCTGCCGGAGCGCTGCGCCCGCCTGAGCCGCACCGATGCGGCCCTGTACCACTACAACACCGACGGCGGCAGCATCACTCGCGGCCGCCGCAATATGGCCCACGTCCGCAGCATGCAGAACCTGTTTGCCGCGTACTCCCAGGCGGCGGAGTCCGCCCACCCCGACGGCGACTTCTTCGTCTGCCGGGAGATCCCCAGCACCGGCCGGCTCCTGCCGGCCTCCCGCGCCATCCCACTGCCGGTGTGCATCCGGCACATCCGCCGCATGCACCGCATCTTTAAGCGCCACTGGCCGGCGGCCAGAACGGCGGAGGGCTACCGCACCTCGCCGCGGGCCAAAAAGCTGCTGTGGCACATCTACGCCTACGCGCCGGTCACGGCGACGGCGCTGGTGTACCTCCGCGCCCGACGGCAGGAGCACGGCCCGCAGCTGCGGTAACGAACCAGACACTTTTCACGCCGGCCATACGCGCCGGGGAATACTATATAACACAGGGGGACCAGAACATGGAACACACCGCCGAACGATATACCGACTGCTTCGAGACATTCCTGCGGGAGCCCAATGAAGCTACGTACACTCAGGTCTGTGCGGAGCGCTACCGCCGGAAGCAGTCCGGCCAGAGCGTGGACCGCAGGGAGGAGCGCAGCCGCTTTTTCCAGCTGCTGCACGCCTACCAGCGGGAGCAGCACCCGCTGTACCTTCAGGCCATGAGCCGCACCGATGCGCGGCTCACAGGCGCCCGGGCATCCGACACCTATGTGGACATCCTGAAGCTGAAGCGCCGCTGCCCTGACGCGGATCTGCCCGCCCTGCGGGAGGCATTTTTCCGTAACTGCGCCTTTCCGGAGATGGTGAAGGAGGACGTATACGTCAACCGTCCCCTCCGCAAGGCCGGCAAGCTCTGCGAAAAGCTGCTGAGTCCCGCCAAAAAGGTCGGAGACTTCGCCTATCACCAGTACTGGTACGGCAAACGCGGCTACTCCTCCGGTACGCTGAAGGCATGGAACAGGCAGAAGAAGGCCGACACGCTGGAGAACCCCTATGCCGAACCGCAGCTGATGCGCTGGGCCCACTGCAACGGCTTCCTCTATGACCGCATCGACCAGTACGGCCTGACCGAGGCCAACTGCGGGGATTTCGTGTCCGACCGCGACTATATTTCTCTGGGCTCCGTCAATAACAGCTATAAGAAGTGGATCGAGGACGTACCCTCCCTGCGCTACTGCCTTACCGGCGTGACGCAGTACCTGCCGGAGATGTATTACCACGTGCTGCGCCGCGATGACAAGGCCGTGATCGTCCGGATGCCGGACTGTCCCGCGGGCTATGCCGGCGGCGATGCCCGAGAGCTGCTGCGTCTGCTGCGGGAGAAGGGCCGCCTGCTGTTCCGCCCCGCCTCCTACCACGCCGGTGCGCCGTTTTTCCGCCTGGCCTATGATGGCGTAAACTATATCATGAACCGCCGTCCCGTGACGGAGGAGGCCCTGCTGTACACCCTGCAGAACCGCCGCCATCACTACGTGCTCATGGAGCTGGTGGACATTCTGGACGCGGAGCAGGCGGTCTGCGGCGCCGACATGACGGAGCTGCGCGCCGTCATCCTCAACGAGCAGCTGACGGACCCCCGGATCGTGGACCTGCGCATCGTCTACCGCGATGGCGATACGGTGCAGGCAGACCCCGTCACCGGTGTGTTCGACGACGACAAGCAGCTGCCCCTGTGGCAGTCGGTGTCCGCCCAGATACGGGAGTTTTGCCTGTTCATGCCCCAGCTGGAGTACTACTCCATCCACTTCCGCATCACCGCCAAGGGCCTGTGCGTCATGAGCTGCAACCCCGCACCCGCCCTGCTGCACGATGGTACGATCGACCCGCAGGTGATGGCCTACCTCTGCCGCAAGCGGGACGAGCGCTGCTATCCCCGCCCCGTCGTCACGGTGAAGCGCATTCAGGACCGGGGCTGGAAGCTGTTCAAGAAGGTGTGCTGCCGCCCGGGCTATCGTGACTTCATGCTCCACGAGTACGTCAATGGCGTTCTCGATGACCTGCGGAACTTCCACAACACCACCCTGCATCAAAAGCTGTGGAGCTACCGCCGCGGCTATTACTCCTTCCGCATCGACCAGTACCAGCTGACGGAGGACAACTGGCGCGACTTCCTGTCCGACCGCGACTACCACTGGCTGTGCCCCATCAACAATCACTATCAGAAGTGGATCGACGACAAGATGACCTACCGCCACGTCATTGAACCCTTCAAGGACGCGGCGCCCCGCTACTACTACCACATCATGCAGCGCAATGGCGTCCCCTACGCCCTGCGCATGGAGGACTGCCCTGCGGAGTACCCCTCCGACTTTGAGGGCATCGTCTCCCTGCTGGAGCACGAGGGCGCGCTGGCTCTGAAGCAGAGCGCCGGCGAGCACGGCGACGGCTTCTGCAAGCTCTCCTACGCCGACGGCAAGTACTACATCAACCACGACGAGGTGGACCGCGATGCGGTGCTCACCAAGCTCCGGAGCCTGGACCGCTACTACAACGTCACGGAGTTCCTCGCCATGCACGAGGCGCTGCGCCCCCTCTACCCGGGCTCCGTCAACACCATCCGCGTCATGGTCCTGAATCCCACCGGCTGCGACCCCTATATCGCCAACGCCTACATGCGCATCGGCACCGGCTCCACCAAGCTCACCGATAACCTGGGGTACGGCGGCGTGTCCGCCAAGGTGGATGTGGACACCGGCCGCTTCTACGACGGCACCCAGCTGAAAAACCACGTCATCACGTCCTGCCCCAACCATCCGGATACCGGCATGCTCATTGAGGGCCAGCTGCCGGAGTGGGACAAGGTGAAGCAGACCCTGACCGACATCTGCAATTACTTCGGCCAGCTGGAGTATCTGGGCTTTGACGTGGCCATCTCGTCTCAGGGCATCCGCATCCTGGAGATCAACAAATATCAGGATCTGAACCGCTGCGCCTACTATGGCGACACGATCCAGAACTACTTCAAGGACAAGATCGCCGCTAAGAACAAGCGGCTGCACCTGCATCAATAACGTATAAAGGAGCTACCATATGAAGATCACGATTCTGGGCGCCGGCAATATGGGCTGCGCCAACGCGGCTGACCTGACACTGAAGGGCCACGAGGTAACGCTGGTCAAAACTTCCCACTCCATGCACAACGAGACGTTCGACTACGTCTGTGCCCACAACAACGAGATCACCCTCTGGCAGGAGGGAGAGGAGCAGACGGCGCGCATCCACGCCGTCACCACCGACCTGTCCTCTGTCGCCACGGCGGACCTGGTCTATATCACCACCCAGACCAACGTCCACGAGCAGCTGATCCAGCGCATCGCGCCGCTGCTGCGGAAGGGCCAGGTGGTGCTTATCACCCCGGGCTACTTCTCCACCGCCTACTTCCTGAGACACTGCCCCGATAAGGATCTGACCATCATCGAGGGCGAGAGCTCCACCATCGACTGCCGCGTGGACGATACCGGCTTCGTGCGGGTGGGCTTCCGCAACGTCCGCAACCCCGTGGGTGTGTACCCCGTGGAGAACCTGCCCAAGGTCAGGGACATGCTGGAGTCCATGCAGTTCCACTATGTCTACCTGTCCTCCGTGGTGGAGGCCGCCCTGCATAACCCCAACATGATGGTCCACACGGTGGGTGCGGTGATGAGCATCCCCCGCATCGAAAAGACAAAGGGCGACTACTGCATGTACTGGGAGGTCTGGACTCCCAGCGTCTACCGTATTCTGGATCAGCTGGACAAGGAGAAGATGGACGTGCTGGAGCACCTGGGCTACGAGCGCCTGAACTACTTCGACGCCTGCAAGTACCGCAACAGCCTGGACGATTCCATCGACGCCCGCGCCGTGTTCGAGGAGTACGCCGCCTCGCCGTACCGCGCTAAGGGCCCCGTGGTGGTGGACTCCCGCTACATCTCCGAGGACGTGCCCCAGGGTCTGGTGATGCTGGAATCTCTGGGCCGGCACCTGGGCATCCCCACGCCGGTGTGTACCGCCCTCATCGAGATCGCCTCCGCCGCACTGGGCCGCGACCTGCGGGCCGAGGGCCGCTCCATCGAGCGTCTGGGCGCGGAGAACATCCAGAAGGTCTTTGCCAACTGCCACCACACGTTCTGATTTATGAGCTTCCTGACCCGCATTGAGGCCCGTGCCATGTACCTGCTGGCGCCCATCAGCCCCGTGCTGTGCAGCCGCTGGCGCTTCCGCCGTACCTTCGGCCGCCCGCTGGACCTCCGCACACCCCGGACGCTCAACGAAAAGCTGATGTGGCTGAAGCTGCGGCGCTACGGCAGCGACCCGCTGGTGACCCGGTGCGCCGACAAGTACGCCGTCCGCGATTACGTGGAGTCCTGCGGCTGCGGCGACATCCTCAACGAGCTGTACGGCGCGTGGGACCGCCCCCGGGACATCCCATGGGACGCCCTGCCCCACGCCTTCGTACTGAAATGCAACCACGGCTGCGGCTACAACATCCTCTGCCCCGACAAGTCCACGCTGGACAGGGAGGCCGCCGTCCGCACACTGAACAAGTGGCTGCGCCACGATTTCTGGCGGGACTTTGCGGAGCTGCAGTACCGCCCCATCCCCAAAAAGATCGTCTGCGAGCGGTTTCTGGGCCACGGAGACGACCTGCCCGACTACAAAATTTACTGCTTCCACGGCCAGCCCCGCTACATTCTGGTCTGCGAGGGCCGCAGCCATGGCAAGCCGAAATTCTACTTCTTCGACCCCGACTGGCATTTCCTGCCCATCACCCGTGACGGGCAGGCCGCGCCGCCGGACTTCACGCTGCCCCGCCCTGCGGGACTGGCGCACATGCTGTCCGCCGCCGCCCGCCTGTCGCAGCCGTTCTCCTTCGTGCGGGTGGACCTGTACGACGTGGAGGGCCGCGTCTACTTCGGCGAGCTGACGTTCACCCCCGGCGCGGCGCTGGACGCGGCGCGTCTGCCGGAGACGGACCGCCTGTTCGGCAGCCTCCTGACCCTCCCAACGGAGCAAACCTGACGCCGCAAGGCAGAAAGGACACACCTATGGCATTCTGGAACACAAAAAAGCCGCAGACGCCGCCGGAGCCGGATATCCGCACCTACGAGGCGGAGCCGCCCCATTACGAACCGGTGGAGCACCCGCCCCGCTTCCGCTACGCCCTGTCCACCGATGGGGTGTACCGCAAGCCCGCCCTCCGGCAGGACAAGGCGCTGATCTCCTGCGTGGGCGACATGCTGGCGGAGGAGAAGCTCTACAAGTCCCATCTCATCGGCGGCCGGACGGATTTCCACGACGTGTTCACCTTCGTCCGACCCTATTTCGCCGCCTCCGACCTTACCGTCGGCAATCTGGAGACCATGCTCTGCGCCGCCGCGCCCTACACCGGCGAGCAGTATAAGGTGGACGGCAAATACCACTGCAACGCGCCCCAGTCGTTTCTGGACGCGGTGCGTCAGGCGGGCTTCGACTTCCTGATGCTGGCCAATAACCACAACTTGGACTGCGGTGCCGCCGGCATTCGGGAGACGCTGAACCGCATCGACGATGCCGGCCTCATGCGCACCGGCCTGTTCGCCGGCCCGGCGGAGCGCCGCTTCGCGCTGGTGGAGGTCAACGGCATTCGCCTTGCCCTGCTGTCCTGGTCCACGTGGTATAACCGCAACGAGACCCGCCTTACCGATGAGGGCCGCCGCGCCCTGCTCAACGAGTACGCGCCGGACAGGGCGGCGTCGGACATCGCCGCGGCCCGCGCCGCCGGAGCCGAGTTTGTCCTGACCTATATCCACTGGGGCGTGGACGCGGAGTATAAGACCGAGCCCAGCGCCTCCATGCGCCGCATGGCGCAGGAGCTGGCGGATGCCGGAGCCGATTATATTGTCGGCTCTCACACCCATTCCGTCCAGCCCCACGACCTCATCACCGCCCGCGATGGGCGCATCGTGCCTGTGGCGTGGTCCATGGGCAACTTTGTCACCAGCGAGCTGATGTCCGTCAGCCGGTCCACCGGCATCCTGCAAATAGAGCTGACGCGGCAGAACGGCAAGGTCCGCGTGACGGGGGAGACGTTCATCCCCTGCTATATTCCTGACAGCGCCTGCGGCCTGAGCTATCCCGTTTTGCCGGAGCGCAGCATCACAGGGGAGGGAAAACAGGCCATGCAGATGAAAGAGGCCATCAAAAAAGTAAAGGGAATATTCACGAAGAACGGCAACATGACCGGCGAGTGGATATTGACGAAGAAGAATATCTGTGCGGCGCTGGGCCTGCCCGCCCCCGCCGCCGACGAGGTGTATACGAAGCTGAACTTCGCTATGGACGCCCGCCCGGGCTGTGTTGCGCTGGTCAGCGACATCACATCCGATAAAAACTACCGCACACCGCGGGAGAAACTGCCCGAGCTGGCGGAAACGGCCATGCAGAAGGGCGCAAAGCTCCTGCTGGCTACGGAGCAGATTGGAGATTACCCCTGCATGGTGGTGGACGATACGTTTCAGGCGTATGCCAGAATCGTCCGCGCCTGCCGCGCCTGTTACACGCCCAAGACCATCAGCATCACCGGCAGCATCGGTAAGACCACGGCCACGGAACTGATATACACCGTGGTCAACTCCAAATTCAATACCCATCGGAATACCGGCAGCGCCAACAACTTCCGCTATTGCGGCAGTGTGGTGCAGGACCTGAAGCAGGAGCATCAGGTCTACGTGCAGGAGTTGATGGAGGGGCCGCCCTACGGCGCAGCGGCCAGCATTGCCCAGCTTGTCCAGCCCGACATTGCCGTGATGACGCTGGTGGGCACCTCCCACATGGAGATTTTCGGTTCCCAGCAGCGCATCTGGGAGAGTTGCCTTGGCGTGCAGGAGGGCATGCCCGCCGATGGTGTGCTGATACTCAACGGCGACGACCCGTTCCAGCGGAACGCGGAGATAAAGGATCGCAAAGCCCTCTACTACGGCATCGCCGATGAGCGGGCGGACTACCGCGCCGTCAACATCAAGAATCTGGAAATGGGCATGAGCTTTGACGTGCAGCACGATGGGACAGTGACGCCGGTGGTGCTCCACTGCTTCGGTCGACATAACATTCTCTATGCGCTGGCCGCGTTCGCTGCTGGTAAGCTCATCGGCATGACGGACAAGGAGATCACGGACGGCATCGCCCGCTACCGTACCAGCGGCATCCGCCAGAATCTCGTGTCCTACGGCGGTGTTCGCCTGTATCTGGACTGCTACAACGCATCCGTGGAATCCATGCAGAGCGCCCTGACCACCGTCTCCGCCATCCCTGTCAGCGGTCAGGGCCGCCGTATCGCCGTGCTGGCCGACATCAAGGAGGGCGGTGCCGATGTGGTGGAGTACCACCGTCAGGTAGGCCGTGCCGCCGCTGCATCCCAGTTCAACGCCCTGTTCTGCTACGGGGACGATGCCCGCTATATCGCCGAAGAAGCCCGTGCCAATGCGGCGTTGGACGTTCACTATTTCCCCACGAAGGCAGAACTAATAGATGCCCTGCGCGTTTATATCCGTGAGCAGGACCTGCTCCTGTTCAAGGGCAGCCACAGCATGGAGCTGGAGGACGTGGTGGATAAACTATTCGGCACATGGTATCATGAGGAGTTCGAGCGCTACGACTTCAAGACGCGGGAGTTCAAAACAAAGGATCTGGCCTTCCGCCTCTACACCGACCACGCCGTCGTGACCAAAAAGCTCACCACGGTGTCCGATGTGGAGATACCCGCCTGCGTGGAGGAACTTCCCGTGATGGGCATTGAGCGCAGTGTTTTCAGCGGCAGCAAGTATACGGAGTCCGTCACCTTCCCTGATACGCTGACGAATATCCGGTATTGTGCGTTCTACAAGACGAATAAGCTGAAAACCGTGAGCACCCCCCCCTCTGTCCGAATCATCGACAACAGCGCCTTCAGCACCTGCGCGAACCTGTGCACCGTCGAGATCGCCGAGGGCTGTACGCATCTGGGCTATCGCGCCTTCGGTAACTGCAAGGCGCTGGAGAAGATCACGATCCCCGCCACCGTCCGCCAGATCGGCGGCGAGTGCTTCCTGAACTGCGAGAAACTGACCATCCACGGCAAGGCGGGTTCCTATGCCCAGCAGTACGCCAAGGGGCATGGTATCCCGTTCTGCGCCGAGTGATAGAATAAAACTGTTACAATGGGAAAGTAGGGGAAATGTATGAGAAACAGCCTGCAAAAGAGAACATGGGCCGAGGTCAGCCTTGACAACATCAGCCACAACTACCGCGCCATCCGCGCCGCCCTGCCGGAGGGCTGCCGGTTTCTGGGCGTGGTCAAGGCCGACGCCTACGGCCACGGCGCCGTGGCGGTGGCCCGCCTGCTGGAGAGCGAGGGCGCGGACTATCTGGCCGTGTCCTGCCTGGACGAGGCCATGGAGCTGCGCAGCGCCGGCATCACCATGCCGCTGCTGATCCTGGGCCACACCCCGTCGGAGTACACCGAGACGCTCATCGACAACGACATCACCCAGACGGTGTCCTGCCTTGCCAAGGCGCAGGAGTTCTCCGCCCGCGCGGCGGCGCTGGGCCGCCGGCTCCGTATCCACATCAAGATCGACACCGGCATGTCCCGTCTGGGCTTCCTCTGCGGCGGCGACAGCTTCGACGAGGGCGTGGCCAACGTCATCGCCTCCTGCCGCCTGCCCGGCCTGCTGCCGGAGGGCATCTACACCCATTTCGCCGTCTCCGACGAGCCGGACGCCGACAGTGAGCGCTACACGCATCAGCAGTTCGACCTGTTCTGCCGCATGATCGACGCGGTGGCCCGGCGCGGCGGCGTTACCTTTGCCATCCGCCACTGCGCCAACACCGGCGCCGTGGTCCACTATCCGGGGATGGCGCTGGACATGGTGCGCCCGGGACTCCTGCTGTACGGCTACGGCGACGACACGGGCCGTTTCGGTCTGCGCCCGTGCATGCGCCTTGTCACCACCATCAGCACCATCAAGACCTACGAGCCGGACACCTGCGTCAGCTACGGCCGCCGCTTCCGTACGCAGCGCCGTACCCGCATGGCCGTGCTGGGCATCGGCTACGCCGATGGCCTGTTCCGCACCCTGTCCGGCAAGTGCAGCTTCGCCGTGGCGGGCCATAAGGCCCCCCAGTGCGGCAGTATCTGCATGGATATGTGCATGATCGATGTCACCGACATCCCCGACGCCGCCGTAGGCAGTCAGGTGGAGATCTTCGGCCCCGACAACGACATCACGGCGCTCAGCGATGCGGCGGGCACCATTCCCTACGAGCTGCTGTGCGCCGTGTCCAAGCGCGTCCCGAGGGTCTATCCCCCGCAGAAGCGGCGCTGACGGCGAGCTGATGGCAAGCTGATGGCGATTTGAGGAATTTGGGAAAAGCGGAGAAAAGCAGAAAGGAAGTAACAGCATGAAGATCGTAGTATTGGGCGGCGGCATCAGCACGGAGCGCAGCGTCTCGCTGGTCACGGCCACCTCCGTGTGCCGCGCCCTGCGTGACGCGGGCCACAAGGCCATTTTTGTGGATATGTTTCTGGGGCTGGAGAACTACACCGGCCGTCTGGAGGACGCCTTCGACGCGCCGGACGGCTTCTGCGGCAGCGTCAGCATCTCCGAGACAGCGCCGGATCTGGAGGCCGTGAAAGCCTCCCGCAGGCTGAAAAGCCCCAGCCATCTGGGCGTGGGCGTGCTGGACATCTGTGCTCTGGCTGACTGCGTGTTTCTGGGCCTCCACGGCATCGACGGCGAGGACGGCAAAATTCAGGCCGCGCTGGAGCTGCTGGGCGTGCCCTATACCGGCTCCGGCCCGCTGGGCAGCGCCATGGCCATGGACAAGGCCGTGGCCAAGCGCATCATGGAGAGCGCCGGCATCCTGACCCCCAAGTGGCGTGAGATCACCTACACCGCCGATGACGTACCCGCCCTTGTGCAGGAGCTGCCGGTGCCCTGCGTGGTAAAGGCGGTGGACGGCGGCTCGTCCATCGGCGTGTCCCTGCCGGACACCCGGGAGCAGCTGGAGCAGGCGCTGTACGATGTCCTGCGCTACGGCCACCGCATCGTGGTGGAGGAGAAGATCGTGGGCCGCGAGTTCACCCAGCCGGTGCTGGGCGGCGACTATCTCAGCACCATCCAGATCGTGCCGCCGGAGGGCAGCACCTTCGACTACGTGGCCAAGTACCAGAGCGGCGCCGCTGCGGCCCGGGAGCTCTGCCCCGCCCCCTGCACGGAGGAGGAGCACCGCCTGCTGGGTGAGACAGCTCTGAAACTTCATCATGCACTGGGCCTGTCCGTCTACTCCCGCGCCGACTTCATTTTGGACGCGGAGGGCCGCCCCTGGTGTCTGGAGGTCAACACCCTCCCCGGCATGACCCCCAACAGCCTGATCCCCAAGGCCGCCAAGGTGGCCGGCATGACGTATCAGGAGCTTTGCGAGAAGATCGTGTCCCTGTCTCTGGAAAAATAAGGAAACCACAGCCCACATCGGCTGAAGAAAAAAAGAGACGCCCTCAAGAGCGTTGACATAGGAAAACAAGCAGAAACCCAGTAAAATCAACGCTTTTAAGGGCAGAGGGCAAACAGGTTAGCTCAAAAATTGAATAACCAAGCGACAAAAGGGATGTTACCGCAAGGCAGCATCCCTTTTCGCATACGCCCACGCCGTAGATTTTGAGAAAAGTCTACGGCGTTTTTTTCTGCCCAAATCTGAAAGGAGGTGCAGCCACAATGTACTTTACGAACGGCAGCAGCCGTGCGTTTGAAATGCTCATGCGGGGAAAGCCCGGCTTTGACCGCTACGAAAACGGCGGCTGTGCCGACTGTGAGGATTGCAATACCTGTCACTTTTACCGTCCGCATTGGAAGTACCAGTTCTGTGTGTATGCGGAATGTCCGTATGAGCCGGGCAAGCTGACCGCCATCCGTCGCGGCACAGCGAAGTGAGCGAAAGGAGCTGATAACCTATGGCAGTATTTCGGGTGGAGCGCAACAGCGGGTACACCGTCATGTCAAACCACCATCTGCGAAACAAGGAGCTGACCTTGAAAGCCAAGGGGCTGTTGTCGCAAATGCTGTCCCTGCCGGAGGATTGGGACTATACCCTTGCAGGGCTGTCCCATATCAACCGTGAGAGCATTGACGCGATCCGCACCGCCGTATGGGAGCTTGAAAAAGCCGGATATATCCTGCGGCGGCAGGGGCGCGATGAAAAAGGCAAAATGACTGCTATCGAATATACCATCTATGAGCAGCCGCAGCCGATGTTGGAAAATCCAATACCGGGTAAACCGATGTTGGAAAATCCGACAACGGATAATCCGACGTCGGAAAATCCAACGCAATTAAATAAAGACAGATCAAGAACTAACTTATCAAAGAAAGAAAAATCAATTACGGATCTATCAAGTACCGATTCCTTTCCTATCCTTTCCCCTGACCCCTCACCTTGCAGGGCTGCGCCGGAACGGAAAGGAACGGAAGCGTTCAAACAGAGCGCCGTAGATATTTACCGTGAAATCATCATGGAGAATATCGAGTATGACACGCTCACGCAGGACCCGAAAATGGACAAGGAGCGTTTGGACGAGATCGTAGACCTCATGCTGGAAACTGTCTGCTCTGCGCGAAAGACGCTCCGCATCGCTGGCGATGATTACCCCGCCGAGCTGGTAAAGAGTAAATTCTTGAAGCTGAACAGCAGCCACATCGAGTTTGTCATGGACTGTATGCGGGAGAACACCACGAAGATCCGCAACATCAAGCAATATCTGCGGGCGGTGCTGTTCAATGCTCCGTCCACCATCGACAACTACTATACCGCCCTTGTCGCGCACGACATGGCAAGTCCTGATTGGGGCAAGCCGAAATCAGGCATCCCGGACTATTCCTGTTCGCCGGACGAGAGCCTATGAGAATATGGCTGATCTGGCGGGTGCGCCCGCCCTGACTGCGGCAGAAAAATCGAAAGGAGTGATAACCGTTGCAGGAAGAAGTAACCCGAAAGACGATTGCCCTTGCAATCAAGACGGCAAAGCTGGACGGAAAGGTGCTGCAAGCCGCGCTGCGGAAGCTCTTGCAGCTCTACCGCAAGGCAAGGGACACGCCCCATCGCGGCAAGCAAACGCTGAAACAGCTTATGCGGCACGGCACAGGCGTTTCCAATATTGAAATCACCGATGCGAATATCAAAGCCTTTGAAAGCACGGCGAAGAAATACGGCATTGACTTTGCGCTGAAAAAAGCAGATGACCGATACCTTGTGTTTTTCAAGGGACGGGACGCGGACGTGCTGACGGCAGCGTTTCGGGAGTTTTCCAAGAAAAAGCTGGATAAGGAGCGCAAGCCCTCTGTGCGGCGCGACCTTGCCGAGAAGAAAGCCGAAGCCGCACAGACCGTCAAGCGGGACAAGGTGAAAAATATGGACAGGGGGATCGACCGATGAAGCCGGAAATCAAAAAGCAAATCATGCTCCATCTCCCATATCTTGCCTTTGTCTATCTGTTTGGAAAGGTCGGACAGGCGTTCCGGCTGGCGCAGGGTGCGGATCTGTCTGGGAAGCTGCTGCATATCGGGCAGGGCTTCTCCGCTGCCTTTGCAAGTGCCGCCCCCAGCTTCCATCCCACCGATCTGCTGATTGGGCTTGCCGCAGCGGTGATTATCCGGCTGGTGGTCTACTCCAAGCAGAAGAACGCCAAGAAATACCGCAAGGGCATGGAGTACGGCACGGCGCGTTGGAGTGCATAATTTTAAGTGTAAATGACACATACATGGACGCACAGGAGGTTAT